>CAJDUT010000088.1_pt1 | contig 11093 bp, 8 predicted proteins | sample 7390981 | NCBI WGS metagenome assembly CAJDUT01 (sample SAMEA7055681, study PRJEB34461) | soil metagenome | biome: terrestrial ecosystem; feature: Peninsula; material: soil | place: Antarctica | collected 2016 | reverse complement strand
GCAACAAGCAACAAGCAACATCTTCCCTTCACCCGCGTGCGGGGGAAGGTGCCCGGAGGGCGGAAGGGGGAGCGCGGCGCAGCCGCGCAGGTATACTTTAGGAAGGCGTAATATCTTGCCTCCACCGGCTTGCGGGAGAAGGAGCGCAAAAGGCTCGGCCTTAGAATCCCTTCCTCCGCGCAGCGGGGGAAGGAACGAAAAAGACTCCGCCTTTGAATCCCTTCCTCCGCGCAGCGGGGGAAGGAACGAAAAAGACTCCGCCTTAGAATCCCTTCCTCCGCGCAGCGGGGGAAGGAACGAAAAAGGCTCGGCCTTTGAATCCCTTCCTCCGCGCAGCGGGGGAAGGTGCCCGGAGGGCGGAAGGGGGAGCGCGGCGCAGCCGCGCAAAAGTTGGCGAGGCGATATGCGACAAGGCGCAAAGCGGCAATTCGCGCGTTCCCTGCGCTCGCAGATGACCGATGCGGAACGTGCGCTCTGGACGCGGCTGCGTCGTCGCCAATTGCTAGGGTACCGATTCCGCCGCCAGGCGCCGATCGGACCCTACATCGTGGACTTCTTGTGTTCCGAATCGCAGCTCGTCATCGAAGTCGATGGCAGTCAGCACGGGCAATCAGACATGGATTCAACGCGTGACGCATGGTTGCGAGCGAAGGGATACCATGTGCTGAGGTTTTGGAACAACGACGTGTTGCAGCGAATGGACAATGTGCTGGCGGAAGTTTTGAACGTGCTTGCAGCGATGCCCCGAAATCCGACTGCGCGCATTCGCCGCTCGCCCGGTGCTCCGGCGGCTTCGCCGCTCCCGCTTCCGTCCTGCTGGTGCCTTCCCCCGCAAGCGGGAGAAGGGTTCGTCTTGCAAGATCTTGAAGTGGTCGGTGCGCCGCGAGCAAGGAAGAAATGATCATGCGCTTCGCCCTTGCCCAGTTCGATTTTCCCGTAGGCGCGGTGAGGCGCAACGGCGAGCGCATGCGTGAGTTGATTGCGCAGGCGCGTGATCAGCATGCCGCGCAATTGATTGTATTTCCGGAATTGGCGGTTTCAGGTTATCCGCCGGAAGACCTGTTGCTGCGGCCGAGTTTTCTCGCAGCGTGTGAACATGAAATCAATGCCGTGGCGAAAGCCGCGCATGGGATTGCCGCCTACGTCGGGCATCCGGATGCGGGCGGCGAAGTATACAATGCGGCAAGTTTGCTGATCGATGGCGGGGTGGCATTGACGGCGCGCAAACAGTTGCTGCCGAACTACACCGTATTTGACGAACAGCGTTACTTTCGACCGGGCCACGATTCGATAGTGTCGGACTTCGCTGGCGTCCGCGTCGGTTGGCTGGTGTGCGAAGACCTGTGGCAACCCGAACCGGCTGCACGCGCCGCAGCGCAGGGCGCGCAGCTTCTGGTCGTGGCAAACGCATCGCCTTTCGATGTCGGAAAGCGCGCCCAGCGCGAGGCGTTGCTCGCGCAACGTGCGCGCGACAACAATGTGGCCATCGCTTACGTGAACCTGGTTGGCGGCCAGGACGATTTGTTGTTTGACGGCGAATCGCTACTGGTGCACGCCGACGGCATGATCGCCGCGCGCGCGCCGGCATTCGTGGACGCTTTGCTGATTGCCGAGTTCGACCCGGCGAGCGGTCGCTTTCGTACGCAAGACTGGCCGCAGTGCAGCGATGTTTCCGACGATGCGCGCGTGTATGCCGGTTTGGTGCGCGGGATCCGCGACTATGTAGAAAAGAATCACTTTCCCGGCGTGCTGCTGGGGTTGTCCGGTGGTATCGATTCGGCCTTGATCCTGGCGCTGGCAGTGGATGCGTTGGGTGCCGAGCGGGTGATGGCCGTGCGCTTGCCATCGCGTTACACCAGCGATATGAGCAACGATCTGGCGGCACAGCAGGCGCAAGCGCTGGGCGTGAAAATGTTGACGATTCCGATCTCGGCCCCGTTCGCTGGCTTTGCCGAAGCGTTGGGCGACGGTGTCGATCCGGGATTTCTAGCGCCGGATTCCAGTCGCGATGTCACCGCGGAAAACCTGCAGTCGCGTTGCCGTGGCGTGATCTTGATGGCGCTTTCCAACAAGTTCGGCACGATGCTGTTGTCGACCGGCAACAAAAGCGAAATGGCGGTCGGCTACGCGACGATTTACGGCGACATGTGCGGAGGTTATGCGCCGTTGAAGGATTGCTACAAGCAGCGGGTTTTTGCGTTGGCGCGGTGGCGGAATTCGCACGCCGTGAAGGCTGCCGGCCGAGGGCTGCATGCGGCGGTTGAGGCAATTCCCCAAGCCGTGATTGACCGGGCGCCATCGGCGGAATTACGCGAGAACCAGACCGATCAGGACTCGTTGCCGCCCTACGAGATGCTTGACGCGATTCTCGAACGCTATATCGAAGGCGAGCAGTCGCAGGAAGATGTGATCGCCGCCGGTTTCGACGAGGCTACTGTTTTACGTGTCGCGCGATTGGTACTCAACAGCGAATACAAACGCCGCCAGTCAGCACCGGGTCCGAAGATTTCCACGCGTGCTTTCGGCCGGGATCGGCGCTATCCGATCAGTTCGGGTTGGGATTAGCCGCGCTGAGCAGATCGACGCAAAGGTAGCGTCATTGCCGCATTCAGAAATTCACTGATTTCCGCTTCGCTGAAGCCACGAGTGCGAAGCCCTTCCTGCGCGGTCTGGATCATTTTCGCTTTCTGATAGAAGTTGGGCTTGTGTTCGCGCCGAAATTGCTCGAACCGTTCTACCAATTTCTCCTGTCGTTGCCGTAATTTCTCCGGACTGTTGTCGCGCAGTGTGGCTGATCGGCGCAGGCGGTCGTAGTCCGTTACAATCGATTCAGCAAAGGCACGAACAGCGGTCGTGTCGAGAAATTTGAAAATCATCGCGTCGTCCGAGAAGTAGCAAGAGGATATCTGCCGGGCATGGCTAATCCGTTCAAGCGAATAATTGGAATGCTGCGCGCTCAGCAGGGCGAAATCAATCCTGCGACGTACGAACCCGCCGACCCGGAGGAACTGATTCAACAAGGCAACGCGTGCGAGGACGCTGGCGATTATGTTGCTGCGTCCGGACTCTACCAGCATGCAGTGGCCGTGGCTCCGGAATTGGAGCGTGCGCACCTGAACCTCGGCAATGCCTTTTCCCGATTGGGCCGAGTCCACCCAGCGATCCAGTGCTACCAGCGTGCGATCGAATTGACGCCGGATTTTTTGCCTGCGCACCTGAATCTTGGCGCGATTCATCTTCGACAAGGCGATTTCGCTGAAGCCGAAAAGGCCTACAACGAGGCTGTGCGTCTGGCGCCTGAATCGGCGCAAGCCTGGACAGGCCTGGGCTGTGCGCTTGATGAAGCAGGCTCGCCCAAGGCCGATGTCGCGCTAAAGCGTGCATTGGCACTGGAACCTCAACATGCCGGTGCCGCATCAAGATTGGCCCAGTGGCTTCGCGGACGAGGGCGCGCGCAAGAGGCGTTGGATCTACTCGACGGAATCTTGCGAGTCGCGCCCGACGATGCGATGTTGCTGCGCGCTGTTGGCGACATTCGAAACAGCGTTGGTGATTACGTGTTGGCGCGCGCGGCGTTTGCACGTATTCGCGCAGGTGCGCCACAAGACTGGGGCGCGTGGGACAATGAGCTTTGGGCGCTTAATTTCATGCCCGAAGCCACTACCGAGCAGATTCTTGCCGAACATCGTGCGTTCGGCGAAGCGCTGGCGCGCTCGCTGCCGGCTGCCGGCGAGAATTTTACCCCGCACCAACGGCAACGTTTGAAGATTGGCTACGTGTCGGCTGATTTTCGCCGTCACTCTGTAGCATGTTTCATCGAGCCTTTATTGCAACATCACGACCGCAACCGTTTCGAAATCCATTGTTTCTACAATTTCCCGTCTGGCGACGATGTAACCCAGCGCTTGCATGCGCTCGCCGAGCATTGGCACGACATCGCCGGGGCAAGCGACGATGAGGTAGCCCGGCAGGTACGCAACAACGGCATCGACATTCTTGTGGATTTGGCGGGACACACCGCCCTCAACCGCCTTGGCGTGTTCGCGCGCAAGCCCGCACCGCTGCAGTGCACATGGCTGGGCTATCTGTGTACGACTGGATTGGCAACCATGGATGGGCGTCTTTGCGACGCAATCACCGATCCACCGGGCGTGTCGGAGGGCTGGCAAGTTGAACAGCCGTGGCGAGTGTCGCCGAGCCAATGGTGTTACCAACCACAGGTTGAATTGCCGGAGCCGTCGGCTCTTCCGATGGCAAAAAATGGCTATTGGACCTTCGGTTCGTTCAACCAGGAATCGAAATTGAATTCGGGTGTTTTGAATGCGTGGGCGCGGGTTCTTCTCGCGTTGCCTGGCAGCCGCTTGCGAATTGTGGGCATCACCTGCGATGTGGTTGAGTCGCGCATCCGTGAGGCATTCACAGGGCACAAGCTTGCTTCGGATCGGATCGAAATCATTGGTCGGCTGCCAATTGATGCGTACCTTGCCGCATACCGGGATGTGGACATTGCACTGGATACGTTTCCGTACAACGGCGCGACCACGACGTGCGATGCATTGTTGATGGGTGTGCCGGTAGCGGCGATAGCGGGCGACCGCGCGATCGCGCGCGGCGGTGCCAGTTTGCTGACTGCGGTCGGGCTAACGGACTGGATCGCAGCCGCGCCGGATGACCTGGTATCCGTGATGAAGACGCAGACTGCCAATCCGCGCAATGTCGAAATTCTGCGTCAGCAACTCCCCGGTCGCATGCGCGCCAGTGCCTTGATGGACGGCGGCGCGTTCACCAGGCAAGTCGAGATGGCGTTCAGCCGCGCGTGGGAGCGACCCAAGCCTGAGTGAAGCTGGGAAGATCAGCTCCGAAACGGAATCATCCGCATCCACCAATGTGAATTCTGCGGCCAGTTACCGGCGAGGTATGGGTGGTTCGGGTAATTGAGTTTCAGCACGCGCTCGGTATTGGTGGCGAGCTTGTCCTGGTTCAGGGCCTTGTAGCAGATGACCATGATGGCCAGTGCGTCGCCAGCAGCAGGCGTGCGCTGGTATTTTTCGACGATATCCTTGGCCCGGTTCGCGGCGGCAACATAGGCGCCGTGGCGCAGGTAGAATTTGGCGATATTGACTTGCGCCAGGGCCAGGTTGTCGCGCAGGTAGACCATGCGCTGGCGTGCATCGGCAGCATAGCGGCTGTCAGGAAAGCGCGTGAGCAGGGCTTCGAAATCCTCGAATGACTTCAGCGTGTTGCCCTGATCGCGCTTGGTCATGTCCTGGTTGGCGTAACGATCGAGAAAGCCGCGGTCGCGGTCGAAATTGATCACGCCTCGCAGGTAATAGGCGTAGTCGACATGCTTCTGCGCAGGATAGGTCTTGATGAAGCTGTTGATGGTCGAATAGGCGTCTTCGCGCTTGTCGGTTTTGTATTGTGCGTAGGCCAGGTCCAGTTTGGCCTGTTCGGTATAGGGGCCAAACGGAAAGCGCGCGATCAGGCGCTGGTCATACTGGATAGCCTTGGTCAGATTGCCGTTCTCCAGTGCCGCTTTTGCCACGGAGTACATCTGGTCGACCGGCAGTGTTTCGGCCGCATTTTTCTTCGCGAAGCGATGGCAACCGGCCGTAGTAGCGACCAGTAGCGACAACACGAACAACTTCAGAATTGGGGTAACTCGCATCGGATTTGCACACTTTCGTCAGGCAGAACCGCGATAATAGCGGAAATGTGTTAGCAGAATGAAAAACGAACGTTGCGCCAACCCATCCACAAGCGCCTATCGCCGCAGCCGCAAGACCTGACCAGGATCCCATGAAGTGAACACGACTGCTTCAAAACATGCGCACACGCTCGATGTGCCTGATGATGCCGCCGGGCGGCGCCTGGATCAGGTTTTGGCCGGTCTGCTACCGGAATATTCACGTTCGCGCCTTGGCGCGTGGATCAAGTCCGGCGAGGTGCGGCTGGACGGGGCGATTGTTCTGCCGCGGCATATCGTGCGGGGCGGCGAACACATCGAAGTGCGCGCCCAGCCGATCGCCCAGGTGGCGTTGGCGCCGCAGGCGATTGCGCTGGACGTGCGCTATGCCGATGCCGATGTCCTGGTGATCAACAAGCCGGCCGGCCTGGTGGTGCATCCCGGGGCCGGTCAGCCGGATGGCACGCTGTTGAACGCGCTGTTGCATTACGACGCATCGTTGGCTGAGCTGCCGCGTGCCGGCATCGTGCACCGTCTGGACAAGGATACTTCCGGAGTAATGGTGGTAGCGCGCAGCCTGCGTGCGCATACTGCCCTTGTCGCACAATTGCAGGCGCGCGAAATCCATCGCCAATATGCCGCCGTGGTTTATGGTGCGATGATCGCCGGCGGCACGGTCAACGCGCCGATCGGTCGCAGTCCGCGCGACCGCCTGCGCCAGGCGGTTGTCGATGGGCCGACCAGCAAGCCGGCGGTGACGCATTACCGTGTGCGTGAACGTTTCCGTGCGCACACGCTGATCGAATGTCGCCTCGAAACCGGGCGCACCCACCAGATTCGCGTGCACATGGCGCACGTGCGCCACCCGTTGCTCGGCGATGCGACGTATTCCAGTTTGAGGCTACCCAAGGGCGCCAGCCCGGAATTCATCGAGACCTTGCGCGGTTTTCGTCGCCAGGCGCTGCACGCGGAGAAACTTGAATTCGCCCATCCGGTTGGGGGTGCACTGGTTAGCGTGTCGGTTGAGATGCCTGAGGATATGGTCGCGTTGATCGACGCGTTGCGAGAGGATTTGACGGCGGAGGGCTGAGATCACTATCGATTTGCGTCGGCAATGGGAGAGTGCGCAAAGTGATAGGCATAAGCACCAAGATGGTAATTCCCTTCTCCCGCCGGGAGAAGGTGGCGCGAAGCGACGGATGAGGGCGGGGTTGCGATGGCCGATCAGGGATTGGCGTTCACCAACCGCTGCGTTGATCCCGGCCCTTACCTCAACTCCTCTACCGATGGGAGAGGGGCTCTTGGTAGCATTGGTTCAATACCCGAGGCCACAGCAATGCCGCCAACCGATCCAGCGTTCAGCCCTGCGCCCGGCGCCCTGTATCCAGACTGGCCCGCGCCGCCGAACGTGCGTGCACTGACCACGACGCGACGTCTGCCCGGCAATTCGCAGCCGCCATTCGATGCGTTCAATCTTGGCTTGAACAGCGGCGAGGACGTGGCCATCGTGCAAGCCAATCGCAGCTTGCTTGAGCGCGCTTTCGAGCTGCCATCGCGGCCGCGCTGGCTGCAACAGGTGCACGCTACGCGCAGTCTGCGTTTGACGACCGAAATCATCGACGGCGAAGCCCAGGCGGATGCGGCTTTCACCACCCAGCCGGGCGTCGTCGTGGCGATACTGACGGCCGATTGCTTGCCGGTGCTGTTTTGCGCCGACGATGGCAGCGAGGTTGCCGCCGTGCACGCCGGTTGGCGCGGCCTGTCGGGTGGTGTCATCGAATCCTGTGTCGGCCGCCTGCGCACGCCGACACGGAATCTCATCGCGTGGCTGGGACCGGCGATTGGACCGGCCTCCTACGAGGTAGGCGAGCCCGTGCGTGCGGCATTCCTCGCCCATGATGCGACGGCGGCGACGGCATTCTCGGCGACTCGACCGGGACATTGGCACTGCGATTTGTATGCGCTGGCGCACCGGCGTTTGCAGGCGCTCGGCGTCAATCGAATGTACGGCGGCACCTTCGACACCTTGGGCGACGATCGCTTTTATTCGTATCGTCGCGATGGCGCGAACAGCGGACGATTCGCCAGTTTGATCTGGATGCAGCAATGAGCGCGTTGTTCGTGGATCTTCTTGGCGAGGCTGAATTCGCAAAACTTCCGCCGCGCGTGCAGGCATTGCACCGCGCGACCGGCACCCGCTCGTATCGCGGCGAAGCGCAGGTTGTACGTGGCGCCAATTGGTTGGCACGCGTGTGTGGTGTCGTCACATCGCAACCACCCGCCGCGCAGAATGCGCCATTGCGCGTGGAGATTGCCACGTCCGCGCACGGCGAACGCTGGACGCGCGAGTTCGCCGGCCATCCGATGCGTTCGACGATGTGGGCGCGCGACGGTTTGCTGTGTGAGCGCCTGGGTCTGGTCACGTTTGCATTCGCGCTAAGCATCGAGGCTGGCGTACTGAACTGGCGCATACGGCGTGTGTGGGCGCTCGGGATGCCATTGCCGGCGCGGTGGTTTGCCGGAGTGCGCGCGTGCGAATCGCAAGTCGACGATCGGTACCATTTCGATGTGGTCGCCCGACTGCCATTGGCCGGACTGCTGGTGCATTACAGGGGGTGGCTGGATGTCGACTGAATCGCCTGCGATTCTGGTGTTCGATGGTGTGTGCGTGATGTGCAGCCGCAGCGTGCAATTCGTGTTGCGGCACGATCGCGACAAGCGATTTCTGTTCGCCACGACGCAGTCGCAACGTGGCGGCGAATTACTGCGCGCGCATGGTTTGGACCCGCAGCAGCCACTGTCGGTACTGCTCGTCGATGGCGGCGTCGGCTACACCGAAAGTACGGCGATGCTGCGCGTGCTGGCGAGTTTCGGCGGTTTGTGGAAAGGGTTGGCGATCATGCTGCGCATCGTGCCGCGGGTACTGCGCGATCCGCTATATCGCTGGATCGGGCGACACCGTTACCGCTGGTTTGGTCGGCGCGATACCTGTTACCTGCCGCAAGCCGAAGATCGGGCGCGATTTCTGGACTGAAGTTTTGTTGGCGTGGGCTGTGTCACGATCATCCGCGTTCGCGTTGCACCTGGGTGCAGATGTCGTAGCCGGCCAGCGCGGCGATGTATTCGTCCAGATCGAATAGATCCAGGCAGGCCATCGCACCGACTTTTGCGAGTTGCTCGCGGGCAAGTTTTCTCGCCAGCACGACGGCAGCTGTCGCGGGGATTTGCGGGCCGTGGCCAGAGCCGGCGACGAGCATCCAGGTCAAGCACAGCGGCTTTCCATCGGTCGCCGTGCCGGACAGGCGAACATGCATGGCGCCGACGTCGCTGCCGCGCCCAAGAAACCATTCGCTCATGCGTTTGAGCGTTGCTGTCCAGCGATCCAACCGCGGCAGCAGCCGCCAGCGTACCGGCCAAGACAACAACCACAAACCCAGATGCAGGATGCCCAATTCAAGCCCGGCGCCAAAGCGCAGGTTTTTCAAGCCGGGATAGCGCTTCGGGAACAGCCCGATATCCGGCACGTCGCACAAGCTCAACCAGCGCGTGCCGACCGGGTCAGGGTAACGCTGCCGATGAAGCTGCTGCCAGCCAAATCCGGTGCGCCAGGTTGCGTGGCTCCAAATTCGCAGTGGCCGACCAACGTAGCCCAGGATTGCCGCGACCGTCGCGGTGCCGCGCGGCGTGCGATTGCCGGGACTGATGCCGATATCGATGTCGGTGAGCTCAGCAAATTCGCCGCGATAATGATCGACCACCACGGCGCTCAGGCCCGGCACCGTGCTTGCGCCAGAGACCACGAGCCTGCGGCATTCCCGCGCATTGGCATCGAGCGCCGTGATGCCCACGACGAAATCGCGCGCATCCGCCAGATCGATATAGTGCGCGCCCGCAGCCAGCGCCGCACTGGCGACGCGATAATCGCAGCCCTGGAACGGCCCGCAGGTGTGGATGACGAGATGCGGGGCGAGCGCCGCAAAACGCGCATGCAGGTCCGGTGTGTCGATATCCAGCGCCACGCCTTCGATCCGCGCACCGTCCTGAGAGGTCAGATTCGCAGCCATGCGCCGTGCCGCACCTTCATTGCGGCCGGCGAGCAGCAACTCGATTTCGCCGTCGCGCGCCAGCTCGCGTGCAATGAGCGCACCGAAGTTGCCATAGCCACCGAGTAACAAAATGCGCATGTCGAATCTGCCGGGTTGCGGTGTTCAGGGGATGCCGCGGGCTGCGATCCTACGCGGATCGCAGCTGGCAAGCACCGATCTACAATTTATCCCTGGGTCCCATCTTGATACCACGCGTTGACGGCCGCACCTTCAATGCGTTGCCGGCCACCCCCGCGACGGGCGGGCGAACCCCAGTTCAAGGAGACCCAAACCATGCGCATGGACAAATTGACTTCGCGTTTCCAGCAGGCGCTCGCGGATGCGCAATCATTGGCAGTCGGACGCGACAACAACATGCTGGAGCCGGTGCACCTGATGAGTGCGCTGCTCGAACAACAAGGCGGCTCGACGTTGCCGTTGCTGGCCCAGTCCGGTGTCAACGTGCCGTTGTTGCGCCAGCGCATTGGCGAGGCCTTGAAAAGCTTGCCGAGCGTGGCCGGGCAGGAAGGCAATATCAATGTCTCCAACGATCTGACCCGGTTGTTGAATCTGGCCGACAAGCTCGCGCAGCAACGCGGCGATGCCTTCATTGCCAGCGAACTGTTCATTCTGGCCGCGCTCGACGACAAGGGCGTGGTCGGTCAGACGCTCAAATCCAGCGGTGCGAACAAATCGAATCTTGAAGCGGCAATCGAAAAAATGCGCGGAGGTGAAAAAGTGGAAGACGAGAATGCCGAGGATCAGCGCCAGGCGCTGGAGAAATACACCATTGACCTGACCGCACGCGCGGAGAAATCGAAACTCGATCCGGTCATTGGACGCGACGAGGAAATCCGGCGCGTGATCCAGGTATTGCAGCGGCGCACGAAAAACAATCCGGTGCTGATCGGTGAGCCCGGCGTGGGCAAGACCGCGATCGTTGAAGGTTTGGCCCAGCGCATCGTCAATCACGAAGTGCCCGAAGGCCTGCGCAATCGCCGCGTGCTGTCGCTGGACATGGGCGCACTGATCGCAGGCGCCAAATTCCGTGGTGAATTCGAGGAACGCCTGAAGGCCGTGCTCAAGGATCTGGCCAAGGAAGAGGGCAACGTCATCCTGTTTATCGACGAACTGCACACGATGGTTGGCGCAGGCAAGGCCGAAGGCTCGATGGATGCCGGCAACATGCTCAAACCTGCGCTGGCACGTGGCGAACTGCATTGCGTCGGCGCGACCACGCTGGATGAATATCGCAAGTACATCGAGAAGGATGCTGCGCTGGAACGCCGCTTCCAGAAAATCTTCGTCGGCGAGCCGAGTGT
>CAJDUT010000087.1_pt1 | contig 11146 bp, 9 predicted proteins | sample 7390981 | NCBI WGS metagenome assembly CAJDUT01 (sample SAMEA7055681, study PRJEB34461) | soil metagenome | biome: terrestrial ecosystem; feature: Peninsula; material: soil | place: Antarctica | collected 2016 | reverse complement strand
CACAATTGCGAAAATTTGTCTGCGTAGCGGGCGCCCTTGAGGAAGAATTTCGCCGCGTCCTCGAAGTGGCCATGGGTATACGCATGCACACCGGAAAACTCAGCTTCCAGATCCGGGTGATACCAAGTCCCCGCGTGACTCATCCCGAGCAGGATCTTTTGCAGTTCCGGATCGTTTGGCTGGGCGGATGCCGCGGCTTGTGCCGGACCGGCAAACAGCAGCAGAATGACGATGGCGCTTGAAAGCAGCGTTTGCGACAGCGAAATTTTCATGACCAAACCTTCGGTGACGTACGGCCCCACGTAGTGTTACGGTTATACACTCGCCGCAAGGGTCGAACAATCGTCCCCTGTCAACATTTACAGGTTGCAAGAGGCTCGATATGTTGAACGTCTACGGTGTCGTACCCGTCCTGTTTGTACTTTGCGCATTGCTGTCGCTGTTCGCGCTGGCGCAATTGTTTGCCGTGCGCCGACACTGGCACGCCCGGCGGCGCTTGGCGTGTGCCCATCGCAGCGTGTGGCTGGCGGTGTTTGTCGTGCTGGCAGTGTTGTGCGGCATGTTGGGTGTCGGTCTGCGTGGTTATCGGTTGCTGTTGGCAGAAACTCCGGTTGCCAATATCGATGCGCGTCAGCTCGGGCCGCAGCAGTTCTCCGTGCGCATCGACTTTCCGGACGGCAGCCATCGCAGCGCTACCCTCAGTGGTGACGAATGGCAACTGGATGCGCGCGTGATCAAGTGGACGCCGCGCGCTGTAACGCTCGGAGCGAAACCGCTGTACCAACTCGACCGATTATCCGGTCGTTATCACGAAGCCAGCCAGGAGCGCACGATCTTGCCCAGCGTAGTCGATCTCGGCGAAGACTCGGTTGTCGACCCTTGGCACCTGAAGAAAGAGTATCCGAAATGGTTACCGTGGATCGACGCCGACTACGGCAGCGCCACGTATCTGCCATTGGTCGATGGCGGCAAGTACACTGTGACGATTAGTCCACTCGGTGGTTTGATTGCGCGCGCTACCGATCCGGCGACCAGCGAAAAGCTGAAGGCAGCGTGGTAGGGTAGGGCCTCACCTCACGCACAACGATACACAAAGTCAGCGCATCGCTCGCAGGGGTTCCTGCTGCTTCAACTGATCCAGTATGAACGCGAACTCCTCCGCAACTTCGCGGTAGCGCCGATAACGCCCGGATTTGCCACCGTGGCCGGCGTCCATGTTTACTTTCAGCAGCAGCAGATGCTTGTCGGTTTTCGTAGCGCGCAATTTCGCCACCCATTTGGTCGGCTCGTAGTATTGCACCTGTGAATCCCACAAGCCGGTGGTGACCAGCATCGCCGGGTAAGCATGCGCGCGCACGTTGTCGTAGGGCGAATACGCCAGCATGTAATTGTAGAAAACTGTTTCCTGCGGATTGCCCCATTCATCGAATTCATTCGTCGTGAGCGGAATGCTGTCATCGAGCATGGTGGTAACCACGTCGACGAATGGAACGTGCGCGACGATGCCGCGATAGGTATCCGAAGCCATGTTCGCGATCGCGCCCATCAGCAGGCCACCGGCGCTGCCGCCTTCGGCAAACACCTTGTCCTTGGCCGCGTAACCGTACTTGACCAGGTACTCGCTCACGTCGATGAAATCGGTGAACGTGTTCTTCTTGTGCAGCAGCTTGCCATCTTCGTACCATGCGCGCCCCATTTCTCCACCGCCGCGCACGTGCGCAATTGCGTACACAAACCCGCGATCGACCAGCGAAAATCGCGGCGATGAAAAATGCGGGTCAATGGAAATGCCGTATGCGCCATAACCGTACTGATACAACGGCGCGCTGCCGTCGCGCTTGAAGTCCTTGCGATACAGCAGCGACACCGGGATGCGCGCGCCGTCGCGCGCCGTCACCCAGATGCGCCGTGCGATGTAGTTGGCCGGATCGTAACCGCCGAGCACTTCCTCGCGTTTGCGCAGGGTGCGTTGGCCGGTTTTCATGTCCAGATCGTAGACCGAGATCGGCGTAATCAGCGAGGAATAGTCGTAGCGCAAGGTGTCGGTATCCTGTTCGCGGTTGTCGCCGATCGATGCGGTGTAGTCAGCGTCGTTGGTAGCCACGAAGTAATTCTTGCCGCCGTGCCACGGCCGGATCTGGATGCGCTGCAGGCCATCACTGCGCTCGTCGACCGCCAGATAGTCACGGAACAGGGCAAACTCGCCGATCGTAACCCCTGGTTTCGCCGGCACGACATCTCGCCAGTGTTGCTTGCTGCCCACGCGCGCATCGACCACCTGCATGATGCGGAAATTCTTTGCATTCCAGTTGGTGCGTACGATCCAGCGATGGTCGATATGGTCGGCGTGATATTCCATGGCATGCTCGCGCGGCGCCAACACCTGGAAACGCTCGTGCAACCGGTTCGCGCGAATGAAACGCACCTCGCTTGACAACGTGCTTTGTTCATCCAACACGATGTACTTGTCGTCGCCGCTGCGCGAAACACCAATGTAGTAGCTGTGATCGCGCTCCTCGTACACGACCGGGTCGCGAGCCTGATTGCTACCGAGCACGTGGCGGCGCACTCGCACCGTGAGCAGGGTGATTGGATCTTTCTCGACGTAGAACAAGGTTTTGTTGTCATCGGCCCATGCCATGGATGCAGAGGTACCGGGAATGGAGTCGGGCAGCGCCTTGCCGGTTTTCAAATCCTTGAACGCGATCATGTATTGGCGTCGGCCGGTGATATCGACCGCGTACGCGAGCAGGTGCTCGTTCGGACTGACCGCGGTCGCGCCGATCTGGAAGAAGTCGTGATTGGCTGCCAAGGCATTGCCGTCGAGCAAAATTTGTTCCGGCGCGTGGGTGCCAACAGGCCGTCGCGCATGGATCGGGTATTCCTGATCCGGGATGAATCGCGTGTAGTAGAAAAAATGTTTGTTCTTCGCCGGAACGCTGGCATCGTCCGGCTTGAGGCGAGCGATCATTTCCGTGTAAAGCTTATCTTCGAGCGCCGTGGTGTGCGCCGTCATCGTCGCGTAATACGCATTTTCGGCGTTCAGATAGGCCAGCACCTCGGGGCGCTTGCGGGTGTCGTCGCGCAACCAGTAATAGTTGTCGGCGCGAATGCCGTTCGGCGACTGCACATCGAAACGATGCACGGCAGCGATTGGCGGCTGCGGCTGCGCAGGCTGCGAAATTTGCGGTTTCTGCGTGGCACAGGCGCCAAGCAGTGCCATGAGTGAGGCGATCGCGTAGATTCGTAACTGCCGGGCAAACATGTTGCTGTCTCCGTGAGAGCTGGCGATGGTATACGCTTGGATGCAATGCAACCAGTCAATCATGCAGGACGCAGGCGCGGCTGCGGGTTGCCGGCCCGCGTATAATCCACTTTTCCACTTTGCCCTGCGCCCATGCTCCGAATTTTGCTGATCGAGGACCAACGCGACATCGCCGCAAACATCTGGGACTTCCTGGAGCATCGCGGATTCGTGATGGATCACGCCGGCGACGGCGCAACCGGTTTGCGCATGGCGTTGAAAGGCAGTTATGACGTCATCGTGCTGGATCTGGGCCTGCCCAAGCTTGACGGACTGGATCTGTGTCGACAACTGCGCGCCGAACAGCGCGATACGCCCGTACTCATGCTCACCGCACGCGACACGCTGCAAGACAAGCTCGCGGGATTCGCGCAAGGTGCCGACGATTACCTCGTAAAGCCCTTCGCAATGAAGGAACTCGAAGCGCGCATCCGCGTGCTGCACCGGCGACGTGGGATGCCCAGCGGTGGCGTGCTGCGCGTGGCCGACCTTACCTACGATCCGGCCATGCTCGACGTGCAGCGCGGCGGCCAAAAACTCACGCTGACACATGCCGGTTGCGTGTTGCTCGAGTTGCTCATGCGGCACTCACCGCACCTGGTGCGGCACGCCGAACTGGCGCAAGCATTATGGGGCGAGGCCGGCGGCGACATCGCCACGCTGCACACGCACCTTTCCCTGCTGCGATCAGTCATCGACCGTCCGTTTGTTGTGCATTTGCTGCATACCGTGCACGGTTTTGGCTATCGCATCGCGGAATCGGCCAGTGATTAATTTTCGCCTGAGCCTGCGCGCCCGCGTTGCATTGACGTTTGCGATTCTCGGTCTGGTGGTCAGCACCTGCGTGGCGATGGTGGCGGTGCATTTTTCCGACTTGTACGTGGATCGTCTGGTCGATCAGATGCTGCGCGTCGAGGGCGATTACCTACGTGCGCGCTTCAGCGAAAACGACAAGCTTCCACGTCCGCATACAAAGCACTTTTACGTATTTACTCGTGCCGCGGGCAGTCCCAATCCGCCGCCGCCGGAAATGGCGGGGTTCGGTCCCGGCTTCCATGAGTTGAATGATTCAAAAGGCGGCGAGCGCCACGTCGCCGTCTATGATGTTCAGGACCAACGGCTCTACATCGTCCTCGACATCGGCAAGGAACACCTCCGCGAACGCCGCCTTGCGCACGATTTGATCGCGCTGGTCCTGTTTGGAACCGGTTTGTCGGCATGGTTGGGTTGGCTGTGGGCAGGGCGCGCGATCGACCCGGTGCGGCGTCTCGCTGGGCGCGTCGAAACGCTGGAGCCGAATTCGCGTGGCACCACCATGCTCGCCGCGGATTTCGCCGCCGATGAGGTCGGCGCCTTGGCACGTGCCTTTGATCGCTATCAGGAAAGACTCTATATTTTCGTGCGCCGCGAGCGCGCGTTTACCGCAGATGCCAGCCACGAAATGCGCACGCCGCTGGCGGTGATTCGTGGCGCAATCGAAGTCTTGATCGATCGCAACGGGCACGACCCGGCAAACCTTGCTCGTCTGCGGCGCATGCAACGCGGCAGCGACGAATTGAGCGATTTGCTCGATGCACTGCTGGTGTTGGCCCGCGGCGACGAGTTGGATGGCGACGCCAGCGACACGACCGATTTTGGCCTTGTCGTCAGCCAGATACTGCGCGACCGGGCCGACGCATTCAGTGCAAAGGGTTTGACGATCCAATTGCGTGCGGATACACCGGCAGTGCTGGCAGCGCCACGTCGGGTCCTGGATGTGGTCGCGCGCAACCTGCTTCGTGCCGCAACCGAGTTCGCCGAAAACGGGACACTGGTTGTAGAAGTCGAGCCGGCACGATTGCACATTTGCTTGCAGCCATTGGCACACACGAAATCCACGCCAACAACGCCCACCGATAGTGGAAATGGGCGTGCGGACCGTATTTTGGGTCTGGGCATGATTCGCCGCGTCTGCGAACGCCGCAAGTGGAAACTCGAGGAAGACACCAATGTTACGGGAGCGCGCAACTTCACCTTGCTGTTCGCGTCGCAATCAGACGTCCAAACTGGCGAATTAAGCCAGTCCTAACATTTGCTGAGTACAGTAACGGCGCTGCCTAACTCTCTGTCCCCCAGCAGAATGGCAGCGTCCCGCGGCCGCTCTTCCCCAGGAGCGGCCGCCTTTGTTTGGCGAGGTGTAGAAATGCACCGTGGTACCGCGATGCGGTGATGCATTCCGCGCAAGTCAGCCAAGCGCGTTATTGATTTTCCAAGCGTCGTTCGCGAATTCTGCCCGTGTTTTAGAAACGGAAAAGGTCCGGGAAGGCTCTTTCGCAACGGCTTAAGGGTATGGGCCCGGCAGGACTCGAACCTGCAACCAAGAGATTATGAGTCTCCTGCACTAACCATTGTGCTACAGGCCCACCGCTTCAATCAGATACCGGCGTCGCGCATAGCGCGACAATCACTCCCCCTCTCCCGCCGGGAGAGGGCACGGGGTGAGGGAAATGCTGCGAAAGAAAGCATTTCAACGTTTATCATCACTATCTCGACAGCATCCCTGCACTCTGGATCCCCCTCCGCCGCTATCGCGGCGTCGACCCTGCCGAGATGACGAGTTTATCTACGATGTTGCGAAATATCCCTGTTGGGGTTCGCTCTCGCTCACCCGCAACCTACAGATTATCGACTCGTCATCCGACGCCAGTTTATCCGTTGCCGCTCCAAACGAAAACGCCCGCGTGACCGCGGGCGCTTTAAAGAACTTACATTCTGTTATTCCAGATCGAGGAACGAACGCAGTTGTTCCGAACGGCTGGGGTGGCGCAGCTTGCGCAAAGCCTTGGCTTCAATCTGGCGGATGCGCTCGCGGGTCACGTCGAACTGCTTGCCGACTTCTTCCAGGGTGTGGTCGGTGTTCATGTCGATGCCGAAGCGCATGCGCAGCACTTTCGCTTCACGCGGGGTCAGGCCGGCGAGCACATCGCGCACGGTCTCGGTCAAGCCGGTGCCGGTAGCGTTTTCGACCGGGGACTCGACGTTGGTATCCTCGATGAAATCGCCCAGATGCGAATCCTCGTCATCGCCAATCGGAGTTTCCATCGAAATGGGTTCCTTGGCGATCTTGAGTACCTTGCGAATCTTGTCCTCGGGCATTTCCATTTTTTCGGCAAGCTCTTCCGGCGTCGCTTCGCGGCCGTACTGCTGCAACATCTGGCGGCTGATGCGATTGAGCTTGTTGATCGTTTCGATCATGTGCACTGGAATGCGGATGGTCCGTGCTTGATCGGCGATGGAACGGGTGATCGCCTGTCGAATCCACCAGGTCGCATAAGTGGAGAACTTGTAGCCACGACGATATTCAAACTTGTCCACGGCTTTCATCAAGCCGATGTTGCCTTCCTGAATCAAATCGAGGAATTGCAGGCCGCGGTTCGTATACTTTTTCGCAATCGAGATAACCAGGCGCAGGTTGGCTTCGACCATTTCCTTCTTCGCACGGCGCGCCTTGGCCTCACCGATGGACATGGCGCGGTTGATTTCCTTGACGTCGCCGAGCGACAGGTACAGCGCTTTTTCCAGTGCGATCAGTTTTTCCTGCTCGGCCAGGATGTCATCCTTGCGCGCGCGCACGGCCGACGACCACTTCTGCTTCTTGCGGATCATCTCGTCGGCGAAGCCCAGATGAATCTCGTGCATCGGGAACGCCTTGAGGAAATCCTTGCGCGGCATCTTGGCCTGCTTCACGCACAGGTTCATGATCACGCGCTCGTGGGCACGGATGCGCGAAACCACTTCGCGCAATTTGCGCACGAAGCTGTCGATCATGATCGACGGCAGCTTGAGGTTGAGGAACGCCTCAGCCATCTGCTCGCGGATTTTCTGGGTTTTCTTTTCTTCCAGCCCGTGCTTGGCGGTTGCGCGCTGGAACTTGCCGTAGAACGTGCGCAATTCTTCCATACGTCGCGTGACTTCGAGCGGGTCCGGACCTGTATCCACGGCGGTCTCTTCTTCGGTATCGCCGCTTTCTTCTTCGTTGTCGCTATCGTCGTTGCTCGCCTTGGCGTCCTTGGTCGTGCCGGTATCGCTGCTGGCGTCACTGTTGGCGGCGACCGGAACGGGGACTTCGACATCCGCGAATCCGGTGAGCACTTCGGAAAGGCGCTTCTTGCCCTCGGTGTGCTGATCGTATTCCTCGACCAGAAGCTTGATCGACCAAGGAAAATTGGCCAAGGCGCTCTGCACCTGGTTCAGGCCTTCCTCGATGCGCTTGGCGATGGCGATTTCGCCTTCTCGCGTGAGCAACTCCACCGTACCCATCTCGCGCATGTACATGCGTACCGGGTCGGTGGTGCGGCCCACTTCGGCATCGACCGCCGACAACACGGCAACGGCTTCTTCGGTCGCCGTTTCGTCATCGGTGGAAACCGGATTTTCCGGCAACATGGTTTCGGTATCGGGCGCGACTTCGTGCACCTCAATGCCCATGTCGTTGATCATGCCGATGATGTCTTCGATCTGTTCCGGATCGACGATGTCGTCGGGCAGGTGATCGTTGACCTCGGCGTAGGTCAGGTAGCCTTGTTCCTTGCCCTTGATAATCAGGGTCTTGATTTCGGATTGCTGTTGCTGCGGAGCAGTTTCGGTCGCCATGGGTATCGTTCGATCAGATAAAGACTAAGAAGTGTAGGTTGGGTGTCAAGGAGGGCCGGGAATCGGGTTTCGAGATTGCGGATTCGTAAGATCAGGAACTTGTCATTCCCGTGCGGCGGAAAAAGCGATTTCGTTGCTGGCTGCCGCGGACTTGGCTGCCTTCAGCGTGCCTCCAGCCAGAACGTCACCGGCCCATCGTTGACCAGCGCCACCTTCATATGGGCGCCGAAACGGCCAATTTCCACCCCGGAATGGCGAATTCTGGCTAATTCCACCAAGCGGTCGAACCAGTGCTGGCCGGCCTGCGGCGGTGCCGCTGAGGTAAAGCTCGGGCGCATACCCTTGTGCGTATCCGCAGCCAGGGTGAACTGCGAAACCAGCAACAAACCGCCGCCGGTATCGGCAAGCGACAAATTCATCTTGCCCTGGGCATCGGAAAACACGCGATAGCCCAGGATTCGCTCCAATATGCGCTGCGTTTGCGTTTCGCCATCGTCTGGTTGCACCGCGACCAGCGCCAGCAGGCCCGGTCCGATTTGGCCAACCGTTTCGCCATCGACATCGACTCGCGCCTCGGTGACGCGCTGGATCAGGGCAATCATTGGACAAGGCCATCACGTGAAATCGCGCCGATACTGAGCATCGGCGCATCTGCGGTCAACTGTGCGGCTACAATCGTTTGCTTTGGCCATCTCGAATCCCGTGCGCTGGTATATCGCCATTCTCTATCGCCTGCTGCGTATCGTCGGGCACTTGCCACTGGCCTGGCTGCACCGACTCGGTGCGGCCTTCGGCTGGCTCATTTGGCGCACCCGCGCCGCGCCGTACCGCAAGGCAACGGCAACCCTGTCAGTAGTACAAACGCAATTCGATGACAAAACGCGTCACGGCCTGATCAAGTCGTGTCTGGTCGAAACCGGCAAATCGCTGTTCGAGGTAGCCAAAATCTGGAATGGCGACGCCGCCGCCGCGCTGTCGCTGGTGCGTGAGGTGCGTGGCGGCGAGCTGTTCGATGCCGCACTGGCCAGCGGTCGCGGGTTGATTGTCGCCGCCCCGCACCTGGGCTGCTGGGAATTGCTCAACTACTGGCTGTGCAGCCACACGCCGATCGCGATCGCCTATCGTCCGCCGCGCCAGGCCTCGCTGGAGCCCTTGTTGATCAAGGCCCGCGGTGCGCTGTCGGCCGAACAAGTGCCCGCAGAAGGTGCGGCCGGCGTGCGCACCTTGTTCAAACGCCTGCGCGCCGGAGGCGTCGTCGGCATTCTGCCCGACCAACAACCACGCCAGGGCGAAGGCGAATTCGCGCCGTTCTTCGGCACGCCCGCGCTGACCATGGTACTGCTGTCGCGTCTGGCCCAGCGCGCCGGCGCGGATGTGCTGTTCGCGTTTGCCGAACGCCTGCCGCAAGGCCGCGGATATCGCCTGCATTTTCTGCCAGCACCCGACGGCATCGCCGACCCCGAACTTCCCAGCGCCGTCGCCGCCCTCAATCGCGGCGTAGAAAACTGTGTACGCATCGCACCCGAACAATATCAATGGGCCTACAAACGCTATTCCATTCGCCCACCCGGAGACACAAGCAAGCCATACAAGAAAGTTCATTGATTCGGCGACCGTCGGGAAATGAAGAAATCTGTCGCTCGCGTGTAAATCGGATAGACACTCCCGTCATGACGAGGATGATTTCGATGAAACGATACGTTTACGCATTGGTACTGATGACCTTCCTGCTCGGCGGTTGCAGCAATGGCAATCCGGTAGCGCCTGGCGACTCTGCGGCAAAAATGGAATTGCGTGTTTACCAGGTGCCCCCAGAACACACTCAGGACTTGCTGAAAGCCCTGACCGTCAGCTTCAGCAGCGGCGGCATCGCCACCACCATCGGCACCGTGTCGAGCCCCGCACCCGGCCAATTGATCGTGCTTGCCCCAGCCAGTTTGCAAGGCAGCATCGCGGATACACTGAAATCCTTGCGTGACTCGACAAAACCTGCTGCGCCGACGTCATCGCCCGAACAAATCCGTCTGCAATTCTGGTCCGTTGATGCCCTGGCTGGCGCGGGCACGGACGATCCGGCTCTATCGGAGCTGAAGAATGCGCTGGACGAAACGCGCAAATCGCTGGGCGACGTGCACTTCGTGCTGCTCGATCATGTCAGTTCGGTTTCAGGTATTCGCGACGGCGCAAGCAAACAATGGCAGACCGAGCTGGATGGACCAAATCACGCCTTGACCAAGCAGCTCGAATATTGGTTCAAAACCAAGACGGATGGGCAAAGTTTGGGCTTTGAATACGCGGAGTCAGCGGGTAGTTACGTTACTTCGGTCAAGACGACTGTGCCGATGCGCAACGGCCAGGTGTTGGTACTGTCTCAAAGCCCGAGCAGCTTGAGCGTTGTCGACCACAAGCAAACTACGCCGGCGGCAACGCGGCTCTACATTGTTCGAGCCGATCCTGTCCCCGCCGCCTGAGGCAAACCCGCGTGGCCCTGAGCGAAGCGGAGCTTTACGCCTGCTACCGGCGCATGGAAAGACCGCTTTACAACGTGCTTTATCGATGGTTGTGGCAAGCACAGGATTGCCAGGACCTGATCCACGACGCGTTCGTACGCGTCTGGGATCGACGCGCGCAAGTGGACGCAAAACGTCTGGACAACCTGGTCTGGACGACAGCGCTGAATCTTGCGCGCAACCGACTGCGCTGGCGCACGTTGTGGCATTTCGTCGAACCGGACGAACACGCGCAAACGCAAACGGATCCTGAAGCCGAAGCCGACCGCGCACAACGCGATTGGCGTCTGCGCCAGGCACTTGGCAAGCTTCCGGAAAAGCAACGCAAGGTCTTGCTGCTGTCCGAATTCGGCGGTCTGGATACCGCGGCGATTGCGCAGATTCTGGCGATTCCGACTGGCACGGTTGGCTCACGAAAGCACCTGGCCATGGCACGACTACGGCAACTATTGCAGGAGAGCGATAATGCACCAGCCTGATTCCTGGCACGAGATGCTCGAACCGCCGCCAGGCGGTTTGGCCCGGCTCGTCGCAAGCGTGGATTTACGACCCAACAAGCGTCCAGGTGCACACTGGCAAGCATACGCAGCCACAGCAAGCGCAGTGGTTTTTGTCTTGGCGTTGGGAATTGCCGATTACGCACACAACGCACTACAACGAAGAATCCGGCAGGCGATCGAATCCGCACTGCAAGCGCCAG
>CAJDUT010000089.1_pt1 | contig 11170 bp, 10 predicted proteins | sample 7390981 | NCBI WGS metagenome assembly CAJDUT01 (sample SAMEA7055681, study PRJEB34461) | soil metagenome | biome: terrestrial ecosystem; feature: Peninsula; material: soil | place: Antarctica | collected 2016 | reverse complement strand
CCCTGTGTGTTCCCGATGATTCCGATTTTGTCCGGCATCATCGCCGGAGCGGGCGAGAATATTTCCACGCGACGCGCGATTGTACTTTCGGTTGTCTACATTTTCGCCAACGCAGTGATCTTCACGATTGCCGGCGTGATCGCGGGATTGGCGGGCAAGAATCTGCAGGTCGCATTCCAGACCGCATGGGTGCTGTGGTGTTTCGCCGGTTTGTTTGTCGTCATGGCGCTGGCGATGTTCGGCTTTTACGAATTACAGTTGCCCAGTTCATGGCAGGCGAAAATCGCCAATGTCAGCAACAAGCAATCCGGCGGATCACTATTTGGCGTGGCAATCATGGGCGCGCTGTCGGCGTTGATCGTAGGGCCATGCGTGACGCCGCCGCTGGCCGTCGCGATCCTTTACATCGCGCAGAAGCACGATGCTCTGCTCGGCGGCTTCGCGTTGTTCACGCTTGCGATGGGTATGGGCGCGCCGCTGGTGGTGTTCGGTGCCAGCGCCGGAAAACTGTTGCCGCGCGCGGGTGCGTGGATGGATGCGGTCAAGGGCGTGTTCGGCGTGACCTTCCTCGCTTTGGCGATCTGGATGCTGTCGCGCATACTCGACGCAGCCTGGATCATGCTGATGTCCGGTTTGCTTGCGGTGGCATGCGCGGTGTACCTGGGCGCACTGGATCATATCGCCGACGGCGCATCGGGTTGGCGCAAACTTTGGAAGGCGCTGGGCGTGATGTTGTTGATCGCCGGCGCGGCCGAGTTGATCGGCGTTGCCGCAGGTTCTGCCGACCTGCTGCAACCGTTGCGCGGCATCACGGCTGGCGCAGGCGCTGCGGGATCGAGCACGGATGCATCGCATGCCGACGCATTGCCGTTCCGCAAGGTCAAATCCATTGCCGACGTTGACCGTGAAATGGCCGCGGCGAAGGCGGCCGGCAAACCGGTCATGTTCGATTTCTACGCAGACTGGTGCGTGTCGTGCAAGGAAATGGAAAAGTTTGTTTTCACCAAACCGGCGGTACACCAGGCGCTCGCGGATTTCGTATTGCTGCAAGCCGACGTCACCGCCAACGACGATACCGATCAGGCGCTAATGAAGCACTACAGCATTGTCGCCCCGCCGGACACGCTGTTTTTCGGGGCGGATGGAACACACAAGGCATCGCTGCAACTGATCGGGCCTGAAACTGCCGACAAGTTCGTCAAGCGGATTGAAGCAGCGAACCGATAAGGTCGCGCTCGTTTTGTTGGGCCATTGAATATCCTGAGCAAGAGCGCCCTCTTCCGCCTGCGGCACCTTCTCCCTCGAGCGGAGGAAGGGAAATAGGTGTGTTCCCCGCTCGCGGGGGAAGGGAAATAGAGGTGTTCTCCGCTCGCGGGGAAAGGGAAATGGATGCGCTTTGCGCTTGCGAGGGATGTGAATCGGAAATTCTCCCGGCTTCGCAGGTGAAGAAACGGCAACAGCTTCAACGTTGAATTCTTCAGTGTTGTATGTGCGCTTGCGACTGTCCTTTCCCCCGCTTGCGGGGGAAGGCGCTGCCAGGCGGAAGGGGGCGCTTTTGATCTGCGCTTCCAAGTGCGCATGCACAAACTGGCGGGATTCACTTCGCTACCCTCGCCTTACAATCTTTCCACGATCGCTTTGGCGAATCGCTTAAACTATCCGGATCATGTTCTCGCGTACCAATCTTCTGATCGTGCTGGTCGCACTGGCTGGCGCCCTGCTCGGCTTGTTCGCCACGAGCTTCGTGGGGCAGCCGCCCAATCGCCCAATTCCCGCTGGCGTGACACCGCTTAAGGTCGGCGATATGCGCGCCAACCTGCAATTTCCCGGTACCGACGGGGTCAGTCACAACCTCAGCGACTGGGATGGCAAACTGGTTCTGCTCAACTTCTGGGCAACCTGGTGCGGACCGTGCCGCGAGGAAATGCCGTTGCTCGACAAGGTCGGCACGGACTTGGCAGATTCCGGTTTACGCGTGGTCGGTGTCGCCATCGACAGCGACGACGCAGTGCGGGATTATCTGCAAACCCATCCCGTGAAGTATCCAATCCTGCTCGGCAGCAGCGCCGAAATTGATCCTTCACTGGTGTTCGGCGACACACGCAGTCTGCTGCCCTACAGCGTATTGATCGGTCGCGATGGCAAGATCCTGGCGCAACATGCCGGCAGCTTCAGCGCGGACAGCCTGACCGATTGGTTGTCCGGCCATATTTCTGCAACTAACTGATATTGCGCTAAACGTCGGCTAACTCCTGCGATATGGGAACGATCGTGCTGGACAAGTGCGATTGTCTCTTGCACACTTGCGCGCCTAACCCGGATTATTCATGATACTGCGCGATGATGGCGCAGAGACTTGGATTCACAGCGGTTTTTGAGAGGCAGGCCATAGCGGTGACTGTGGCGGACTGAGCAAAAATGGCTGTGGGTTCAAGGATCAAGCCAGCGCGCGTGCAGTTCATGAATAATCCGGGCTAGCCCCAAGAAAACGGCAACGAGGCATTCCACGCGTGGCGAAGATTCTGGTTCTGCACGGCCCCAACCTGAACCTGCTCGGCGAACGCGAGCCGCAGGTCTACGGGCGTGCCACGTTGGCCCAGATCGATGCCGAATTGGCGAAAGCCGCCGCGACCGCGGGCCATCAGCTCGAATCGTTCCAGTCCAATGCCGAACATGCTTTGATTGAACGCCTTCACCACGCGCGTAGCGACGGCACCGCGTTCATTCTGATCAACCCGGCCGCATTCACCCACACCAGCATCGCCCTGCGCGATGCGCTCGCGGCAATCGGCGTCCCCTTCATCGAAGTGCATTTGTCCAATGTGCATGCGCGTGAAGCATTTCGCCGCCACTCGTATTTTTCTGACATCGCCGTCGGCGTCATCGCCGGGTTCGGCGCCAACAGTTACCGGCTGGCCCTGTCCGCCGCGATCGAACAACTGAACCAGAACCCCTGACCTGTTCTGTTCAAGAAACTTGAGGATGTGAGCCGTGGATCTGCGCAAAATAAAAAAACTCATCGACATACTCGAAGAATCCAACCTTGCCGAACTCGAAATCAAGGAAGGTGAGGAATCCGTGCGCCTGAGCCGCATGCCGAAAGTCGGCGCCGCGCCCGCCCCAGTCGCGGCACAATTTCAAGTCGAACCGCCGCGTGCCGCCGCGCCACCGGCAAGTGCGTCTCAGACCGAAAATGCCGCCGGCACATCGGACAAATCGTTGCCGGAAGGCCACATCGTGCGCTCACCGATGGTCGGAACGTACTACGCCTCGGCGAATCCGGAATCCCCGGCATTTGTGAAAGTTGGCCAGCAGGTCAAGGTTGGCGACACGCTCGGCATCATCGAAGCGATGAAGATGTTCAACCAGATCGAAGCCGACGCTGCCGGCACGATCGTGTCGATCCTTGCCGAAAACGGTCAGCCGATCGAGTTCGACGAACCGCTGTTTGTTATCTCCTGACCATGAGCGGATGCGGACCCATCTGCGACTTCCGGAAACCCCATGCTCGATAAAGTAGTTATCGCCAACCGCGGCGAAATCGCCCTTCGCATCCTGCGCGCTTGCCACACGCTCGGTATCCAGACGGTTGCGGTGCACTCCACGGTGGATCGCAATCTCAAGCACGTCGGCATGGCGGATGAATCCGTATGCATCGGACCGGCACCTGCGGCGGAAAGTTACCTGAACATACCCGCGATCATTGCTGCGGCCGAAGTCACCGATGCGCAGGCGATCCATCCCGGTTATGGGTTCCTGTCGGAGAACGCCGACTTTGCCGAGCGCGTCGAGGAATCCGGCTTCATCTTCATCGGTCCCACCGCTAGCGTGATTCGCCTGATGGGCGACAAGGTCCAGGCGATCAAGACGATGAAGGCTGCGGGCGTGCCGTGCGTGCCAGGTTCGGGCGGGCCGCTGGGTGACGAGCTCAGCGAAAATGCCCGCATCGCGCGCGACATTGGCTACCCCGTGATCGTCAAGGCGTCCGGTGGCGGCGGTGGTCGCGGCATGCGCGTGGTGCGCACCGAAGCACACCTGAACAACGCCATCGCCATGACCAAGTCCGAGGCCAAAGCGGCATTCGGCAACGATCAGGTGTACATGGAAAAGTACCTGGAGAATCCGCGCCATATCGAAATTCAGGTACTGGCTGATGGTCAGGGCAACGCAATTCACCTGGGCGAGCGCGATTGTTCGATGCAGCGCCGCCACCAGAAAGTGGTCGAAGAAGCGCCTGCCCCTGGGCTGACCGATACGCAGCGCGAACAGATCGGCAAGGTGTGCGTCGATGCCTGTTTGCGCATTGGCTACCGCGGCGCGGGTACGTTCGAGTTCCTTTACGAGAACGGCAAGTTCTACTTCATCGAAATGAACACGCGCCTGCAGGTCGAACATCCAGTGACCGAATTCATCACTGGCGTTGACCTGGTCCGCGAACAGTTGTTGATTGCTGCGGGCGAGAAGTTGTCGCTGCGCCAGTCCGACATCAAGCTGACCGGCCACTCGATTGAATGCCGCATCAACGCCGAAGACCCGGATACGTTCATGCCCTCGCCCGGCACGGTAAACCGCTATCTTGCTGCCGGCGGCCCCGGCGTGCGTACCGACACTCACATTTACGACGGTTACCGCATTCCACCGAATTACGATTCGATGATCGGCAAGCTGATCGTTCATGGTCGCGACCGCGAAACCGCCATCGCGCGCATGCGCATTGCACTGGGCGAAGTTGTCATCGAAGGCATCAAGACGAATATCCCGTTGCAGCAACGCATCATCGCCGACGGCGGTTTTCAAAGCGGTGGGCAGAATATCCACTATCTGGAAAAACGCATTGCCGAGCAGCGTGAGAAGAATTTGGCCATTGGCTGAGGGTTTTAGGGCTGAGCCCCCCGCTCTTCGTTCGCACCTGCGAGCCCTCCTCTCCGCAACGTTTCCGAAGCTACGCCGAGCGGATCGTCATGATTCCTTGGTCAATGTCGTGAACCTCCCCTTCCTCGTCATTCCCGATTCCCGTTCCCGCTTCCTCACTTCCCCGCCTCACACCCATGCCCTGGCTCGAACTATCCCTCACTCTGAACGCCAATCGCCAGGCGCAGTTCGAGTCCGCGCTGGAAGATCTGGGTGCGCTTTCGATCACCTTGTGCGATGCGGATGCGGAAACGCCCGACGAGCGCGCAATCTTCGAGCCCGGTGTCGGCGAAACGCCGTTGTGGAACGAACTCGTGTTGCAGGCGTTGTTCGACGCAAATACGGATCGCGATGGCCTGGTGCACGCGTTGGCCGATCTGGTTTCCGATCTCGCGCCTGACCGTATTACCTTTCGCGACGTCGCCGACCAGGACTGGACGCGCGCGTGGATGGATCAATTCAAGCCGATGCAATTCGGGCAGCGCGTATGGATTTATCCGTGGAATATCGAACCACCGGCCGATGCCGCCGATCAGGTCGTGGTGCGCCTTGATCCGGGTCTTGCCTTCGGTAGCGGGACGCACCCGACCACGGCATTGTGCCTGGCATGGCTCGACGGGATGAAACTGGCCAGCAAGACACTGATTGACTACGGCTGCGGCTCCGGCATTCTCGCCATCGCGGCGCTGAAACTGGGTACCACACATGTCATCGGCATCGACAACGACCCGCAGGCGTTGACTGCCAGCCGCGACAATGCACAGCGCAACGGTGTTGCGGAAAAGCTCGATCTGTTCCTGCCTGAAGCGTTTGCTCCAATCCCTGCTGATGCGCTGGTCGCCAATATCCTCGCCGGACCACTGGGCGATTTGGCCCCGCGATTCGCGGCGTGCTGCAAACCCGGCGCGGTCTTCGCCATCTCAGGCATCCTCGATGGTCAGCAGCAGGAACTGCTCGCGCGTTATGCCGAATGGTTCGACGAACTTGCCGTCGAAGTACTCGATGGCTGGGTACGCATCAGCGGAAAAAGATTCGCTGCGCGCTGAGCGCAAAGCCAAAGACGATTAGCACTTGGCCTTCAGCCGTCCACCCTGCTCTCAGCTACAATTGCCCAATGTACACGCAATGCCCGGAATGTCTGACGATCTACAAGGTCGCTGTGGTCGTGCTCGCCGAGGGACACGGCAGCGTGCGCTGTGGACATTGTGCGGCGGTATTCGACGCCTTGCGTACGTTGACCGAACACCTGCCGCCGGAACCGGTTCAACACCTGCTTTCGCATTCGGATGAGGGCACCTTGCCGCAGCTGACAGTGCCGGCTTTGCGGCCGCAACCTTCCGAGCAACAGAGTTTATTGTTCGATCCGGACGAACGCCCGCGTCACGCTTCACTGCGGCGCGCGCAAACACCGGCGTTTGCGCGTACCCGCACTCGCCATGTTCGGCCGGACGTGCGCAACTGGCCATGGGCGCTGGGCGTGGTTGTGCTGGCGACATGTTTGCTAGCGCAGGTCGGCTACGCCAAACGCGTGCAGTTGCTCGACAACGCCAGCGTGCGCCCGTGGCTGGATGGGATTTGCGAGAATATCGGTTGTAGCCTGCCGCTGCGCCACGACCCGGCCAAACTTGAATTGTTGTCGCGCGATATTCGACCGCACCCGTCGGTTCCCGGCGCATTGATTGTTTCGGCAACGCTGCGCAACGACGCGGATTTCCCGCAGGCGTTTCCGGGGGTGGAGATCACGTTGTCGGATCTGGATGAAAACCGCATTGCAATGCGCCGATTCCTGCCCCGCGAATATCTGCCCAACAGTCATAGCCTCGCCACTGGCCTGGCCCCCGGCGCCACCGCTGCGCTGGTATTTGAAGTGGCCGATCCCGGCAAGAATGCGGTGGCGTTCGAATTCAAGTTTCTGTAGCGGCACTTACCATGGCAGCCGCTTGGGGTTAGACTCGCCGCCCGCCATTTTTCGCGCTCCCTGCGATCAAGACAGATCGCAAATGGGGAAATCAAAGGATTTGAAGGGTTGCCCGTTGCAGTGAAAGCTACCTCTACCACTCGTCTCGACTCGGTTGCCGAGCCGGCCCTGCAACCGGCGTTGCGTGAATGTGTCGCGCGCGCGGTGCGTCGCTATCTTTCCGACATGGACACGCACATGCCCGAGTCTTTGTACGAACTCGTGCTCAGCCAAGTCGAAACTCCCCTGCTCGATGAGGTGCTGCGCTGGAGTGGCGGCAACCAGAGCAAAGCATCCGCGGCACTGGGCATGAATCGCGCGACACTGCGCAAAAAGCTGGCCGCGCGCGGCTTGAGTTGATCGCCCCTGCGGGCCGCAAGCGGTTTATAATCCGCCACTTGCCGTTGCAGGAACGCAGATGTTCGACACCACCCTCGTACCGATCCATCGCGCGTTGCTGAGCGTCTCGGATAAAACCGGACTCGTCGACCTTGCGCGTGGGCTGGATGCGCTCGACATCAAGCTGATCTCGACCGGCGGCACCGCACGTGTACTTCGCGATGCCGGCCTGGATGTGAGCGATGTCAGCGAGGTGACGGGTTTTGCGGAGATCATGGACGGTCGCGTCAAGACCCTGCACCCGAAAATCCACGGCGGTCTGCTTGGCCGGCACGGTACCGACGATGCGATCATGGCCCAACACCAGATCGAAAGCATCGACCTGCTGATCGTCAATCTCTACCCGTTCGAGCAGGTAACCGCCGCGCCAGATTGCCCCATGACCGAGGCAATCGAACACATCGATATTGGCGGTCCGGCGATGTTGCGGGCAGCGGCGAAGAATCATGAACACGTGACTGCCGTGGTCGACCCAGCCGACTACGCGCAACTGCTCGAAATCCTGCATGCCGACAACGGCACCACGCTCGAATTGCGTCGGCGACTTGCCGCAAAAGTCTACGCGCACACGGCGCGCTACGATGGCGTCATCGCCAACTGGTTGGGCGCGCGCATGCGCAACGACCGCGTCGAACAATTTCCGGACAGCCTGCACCTTGCGCTTTCGCGCGCCAAGCAATTGCGTTACGGCGAGAACCCACATCAGAACGCCGCGCTTTACATCGAACGCAATGCGCCCGGTGGCGACGTCGCCACGGCGCGTCTGCTCGCCGGCAAGGAATTGAGCTTCAACAACATCGCCGATGCCGACGCGGCGCTCGAATGCGTCAAGGCGTTCCAGAAAGCACCGGCCTGCGTCATCGTCAAGCACGCCAATCCCTGCGGCGTCGCACTGGCCGGAAGTTCGCTGGAAGCCTACGAAAATGCTTATGCCACCGACCCGGTATCGGCGTTTGGCGGCATCATCGCGTTCAATCAACCGCTCGACGCGGCCACGGCGCAAGCCATCGTGCAGCGTCAGTTCGTCGAAGTCGTGATCGCTCCGTATGTCGACGACGACGCGCTTGCGGCATTCGCGCAAAAACCCAACGTGCGCGTGCTCGCCTGTGGCGAATGGCCGGAACAGGCGCGGCCATCGCTGGAATTCAGGCGCATCGCGCACGGCCTGCTGGTCCAGGATGCCGACCGCGACACCCTGCTGTTATCCGACCTCAAGGTCGTGAGCAAACGCGTGCCTGATGCCGACTGCTTGCGCGATTTGTTGTTCGCCTGGCACGTGGCGATGTTCGTCAAATCCAACGCCATCGTGTACGCCCGCGATGGCCGCACCATCGGCATCGGTGCCGGCCAGATGAGCCGCGTGATCAGTGCGAAGATCGCCGCCATGAAGGCCGAGGAAGCCAAGCTGGATGTGCGCGACAGCGTCATGGCATCGGATGCATTCTTCCCGTTTCGCGACGGCATCGACACGGCTGCAGCCGCCGGTATTCGCGCCGTGATCCAGCCCGGCGGCTCGATGCGCGACAGCGAAGTGATCGCCGCCGCCGACGAATATGACATGGCGATGGTATTCACGGGCGTGCGGCATTTTCGTCACTGACGCTGCGCGTCACTGACGAAAATGCAGTTTTTCCCTTCCCTGGTACTGAGTCCCGGGCAATCCTTGGCCGAGATGACGTGAGATGTATCGGCCATGAAAATTCTCGTCATCGGTTCCGGCGGTCGCGAACACGCGCTGGCCTGGAAACTCAAACAATCGCCACGAGTAGGCGAGGTCATCGTCGCTCCCGGCAACGCGGGCACGGCGATGGAACCGGGTGTGCGCAATGCCGCTGTCGCGATGAGCGATATCGATGCGCTGGTGAGCCTGGCGAAATCGGAGGACGTTGCCGTAACCGTGGTCGGGCCCGAAGCGCCGCTGGTGGATGGTGTTGTCGACCGTTTTCGTAACGAAGGCTTGCGCTGCTTCGGGCCGCGCCGAATTGCTGCGCAACTGGAAGGTTCGAAATCGTTCGCCAAGGAATTTCTCCAGCGCCACAATATTCCCACGGCAAAACACGCCACATTTACCGAACTGGCAGGCGCGCTGGCCTACGTGCGTGCGCACGGCGCACCGATCGTGATCAAGGCCGATGGCCTGGCCGCGGGCAAGGGCGTGGTCGTCGCGCTTACGCTGACCGATGCCGAGCAAGCGCTACACGATATGCTTGGCGCGCACGCGCTGGGGGCTGCATCCGCACGTGTGGTGATCGAGGAATTTCTTGAAGGCGAGGAAGCCAGCTACATCGTTGCTTGCGATGGTCGCAACGCACTGCCGCTCGCAACCAGTCAGGACCACAAACGTCGCGACGACTACGACCTTGGACCCAACACTGGCGGTATGGGCGCGTACTCGCCGGCACCTGTCGTGACTGCCGAAATCGAGCAACGCATCCTGCGCGAAATCATCGAACCGACCCTGGTCGGCATGGCCGCGGAAGGCGCGCCGTTCATCGGCTTTCTTTATGCGGGTCTGATGATCGACAAGAGCGGCAGCGCGCGCGTGATCGAATTCAACGTGCGCCTGGGCGATCCGGAAGCACAACCGATTCTGATGCGTTTGAAATCCGACTTGCTCGATCTGATCGACGCGGCGATCGACGGTCGCCTGGACCGCATCAGCGTGTCGTGGGATGCGCGTCCTGCACTCGGCGTGGTGATTGCTGCGCACGGTTATCCCGGCAAGGTGCGCAGCGGCGATGCGATCAGCGGATACGACGCAACGTTGGATAATGACGTGAAAGTGTTCCACGCCGGCAGCAAACTCGAAAACGGCGAAGTGCTCACCAGCGGGGGGCGTGTATTGTGCGTGTGTGCGCTAGGCCACGGCCTTGAACAGGCGCACGCCAAGGCGTACGCGGCTGTGCGACGCATTCGCTTCGATGGCATGTTCTATCGACGCGATATTGGTTATCGTGCGTTGACGGGTAGATAGGGCGCAGCTGGGAAACGGGAAAAGGGCTGTCGTGACATCAAAAAGTACGTCATTCCCGCCAACGCTGGAATGACGAGATGTAGAGCTTTTTCGATTCCCGAATCCCCAATCCCAGCCATCCATCAACAGCGCTTGCGCAAATGCATCACATTGCGACCGTCGATGTATTCGTAGCGGAATTCATCCATCAATTCGCGCACGAGGCGGATGCCGTGGCCACCGATTTGCGAGGCTTCGATGGTCTTGCTGGTGGCGGCTGACGCGAATTTGGTGGGATCAAACGGTGCGGCCAGATAGCTGACCGTGACATCCAGCACGCCGGGACTGCGCGCAAGTTTCATGTCGATCGCGCCGGTGGCATTTTCGGCATGCATGATCGCATTGGTCAGCAATTCGTCGAGCGCCACCTGCACCGCGCGCAGAGCGGTGTCCGGTACGCTTGGGCGCAGGTTGAGTTCGAGTCGATCGTTCAGGCGGCCAACCGCGCCGCGTTCGCGCTGCACTTGCAAATGCCACACCACGGCCGTCGACGCTGTCGCCGCGACTTGGCAACTGTGGCAGTTTTGGACACGAATCAACACGGGTGAACCTGGATGAAGCACTCGAAGGTTGCGGGTAAGCGAATGCGAACCCCGACATTAATGCCGTTATTGAACCGGCACGGTTTATCGACGACAACCTTCACCCCGGAATCGCGCCGGGAACCGATCCCAACTACATGATTTTCATCCGCGTCGATCCGCGCAAGAAAACGCTCTTCCCAAAAAAACTACTTCTGCTTCTTATCAGACGCCCTAGTCGGCAGTGGGCTCAACAGCGGTGGCTTGAACAAAATGTCATCGCTCGGCCACGGACTGTGCGGCATTTGCTTGGCGGCAAATTGGCGCATCGTCTCGCGGTACATTTTTGCCCGCTGGGCGTCGCCGGTG
>CAJDUT010000086.1_pt1 | contig 11233 bp, 8 predicted proteins | sample 7390981 | NCBI WGS metagenome assembly CAJDUT01 (sample SAMEA7055681, study PRJEB34461) | soil metagenome | biome: terrestrial ecosystem; feature: Peninsula; material: soil | place: Antarctica | collected 2016 | reverse complement strand
TTCGTGATGCGCCTGTTTGAGTCGCTGTTGCGCGGCTTGCGCGGTGGCCGCAGCTTCGGCGATCTGCGCGTTGAGTTCGGCCAGCGCTTGCGCAGCATCTTCGGCGGATTGGCCGCTGGCGGCGCCGGCCTGTGCGGCTTGATGGGCGCGATCTGCGCGTTGCTTGACGCTGGCCACGCGCGCACGCAGTGCGGTGGTTTGCGCCATGGCTGCGTCGAATTCAGCTTTGGCGATGGCCGCCGTGGTTTCCGCCTGAGTCGGATCGAGCACTGCAAGTATGTCGCCGGCTTTGACGTCGCTACCGGGTTCGCCGTGCAGTTGCGCAATGATGCCGTCGCGCGGAGCGGCGATCCGGATCAGACCGCCGGGTACATCCACCTGTCCGCGGGCCATGGCGATGTACTGCGATTTCGCAAGTTGCGCTGTCGATTTCTGCGCGTCAGGCGTCGCGCGGGAACAGGCAGCCAACACAATTGATGCCAAAGCGACGGCGGCAATGCTGCCGGCGGGAGTGAAAATTTTGCGATTCATGCGGATAATTCCGGAAGCGATGCGGTTTTGCCTTGCGTCTTGTCCGACAGGATAAGCCCATCCTGAATGGTGATGACGCGATCGGCGCTGGTGGCGAGACGATGATCGTGACTGACGCAAACAACCGTCGCGCCGAAACTGCGTGCGATGCGATGCAGCGAATCGATGACGATCTTGCCGTTCACGCTGTCCAATGCGCTGGTCGGTTCGTCGGCGAACAGCAGTTGTGGCTTCTTCGCCAGCGCGCGCGCGATGGCCACGCGTTGTTTTTCGCCGCCGGACATTTCCAGTGGCCGAAGCTTGACGCGCGGGCCCAGGCCGACTTCTTCTAGCGCGGCCAGCGCGCGATTCTGCGCGGTGTTGCGATCCAGACCCAAATAACCCAGTGGCAGCATGACCTGTTCCACCGCAGTCAATGCCGGGAATAGATTAAAACCCTGAAACACGAAGCCGGTGTGCTGCAGGCGGAAGCGTTCGAGTTCAGCACGCGACAATTTCCACAAATCCTCACCCAGCGCGGTAACGCGCCCGCGATCCGGTTTCAACAGACCGCTCAATATCGCCAACAGAGTGCTTTTTCCGGAACCCGATGGGCCGAGCACAAGCGCCAGTTCGCGTGGTTCCAGCGCGATCGACAAATCCTCCAGCACGCGCGTGGCGACCTTGCCGGTGGCGTAGGACTTGGCAACGTTTTCGGCGATGAGTGCGTGTGTCATCGACATGGCGTCAGCGCAGCAAGTTCGCCGGTTCCAGGTGGCTGAGCGTGCGCACGGCCATCATGCCGGACAACAGCGCGATGGCCAGCACCAGGATCGCGCAGGCAGTGCCGGCGGTGGCATCGAACGCCACCGGAACATCCTGGCTGCGCGCAAGCAACATCAGGCCGGCGCTGAGTACACCGCCCAGCGCCACGCCGAAACCGCCGACCCACAACGCCTGTTCCAATACCACGCCGCGCAGTATGCCGCGCCCGGCACCGAGCGCGTTGAGCATTGCGTATTCGCGCACGTGGCTGGCTACCGCGGCGACCAGGGTTTGACTGGTGATGACCGTGCCGACAAGAAAAACGATGAACGTGAAAAACACGAAGCCCAACCCGGCACCGGTCTCGAACATCCAATAGGTCGCGGCGGTGTGCGCGAATTCCTTTTTCGTCCAGACCGTGAAGCGGTGCTGCGGCCACGCCTGCTGGATGCGATCGCGCACTTGTTCCGGGTTCGCACCTGGGCGCAGCTTGACCACGTAATAGGCGACCTTGTCACGATCTGTCGTATCCGCATTCAGGCGTCGTGCCGTCGCCAGCGACGTGACGATATTGACGCCGCCGAGTGCGCGCAGGCCGGTGCTGGTGGCGACAATCTTCACGCGATGGCCATTCAACGTCGCAGTGCCCCCGACGACCAGACCCAGTTTCGACAAATCGGCGCGGTCGACGATCACGCTGCCGGGTTCATTCAGCAACGCACGCAGTTTCGCGGGAATCGCATAGGTGAACATCAATCCCTGCGGGCTCGGGTCGATACCGGAAATGAATACCGACACGCTGCCCAGTTCGGCCGGGCCGCGCCAGTTGCCATCGAGCCAGTCGAACGGTTCGACGCGTTGCACGGCTGGGTCCATCAACAGCGACATTTCCGTATCGCGTGGAATCGAGCGGCCCAGTTCGATCGTCTGCGTACCGGGATAGCCGGCCCAAAGGTCGGCCGCAGATTTGCTCACGTACACGCTGGCGCTGTCGAAGATGCCGAACATCAGCGCGGCCTGCATCAACAGCAGCAGACCGGAAAAAGCGACAGCCAGCGCGGCCGGCAGGAATTTTCGCCATTCGTAAAATAGTGTCTTGCGCGCGAGGGCAACCATCAGTGATGCGCCATCCGCAGCGGCGGCAGGGTTCCGCCGAGAGATTTGTACAGCGCGATGTAGGCGATGCCGGCGGCGTGTTGTGCATCCAGACGCTGCAATTGTGCCTGGGCGGCGCCGATATCTGCGGTTGCGCTGTCGTTGGCATCGCCGAGGCCGATGTGTTGCAGCTTGTGCGCGCGTGCAGCGCCTGCAGTTGTCATGTCGGCAAGCGTGTCTGCGCTGGCCAGTTGTCGACGCGCGCCTTGCCACTGCGCAAGTGCGGACTCAACTTCGGCCACGCCTTCGATCACTGCCTGGCGATACGCGAGCACGGCCGCCTGCAGCGCGGCATCGTCTGCATGCACGACATCGCGCCGCGCACCCCAGTCGAACAGCGGCAAATCAATCAGTGGGCCGATCGAAGGAATTGCCTTGTTGGGACGATCGATGTCGCCGACAATTCGCGTCGAGGAAAGCAGGCTGCCGCCGAGCGACAGTTTTGGATACAGATCGGCTTTGGCGATGCCGAGATTTCCTGCAGCACGCAGCACAGCCAACTCGGCATTGCGGATTTCCGGGCGCGTGCGCAACAGGTTTGCCGGTGTCTGCGCAAATGCGGCGTTGGGGGCAGCCGGAAGGGGGCCGACGGATTTCAATGCCGCGTCGGGTTGGGTCTCGGCCAGCAATACGGCCAACGCCTGCTGTGCGAGCACGGTTTGCAGCGCGGGTGCATCGGCCTGGGCTTTTGCTTGCGCAAGCGCCACATCGAGTTCATCGACGTGCGCTTGCGAGACTTGATGCAGGCGCAATTGCACGTGGCCAAGGTTTTGCTGGTTTTGACGCAACTCGACGATTCGATACGCGATCTTCGCGCGCGCTTGCGCCGCGCAAAGATCCAGGTACGCACGCGCCACTTCGGCAGCCAGGCTGACGCGCGCGGCCTCGACATCAGTAGCGGCCACTTGCAGGTCGGCATCGGCCACACGCGCATTGCCTACGCCGCGACCGAAAAAGCCGAATTCCCATTCTGCATCGAATCCGATTTCGTAATAGCTGGTGGAGCCGGACGGATCCGGTTGCGAATACGAGCGGAAATTGGCTTGCGGCTCGAACTGCGTGCCGGCGCGGTGCTGCAGCGCGCGCGCGCCGCGCAAGCGAAGTTGAGACTGTTGCAGGGTCAGATTTTGCGCCAGCGCACGTTGCATCAGCGCGTCGAGCTTCGCGTCGTCGAACGCGCGCCACCACGAATCGAGATTTGGTGCCGGGGCGGACGCGGATCCCGATTCTTGCGGTGAATTGTGCCAACTCGACGGCACATCGGGGCGCAGTTGCGGGAGCGGCGTTTCGACGCTACATCCGGCAAGCATGGCGCAACCAATCAAAATGCGAGTGCAAATCCGAACGGCGAAGCGCGTTTGCAGCCAATGATTCGTCATGATGCTGGCATGGTCGTGGTTTTCGCTTATCAATCACTTATCGATCGCGGTGCAGCGCATAATCTGCCAACGCTTCAAGCGCATCACGCGCAGGCGACTGCGACACGGTGGCCAATGCCCGTTTCGCAGCATCAGCGTATTCCTGCGCCTTGGCGCGAACGCGGCCGATGGCACCGGAATCGCGGATTGAGGCGATGATGTTTTCAAGCGAATCAAGTCCACCGGTTTCAATCGCACGGCGCAGCGACGCCGCCTGCGCGGGCGAGGCCTGCTCAATCGCATAGATCAATGGCAAGGTGGCTTTGCCTTCGCCCAGATCGTCGCCGATATTCTTGCCCAGTGCGCCAGCATCGGCGACATAATCGAGCACGTCGTCGGCGATCTGGAAGGCAAAACCGAGATTCAAGCCATAGTCCGCCAGCGCCTGTTGCTGCGCGGCCGGCAGATTCGCAAGCAAACCGCCCAAGCGCGTTGCCGCGGAGAACAACACCGCAGTCTTGCGCTCGATCACGCGCAGATACGCCGCCTCGTCGATATCCGGATTGTGGATGTTGAGCAGCTGCAGCACTTCGCCTTCGGCGATCTGGTTGGTGGTGTCTGCGAGCAGGCGCATCACGCGCATGTCGTTGGCCTCGACCATCATCTGGAATGCGCGCGAATACAAAAAATCGCCGACCAGCACGCTGGCGGCATTGCCCCACAGGTTGTTCGCCGTCTCGCGTCCACGACGCAGATCGGATTCGTCGACCACATCGTCGTGCAACAACGTGGCGGTGTGAATGAATTCGACCACCGCAGCGAGCACGATGTGATCGCGGCCTCGGTAGCTCGCCGCCTGTGCGGCGAGCAGCACCAGCATCGGACGCAAACGCTTGCCGCCGCCACCGACGATGTGCTCCGCGATCTGGTTGATCAGCACGACATCCGATGCCAGGCGCTTGCGGATCAGCGTGTCCACCGCGGCCATGTCGGCGGCGGCCAGCGCGCGTGCGTCGGCAAAGCTGGCAATGGCTGTGGAAAGTTCCGCGGAGGCGGTCGACATCGGCATAAAGGCTACAGGTGCGTTCAACCCCGGATTATAGCCGGGCCGGGTGGTTACTTTGCCATCAAGCTTCGCCGACGGGCAAAATTCCTACACGTTTTCGCGCCAATCACCGACCAAAGCCGCGCCGCCGCCATGCTATTCTGTTGCCTCTTGATCCCGGATTGCACAGAGGCACGAACATGGCACGCGGAGTAAACAAGGTAATTCTGGTAGGCAACCTCGGCGCCGATCCGGAGACGCGCTACACCCCAACCGGCACGGCGATCACCAGCATCCGCATCGCCACCACCGAAGCGTGGAAAGACAAGCAGTCCGGCGAGCAGCAGGAACGCACCGAATGGCACCGGGTCAAATTCTTCGGCCGTCTCGCCGAAATCGCCGGCGAATACCTGAAGAAGGGTGGACAGGTCTATATCGAAGGCAAGTTGCGCACCGACGAATACGAAAAAGACGGCATCAAGCGCTATTCCACTGACATTATCGCCGATGAAATGCAGATGCTCGGCAGCCGTGGCGATGCAGGCGGTGGTGGTGGCGAGCGTCGCGAACGTGGCCCCGCGCGCGGACCGCAATCGGCACCTGCACGCAGCGCACCGGCATCGCCGCCGCCTGCGGCGGACAATTTCGACGAGGACGATATTCCTTTTTAAATAACAGGTATTTCAAAGTTGAGATGTCAATCGATTGGGCCCTTGTTCTGCGAGGGCCTTTTTCGTTTGCCAGGCCGTCAAAGATTCCTGACCGATCGCACGCAAATGGGAGAGTCGATGATGCGTTTATGGCGCTATCGATTCTGCTGCTGGACGACTTTGTACGAGTTCAACGGAACGGTGCACTAACAGACGCGACTCTCCGACTTCGCATCAAAAAAGTGGATCGCATCCGTCCGATATTCAAGAGTCATCGCGGAGCCTGGCTCGGGCAATTCGCGCGGAGGGATGCGTGCGACGATTTCTTGCTTGCCGTAGCGCAGGTTGATGAAGGTTTCGTTACCTACGGGTTCGACCAGTTCGACGACGGCTTCGATATGGGGCGTCGATGGCGATTGCACGTCCACTGGGTGCAGATCCTCGGGGCGGAGGCCGGCGACGATCTCGCCGCCGACCATCGAATTCAGTCGTCGCGCCAGTTCGACGTCGCTTCCGAGCGACAATTTCAGTCCATCGCCGTCGATGTGCAGGCCGCCCTCACGGCTCAGGCGACCGCGGAAGAAATTCATTCCCGGGCTGCCGATGAAGCCGGCGACGAACAGATTGGCAGGGCGTGCGTACAAATTCATCGGTGTGTCGATCTGCTGGATATGGCCGCGGTTGAATACGACGATGCGTTGGCCCAGTGTCATCGCTTCAATCTGGTCGTGGGTAACGTAAACCATGGTCGCATTCAAGCGTCGGTGCAGGCGCGCGATCTCTGCACGCACCGTCAAGCGCAGTTTCGCATCGAGATTCGAGAGCGGTTCGTCGAGCAGGAATACTTTCGGCTGGCGCACCATGGCGCGGCCGAGCGCCACTCGCTGACGTTGGCCGCCGGACAACGCCCTGGGCAGGCTTTTGAGTACGCCATCCAGTCCGAGCAATTGCGCAGCCTCGGCAATGAGCTTGTCGATGGTTTCGCGAGGTTCGCCCCGCAGCTTCAGGCCGAAAGCCAGGTTTTCGGCCACGCTCATGTGCGGATACAACGCGTAATTCTGAAACACCATCGCGATATCACGATCTTTGGGCGCAACATCGTTGACGACGCGCCCGCCAATCGAAACCGTGCCCGACGTGATCGATTCCAATCCCGCGATCATGCGCAGCGTGGTCGTCTTGCCGCACCCGGAAGGTCCGACCAGCACCAGCAATTCGCCGTCTGCCACGCTAAAGCTGGCCGTATCGACAGCAACCACGCCACCGGGATAAACCTTGCGCACGTTGTCGAGGATTACCTGGCTCATAGGGACTCAATTGGCTGTAATGGGCCACGTTTTCTGCCCGACCGACGCAAGCATCCCATGTAGGTGACGTTCGGTCTACAAATTGGCCATAGCTTGCGGTATTCTGCCATGTAATCGTTTTCATTCCAGCGATTGCCACCTCCACCGGAAACAAGAAATGACCGAAAAAATCGAATTTCCGGATGGCTTTGTCTGGGGCGCGGCGACGTCTGCCTACCAGATTGAAGGATCTCCACTCGCCGATGGCGCCGGTCCGAGCATCTGGCAACGCTTTGCCCACACGCCGGGCATGATGAACAACGGCGACACCGGCGATGTCGCCTGCGACCACTACCGGCGCATGCCGGAGGATGTCGCGCTCATGCGCGATCTCGGGCTCAAAGCGTATCGCTTCAGCGTTGCCTGGGCGCGCGTGTTGCCGCAGGGCACCGGCAAGGTGAACCCACGTGGCCTGGATTTTTACGAACGCCTGGTCGATACCTTGCTGGCCAACGGCATCGAGCCCATGCCGACCCTGTACCACTGGGATTTGCCGGCGGCGCTGGATGATCGTGGCGGCTGGTTGAATCCCGACATCGCCGAATGGTTTGCGGAATACACCAGCGTGATGGTTCGCAAGCTCGACGATCGCGTCAAGCGCTGGGTCACGTTGAACGAACCGTGGGTGGTTACCGACGGCGGGTACCTGCATGGCGCATTGGCGCCGGGTCATCGCAGCCGTTTCGAGGCTCCAATTGCCAGCCATCAACTGCTGCGCGCGCACGGTGCGGCCGTGAAGGCCTACCGCGCGCTTGGCAAACATCAAATCGGCATCGTGGTGAACATCGAGCCGAAATATGCGGCTTCCGATAGCGCCGAAGACTTGGCTGCCACGCGGCGCGCCGAAGCCTACATGAATCGCCAATACCTCGATCCGGTTTTTCTCGGCGCGTATCCAGAGGAAATGCGCGAGATTTTCGGCGAGGCGTGGCCGGATTGGCCGGCGCAGGATTTCGAGTTGATCAAGCAGCCGATCGACTTCCTCGGCGTCAACTATTACACGCGCGCGGTCACGCGTCATCAGTCCGACGTCTATCCGCTGAACGCGTTGACGGTGCGTCAACCGCAGTCCACGTACACTGAGACAGGTTGGGAAGTGCATGCGCAGGGGTTCGTCGATACCCTGCTTCGGATCAAGCAGCGCTATGGCAATCCACCCGTATACATCACTGAAAACGGTTCGGCGTTTTATGATCCGCCGGTCGTTGATGGCGAGGTTCACGAAGATCCGCTACGTGTGGACTACTTGCGCAAGCATCTCAAAGCGTTGCATGCGGCCATTCAGGCCGGGGCGGATGTGCGCGGTTACATGGCGTGGTCTCTGATGGACAACCTTGAATGGTCGCTGGGATTTTCCAAACGCTTTGGCATCCTGCATGTGGATTTCGCCACTCAGAAGCGCACGCCGAAAGCCAGTGCGAAACTCTATTCGCAGATAATTGCGTCCAACGGCGGCGCGCTGGGCTAAAAAAACGTCACGGCTACCGCTTCAAAGCATCTGGTATTTCGTTCCAGTTCGCGTCAGGCGCGTATGGCGCCACCGACTTCGAGTCTTGATCAAGACCCACTTGCGTCGATTCTGATCATTGGCTTGTGACTCGCTAGAGGCGCCTCTAAATCGGACAAATTGAGCCTTCGCTCGTTTGGCGATTGGCCGCCGTGGCGCACAAATCTTTTCGCTCATTTAGCGCATCCTTCACAACGCAGCCCGTATCCGGCATAAAATGAGCGGCCGGATCGGGGGCGGGATCGAATATCAGGACTGATTGAGTTTATGTCTCAAGTACCACTGCCCCCCACTGTCGAAGGCGAAGTTGCGGTGCCTGGCGCTTCGAGGGGGGCGCCTTCGATCGGATATCTCGCGCAATTGTCGACGACACGAGCGAATGCCATTGTGGGGCTTGTCGCGGATTCCTCAGTCGCTGTGCTGCTGCTTGCGGCCGGAGCCTACACGAACACCACTGGCCTGTTTGTCGCGCTTGCGACGTTGGCTACAGGCCTTTTGGTTTTCACTTTTGCCGAATATGCCGTGCACCGTTGGCTGTTTCACGGGCGTGGCGGAGCCATGGTGGAGGGGCACGACAAGCACCACGTCGATCCAAAGGGTTACGACGCGTTGCCTTTCTTTGGGCCGCCACTGGGAATGCTCGCACTGGCCGGTCTGCTCGCGCTTTTCCTGCCGGGCGGCATTGCGCTGCTGCTGGCAGGTTCAACTGCTGCCGGCTACGCTGCCTATGGGCTTGGGCATAACGCGATTCATTTCATTCGGTTCCGCCAGCGCTTGCCCCTGCACTGGGCCGCGCACCACCACATTCACCACCATCACCCGGGGTTCAATTTTGGCGTGACCACGTCGCTGTGGGATCACCTACTCCACACGCGCTACGTGCCGGCGCGCCAGCGAGTCGTCCGCAGCGACGAGGACGGCGAGATTGCGTCAGTGTGGTCATCCAACAAACTACGTCGCGCCGGAATGCTCATTGCCTTGGCGGTGCTGGCGACTTTGGCTGTGCCGATTTTGCTCGGTGGCAGTGCCGCAGTTGCCCAGGTCATGGATTTCCCCGCGCGTAGTTATGCGCTGTTGCTCGTGTTGCTTGGAACGAGTTGGATTGCTCGTGCATGGAAGCTGCAGGTGTTGCTGCAGCGAATCGGCACTCGCCAGAATTTCCTGCGCACCTTGGTGATCTCCCTTGCGATCGACTTTGCCTTCATCAGTACGCCTGCCGGCGTTGGTGGTTATGCGGCGAGTATTTTCTATGTGCGTCGCAGTGGCGCGTCGTCGAGCGCCGCGACCACGGTGACGGCTGTGGATCAGTTGCTTGATCTGGCGTTTTTTGCGCTGATCCTGCCAATCGCTGGTATGAGTCTGCTGTGGTCCGAGTTGCCGACGGCGTTGGCGGTACTCGCGTTTTCCACCAGCGCACTGATGATCGCTGCGGGTATCGTCGCGTTTTTCATGCGCCACGCACTGGTACGCTGGCTGTTGGGGGAAAACCTGCTGGTGCGTCGCTGGCCATCACTGCGCCGCCATCAGGATTCGTTGCAGAAATTTCTGGTTAGCTTGACTGCCGATGCGCGCCTGTTGATGTCGGGAGGCATTCGTGGCGCCATCGGTATTTGCGCATTGACTGCGCTGCAATGGGTAACGCGCTATGGAATCCTTTGGGCAGTATTGCTGCTGCTGGGTCATCGCGTGTCGTATGCGCTGACGTTGCTGTTGCAGTCGCTGATCCTGCACGCGGCGCTTTGGACCGGCGTTCCTTCCGGCGGTGGCAGTGCGGAAGTCGGCCTGAGTGCCGCGCTGGCGGCCTGGGTGCCAGCTACGAGCATGGCAACGGCGTTGCTGCTGTGGCGCCTGATCACATTGGATGTGTGTCTGCTGGTTGGCATCGTCGCCGTGGTGTGGCTGGCGCGTCGGGGTAATGCGGTGCGCACTTCGCGGACGAATATTTCAGAATCCGCAGCGCAACAGGTCGATTGAGCACGCCGCAACGGTCACCTCGTTCCTCACGGTAGTTTGCCGGACTTCGGGCGCTTGCCTGCGCTGACCCAGGTCGCGAGCTCATCGAACGCGCGGCCAATTTCGGCCGGCGTGAATACGCAATGGCCCTCCTTGTTCACGTACTGCTGCACGAAGTTGTCGCCGTGTCCCGCGCGTTGCGCGATCAGTGCATATTCAAACGTGCTTGACGCCGGCACGAGCGGGTCGCCGGTGTCGTGCAGTTCCAGCATTGGCCGCGTGAGATTGCCGTTGGGCGTGTACCAGCGTGCTAGTGCGACCTGCGCGCGCGATTCGCCGCGATAGCGCTGGACGCCGTCGTTCAAGGCGTAGTCGTCGCCGGTGCCGGTGTAAATCAGGTCGTCATTGCCGAACGGATTGCCGTGTAGACGCTGCTGCAATTCTTTCGTGTCGTCCGTCACGTCGGCAATAATCGGCGCCAGATTGGCGGCCTCAGCGGCGCCGTAAAAGCCGAGCAGGGCGCGAACCGCTTTGGGGTTCGACGCCAGCGCAGCGGAAATCCTGCTCACGACCACATCGTCCGAACGGTAGTCCGCCGGCACCGGCACGAGCGACCCAAGCAGGTTGGGAAAGTAGTAGTCGAAGGCCGCGCGCAGGGCGAAGTCGCGTTGCATGATCCGGTCGGTCGGTTCGATCGCGCCGCACATGGACAACGCGCCCGCGTAGATATCGGCGCGTTGCTCGATGGTCATTACGGTCAATGTGCCGCCCATCGACATGCCCATCACGAACGTCTTCGCCGGCTTGCCGTGTTTGGACACGAAGAACTTGCGCAGCAGTTCGGTATCGGTAGATGCCTGTTCGACGGCCCAACCGGTTTGCGAATAGGCGGATTGCAACACGGCAAAGCCTTGCGCCAGCATCGGATCGAACATGGGCGATAT
>CAJDUT010000090.1_pt1 | contig 11298 bp, 13 predicted proteins | sample 7390981 | NCBI WGS metagenome assembly CAJDUT01 (sample SAMEA7055681, study PRJEB34461) | soil metagenome | biome: terrestrial ecosystem; feature: Peninsula; material: soil | place: Antarctica | collected 2016 | reverse complement strand
GAACTCACGCGCACCGTTTGCACATTCGGCGTTCCGCGCGGTGGTGGTGCATCGGCGTAATGCACAACGCCTGCGGAATCGATCCATTTATAAACCTGGGCTTTTGCAGCGAACGCGTTCGCTGCGAGCACGCAAGCCGCGACGCACAACACGACGAGCAGTAGCAATTTGCGATTCATGAACGATTCTCCTGTACCGGTCCCACCGGCGCGTAGTTGATGCTTGGCCTGTACCCCGGCACTGGATAGCACTTGTCGGGGCAGGAAACAAGGGCATTGGATGAAAAAGCCATAGCAGTGCGTGGCTTGGGGTACACTGGAGACATTCCGCTTGAAGATAATTCTGCCCGGATGGACACCAATTCCAGCCCGTCGAAACCGCACCGCGGCATTTATCTGTTGCCGAACCTGCTCACCACAGGCGCGATGTTTGCGGGATTCTACGCCATCGTCGCCGCCATCGCCGGTCTGTATTCGGATGCCGTGATCGCGGTATTCGTTGCGGGCCTGCTCGATGGGCTGGATGGTCGCGTTGCACGTCTGACCAACACGCAGAGCGAATTCGGCGTGCAATACGATTCACTGTCGGATCTTGTGAGTTTTGGTCTGGCTCCGGCCTTGGTCATGTATGTCTGGTCGCTGCAATCGCTCAAAGCTTATGGTCCAGCCTGGGGCAAGTTGGGTTGGGCGGCCGCATTCATTTTTGCCGCTTGCGGAGCGCTGCGGTTGGCGCGTTTCAACACCCAGGCAGGGGTTGCCGACAAGCGCTATTTCCAGGGGTTGGCGATACCGGCTGGTGCGGGCTTGGTCATGTCGTATGTCTGGACCGTGCTCGATCTTGGCCTGACGGGTCGCGACGTCCAGTTCATCACGCCAGTGATCGCCATTGTCACGGGTCTGCTGATGGTCAGCCGCTTTCGTTACTTCAGCTTCAAGACCTGGCCACGCTCGGAAAAAGTGCCTTTCGTCTGGATTCCTTTTGTGGTGCTGGTGTTTGTCGCACTGGCCATCAATCCGCCACGGGTACTGTTCGCCATCCTGGCGTTGTATGCGCTGTCCGGTCCGGTGATCACCCTGTGGGGGCGTTGGCGCATGCGCGGCCGACACGCGCGGGTGGCGGAACCACGCGAACCGTGAACGTACCGGCGCTGGCGACTGCTGGTGCCGAGGAGCGTCGCGCACTTCGCTTTCTCGCCGACCTGAGTCAGTCGCTGGCATTGTCGCTGGACTTGCGCGAAACGCTGAACCTGGCGGTCACGCGCATTGCTGATTTCATGCATGCCGAAGCGGCGTCGCTGTTCCTGCTCGATGCTGAGACCGGCGTCATCGATTGCCGAATCTGTGTGGGCCCGGTCGATATCCGTGGGCTGAAACTCGCCCTTGGACAAGGCGTGGTCGGACGCTGTGTCGAGGAGAATACAACGCAGGTCGTGCTTGATGCCCGCAGCGATGAACGCGTAAATTCGCGCGTCGATGCCGAAACCGGTTTTCAGACACGCTCGATCTTGTGCGCACCTTTGTCCACAGCTCAAGGCGCGATCGGGGCCCTGGAAGTGATCAATCGCCGCGATGGCGGTTTGTTTGAAGCCGACGACGCGGAAATTCTGCGCCTGATCGCAGCACCCGCCGCACTGGCAATCGGCAATGCGCAACTGGCCCGGGGTCTGATCGAACAACAGCGCATCAAGCGTGAACTGGACCTGGCGCGCACGATCCAGAAATCACTGCTGCCGAAGCGCCGCCGCGGCGATTTCCCGGTGATCGGCGTGAATCTGCCGGCACATGAGATTTCTGGCGACTTTTACGATTTCTTCGACCTCGACGACGGCCGCATCGGCTTCGTCGTCGGCGATATTTCCGGCAAGGGCCTGGACGCCGCATTTCTTATGGTGCGCGCGGCCAGTCTGTTGCGCTGGTGTGGCAAGGCCGGGATGGCGCCGGCCGCGTGGCTGGACGAAGTCAATGTGGAAATGTGCCAGACGCTGCGCAACGGTCGGTTCGTTTGTGCGGTCGTGGGCTATTACGATCCCGCCACTCACAGTGTCGATCTGGCCAGCGCTGGTTTTCCTCCCGCGTTGCTGCACGACGGTACGCATTTCGAGGAATTCCTTGCCGACGGGCCACCGCTGGGAATTCTTGCCGAGGTGAAGTACAGCCAGCGGCGCATCGAACTGGGGCAACGCGCGCTGTACTTGTTTTCCGATGGCGCCACCGACGTACGCGATGCGCAACAGCATACGTTGGGCAGCGATGGCTTGCGCCAGTTGATTGCCTCCCATGCCAACCTTGCTCCGGAAGCGCGTCTGCGCGCCCTGATCGGCGATCTCAAACGTATGCGCCTGGTCGACGACACCACGCTGATGCTGGTGCAGGTGCCGCGCGGCAAATCCGTCCAGAGTCTTTTGAGCCTGGAATTCCCTGCGCATGCCGAACAAATGCGCGGCATGCGGGCGGCCTTGCGCACGGCGCTGGATGCGCAGGATGTCAATCCGACCTTGCGCGACCAGTTGGTCTTGGCGGTCGACGAGGCCTGCACCAATATCATTCGCCATGCCTATTGCGACGGCGAGTCGGGCAAGATCGCGCTGCATCTTTCGCGCGAGCGCGATATGCTCACGTTCGAGTTGTGTGATGAGGCGCCTGCGGTCGATCCAAATCGATTGAAAGCACGTGACCTCAACGAATGCAAACCCGGGGGGTTGGGCGTGGCTTTCATCGATTCGCTGATGGATGACTGGAAGCTGGAACCATGCGCCGGCGGCAAGGGTAACGTTTTGCGCATGCGCAAGTACATTGGCAATGGGGACGACGAATGAGCGAAACAGGCAACGCATGCGTCAGCGAGACGCAAGGCAACTACGTGCTGGTGCGGCTGAGCGGTGAAGTCGACTTGTCCTGGTCGCAGCAGGTACGCCGCGCGATTCTCGATGCACTCGACAACACCGGCAAGGTTGGCGTTGAACTGTCGCAGGTCAGTTACATCGACTCGTCGGGTATCGCAGCCCTGGTCGAAGGTTTCCAGAGCGCACGCGGCAAAGGCCAGCAATTCGGCCTGGTCGGCGCGAGCGCACCGGTCATGTCGGTGCTGCAACTGGCGCGGCTGGACAAGGTGTTTCCACTGTTTGCCACGGTCGAAGCGGCGCGCGCAGGTTGAACGCAATCATGCGCCCGCTCGAATCCATCGGCCGCGCCGCGGTCGAATCGCTGGCGGGAATCGGCTATGCCGGCATGTTGTTGCTGGAAAGCCTGTATTTCGCTGCCGTCGGGTGGCGCGTCGGACAACCGTTGCGACTGCGTGCGCTGGCTGAACAGATGCGCCAGATTGGCGTGGATGCGCTACCGATCGTTACCTTGCTGGCCATGACCATCGGCATCATGTTGGGAATCCAGTTCATCGCCGCACTGTCCGAATTCGGTGCGCAATCGCAAGTCGTGGTCGCCGTGGCGAAATCAGTGACGCGTGAGTTCGGGGCACTGATTACAGCCATCCTCGTCGCCGGACGTTCCGGTTCCGCACTGGCTGCTCGAATTGGCTCGATGAGCGTGTCGCAGGAAGTTGATGCGCTGGCCACCATGGGCATCGAACCGGTGCGTTATCTGGCAGCGCCGGCGCTGTTGGCCATGCTCGTGATGTTGCCGATACTGACTGTATTTGCCGATGCCGTGTCCATCATCGGTGCGGCGTTGTATGCGTCGCCGGCGCTGAACATCACCCCGACCGCGTATGTGATGCAAACCCTGGCGCTGCTTTCTCCAGGCGATATCTGGCAGGGCGTGGCCAAGGCCTTTGTGTTCGCCGTATTGATCACCCTGATCGGTGTGAGCACCGGATTTTCCGTCAGCGGCGGTGCCGAAGGCGTCGGCCGCGCGACCACGCGATCCGTGGTCATGTCGATCTGCTACATCATCGTCGTCGATATGATTTTCTCGTTTTTCCTGAATCGGTAGAGAGCAATTATTTACCACGAAGGACACAAAGGACACAAAGGAAAGCAAATTGATTTTCAGGGCAAAACGGATGATGTCCGTGAATCACGCAAAGTACGCAAAGGCGCGCAATCATCAAATGTCTTCCTTCGTGTCCTTTGGGTCCTTCGTGGTAAGAAATCAGCTCCTGATCAGAACCAAATCCAATGAATGAACCGGCACGCCCCGCATTGATCCAAGTCGACAAGCTCGAAGCCTGGTACGGGCGGCGGCGGATTCTGCATGGCGTGGATTTCCAGGTGAATGCAGGCGAGATTCGCGTAATCATGGGCGGGTCGGGTTCGGGCAAAAGCACGCTGTTGCGTCATCTGCTGGGATTGCACAAGCCGCGCAGCGGCACGGTGCGGCTGCTCGGCGTGGATATCGGTCATGCGGACGAGCGCGACATGTTGCGCGTACGTCGCCAGATCGGGGTGTCGTTCCAGGGTGGTGCGTTGTTGACTTCGCTAAGCGTAGGCGACAACGTGGCGCTGCCGTTGCGCGAACATACCAAGCTCGATGAGAACACCATCCGCATCATGAGCCGGCTCAAACTCGAAGTGGTGAATCTGGGCGGCTTCCAGGATCTGATGCCAAGCCAGCTTTCCGGCGGCATGGTCAAGCGTGCCGCCTTGGCGCGGGCGATCGTGATGGACCCGAAACTATTATTTTTCGACGAGCCATCCGCCGGTTTGGATCCGGTAGTGTCGGCCGAACTCGACGAATTGATTCTGCGGCTGCGCGATGCGCTGCGCATGACCATCGTCGTGGTCACCCACGAATTGGAAAGCGCATTCAAGATTGCCGACAGCATCAGCGTGCTCGATCAGGGCAATATCCTGATGACCGGCAGTGTGGAAGCGGTGCGTCGCGCCGATAATGAACGCATCCAGGATTTGCTCAACCGGCGCCCGCGCGAAATCCAGGTCGATGCGGATGCGTATCTGAAACGATTGACTGAAGAGCAAGCCGAATGATGCAGTCGACATATTGGGAAGAAGCGCAATGAAACGCGACAACATGAACTATGTGCTGGTGGGTGCCATGGTCGTAGCGGCATTCGTGCTGCTGATCGTGACGTTGGTGATCATCACCGGACGCAATGGAGCGAGCACCGCGTACTACACGCATTACAGAAACGTCGCCGGCCTGCGCCAAGGCGCACCGGTGTTTTACCAGGGTTACCGCATCGGCGCGGTCGGCGCGATCGTGCCGCAGCGCGACGCCGCCGGCACGCGTTACAAGATCGAGATCGACGTGCGCAGCGATTGGCCGATTCCAAAGGACTCGCTGGCGCGGATGACCTCGACTGGCCTTCTTGCCGATGTTGCCATCGGCATCAGCGAAGGCAAAAGCACGCTGATGGCTGCGGCGGGAAGTGATCTGACCGGCGTGGAGAATGCCGATATATTCAGTGCAATGAGCGCGCTCGCCGGGCAACTGAGTGATCTGACACAGAATCAGCTTGCGCCGATGTTGAAGAACTTCTCCGCGCGTCTGAACTCCATCGCCAGCACGATCGACGCCGGCGCACCGGAATTGATGAAGCAGTCCAATGCCTTGCTGACGCGCCTGAACAAGGCTTCGGATTCGCTCAATGATGCACTCAAGCCGGGCAATCGCGCTGCGCTGTCGGCGATCCTGGCCAACGCACAAGAGGTTACTGCTCAACTGCGTGGTACCCAGCAGAAACTCGACGAGGCGCTCGGCCAGCTCGCCAGCATCGCCAAGGAAAATCGTCCGGGCATACGTGACTCGGTGGAAAACCTGCGCTCGGTATTGGCAGCATTGTCCGGTCGCATCGATTCAATCAGCCAGCATCTGGAAGTGGCCAGCCGGAACTTTGACGAATTTGCGCGTGAAATACGCAAGAGTCCGAACCGTTTGCTGATCGCACCAAAAGCCGACAAGCTCGAGGAGCATGAACAATGAGAATGCTGATCCTGTCCAGTCTCCTGGTTTTGCTGGCTGCGTGCTCGCCGGCAAGCGTGCCGGATGTGACCTATTTCCGCATGCCGGCGCCGACCCCGTTGCCGCGCGCGGACAAACCGCTGACCACGATGCCGATCGTGGTGCGCGTATTCAGTGGCGAAGGCATTTATTCCGAGCAGGCGTTGATCTACTCGCTGACGCCCGATGCCGGCTCGCTGCGTACGTATCACTACCAACTGTGGAGCGATCCGCCTTCGCGCGAACTGCAGTCGCGCCTGACCGGGATGTTGCGCGATTCCGGCATCGCGCCGCTGGTCACCGAACGCTTGCCGGCGAGCGACCCGGCGTTGCGTGTGCACGGCACCATTGTGCGTTACGAGCGCATCAAGCGCGATGCAGGGTATGTGGTGGATGTCGCGTTCGAGATCCGCGTGGAGCAAGGCGGTGGCGAACCGGTGATAGAGAAAACCTATACCGCCGAAGCAGCTGCGGCCGACACAACGATCGCGACGAGCGTGCAGGCATTTGGCGTGGCGGTCGACCAGGTTTTTGCGAAATTCTACGCAGATCTGGTCGGATTGACTCATGCTGGCTGAAACGCAGCGTCGCGAAATACTCGCGGCGATGGGGGTCGACGTCTACGTCTTGCGTGGCGCGAAAGCCGCTGCACCCATCACGGTTTCCAGCAAGATCCGCATTGCGGTCTTGTGCGGCAAGGATGATGCGCGTCATCCCCATGCTACAGGCATGCGCAAGCTGCTGCCCCTGGCATTGGGTTGCGAGGCTGGGTGCATTGACTGGATCGAAACGGAGATCGGCGCAGAGTCGCTTGAGCTTCCGTCCGCGCCGGTTTGTCTGTTGCTCGGTGCCGGCGTGGCGCGCGCGGTCAACGTGCGCGTGCCCAACATGCAACAAACCACGGCCATCGTCGCCGTGGCCGATGCGCCGCAATTGAGTTTGCGTGATGCGTTGGCCAGACGTGCGTTGTGGCAGGCGCTCAAACCGATTGCGCGCTATTTGCGCCAGTCCCTCGGATAACCACCACGCCAATGGTCGCCATACTCAAACCGCCGTATCCGCAATTGCGCCAGATGTCGGTCGACGATCTGGAACAGATCGTGGCCATCGAATTGTCCAATTACGAATATCCATGGACCCACGGCATCTTTCGCGATTGCCTGCGGACCGGCTATCAGTGCTGGGTGCTGACCAACGCGCCGGAGGTCGTCGGTTACGGGATCCTGTCTGTGGCCGCCAGCGAAGCCCATGTCCTCAATGTTTGCGTGGCACGCGACCAGCATAGCCAGGGTTACGGCCGCCGCCTGATGCAACGCCTGATCGAACTGGCGCGCTGGCATCGCGCCGAGCGCATCTTTCTTGAGGTGCGGCCATCGAACAAGCATGCGATTTGCCTTTACGACGACCTCGGTTTCAACGAAATCGGCAAGCGTCCGGACTACTATCCCGCCAAGCGCGGCCGCGAAGATGCGGTGGTCATGGCGATGGAACTGCTGCCGCCCGAGTAGCTTGCAAGGATGAAGACGGACGGCATCACGTTCCATCATCCGCTCGCATTCTGGCTCGGCTGCATGGCCGTCGTTGCCGGCGTTATCGCGCATGTGCCGATGTTCATGATGGCCGCGACGATGCACTTCCGCATGGTTGGCATGCCGATGGACAACACCATGCTCGCGGGTATGGTGTTGATCCCGCTCGGGGTCGTGCTCGCAGGTTACGGCCTGATGCCGCGCATCGAGCAGATGCGGCGCACCCTGCATGGCGGCGATCATGTGCACTTCCACGTTGCCGACGGGTTGGCGCTGAATGCGGCGCATTGGAAGCTGGTCGCCGTACTGATCATTGCGCTCGCCGTCGACGTGATGAAACCGGCCACGCTCGGCTTCGTTATCCCGGGTATTTCCAGCGAGTACGGCATCGCCGAATCGACGGCGGGCTATCTGGCGTTGTCGGCGTTGTGCGGGACCACGGTGGGATCAGTGGTGTGGGGCAGGTTGGCGGACGTGTTCGGGCGCCGTTCGGCGATCCTGCTGTCGGCGATCCTGTTCATGGGCACCTCGATCTGTGGGGCGATGCCAACATTCCACTGGAACCTGGCCATGTGCTTTCTGATGGGTGCGGCAGCCGGCGGCATGCTGCCGATCGCGTTTACGTTGATGGCCGAGACGATTCCTGCCGCACACCGCGGCTGGCTGCTGGTAACGCTTGGCGGTATCGGCACATCGGCGGGTTACCTGCTCGCGTCGGGCGCGGCCACCGTATTCGAACCGATTTTCAGTTGGCGCTCGCTGTGGCTGTTGAACCTTCCGACCGGCGCGCTGATCATCCTGCTCAACCGTTATTTCCCCGAATCTCCACGCTTTCTCGCAAACGCCGGACTCAACCACGAAGCGCGCGCAGTTCTGGCGCGCTTTTCAAATGCGCAATCTGCTGTCGACAGCAATGGCGGCGCTGGAGCCATGGAAAATGTTGTAGAAGTACACAATCCCGTTGGTGACATGCGCGACCTGTTGCGCGGTCGCTATGCACGCATCAGCTGGGGCCTGCTGATCTGCGGCGTGGCGTGGGGATTGGTCAATTTTGGTTTCCTGCTGTGGCTGCCAGCCAATCTCAAATTGATCGGGATCGATGCCCGGCTGACCAATCAACTGCTCGCACAGTCGGCCGTGCTCGCGCTGCCCGGTATTGCCGTGGTGGTGTGGATGTATCAGCGCTGGAGCAGCATCCGTTCACTGGTTGCACTGATCGCCATGACGGTGCTTGCGCTGCTGGCATTCTGCGCGATCGACGCCTTGCATCTGCGCTCCACGACGCTGACCATTCTGGCAACCGTCATGCTGCTATCGTCGGTCAGCGGTGTCATTGCGACGCTGATTCCGTATTCGGCGGAAATCTACCCGGTGCACCTGCGCGGCACCGGGTCCGGATTGATCGCGGCGAGCTCGAAATTCGGCGGCATCCTCGGCGCTATCCTCGGCGTGCTTGGATTGTTCGGCAACTTCATGCTGGCGGGGCTGCTTATCGCGGTACCCATGGCAATCGCCGGGTTCATGCTTGCTCGCAGCGGCATCGAAACGCGTGGCTTTCGACTCGAAGAAATACAAGTCGCGCTGTCGAAGTAAGTACCATCGGTTCGACTTACGCTTTCAGCGTGCGGAGTCCATCGAGCTGTTCGCGTAATGCAGTCGATTGCGCAGTGCGTTCCGCGACACGCTGTTTTTCCTGGTCGATAACCGCGCCGGGTGTATTTGGGCCGAAATGGGCGAGCTTTGCACGGCTTTTGGCAATTTCCCCATCGAGGCGGTTGGTTTCCTTTTCCAGGCGTGCGATTTCAGCGTCCACATCGATCAACCCGGCCAGCGGAATCAACAACTTCAGCTCGCCGACGATCGCCGCCGCCGATGCAGGCTCCGCTGCGCCGGCTTGCAGCCAATGCTGCGATTCGGCACGCGCAAGAAACGCGATTTGCGATTCGAATTTCTTGGTGCGCGCACGATCCTCGTCGGATCCGTTTGTAAACAACAGCGGAATCGATTTTCCCGGCGAGATATTCATCTCGCTGCGAATGCGCCGGATTTGCGTGAGCACTTCTTTGAGCCAGTCAATTTGCGCTTCGGCAGCCATATCAATCGGAAACTGCGCGGCTTCGGGATACGGACGTACGGATATCAACGTGCCGGTGATGCCCAGCTTTGGCGCAACTTCACTTCCGACTTCTTCCGTCATGAACGGCATCAGTGGATGCAACGCACGTAGCAGTGCGTCGAGAACAACCAACAGCGTGCCCCGCGTCGAATCGATGGCAGCGGCGTCATCGCCGGACAATGCCGGTTTCGCTAGTTCCAGAAACCAATCGCAAAAATCGTTCCAGGTGAATTCGTACAACGCCTGCGCCACCAGATCAAATCGATACAACGCAATCTGTGTTTCAACGATAGACAGCGTCTTTGAAAAACGGGTCAAAATCCACTTCTCCGCATCGGTGGCAGGAGCCCAGTCCCTCTGCCCACGGGGAAGGGGTTGGAATGAGGGTCGGGCGACGCCATCGCGTCGAGTCGGATCTGCACCCTCATCTGGCGCTGACGCGCCACCTTCTCCCGGCGGGAGAAGGGAATCCGTATTCATCAACACAAACCGCGCCGCATTCCACAGCTTGTTGCAGAAATTCTTGTAGCCTTCAGCGCGCTTGAGATCGAAGTTGATCGTGCGCCCGTACGTTGCAAGCGCAGCGAACGTGAAGCGCATGGCATCGGCACCAACCGGGGCGATACCATCCGGGTAATCCTTGCGGATGCGTTTTTCGACTTTCTCACGCACTTGCGGAATCAGCAGCGAACCGGTGGATTTCTTCACCAGCGATTCCAGGTCGATGCCATCGATCAAATCCAGCGGGTCGATCGTATTGCCCTTGGATTTGGACATCTTCTGGCCTTCGGCGTCGCGCACGATGGCATTGATGTAGACCTCACGGAATGGCACCTTGCCGATGAAATACTGCGTCGCCATGATCATGCGTGCGACCCAGAAAAAGATGATGTCAAAACCGGTGACGAGCACTGCGCTGGGCAGGAAAGCCTGATCCTGTGGCCAGTTCGCGACGATCTTGCCGTCTTCTTTCACCGGTTCGTTTGACGGCCAGCCCAGAGTCGAGAACGGCCACAGTGCGGAAGAAAACCACGTGTCGAGTACGTCTTCGTCCTGACGCAGCGTACCGACCGGTGCTACATCGCCATGAGCAAGCGCATCGGCTTCATTGTCGCCGACAAAAATATTTCCGGCTTCGTCGTACCACGCAGGAATCTGATGACCCCACCACAGCTGGCGACTCACGCACCAGTCCTGAATATTTTCCAGCCACTGGTTGTACGTCGTGCTCCAGTTCTCTGGGACGAACTTGACCACCAGGTTTGCCATCGACACGCGTATCCGAAGTCAGATCGAGGAACCACTGATCGGTCAGCATCGGTTCGATCACGGCGTCGCTGCGCTGGCTGATCGGGATCTGCAATTTGTGTTTCTTGGTATCGACCAAAAGGCCCAGCGCGGCGAGATCGGCCACGATGGACTTGCGGGCCTGGACAACTGGTAACCCGTGATACCTGGAAGGGATCAGTTCTGAAACTGATTTTCCGTAGATCGGATTTTTGGCGATACTTTGACCTTTAACATTGTTGAACTCGAAATCGTCGAACGGGTTGCTCTTAATTTTTCCGTCCAATGTGAGGATCGTGATCATTCCTCGCTTCGGTTGGTTTTGTAGTTCGTCGCGGTGCCGCTCCCATATTTTGTAGTCGTTGAAGTCATGCGCCGGCGTGATCTTGACCGCGCCAGTACCGAATTCGCGATCGACGTAGTCGTCGGCAATCACGGGGATTTCGCGATC
>CAJDUT010000116.1_pt1 | contig 11438 bp, 10 predicted proteins | sample 7390981 | NCBI WGS metagenome assembly CAJDUT01 (sample SAMEA7055681, study PRJEB34461) | soil metagenome | biome: terrestrial ecosystem; feature: Peninsula; material: soil | place: Antarctica | collected 2016 | reverse complement strand
TGCTGCTCGCCGGTGCCGGCGATATCGGTGCGGCGGCTGCGGCGCTTCAAACCCGTGGGTCTTTGCTTGCGCAGGAAGTTGGCCAATGACCACCCAATCCAACCCAGAATCCCGAATCCCGAATCCCGGCTCTCAAGCCAGTGATCCGCGCCGCTTCGGTCGCGTCGCCGTGGTCATGGGTGGCGCTTCGGCCGAACGCGAAGTGTCGCTGAATTCGGGACGCAACGTGCTCGACGCACTCAAGCGCAGCGGTGTCGATGCGCATGGAATTGACGGCATCCCCGCATTGCTTGACGCGCTGCGCGCCGGGCATTTTTCGCGCGTGTTCAATATTCTGCACGGCCAACACGGCGGTGGTGAGGATGGCGTGTTGCAAGGCGCGCTGGATTCGCTGGGCGTTCCGTACACCGGCTCGGGCGTGCTCGGTTCTGCCTTGAGCATGGACAAGATCCGCAGCAAATGGGTGTGGAACGCATTGAGTCTGCCGACCCCGCAATTCGCGCCGCTGCCACGCGGCGGCGACGTGCATGAAGTCGCTAAGAAGCTGGGCTATCCACTGATTGTCAAACCGGCCTGCGAAGGCTCCAGCGTCGGTGTGACCCGGGTGTTCGACGCGAGCGGGCTGGCGGCTGCCGTCGATCTGGCCAAGCGCTATGCGGGCGATTTGCTAGTGGAACAATTGATCGTCGGGCCTGAATTCACCGTCAGCATCCTTGGCCGTGAAGCCTTGCCAAGTATTCGCATCGTACCCAAGGGCGAGTTCTACGATTACGACGCCAAGTACATCGCCGACGATACGCAATATGTTTGTCCCGGCCTCGATGGCGCGGACGAAGCGCAACTGCGCAGCCTCGCGCTCGCCGCATTTGATGCGCTGGGTTGCTCCGGTTGGGGTCGCGTGGACGTCATGCGCGACCACGGCGGGCGCAACTGGTTGCTGGAAGTGAACACGGCGCCGGGGATGACCAGCCATTCGCTGGTGCCAAAGGCAGCTGCTGCGGTTGGTGTTGATTTCGATACGCTGTGCTGGCGCATCCTCGAAACGAGCTTCGCGCATGCATCCGGAGGCCAGCCATGAGCCAACGCCTGCTCCTGAAGATCAGTGCCTGGGCGATTGCGTTGACGCTGGTAGCGCTGCCGATCATCGGCGTGCTCAATGGCTGGATCGCCGTGGATCGTTGGCCGGTTCGCTACATCCAGGTCCAGGCCCCTTTTGCGCATGTCAGCGCCGAACAGATTCGCGCGGCGTCGTCAAGCCAGTTGGGCACGGGCTTCTTCGCACTGCAAATGGAAGATGTGCGCAAATCCGTGGCCGCGCTGCCGTGGGTGGCAAGCGTGGAAGCGCGCAAGCGCTGGCCGGATACGCTGGTTCTGGAAGTGCGCGAACGCCAGCCGTTCGCGCGCTGGGGCAGCTCGCGCCTGATCGATCACCATGGCGAACTGTTCAGCATACCGGGCAGCGGCGACCTGCAAGGCCTGCCGCAGCTCGACGGACCGGCAAGCGCGCTCGCTGACGTCGTGAATTTTTACAAGCAGGCCCAGCAAACCCTTTCCGGAACCGGATTGATCCTGGCCGGTGTAAGCCAGGACGCGCGCGGCAGCTGGACGATCAAACTTTCCGGCGGCGGCTCCATCGCGCTCGGGCACGAGGATATCCACGCGCGGCTACAGCGCTTCCTGGCGGTATATCCACAGTTGAGTCCGAGTCATTCCAGCGGTTTTGACCACGTCGATTTGCGCTATACCAATGGGTTTGCCGTGCAATGGGCGGCACCCGTGGTCGTGCCCGATTCGCCCACAGCCACCCCCGACACTGGCGCCGCCGCGGCTGCCAAGGCACGCTCATGATGAAATCGAAAGACGAAAAATCCTTGATCGTCGGCCTGGATATCGGCACGTCCAAGATCGTGGCCATCGTCGGCGAATACACGCCGGGCGAAACCGTGGAAGTGATCGGTATCGGCTCGCACGCCTCGCACGGGCTCAAGCGCGGCGTGGTCGTGGATATTGAATCCACCGTGCAGTCGATCCAGCGCGCCGTCGAGGAAGCCGAACTCATGGCCGGCTGCGAGATTCGCTCGGTGTATGCGGGAATTTCCGGCAGCCACATTCAGGGCCGCAATTCGCACGGCACCGCGCCGATCCGCGACCGTGAAGTCAGCGCTGGCGATGTCGATCATGTATTGGACGCTGCCTGTGCCGTCGCCATTCCGGCCGATCAGCGCGTGCTCTACAAGGAGCCGCAGGAATACATCATCGACGGCCAGGAGGACATCCGCCATCCGATCGGCATGAGCGGCGTGCGCCTGGAAGCCAATGTGCACATTGTCAGCGGGGCGGTCAGTTCGGCGCAGAACATCACCAAGTGCGTGAACCGCTGTGGCCTGCAGGTGGACGACCTGATTCCCGCGGCAATTGCATCGAGCAAGGCGATCTTGGTGCAGGACGAGCGCGAATTGGGCGTGTGCCTGGTCGATATTGGCGCGGGCACCACGGACATTGCCATCTTCACCCAAGGCGCCATTCGGCACACTGCGTCGTTGCCGATCGGCGGCGATCAGGTCACCAACGACATCGCGCAAGGCTTTCGTACGCCCACCGCGCATGCCGAGGAAATCAAGGTCAAGTACGCCTGCGCGCTGGCGCAACTGGCCCATGCCGAGGAAACCATCCAGGTACCCAGCGTCGGCGATCGCCCGCCGCGGCGGTTGGCGCGCCAGACGCTGGCCGAGTGGGTGCAGCCGCGTTACGAGGAACTGTTCGCGATGGTGCAGGCCGAATTGCGCCGTTCCGGGTACGAGAGCATGGCTGCAGCCGGGGTCGTGTTGACCGGTGGCGCGTCGAAGATGGAGGGCGTGATCGAACTGGCCGAAGAGGTTTTTCACCTGCCGGTACGCGTCGGCCTGCCGCAGCACGTGACCGGTTTGGCCGAAGTGGTCAGCAACCCGATCCATGCCACCGGCGTGGGCCTGTTGTTGTACGGCAGCCGCCAGGAAAACGTGCGCATGCTCACGCCGACACCGGTGTTGGGTGGCGTGAACCAGGCGTGGGATCGGGTGTTGCACTGGATCAAGGGCGAATTTTGACGATTAACCCTCTCCCCCATCGCTCGCGATGGGGGAGAGGGAGTTCGATGTCGCGCAAGGAAGCGCGGCAGGGTCCGAAATGGATCCACGGCCCGGGCAAGGGCGACGCGGTGGGCATACGCCTGCTCATCGCAACCGGCGGCGCGGGATGCGTTGTCGGCAACTAAAAAAACTTGAGTAAATATTTTACCTAGCGGAGGTTGGCAATCATGTTTGAACTGGTCGAAAAACTCGCACCCAATGCGGTGATCAAGGTGATCGGTGTCGGTGGCGGCGGTGGCAACGCCGTGGGACACATGGTCAATTCGCACGTCGATGGCGTGGATTTCATTTGCGCCAACACCGATGCGCAGGCGCTCAAAAGCACCGGCGCCAAACTCACGCTGCAACTCGGCGGCAACGTCACCAAGGGTCTGGGTGCCGGCGCCAATCCAGAAGTTGGCCGTCAGGCCGCGCTGGAAGATCGCGAGCGCATCGTCGAACTGCTGACCGGTGCGGACATGGTGTTCATCACCGCCGGCATGGGCGGCGGCACCGGCACGGGTGCTGCACCCGTGGTCGCGCAACTGGCCAAGGAAATGGGCATTCTCACCGTGGCCATCGTCACCAAGCCGTTCCCGTTTGAGGGTCGCCGGCGTTTGCAAGTGGCGCTCAAGGGTATCGAGGATCTGTCGCAGCACGTTGATTCGCTGATCACCGTGCCGAACGAAAAACTGCTGACCGTACTCGGTCGCGAGGTCACCTTGCTCAGTGCGTTCAAGGCCGCCAACGACGTATTGCTTGGGGCTGTCCAGGGTATTGCTGATCTGATCACCCGCCCGGGTTTGATCAACGTCGACTTTGCCGACGTGCGCACCGTGATGAGCGAGATGGGCATGGCGATGATGGGCAGTGGCATCGCGCGCGGCGACGATCGCGCGTGTGCGGCCGCCGAGGCAGCGATCAACAATCCGCTGCTCGAAGACGTCAATCTTTCCGGGGCCTGCGGCATTCTCGTCAACGTCACGGCCGGTCCGAACCTGACCATGCGTGAATTCAACGAAATCGGCGATGTCGTGCACCAGTTCGCATCCGAAGACGCCACCGTCGTCATTGGTACGGCGCTGGACAACGACCTCAAAGACGACATTCGTGTGACTGTCGTGGCCACCGGACTCAATCGCGGGGCGACACGCTTACCCGTGCGCCGCGAAGAGGCAGTGCCAGCCCAGCGTCCGCGCCTGGTCGCACGCACCGGTACCGACAATATGCCAAGCGACTATCTGGAGCCCACACCCACTCCGGCCATGCGCGCCGCGGGTGTAGCGTCGGCCGGCAAGCCGGAAACACGCAATGACTACCTGGACATCCCGGCTTTCCTGCGCCGCCAGGCCGACTAGGTACGGCATCGGCCATTGCCAACGGCGCGACGGCGTAGTCGCGCCATTCTCCGTCGGCGGCGGAAACGTCGTCGTCGTTTTGTGCATTCCCCCTTGCAAGCGTACAATGTCGTATTTACACCACAGTTGTGGGGAATTTGCACTCGTCGGCTTCTCTCACGTTTTCACGTGTGTTACGATTCGGCGCGTTTTGCCAGCTTTTGCCCACCGGGACAAACAATAAAATGATCAGACAGCGTACGCTCAAGAATGTCATACGCGCGACGGGTGTCGGTCTGCATACGGGTGAAAAGGTTTACATGACGCTGCGACCTGCAGCGGTGGATACAGGGATTGTGTTCCGTCGCGTGGATCTGGCGGAACCCGTTGAGATTCGATCTTCCTGCGAAAATGTAGGCGATACCCGCCTCTCCACCACGCTGGTGAAGGGTGATGTGCGTATCGCCACCATCGAACACCTGCTTTCGGCCATTGCCGGGCTGGGCATCGACAACGCTTATGTCGACCTGTCCGCGCCGGAAGTTCCGATCATGGACGGCAGTGCCGGTCCGTTCGTGTTTCTGCTGCAGTCGGCAGGTATCGAAGAGCAATCCGCACCGAAGCGCTTCGTGCGCATCAAGAAGCCCGTGATCGTGCGTGACGGCGACAAATGGGCGCGCTTCGAGCCGTTCGACGGCTTCAAGGTCGGTTTCTCGATCGACTTCGACCATCCAATTTTCACCCGCCGTACGTCCACCGCCGAAATCGACTTTTCCACGACGTCGTTCGTGAAGGAAGTCAGTCGCGCGCGCACGTTCGGCTTCATGCGCGACATCGAAATGCTGCGCGAGAAGAACCTGGCACTCGGCGGTTCGATGGACAACGCCATCGTGCTCGATGATTACCGCGTGCTCAACGAAGACGGCCTGCGCTACGAAGACGAATTCGTCAAACACAAGATCCTCGATGCGATCGGCGACTTGTACCTGCTCGGGCACAGCCTGATCGGGGCATTCTTCGGCCACAAGTCCGGCCACGAATTGAATAACCTGCTATTGCGTACCTTGATTGCCGACGTGAAGGCCTGGGAAGAGGTCAGCTTCGACGATCCTGCCAAGGCTCCAATCTCCTACGCGCATCCCGCGCAGGCGATGTAACAAAACCCGACGGCTGTCACAAAATCCGCCCGCGGTTGGCGGATCATCGGCTACCGGGGATGGAACAACGATTATCGGCGATGGACGCCAGCCGGAGATACACTTCCCGAAGTTCTGGGTCGGCGATGGATTGCGCCGCTGCTCTTAGGTGTTCGGCAGTGGCATGCGAAAGCGGTTTACGCCTGGTCTGCTCCGGGGGAACGGGGGGCAGGGGAGCCACTTTCACGACGAATTTCTCGATCTGCAAGCCCGAAATCATGCGGGCTTCGGTCAACAGCGCTGTTTGATAAAAGCGTAATTTGGCCGCCCAGACCGAGGAACTCGCCAGAAAGACGAGCCGTCCGGCATTCACGTCCGCCAGGCAACATTGGCGACGCAGGTTTTCCGGTAGCGGTTGGCGTAGTTTACGATCCAATGCATCCAGCGCTCGAGCGCGCGCCGCAAGCGCCGCCACGGGTTTGCAGTCGCCGACGGATTTGGCGCGAGTGGTTTTTCTCGGATGCGTGGTTGTGGATTGCAACGTATTAATCCTGGTTTGAAGCCAGCCCGAATTCGAAGCCAACGCATGAATATTATTATCGTTGCCAAGCCACATGCTACGCCGACTAACGTGAACCTGAACTCCTGGCGCATCCGCGCAAAACTTGCCGGATTGGCAACCATCGTCATCCTGGCCTTCGTGGGCGTGGGTTTCACAGCCGCCATGTTGTTCGCCAGTCCACGCGATCATACCCTCAACCAACTTGACCATCTGCGTGCGCAGATCTCGACCCAGCAACACAGCCTGGACGAACTGCAAACCCATGCACAGCGCAATCTCGATGCGCTCGCCGTGCAACTCGGGCAGTTGCAGGCTCGCGCACTGCGTCTTGATGCGTTGGGCCAACGTCTGGCCGAGGTAGGCAAGCTCGACAGCAACGAATTCGATTTCCAGTCGGCCCCGGCGATGGGTGGCCCGGAAGACCCAGGCGCGGTTTCGCAATCGCTCAACCCCGACATGGCCAATAAAATTGCCGAATTGCGCAGCCAGTTTCAAAGCGAGCAGGTGCGCCTTGGCGTGTTGCAGGATTTGCTGCTCGATCGTCGCGTTGATAGCGCCCTTGTGCCCAAGGGTTTTCCGGTCGTTGACGGATACATCGGTTCGGGCTTCGGCTCGCGTACCGATCCGTTCACCGGCAAGGTCGAACATCACATGGGGCTGGATTTCGATGCGCCCGCCGGCAGTTCCATTCGCGCCGTGGCCGACGGCGTGGTCACGTGGAACGCAACGCGCACCGGCTACGGCAACGTGGTCGAGATCGATCACGGCAACGGCTACATGACCCGCTACGCGCACAACAGCAAGAACCTGGTGAGCGTTGGGCAGCGCGTGCGCGCCGGTCAGGTTATTGCCAAGGTTGGCACGACAGGCCATTCGACCGGACCACATTGTCATTTCGAGGTCTGGCTGCACGGTCGCGCGGTCAATCCGATCGCTTACGTCAAGCGGACCCTGACCAAAGGTTGAAAACCGGGTTGCCCGGCCCAAATCACTTGTAATGCGCACGGGTCGCCGTATCATGCGGCGGCCAGCGTATCTTGGCTGCCGGTAATATTGGCACCCGCACCCCGATTCCCCTCTCAATTGTTTTTTGACTCATGTTCAATCAAATCCTGACGGGCATTTTCGGCAGCCGTAACGAACGTCTGCTGCGCCAGATGAGCAAGACGGTGGCGAAGATCAATGCTCTCGAAGAAGGCCTCAAGGCGTTGTCCGACGCCGATCTGGGCGCCAAGACCATCGAATTTCGCAAACGCCTCGCTGAAGGTGCCGTGCTCGATTCGTTATTGCCCGAAGCCTTTGCCGTCGTGCGCGAAGCCAGCCGACGCGTACTCGGCCTGCGCCACTACGACGTGCAGTTGATCGGCGGCATGGTGCTGCATTCCGGCAAGATCGCCGAGATGCGCACCGGCGAAGGCAAAACCCTCGTCGCAACATTGCCGGTATACCTCAACGCGCTCGTAGGCAAGGGCGCCCACCTGGTCACCGTCAACGATTACCTGGCACGCCGCGACGCCGCGTGGATGGGCAAGGTCTACAGCTTCCTGGGCATGACCGTGGGCGTGGTCTGGCCCGGCATGGAGCATGGCGAGAAGCACCAAGCCTATGCCGCCGACATCACCTACGGCACCAACAACGAATACGGGTTCGATTACCTGCGCGACAACATGGCGCTGTCGCGCGAACAGCGCTACATGCGCGAACTGCATTACGCGATCGTCGATGAAGTGGATTCGATCCTGATCGACGAAGCGCGCACGCCGTTGATTATTTCCGGCCCGTCCGACGACTCGCCGCAGTTGTACATCCGCATCAACCGCATCGTGCCCAAGCTGACCCGTCAGGAAAAAGAAGACGGCCAAGGCGACTTTTGGGTCGACGAAAAGCAGAAACAGGTATTCCTGTCCGAAAATGGCATGGAACACGCCGAATGCGGCGCTGCGCGCGAACGCGTTGTACCACCGCGATCAGGAATACATCGTGCGCGACGGTGAAGTCATCATCGTCGACGAATTCACCGGGCGTACTTTGCAGGGCCGACGCTGGTCCGATGGCCTGCATCAGGCGGTCGAGGCGAAGGAAGGCGTGCCGATCCAGCGCGAGAACCAGACTCTGGCGTCGATCACGTTCCAGAACTATTTCCGCATGTACAAAAAGCTGTCCGGCATGACCGGTACGGCCGATACCGAAGCGTACGAATTCCAGTCGATCTACGGCCTGGAAGTGGTCGTCATCCCGACCCACAAACCGATGGTGCGCAAGGACAACCAGGACCTCGTTTTCCTCAAGCAGAACTTCAAATACGCCGCAGTCGTCGAAGACATCAAGGATTGCCACGAACGCGGGCAACCCGCACTCGTCGGCACCACGTCGATTGAAGTTTCGGAATTGTTGTCGGACATGCTGAAAAAGCAAAAACCGCCGATTCCGCACGAAGTGCTCAACGCCAAGCAGCACGAACGCGAGGCGCAGATCGTAGCCCAGGCCGGAAGTCCCGCTGCCGTCACCATCGCCACCAACATGGCCGGACGCGGCACCGATATCGTGCTCGGCGGCTCGCTCGAATCCGAACTGGCGGCACTGCCGGCTGACACGGGTGATGCAGAACGCGAGCGCATCAAGGCCGAATGGCAGAAGCGTCACGATGTCGTGCTCGCTGCGGGCGGGCTGCACATCATCGGCACCGAGCGGCATGAATCGCGGCGCATCGACAACCAGCTGCGCGGCCGCTCCGGCCGTCAGGGCGATGCCGGTTCCAGCCGCTTTTACCTGTCGCTGGAAGACAACCTGATGCGCATCTTCGCACCGGATTGGGTCACGCGTTGGATGAAGCTGTTCGGCATGAAGGAACACGAGGCGCTCGAAGATCGCATGATCTCGCGCGTGATCGAAAAATCGCAGCGCAAGGTCGAAGCGCACAACTTCGATATCCGCAAACACCTGCTCGAGTTCGACGATACCGCCAACGACCAGCGCAAAGTGATCTACGAGCAGCGCAACGAACTGCTCAATAGCGACGACGTATCGCAGAACATCGGCAACATCCGCTTCGATGTATTCGCTGCGCTTTGCCAGCGCTACGTTCCAGCCGATAGCGTCGATGAACAATGGGACGTACCCGGCCTGGATCGTGAGCTGGAATCCAGCTTCGGCTTCAAGTTCGACCTGAAACATTGGGTCGAACAACAGCACGACCTGGATTCGCATATCCTGCGAGACCACGTCATCGAAGAAGTCGAACGATTCTTCCGCGAAAAAGAAACGACGTACGGCTCCGAGATCATGCGCGCAGCGGAAAAATTCTTCCTGCTGCAGGTGCTCGATCAACTGTGGAAAGAACACCTGGCAGCGATGGATTACCTGCGCCAGGGCATCTATCTGCGCGGCTATGCCCAGGTGCAGCCAAAGCAGGAATTCCAGCGCGAAGCGTTCCTGTTGTTCCGGCGCATGCTCGAAGAGGTCAAGGCTGAAGTCGTGCAGCGCCTGGCCCGCATCCGCATCCAGAGCGAATCCGAAGTCGCCGCAATGGAAGAACAGCAACGCCGCGACGCCGATCGCCGCGCCCTGGAATTCCAGCATGCCGAATCGGCCAACCTTGCCGTGGCCGGCGCCGGAATCGCGCTAGGCGGCGATGCCGAACCGATGCCGCAATCGCACACGCCCGTCACGCGCGATCAGCCCAAGGTCGGCCGCAACGATCCGTGCCCCTGCGGTTCCGGCAAGAAATACAAGCAGTGCCACGGCAAGCTGGTGTAAGGCTTGGCGGTAGCTGATACGTGAGGTAATCGGAAGCGCCCCCTTCCGGCTGCCGCCACCTCCCCACGCAAGCGGAGATAGTTCTTGATTTCCCTTCCCCCGCAAGCGGGATAGTTCTTGATTCCCTTCCCCCGCAAGCGGGGAAAGGTATTGATTCCCTTCCCCCGCAAGCGGGGATAGTTCTTGATTTCCCTTCCCCCGCAAGCGGGGATAGTTCTTGATTTCCCTTCCCCCGCAAGCGGGGGAAGGTGCCCGAAGGGCGGAAGGGGGAGCGCGACGCAGTCGCGCCAACAACAACGTATGCAAACTTCCCAAGCCACTACCAATCAGCAGATCCACGTCGTCGCTGGTGTGCTCCGCGATGCGCATGGCAACGTGCTGCTGGCCCAGCGCCCGCAAGGAAAACATCTGGCCGGCCTTTGGGAATTCCCCGGCGGAAAATGCGAGCCGGGTGAAAGCCCGGAAGCCGCCCTGCGCCGCGAACTTCACGAAGAAATCGGCATCCACGCCGGCGCGCTACAGCGCCTGATCGCGGTGCCGTGGCAATATCCCCTGAAGTCCGTTGTGCTCGATGTCTATCGCGTACTGGATTACTCCGGCACCGTGCACGGCCGTGAAGGGCAGGCGTTGCGCTGGGAATCCGTGGCGGCACTCGATCAAATCGAGATGCCCGATGCCGATCGACCCGTGATCACGGCCCTGCGATTGCCGCCGCATTACGTCATCACCGCCGAACCCACCAACGATTTCGACGCCTTCCTGGGCAAGATCGACGCATTGCTGCGCGCGGGCGAGCGTTGCATCCAGATCCGTGCCAAGCAGCTGGATGTCAATCGCTTGCGAATCATCGCAAATCGGGCGCGCGACATCGCTGCGCCATACGCGGCGAACATCCTGATCAATGCGCACATCGAACTCGCGCGCCAAGCCGGACTCGGCGTACACCTGCCGTCGGCCGCATTGATGGCAACGACATCCCGGCCCTTGCCGCGCCAGGCGATGGTTGCTGCTTCATGCCACAACGCCGCCGAATTGGCCCACGCAGCAAAGATAGACGCAGATTTCGCCGTACTCGGCCCGGTACTGCCAACCGCCAGCCACCCGCACGCGCAAACCCTGGGTTGGGATCGATTCGCCGCCCTGTGCGCCGACGCGCGCCTGCCGGTTTATGCCTTGGGCGGACTAAACCACGAACACGAATCGACGGCGATCGCCGCTGGCGCGCAGGGCATCGCAGGGATCTCGGCGTTTTGGCGCTGACCCGGCCTCCAAAAATTCCGTGATTCCCGCGCCCCCAATTCCCGTCATTCCCGCCTTCGCGGGAATGACGAGTGCTGGAGCGGCATCTTGGATTCCATCATTGCCGCGCCCCCAATTCCCGTCATTCCCGCGCAGGCGGGAATCCAGTGAAGGGTGGTCTTTGGCTTCTTGTTCCCCAGGGCATTGAGCAGAACCTTCTGCCCAAGAAGTTTTGCCAACGGCCGGTATCAACTGGATTCCCGCCTTCGCGGGAATGACGAGCTTATGGATTCCCGCCTAC
>CAJDUT010000153.1_pt1 | contig 11463 bp, 11 predicted proteins | sample 7390981 | NCBI WGS metagenome assembly CAJDUT01 (sample SAMEA7055681, study PRJEB34461) | soil metagenome | biome: terrestrial ecosystem; feature: Peninsula; material: soil | place: Antarctica | collected 2016 | reverse complement strand
TTGCGAAGCAGTGCATGGGCGCATTGTCTGAGCAACCCCGCTCCGCCGAGAAGCACAGGGGATTTTGATTCGCAGGAGGCGAATCAAAACACCGCGCTCAGTGCCTAGCCTTTTGCCTACTTTTGGGCAATGCCAAAAGTAGGGCGCTCGCCGCAGGCGAGTGGAAGCTCGGTTTTTGATCAAACTGAGATGGGTACCGCCGCGCTCCACCCATCCTACGGACAGGCTTGAGGGAATCGACCCGTGTCAGGCTACTCGCCGCACTGAAATGACAGGAGATGATCCGGATTCAGCGCCATGGTTTGCCCAAGGCTGATGACCCCGTTCTTGCGCAGGTGGACTTCGTCGCGGTGCAGGCGCAGTTCATCGTCTTCGCCCAGTTTGACGTAGGTGCCGTTGGTGGAACGGTCGGAAATCATGTAGTAGCCACGCTTGTATTCGATCAAGGCGTGGTTGCGCGATACCCATTCGGCATCGACTATCAGCGAACTTTCTGGATCGCGTCCGAGCGTGAATGGCGGCGACAGCGGGTCGATTTCCAGCACCTGGCCGCGATAACGCATGACCAGCTTGTTTTTCGCGGCCGGCGTGGCGTCGAGACGAATGGCACGTTGCACCATGGTCACGTTGGAGGTGTCTTCCTGCCACGTGATATCAACGATATCGATCGGGTGCTGTTTGCCAGCCACGCGCGCCTGGCCGACCGAGCGGCTGCGCAGCATGCCGGCATTGGTCAACATCTTGAGCGTGCTGGCGGTACTGATGATCTGTTCGCGCTTGGCCAGCGCGGCCATGCGCGCGGCAACGTTGACGGCATCGCCGTAGACGTCGTTGTCTTCTTCGACCAGGGCATCGCCATGATGCAGGCCGATGCGGATCGCCAGTCGATCTTGCGCAAATCCCGGATCCAGCGCGATGCGCTTTTGCATGTCGACCGAACCCAGCAAGCCCTGCATCGGCCCCGGAAACGTACACATGATTTCATCGCCGATGGTCTTGATCACGCGCCCGCCGTGACGCGCCGTCACTTCAGACAGCGCATTCAAAACCGCCGAGATCAGGCGACGCGCTTCAAGATCGCCACGCATCTCGAACAGCTTTGTGCTGCCGCTAACGTCGGCGAATAGGATCGTGATGGGCTGGCTCTGGGTCATCGGTAAGCAAGTGTAGGGCAATCCACTGACTGGCTCCAAGTCCGGCGTGCAAAATAGATCATCATTTTAACGCTCGCGCCGCTGAAACGATATCCGCATCGCCCGGCAGGACCAGCGTTGCGGCCCCTGCGAGCGGTGTGTAAGTATCCACGCCGACGACGCGCTTGAGCGGCCTGGCAGCGTGCCCGGCTTCGACAATTGCGGTAATTATGCCTTCTCCGACCCCCGCCGAGCGTCGACCTTCGTCGACGACAAGGATGCGCGCGCAAGCGCCGGCATGCCGAGCAATGGCCGCCTCGTTGAGCGGTTGCAGCCAGCGCAGGTCGATCACGCGGGTTTTCCACCCCAACTCACTCTCGATTTGTCGCGCGGCGCGAAGGCTCATCGGCACGCCGTTGCCGTAAGTGAAAATCGCCAGATCCTTCGCCAACGGTGCGTAAACGCGTTCTTCGCCCAGGGTCAGCGCCTGATCGGGTTCTGGATACTTGAACTGCCACTGTCCGTCGGCGGCTTCGTAAAGGTCTTTGGTCATGTACAGCGCGATCGGTTCCAGAAATGCGCAGACGCGGCCATCGATTTTGGCCAGCGCCATCAAGGTGCGCAGCATCATCGCGGCATCGTCGCCACGGGACGGACAGCCGACGATGAGGCTGGGGATATCGCGCAAAGCAGTGATCGAATTGTCATTGTGGAAATGCCCGCCGAAGCCTTTTTGATAGCCCAGCGAAGCGATGCGCATGACCATCGGATTGCGGTATTGCCCATTGGAGAAAAACTGCAGCGAGCACGCCTCGCCGCGAATCTGGTCGCAGGCATTGTGAAAATAGGCAAGATACTGGATTTCCGGCATGGGTAGCATGCCCATGTTGGCAAACCCCTGCGCCAGGCCGAGGATCAGGGTTTCGTCCAATAATGTATTGAATACACGGCTGCCCTTGAACGCCTTCTGCAAACCACGAGTGACGGTGTATACACCACCCTTCTGCGCGACATCCTCGCCGAACAGCAGCGTCTCCGGGTATTTGCAGAACAGGTCGTGCAAGGCCTGATTGATCGCGATGGCCATGTGCCGTGGCGGCAGGTTTTCCGGCAGTTTGTCTTCGCCGCCGAAAACCGCGAGGCGCTTTTCGGCGTAGTCCGCGCGCTTGGCTTCGAGATTCACCTGATTCGGGTGGTATGGCGCCAAAGGCGCAATCACATCGGCCAATTCAGTCAGTTTGGGGCGGCGATCGGCCTCTTCGGCAGCGGCGAAACATTGCGCGCGGATCGCCTCGTATTTTGCCAGCAGCGCATCTTTGGAATACAAGCCGGATTCCAGCGCGATTGCTGCCGAGCGCAGCAACGGATCCGTGGCTTCCACCGCCATGAGTTCTTCGAAGCTGCGCCATTCGATCTCGAAATCGGTACCGGCGTGACCCATGACGCGCGTGGTGCGCAGATGCAGGAAGGTTGGCCTGCGCCGCGTGCGGCAATGGTGTATGGCGCGTGCGACCTGCTCGTAGCCCGCGGCAATATCCAGTCCGTCGGCGAAAAAATAGTCCAGATCGCGACGCTGGGAAAAGTTGGCAGAAATCCAGTCCGTCGGCGTCTTCACCGAAATACCGATACCGTTGTCCTCGCAAACAAACAGTATCGGTGCCGGCAATTTCTGGTACGCGGTCCATGCGGCGGCATTGAACGAAGTCTGCGCGGTAGCGTGGTTGGATGACGCATCGCCGAACGAACAAATCGCAATGGAATCGGCCGGGATCGGTAACGTGTGACCAATTCGCCGTGCTTGCTCGATGGCAACTGCCGTACCGAATGCCTTGGGCAGGTGCGAGGCGATGGTCGAAGTCTGCGGTAATACCCACAGCGGCTTGCTACCCCACACTTTGTGGCGTCCGCCGGAAATCGGATCGTCCTTGCTGGCCGCGAACGACAACGCCGAATCCATGATCGGATCGAGTTTACGGCCGTCGCTGCCGGACAATTTGCGAAAGCGCTCAGCCATGAACGCGCCGCTGCGGTAATGCAGAAATGCCGGGTCGGTATGCCGGGTCAAACGCGCAACCATCGCATTGCCTTCGTGCCCAGACGAACCGATGGTGTAGAACACCTTGTTGCGCACGCGCAGCACGCGCGCCATCAAATCCAGGTGCCGGCTGATCAGTTGCGACTCGAACAACTCGGCAAAGTCGCGTCGCGTACACAAGCTGCCTGGCAATACCGGTGTGTCGGCCGATGCCGCCGGCAATGACGTGCCCTGCCAGGCCTGCACGAACTCGGTAAAGTTCTGATCGCAGACTTCGGCGCGATTGACGTTTTTGTGTCGGGCGGGAATGGCGTTCATCGAATTCGATCTGGATGCAGGATTGAAGGCTGTTGAAATTCAGGCTTGACGATTACGCCCACGCCATTGCTCGCGCGTTTGTCCCCAGACTTCCGCGGGGACGCTTTCGTAAGGTGCCGGCATCTGCACCGGGCCGCGCAGTTGCGAACCCAGCCGTTGTGCCAGCGCTTGAGATGCCTTGTTGGCTGGATCGATGCAATGAATGATTTCGCTCCAACCGAGATTATCGAACGCCCAGTCGATCGCGGCAGTAGCACCTTCGCAGGCATAACCACGCCCCCAGAATTCGCGCGCCACGACCCAGCCGACCTCGGTACCGGGCCAGTCAACTGGATGCCATGGGCCCAATTGACCCACGTGACGACCACTGGCGCGCTCGATCACCGCAAACATCGCAAAGCCCTGAATTTGCCAAGCTCCCGCCATGGTCAGGAATTTGCGCCACGCGGCTGCACGGGTTTGTACCCCACCGACGAATCGGGCGACTTCTTCATCAGCGTAGATCGCCGCGTACGCGTCGAAATCCTCGCGCGCGGGCGGGCGCAGGGTCAATCGCGGCGTTTGGATGGAAAGATTGTGGTCGAAGCTCACATCGCGACTCCTTGCCCCCTGTCCCTTCGGCAAACGGGTTGAGCTGAGTGTTGGGCAATGCCAAGCATTGATAAGTACCCCAACCCTCATCCGGCCCTTCGGACCACCTTCTCCCGGAGGGAGAAGGAACCCATTCAAAATGCGTTGATGCCCGTCAACTCGCGCCCAACCACGAGTTGATGCACGGTCTCGGTGCCTTCGTAAGTAATCACCGATTCCAGATTCAACGCGTGGCGGATCGGACAATGCTCGGTGGTGATGCCGGCGCCGCCGAGGATGTCACGCGCCTCGCGGGCAATGTCGATGGCCATGCGCACGTTGTTCCATTTGGCCAGCGAGACCTGCGTGGGCTGCATCTTGCCGGCGTCTTTCAGGCGCCCAAGTTGCAACGACAACAATTGCGCCAGAGTGATGCGACGCGCCATGTCGGCAAGTTTCAACTGCACCGCCTGATTGGCCGCAAGCGGACGATCGAAAAGAATACGCTGCTTGGCGTATTCGTTCGCTTCGGTCAGGCAGGCAATGGCTGCGCCGATCGGACCCCAAGTGATGCCGTAGCGCGCCTGAGTCAAACAGCCGAGCGGGCCTTTCAGACCTTTCACGTTGGGCAAGCGATTGGCTTCCGGCACGCGCACGTTATCGAAGAACAAGGCTGACGTTACAGATGCACGCAGGCTCATCTTCTTGTGAATTTCCTGCGCGGTGAATCCGGCGAATTCTTTCTCCACAAGGAAGCCCTGGATGCCGTCGTCGGTCTGCGCCCAGACGATGGCGATATTGGCCAGGTTGCCATTGGTGATCCACATCTTGGCGCCGTTGATGATCCAGTCGCCGCCGTCCTTTTTCGCGTGGGTCTTCATGTTGGCCGGGTCAGAACCGCCATGCGGCTCGGTCAGGCCGAAGCAGCCGATCACCTTGCCCGCGGCCATGTCCGGCAGCCAGCGCTTGCGCTGCACCTCGGAGCCATACGCATAAATCGGATACATGCACAGCGAGGATTGCACCGAAGCAAAACTGCGGATGCCGGAGTCGCCACGTTCCAGTTCCTGGCAGATCAGGCCGTAACTGACCGCGTTCATGCCGGCGCAACCGTATTCAGTTGGCAACGACGATCCGAACAGACCGAGCTCCGCCATTTCTGGAGATCGGCAGAACGCGCTCATCGGTGAACCGCGCGACCGTATCCTGAACCATGCGCTCCTCTTCACTGAGCAGCGAGCGGACGTCGTACAAATCGGTGGGGTTCAGGGGGACAGCGGGCATCGAATACTCCAGATTTTGCGCTAACAGTGCTGGGCCGCGTATTCTAGTGGACGCTCAGCACAAGGTCACGAAAAAAGCAGCATGCGCGTTCCCGTTCTCGCCTACCACGCCGTCAATATCGCCGGCAACGACTACGCCAACAACGACCACGTCGCGTTCGCCTCCGATCTGCGCATGATCGACGATCTGGGCCTGCGCATCGTGCCGTTGCATTGGGTGGCCGAACAATTGTTGAGGCTGGCCGAGCGCGACCTGAGCCGATGCGTCGCGCTCACCTGCGACGATGGCTCGGATTTCGACTATTTCGATCTGGATCATCCAAGCCACGGGCCGCAACGCAGCCTGTTCAACGGCATGCGCGACTTTGCAGGGCAACGCGGCGCACAAGCCCAACCCGACCTGCATCTGACCAGCTTCGTCATCGCATCGCCCGACGCACGCAGCAAAATGGATCGCCAATGCCTGGTAGGCCGTGGCTGGATGAACGAGCATTGGTGGAATGCGGCGGCCGATTCCGGTTTGATGGCCATCGAATGCCACAGCTGGGAACATAATCATCCTGCAATGGGCGCGACCGGCACCGACGGCGTGGTGCGTGGCACATTCGATGTCGTGGATACGCCAGCGCGGGCAGAGCATGAAATTGCGCAAGCGATGTCCTATCTGAACAAGCGCCTGTCGCCACACAAAGTCAGCCAATTCGCCTTTCCGTTTGGTCAGAGCAACGCGTTCCTGATCGATGACTATTTGCCCAATCGCGGCGTTGAACTGGGCTTGACGGCCACGTGGTCAACGCAAGGCCGTCCGGTTACCACGGCGGACAATCGCTGGAATCTGCCTCGCTACGTCTGCGGCTGGCACTGGAAATCGCCCGAGGAACTGCGCAAGATTCTGACCGAAGCGCAATGACGTAGCTGACGACGGGATTCGCTTCCGTGCTCCCGCGCAACATTACTTCACTAAAACTGCCCGATCGCCACCGCCATTGCAACCAGCGAACGCTGCATCTGCGCGTTCAATGGCTTGTGCCAGTGGACCAGAAGCTTGTCGTGACCGGTCGGTTCGAAACCGGCAGACAAATCGACTTCCCACGCGCGAACATCGCCGCAATAGCCGAAATATGCATCGCATTGATCAGCGAAGCGCGTGAACCCGTAGCGCAACAACTGCGCCATTGCGCCGCCCGCCTCGCCCAGCACGTGTTTTTGCGTGTCTTCCAGATGTGCGTAGGCGCGCCCATCCGTGCAGCAACCACCAACCAGCATGACGCTACCGAACGGTGCGAATTTGGCATACGACATCGGTACAAGTGCCGCATCAGAAGAACGCCGTACGAAAGCAACCACATCATGCTTCCATTCCGGAATCGGATGCCCGAATTTACGTTGAAACAACTCACCGACAACCGACTCGGGTTTGTCGAATTCGGAAATGATCAGAAACTCGGGTTTGTGCGGAAGCGGCATTGTGATTCTCTTTCAGAATGGCGTGAAGGCCTGTGCCTTGGCGATCATTTGATGGCGAAGGCGTGGCGCGACTGCTTGCGTCCAGAACACCAGCAAATGTTCGTGCTGTGTCGATTCGAAACCAACCGCGCGGTCGATGCGTTCGGCCAGCGCGTTGCCGCAGAATCCGAAGATCGCCGAAAAGCGTGGCGCGAAGTGCACAACCGAGCGGCGCAAAACATGCTGGTAAATTCCGCCGGTTTGGCGAATCGCTTCACGTTGTTCGGCCAGCATGCGGCGCGCGACGTGATCGTCCACGCACGCGCCGCCGCCAAGCAGAATATCGCCGCAATCGGTGAAATGCACATAGCACAGCGGTATTGGAGCCGAATCGGGCACAACGTAATTCGCCACAACGTGATGCGGAAATTCCGGGATCGCGCGCGCGTATTTGCGCTCAAACAACGCTTGCGCTACCTGCGGAACATCATCGCCGAATTCCAGGACGATAAAATCGTCGACGTTCATGGATCGCGTCGCGCTTGATTGCGAACGCCATGCGGCACGTGACCGGTGGCGACGTGTTGGCGGGCTGATTCGACGTTGACATGTGAATCGTCGAAGAAGATATCGGCACCGAATGCGCGAAGGAATGGGCCCTTGTCGCGCCCGCCGAGGAACAATGCCTCGTCCAGGCGCACGCCCCAACTGCGCAGGGTCAGGATCACGCGCTTGTGTGCCGGGGCCGAGCGCGCCGTGACCAGCGCCGTGCGGATCGGCGACGCCTCACCTTCGGGAAACGCTATCTGCAGCTGATGCAGAGCGGCCAGAAACCCGCGAAACGGGCCACCGGATAATGGCGTATCAACGTTTTCGACTTCGTTGCGATGAAAGGCTTCTATACCCTGCTCGGCTGACACACGCTCGGACTCATCGCCGAATACGACCGCATCTCCATCGAAGGCGATGCGCAGCTGATTCGAAGGTGACTGCGCTGCCTTTGACGGCAGGATGGTCGCCGCCGCCACACCGGCGCCGAGCGCACGCGCGACATTTTCCGGATTCGCTGAAAGAAACAGATTTGCACCGAACGAATTGACGTACGGCGACGTCGACGCACCGCTGGTGAACGCGGCGCGCGAAATGTCCAACTTGTAGTGCTCGATAGAATTGAAAATGCGCAATCCGGTATCGGCAGAATTGCGCGACAACAAGATCACCTCCACGTTCGGCGCGGCAGGCGGTGCCTGATTGAGCCTGAGCAGTTTCTGCACCAGCGGAAAGGCAATGACTTTCCGACAGATCGAACAAGGCGCGCGACGTAATCGCAACAATCAGCTTGCCGCCGTCCGGTGCAGCAACCGCGCTGGTGGCGATTTCAGGTACCGAAGCCATCGATGAAGATCACTTCGTGATAGGCGTTCCACGCATCGATGCGGCCATAGCCGAGCATGTTGTTCGGCCAGGTCGTTGCAGCGGTGCCGCCGCAGGTCTGGTTCACCGGATCGGTGACGCCCTGGCGCACGGTTGTCGCGCGCAAAATCTGCTCCACGCTGTGCGGATGGCCTTTAAGCGCGGGAAACGCGGACAGTAACAAAGCGACAGTTCCTGCGACATGCGGAGTGGCCATGCTGGTGCCGCTGTACGAGCAACTGTAGCTATTCGTTGGAATGCTGGAGCAGATGCTGACACCGGGTGCAACGATATCGGGTCGGATCAGTGCGCTTCCGGTCACCGGGCCGCGTGAGGAGAAGCTGGCGAGCGCGTCAGTGCTGTTGGTCGCGCCAACAACGAAGTTGGAATTATAAATAGCCGGCGGATCGAGTATCGTTGAACAGCTCGGACCGGAATTTTGCGCAGCCGCAACGTAGAAGATTCCACCCGCAACCAAGTTGTCCACGGCTACCTGGAGCTCTGTTCCGGTAGTACAACCTTCCGATGCCGGGCACGACCACGAATTGCTGATGACATCGGGCGCCAGATCGGGATTCGCGTTATTGCCTGTCAGATCGGTCGGTGCCAGCATCCACTGCATGCATTCAATGTAGCGCGCTGGCGTGCCATTGCCACGATCCATATTGCGACAGCCAATCCAGTTCACACCGGGCGCGACGCCTGTCTGATGCCGAGGCGACGCGCTGAGACCGTCATCACCGATCATCGTTCCCATGGTGTGCGTGCCATGATTGTCGTCATCGCAAGGATACGGCACATTGTTGCCGCAGGTGTTTCCGGTTGAATCGTGGATTGCATCGTGCCAGTTGTAGTTGTGATTGGCAGTCGCCCCATTCCAGCCGCGATAATGCGATTTCAACCACGGATGATCCCATTGGTAGCCCGTATCTTCACCAGCAATCACAACCCCCTGCCCGGTAAATCCGGCCGCCCAGACCAGCGGCGCTTCGATCTTGTCCACTCCCCACGCAATGCCCGCGGCCGGGTCTACTGCCAGTGATTTCGCCTCCAATTGTGCGGGCAACGTTTGACGGACGAGCGGATTGGGCTCGATACGCGCAATATCCGTGCGCGCTTCCAGGTCGCGTATCGCCGACTCTGGAATGCGCGCCTGAATCACATTCGCGATCCAGTAATCGCGATGCGCTATTCCGCGCGCATCCAGCCACGCGCGCGTGCTGGCCTGATCGATGTCCGCACGCGCGCGCAGCGCGGCGACCAGCGCGCGGCGGCGCACCAGATAATCACCATCGGGTTTCAATGGCGCCAACGACGGTTGCGATTGATCCGGAAAAACCAGCAGTGTATCCGCGCTGCCGCCTTGATGCAGCGCATCAAGTACGCGTGGGCTGACATCGGCGGACATGGCGTTGCCGCAACAAATCACCAGCAATAGGGCGAGCGCGGGTGAACTTTTACGGATCGATACGAGACAGCGCTTGCCTGACGCCGTCATTTCCGTGCAGACGGGAATCCAGTGCCTCGTATCTTGCCCACCACTTTCAAAGTCGCCGGATCCTCGCCTACGCGGGAATGTCGAGTCTTGCAAGCGTGCACGGGAACCACAAACTCGCGAATCAATACGCAAACTGCTCATTGAGAATCCGATCTTCCAGGTTGTGTTCGGGATCGAACATCAGGGTGACGGTTTGTTCGTTGCATTCGCGGATCATGACTTCGACCACGTCGCGAATTTCGTTCGAATCGGCCGTGGCACTGACCGGTCGCTTGTACGGGTCGAGGACTTCGAAATGCACTTTCGTTCCGGCGTGCAGGATCGCGCCGCGCCAGCGTCGCGGCCGGAACGGGCTGATGGGCGTCATCGCCAGCACATCTACCCCCAGCGGCAGGATTGGCCCGTGCGCGGACAGGTTGTAGGCAGTGGAACCGGCCGACGTGCATACCAGCACGCCATCGCACATCAACTCCTCGATCTTCACCACACCGTTGAGCGACACCTGGATATGCGCGGCTTGTTTGGTCTGTCGCAATAGCGACACTTCGTTGAAAGCCAGCGCGGTACTCGTCGTACCGGACTCGCTGACCGCTTCCATCAGCAACGGCTTCAGGCAGTTCGACCGCGCCGCGGCCAGGCGTTGTTGCAATCCATCCTGCCGATACTGGTTCATCAAGAATCCGACCGTACCCAACTTCATGCCAAATACCGGCTTGTTCAGTGCCAGGTAGCGATGCAAGGTGCGCAACATGAAACCATCGCCACCGAGCGCGACGATGACTTGCGCCTGTTCGATTGGCACTTCGCCATAGCGCTTGTGCATTTCCACGAGCGCGGCTTGAGCCTGATCGGATCTGCCGGCGACGAATGCAATAGCTTCAATGGATTGGGTCATGCGCCCGATTCTACGCGACAAGCCATACGCGCGGCCATCGGTCGACACCGTGCAGGGAGCCGATATCTGTCAGGCTTAACCCCGGCAACGGCCGAGCATCGTTGCATCGCCAACCAACCACGGAGAATCATCATGTTCAAACCGCTGTGCATCGCCGTAATCGCCGGCCTCGTTTCCTGCTCAGCCATGGCCGACAACCACCTAGGCTATTCGCTCACCGTCTACAGCGCCGCACAGCCTGGGCAATTGAGTACCACAAATCTGGCCAGCTACGGAGCAAATCTTCCAGGCTATGCGCTGGTGCGCGATACGCGTCAGATGACCCTGACGAAAGGTGTCGGCGACTTGCGCTTCAGCAACGTCGCCACGCGCATCGACGCGACCACGGTTTCGTTCGAGTCGCTGTCCGATCCGGATGGCACCCGCGTGATGGAACAGAATTATCAATACGACCTGGTCGACAAAGCCAAGCTGATCGATCGCTACATCGGCCAAACCATCACGGTGGATCAGCTGCGCGGCGACAAGATCGATACGATCAAGGGTACCTTGCTGTCGGCCAGTGGAGGACTGATCTTGCAGCGCCCCTCGGGTGAAGTGGTAACGCTCAACAATTACAACAACATCCAGTTTCCCGCCCTGCCCGGCGGGCTGATTACGCGTCCGACCCTGGTCTGGAAAGTCGACAGCAAAAGCGGCGGCGCACAGGATGCGCGCGTGAGCTACCAGACTCAAGGCGTAACCTGGTGGAGCGACTACAACATTACGATGCGCGAGCATGGCAACGCATGCGACATGGATCTCGCCGCATGGGTCACCCTGGTCAACCAGTCCGGCGGCAGCTATCCCGATGCGCAGCTCAAGCTTGTCGC
>CAJDUT010000101.1_pt1 | contig 11869 bp, 13 predicted proteins | sample 7390981 | NCBI WGS metagenome assembly CAJDUT01 (sample SAMEA7055681, study PRJEB34461) | soil metagenome | biome: terrestrial ecosystem; feature: Peninsula; material: soil | place: Antarctica | collected 2016 | reverse complement strand
CGATAGCACGCCGCCGCCGAATATCAGCAAGGCAGGCCCAATTGCCTGTGCTGGCGTGCGCGGATCTGACGATGTCACCACCAGCAGGATCATGCTGATCAGGCCAATGCGGCCCGCATCCGGACCGAGTGCCACCAGCAGTCCGCCACCCACGCCCCAGACTAGCGCTGCCATTGCAATCAGCCAATCGTTCCCGCCGAGGCAATAGCCCACGAACGCGGATACACCAGCGGCTGCCGCCGCATACAACATGCGGCGCATGCGCAGCCGATACGCTCCCGGCTGGTCGGAGAACATGGTGTTCAACGCGCCAGCGGAAACTCCCAGACCGATATTCATATGCCCACTGGCGATACCGATGGCCAGCGGCAGCGTGACTGCCGCGGTATTGCGCAGCGCAACCATGACCGGAACATCGCGAGGCTTGAGTTTGAGCAGGTTCCGCAGCATCTGCGGATGATAGCGAATTGGCGAAGCAGGATTCGGGGGGCGCTACGGTTCGATTGTTGTCGTTCAGCCGGTGCGGTATTTGTCCGGCGCCGGATTCACATGCCCGCAACCCTTGCATGTACGCGCATCGAGCGAACCGTAGTAGCGATCGAACACCGCTGGAAAATCCGTCTCGATGTTTTCCAGCACGAAGAATTCTTCGTAGAGCTTGTGATTGCAGCGCTCGCAGAACCACAACAAGCCATCCTTCTCGTGAGCAAGACGCTTGCGCTCAATCACGAGACCAATCGAATCGGGCATGCGTTGCGGAGAATGCGGTACGCGTGCAGGCAAGTAGAAAATTTCCCCGGCGCGGATCGGGATGTCGCGCGCCTGGCCTTCATCCTGGATCTTCAGCACCATCTCGCCTTCGATCTGGTAGAAAAATTCCGGACCTTCGTCCCAGTGATAGTCGCTGCGCGCGTTCGGACCGCCCACGATCATGACAATGAAATCGCCATCGACGATGCATTTGTTGCCGACCGGCGGCTTGAGCAGGTGACGGTGCTCATCGATCCATTTCTGGAAATTCAGCGGTGCAAGCGGCATGACATTATTCCGGCAGGAAGGCGATGCATTTGAGTTCAATGGCGATCGGTGTCGGCAACGCGGTGATGCCCAGTGTCGTACGGCAAGGTTCGATGCCGGCGAAGCATTTGGCGTAAACGCGATTGTAGGTGTTGAAGTCGCGCTTCATGTTGGTCAGGAACACGGTCACGTCGACGAGATCTTCCCAGCGCGCGCCACTGACTTCGAGTACCGCGCGCACGTTGGCGAATACACAGCGGCATTGTGCTTCGATATCGTATTCGGTCACGTTGCCATTGGCATCGTAGACGTTGCCCGGAATTGCATTCGTGACTGCGTCGCGTGACCCAACACCCGACAGGAACAACAGGTTGCCGACGCGGCGTGCGTGCGGGTAGGGGCCGACGGGTTTTGGCGCCGTGTCGGCGTGGACAATGTCATTCACGCGATGACCTCGGTTGTTCGCTGCTTGATTCAGCCTTTGCACTGCCCGATGCAATCACCGTGATATCCCGCGCGAACAAGCGATGGTCGTCCAGATTTGTCGCAATAAGGCGATACTTTCCGGGGCGCAGGAACAACTGACTCTTCGCATTGCCGTGATCTGTCAGGATGCGTTGCGCAATGCCTGCGGTCGGGTCGACGACGTTGAGAATGGCTCGATCGGCAGCGATCGATCGGCAGCGACCGAGTCATCGTTCTCGTCTGCGTAAAACGCCTGGATCAGGCACGGAGATTTCTTGTTGCACAAATCGCTGGTAATTGGATAGGCTACGCGCAGGCCGCCCAGCGCCAGCCAATCCGGACGAGTGCCGTCGTTCTTGGTCAACGGGAAGATGACGCTCATGTCGTACTTCTTCGGCTTTAGTGTCCAGGTGCTGTCGCCTGCAGCAACGAATACGATCGGTTCCTTCGGATGCACCGCTTCGATCGCGGCCAGATAGTAGGGATGGTCCTGATCCGTGCGGGCGTGCTGGATCATCATGGTCTGTTCGATGCACAGTGGGTCGATGTGGGTAATTTCCTGAAAAAATTCCGCCATGCTGCGTCCGCCGAGATACTTTCCGCTCTTCTGGATATGCGCGAATCCGGCATCCACGATGAGGCGTGCGTTCGGATCGTGCTGGAAAAGCTTTGCCAGGCTTTTCGCTCCTGCACGTTCACGCGGATTTCCTACACCGGCGTTTTCGACATCGTAGGAGACTACCTTGAAGCCCAGTTCCAGCGCAGTACGAACCATTTCACCGTACAGCGGCTCGTTGATGTAAAAGCCGCTCTCAGGCGTTGGATAGCCCCGCTTTTGCAGGTCCGGATCGCTATCGTAAAGCGTTTCGGCGGCGAAATAATTAAAACCTTCGGCGCGCAACTTCGACAACAGTTCGATCGTCAGTGTGCGCGTAATCGGCGCGCTGTGTGCTTCGTTGAAGAACACCGCCTTGCGATCTTTCGCCAAGCGCAGGATGACGTCGGCCGCCGGTTCCGCACGATAGCCGCCGGACAGCGGTGACGGACCATCGTCGGGCTGTGGTGGTTGCGCGATCGAGAAACTGGCCGCCGCGCCAGGATAGTCGCCGATGAAGGTTTGAAACCACGACAGGTATTGACCGAAGATGACCTGGAAGGCACGGCCATGGTTGGCGTTGTACGCAAGCTGCATGTGCGTGTATTGAGCCAGCAGGCCGGGTAGCTTGCGTGCTTCGCGCATGATTGCATCCGACCTGTTCGCTGCGACCAACTGCTGCGCGCGCCATTCGCTCTGGCTGACATCGGCGCTGCTGGGCGTGCGGTTGACGACGCTTTCGGCCAACGCACTGCGTGGCAGTAGTGCAGGACAAAGGATCAGTGACAGTGCAAGCCCAGCAATGGCGTTTCGATAGTGCATTTGCATCTCCTCTCGGCGATTTCAGCCAGTCTGAATAGTCGGTTCTTGCCAAGCTTTTTGCACGGGACGAAAGTCACTTCCCGATAGAAAGTCCCGCCAGCGCGCGTTGATAGCCCTGCGTCAGCGTACCCTGCGACTCGACATCGAAACACAGGTCGCGCACACGACCATCATGCAGGCCGTACACCCAGGCATGCACGGTCAGATTCTGGCCGCGGTCCCAAGCATCGCGTACGACCGTCGTGTGACAAACATTGAGCGCCTGTTCTATCACATTCAACTCGCACAGTCGCGAGATGCGGCCTGCACCGGAATCGATCGCATCAAGCATCTTTTCGTGTTTCTCGGCGACGTCGGCGACGTGGCGCAACCAGTTGTCGGCAAGGCCTACGCGGGTGCCGTTGATGGCTGCGGTCACGCCACCGCACCCGTAATGACCGACCACCATGACGTGTTCGATCTTGAGTACATCGACCGCAAACTGGATCACGGACAGGCAATTAAGGTCACCATGCACGACAACATTGGCAACATTGCGATGCACGAACACTTCGCCTGGCGCCATGTCGACGATCTGGTTGGCCGGCACGCGCGAATCCGAACAGCCGATCCACAGGTATTTCGGCGCCTGCTGCTGCGAGAGTCGCTCGAAGAATTGCGGGTCCTGGGCGCGCAGCCGATCGGCCCAGGCGTGATTGCGTTCCAGCAGTTGCTTTACAGTAGCCATCCAGTTAATCCAGTTGTATACAAATATTTTTCGGTTCGGTGAAGAAGCGCATGGCTTCGTTGCCGCCTTCGCGACCCACGCCGGAATGCTTGACGCCCCCGAATGGCGTGCGCAGGTCGCGCCGCATCCAGCAGTTGATCCAGACAATCCCCGCCTGCAGGCGCGCAGCGACGCGATGCGCGCGCGTCAACTGCGTAGTCCATACCGACGCAGCAAGGCCGTATTGCGTCGCATTGGCCATGGCGATGGCTTCATCTTCACTGTCGAACGGGATCAACGTGCACACGGGTCCGAAGATTTCTTCCTGATTGGTGCGGCAGCTCGCGCCGAGGCCTTCGATGACGGTCGGGGCGATGAACCAGCCACCAGCGCAGCGCCCATCCGGTTTTACGGCTTCGCCACCGCACAGGACCTTGCCGCCTTCCTCACGCGCAATGGCGATATGCCCGATCACTTTGTCGAAATGCGCTTTCGACACGACCGCCCCCAGATCGCTGCTCGCATCGCGTGGGTCGCCGACGCGCAAGGCGCGCACTTTTTCGACGAAGGTCTGCTTGAAAGTGGCGTAGATCGATCGCTCGACAAGGACGCGCGAACCACACAGGCAGATCTGGCCTTGATTGGAGAACGCCGAGCGCACCAACGTATCCATGTTTGCCACGCTGGCATCCCAGTCGGCGAAGATAACGGTCGCGTTCTTGCCGCCCATTTCCAGCGACACCTTCTTGAACTTCGGCGCCACCGCGCTGGCAATCGCAGCACCAGTACGCGTCGAGCCAGTAAAGGAAATCGCCTTGACGCCGTCGTGTTCGATCAATGCCTGGCCAACCTGCGCGCCGGTGCCATGAACGATGTTCAACACGCCCGGTGGCAATCCGGCATCGATGCAGGCTTGGGCAAACATCCATGCCGTGACCGGCGTTATTTCTGACGGCTTGGCCACGATCGTATTGCCGGTCGCCAGGGCCGGCGCGATTTTCCAGGTAAACAGGTACAGCGGAAGATTCCACGGCGAGATGCACGCGACCACGCCCAGCGGCTGGCGCAACGTGTAATTGATCGCCGCATCGCCCATTGCGTGCGCTTCGCTAGCAAACTGTGTAGCGGCAGCGGCGAAGAAGCGCAGGTTCGATGCGGCGCGGGGAATATCCACGTTGCGCGCCAGGCTTACCGGCTTGCCGTTGTCTCGCGATTCGGCAGCCGCGAATTCATCCAGGCGTGTTTCGATCAACTCTGCAATACGATTGAGCAAGCGCGCGCGCTCGTCGGCAGGCAGCGCCGACCATGCAGGCAACGCGCATTGCGCTGCGGCCATGGCAAGCCCGACATCAGCCAAGTCGGAATCCGGACACCGCGCAAAGACTTTCCCGGTGGCCGGTTCGAAAACGTCGAGATAGCGCCCGGCGGTTGGTGGACTGAGGTGACCGTCGATGTAGTTGGCCAGCAAAATCGATGCGTCATTCATGCGTTGTAGTGTAGTGCTTCAAACTGATCAATACCTATTGGCGCAAACATCAAGCGTGTGCCATCCGCTCAATGTTTGATTGAAGCCGGAGCAATTCCGCTGAGTAAGGTCGAGCAAAAATTGCAATGATGGAATCCTTTCCCGCACTGCGGGGACCATTCCAATTTTCCTTCCCCGGCGAGCGGGGATCGTGCCTGACGTTCCTTCTCCCGCGAGCGGGCGAAGGTGCCCGGCTTCAATCAAATATGGGGCGGAAGGGGGCAGCTCTTGATCTTGCGCACCGATCACAACGATCGCGTGCGTCCGCCGTCGACCGGAACATTGATGCCAGTGATGTAACTGGCGGCAGGCGATGCGAGGAAGGCTACGGCCGCGGCGACTTCGGGCGGCTCGGCGAAGCGGCGCATGGGGATCGTCGCGGTCATGTCTGCTCGCACCTGATCGAGTGTGCGTCCACTTTTTTCCATCGTCGCGCGAATGATCTGCTCGATACGCGGCGTGTTGGTCGATCCCGGCAACACGTTGTTCACGGTGATGCCGTCTGGCGCGAGTTCGCCGGCCAATGTCTTGGCCCAACTGGCTACGGCACCGCGCGTGGTGTTGGATACGCCAATGCCGGGAATCGGTTCCTTCACCGAGGTGGAAATGATGTTGACGATGCGCCCGTATGCCGAGGCGCGCATGCCGGGCACGACGATGCCGGCAAGGGTTTGATTGGCGAACAAGTGCGCGCGCAGTGCCGCCAGAAACGCGTCTTCGCTGGCGCCGAATACCGGGCCGGGTGGTGGGCCGCCGGAATTGTTGACGAGAATATGCACGGGCGCTCGCGCCACCAGCGCGCGTACGGCCTTATCCAGTGCGGGCGTATCGCCGCCGTCGACGGCAATGAAATCGTGCGCACCGCTGTTTCCTGCTGCATGCAGTTCGCCGATCAGTTCGCGCAAGGTTTGCTCGCGGCGCGCCAAAGCGGTGACCGTAGCGCCCATCGATGCCAACATCACGGCTACGGCGCGCCCGATTCCCTGGGATGCGCCGCATACCAGCGCATGTTTTCCGGTCAGGTCGATGTTCATCGCCAACGCATTCATCGTGTCAGCGTTCATCGTGGCCGGTCCGAATTCAGCTTCTCGGTCATCAACGGCAGTAAATCTTCATCCTTCTCGGCGTACGGAGGCGCGAAGTCTTCAAGATCGAAGCCGAGGATCGCGGCATCTTCTTCATCCAGACCGTCCCAGGCGCGAAATTCTGCGTCGAGCAAGGAGATGCGGGCGACATCCTCGTCGTCGTAGCGCAATGATTTGCCGGTCGCGCCAAACACTTCCACTGCGCCGGATTCCAGCACTCGCAGGCGCGCCCACATCAGCGTATCGCCCAGTGATGTCACCCACCATTGATCGGTAATCTTTTCGTTCATATCTATTGTCTTCAAACCTTGCGTATCGGTCCCGGGTATTTGGCGACGATAGAGTCGCTTGTCAACAGCGTGATGCCTTCGATTTGCGCCTGGGCCACCAATAAGCGATCGAAAGGATCCTTGTGCAAGTCCGGCAGTGTGTCAGTTGCCACGGCATGTTCGCTGGTAATCGCAAGCTCCATCCAGGCGTTGTCGAGCAAAGCGCGCCGCAGCACACGTGGCTCGACCTGAAAGTCCTCTCGACCCAGTTGATTCTTGATGGCCACCTCCCAAAGGCTGGCCGCACTGAACAGTAACTCGTGCTGCGGATCGTCGATCAATCGCCTGGCAGCGCGCGGAAGTTTCTTTGGCAGCGCTGCCGCCCACAGCAGCAAGTGAGTATCCAACAATAGTTTCATTTGCCCACGCCGAACATTTTTTCGATATCCGCCGCGCCCATGGTATCGAAATCGTCGGGAATCGAAAACGCGCCCGCAAGGAATCCCACCCGCCGCGGCTTAGCAGGAGCATCCAGCGCGGTGACCTTGACCATCGGGCGACCGGCCTTTGCGATCACGAATGACTCGCCGTGCGCCGCCGCATCGACCAATCTGGACAGATGCGTTTTCGCTTCGTGAATATTGATGGTCGTCTCGTTGCTCATTGTACTATCGTCAGTTAAACCAAGTCACATGAACTAAGTTTATCCGGATCGATGGTGTGTCACAAGCATCAACGTCATCTGATCGTTCGAAGGTCTGCCAGGACACTGGGCCAGACGTTTTCCAATACTTGCGGTTCGCCGGCAGCCAGTGGATGCAAACCGTCGTCCTGCATGAGTTTTGGGTCGGTTGCGACGCCCGCTAACAGGAAAGGCACCAGCGGCACATTGAATTCAGCGGCCAAGTCCCGATACATGTCGCTCAGGGCATCGCGATACTGGGCGCCATAGTTGATTGGTAACTCGATACCGAGAACGATGACTTTCGCATCGGCATCACGGCAGGTCTTTACAATGCGGCGCAGGTTTGTGCGGATTTCGGCGATTGGCAATCCACGCAGGCCATCGTTGGCGCCGAGTTCGACCAGTACCAGCGCGGGTTTGTTGGCGGACAACAATGGCGGCAGTCGTGCCAGCCCGCCGGCGCTGGTTTCGCCGCTGATGCTGGCGTTGACAATCGGGCGCTGCAGTTTGGCTGGTTGTTGATCGAGCCGGTGTTGCATGAGTGCGACCCAGCCCGATTCCATCGGGATATTGTGTGCAGCTGACAATGAATCGCCCAGCACCAGAATCGGTCGCACGGATGTTTGCGCAGCAAGCGCGCCAATCATATTCGACAGGATCAGCGCAACACAAAGGATCAGATGGCGCATGAATAACGAAGTCCGGAATCAGGTCAGTGCGCACGATGTTAGCAAAAGCGTCGATGGACCCGATGGTCGCATCGATATTCTCGATGGCGTCACGCTGGATGTTGCAACCGGCGCGAGTCTGGCCATCGTGGGGGAGTCAGGTTCTGGAAAGACCACTTTGCTCGCGTTGCTCGCGGGGTTGGACACGCCCACTCGCGGCGCGGTGACGCTCGCCGGTACGCGCATCGATACGCTCGACGAAGAACGCCGCGCGGCTTTGCGCCGCCGCCATGTCGGCTTCGTGTTCCAGTCGTTTCATCTGCTGCCCGCGCTCAATGCCGAGGAAAACGTGATGCTACCGTTGGAACTCGACGGGCGCAGTGATGCGCGGTCGCAGGCTCAACGTGCACTCGAAGAAGTCGGCTTGAGCGCACGTCGGCACCACTATCCGCACCAGCTTTCCGGAGGCGAGCAACAGCGTGTGGCACTCGCGCGTGCTTTTGTTCATCAGCCGCAAATCCTGTTCGCCGATGAGCCGACGGGAAATCTCGATCAGCGCACGGGCCAGGTCGTTGGCGACCTCTTGTTCGCGCTCAATCGCACGCACGCAACTACGCTGGTGCTGGTGACGCACGACCTCAAGCTCGCAACACGATGCGCTGCGATCGCGCAACTGGATCGCGGTCGATTGTTGGCGACGAGTACATGAAGCCGCTGACGTTCGCGTGGCGCACACTGCGCCGCGAATTTCGCTTCGGCGAGTTGGCCACGCTGGCGGCGGCCTTGGTGTTGGCAGTCGCCGCGCTGGGTGCGGTGGCAACGCTGGGTCAGCGTGTGCAGCGCAGCATTGTGGCCTCGGCAGCCGAATTGATCGGCGGCGACATTGGAGTCAGCGCACGCGCGCCGTTGCCTTCTTCGTTGGGTGATGCAGCGGCGCGCCTTGGCTTGCAGGACACCATCACGGCAGATTTTCCGAGCGTGCTGTTCGCCAACGGTAAAAGCCAGCTGGCCGACATCCGTGCTGCGCAAGCGACGTATCCGTTGCGCGGAACCTTGCGCATTCGAGCGGCCAATGGATCCGAACTCAATGTGCACGCACCGGAGCCAGGCAGTGTGTTTGCCGAGCATCGATTGCTTGCCGCGCTGGACCTGAAGGTTGGTGACAAGGTGGCGATCGGAAACAGCGAACTGCAAATCGGTGGCGAGATTCTGCGCGAACCCGATGGCGGGCAATTGTTCGCGATTGCGCCGCGCCTGCTGATGTCGATGGCCGATGCGCATAGCAGTGGTTTGCTGGGAGTCGGCAGCCGTGCAAATTACCGATTGATGGCTGCGGGCAATGATATTTCCGCAGTATCCATATACGCGGACTATTTGAAAGCGCATAAACCCGACGGCGCGCAAATCGTCAGCGTCGAACAATCGCAGCAGAATCTACGTAGCGCGTTTGAGCGTGGCCAGGCCTTCCTTCGGCTGGCTGCGTTGCTCGCAGCACTGTTGTCGGGCATTGCCGTGGCGTTGGCCGCGCAACGCTATGCACGACGCAAGACCGACGAGGTGGCGCTGCTGCGCTGCCTCGGCGCACGTGCGAATGAGGTGATGGTCGCGACGGGTTTGACCTTGCTGCTACTGGCGTTGCCTGCGTGTGTGTTTGGTGTTTTGCTCGGGTTGGGATTGCAACAAATCGTGTTTGCTTTCGCCCGCGATTTGCTGCCGGCTGCGGCCGTGGCCGTGCCAATGATGCCAAGCGTCGCCGCGTTTGCGATCGGCCTGGCCGTGCTGTTCGGATTTGCATTGCCGCCCCTGTTGCGATTGCGCGAAGTGCCACCCGTGCGCGTGTTCCAGCGCGCGTTCGGTCCACGTGTGCGCCGTTTCGATGCGCTGTATCTGTTGCCGTTCTTCATCGCTGCGGGTTTGATTGTCGTGCAAAGCGATTCGTTCAAACTTGCCAGCGTGCTGTCGATGAGCCTATTGGCAGTAGGCGCGTTTGCGCTCGGCTTGGGTGTGCTATCGATTCGCTGGTTGACGCGCGCCGTGCGCCGCCTCCCGGCTGCATTGCGTTTTGGTATTGCCAATCTCGCGCGTCGGCGCGGGATGAGCCTGCTACAGATCGTCGCTCTGGCACTGGCCATCACTGCGCTGGATTTGCTCGCCATCGTCGGGCCGTCGCTGCTCGGCGCGTGGCGCGCGGAGTTACCGGCGAACACGCCGAATTATTTCCTGATCAATATCCAGCCGGACCAGGCCAATGGCGTGCGCGGGCGACTAGCCGAGATGCATGCCGACAATGTCAGCATGCTGCCAATGGCCGTGGGCAAACTGGTCGCGATCAACGGCAAGCCGCCGCAGGTGAAGGACTACGCCAATCGCCGCGCCGAAGGCTGGATCAACGGTGAAACGCGCCTGTCGTGGAGCGCGGATCTGCCGCCGTCCAATGACATCAAGGCCGGGCACTGGTTCGATGCCAATCCGGCAACGCCACAAGTCTCTGTCGATCAAATGTGGGTGGACATGTTTCACCTCAAACTGGGCGACACTTTGACGTTGCGCATCGGCGAACGCGACGTTGTGGCAACCATCACCAGCGTGCGCGCGGTGCGCTGGGATTCTTTTCGCGTCAATTTCTTCCTGCTGCTCGATCCGGCCAGTGCGCGTGGTTTGGCTTACAGCGATGTCGTGAGTTTTCACTTACCGGGACCCGCGACAACTGCGCTGGCCGCACTCAGCCATGACTATCCGAACCTGTCGCTGATCGATCTGAACGCGCTGCTGGATCGAATTCGCGACATCATTGGTCGCGTAAGCCACGCTGTGACGTCGGTATTCGGATTCAGCCTCGCCGCGGGCCTACTGGTGCTGATGGCGGCACTTGCTGCAAGTGCCGACGAACGCCGTTACGAGGCCGCGCTCCTGCGTACCCTTGGTGCGAATCGTCGCCAATTGACGCTGGCGGTGCTTGGCGAATTTGGCGTGCTGGGTGTGCTTGCCGGCGTCATCGCCGCACTCGGGGCTGGCTTGGGGGGCATGTGGTTGGCACGCGGCGTATTCCATGTTGACTATTTTCCGCCCTTGGGCGAGTTGGGTTTTTCCGCGTTTGCAGCGGCGTTGCTTATTGCCGTGGCTGGCTGGATTGGAACGCGCCATATCGCGCGTGCGTCGCCGTTGCTGGTATTGCGGCGGGAATAAGTTAGGGTCGGGTAAGCAAAACGCGTAGCGTGCGCTATGCGCAGGATCGTCCGCGCGGGCATAATTCGTGCGCGTAGCACACGCTACGAAGCTGGCGCCAAACGACCCCGGGTCTTCGTAACGATTCACCCGTTATCATCACGCAATTGCTCCGAGGCGGATCGAAAGTATGGCTACGAGTAAATTTGCAAGTGATCGCAAGGACCCAAAACCGCGACGATTCAATTCAATTCGTCTCCATTGGCGATTCGCCGTCAGCGCGCTGATTTTTCTCGTTCTCTCAATCGTCGCGGCCCTGTTCGGCATGAAGCTGGCCTTGGGCGTGCTGGCAGCGTTCGACACGGCGGCGGTGATTTATCTTGCGACAACGGCACTGATGTTTTTCGGATCGAATCCGGATTCGATGCGTCCGCGAGCAAGACGGCCAGTGCGCTCGAGATCGTGCTGGCGACGTGCAGCCTGCTGCTGGCGTGGTTGTTCCTCAACACGATATTCGCGGTGCACTATGCGCACGAGTTTTACGGAGACAGCGGCGGCAAGCACAGCGGACTCGATTTCCCCGGCACCAAGGAACCCGACTACTGGGATTTCATTTACTTCGCCTTCGTCATCGGCATGACATTCCAGGTTTCAGACGTGCAGATCAGCGAGCGCAAGATCCGGCGCGTCGCCCTCGTGCATGCCTTGATCGCATTCTTCTTCAACGTGATCGTGATCGCGTTGAGCGTGAACATTGTCGCGGGAAGCGCGTAAGTAGAATCGCACGGTCGATGGAATCCGGTGCGCGTCGATTCGACCGCGCATCGGATTCCTATCTGGTTGGTGCGTTGTCCTAGAACTCGGCAG
>CAJDUT010000082.1_pt1 | contig 12116 bp, 13 predicted proteins | sample 7390981 | NCBI WGS metagenome assembly CAJDUT01 (sample SAMEA7055681, study PRJEB34461) | soil metagenome | biome: terrestrial ecosystem; feature: Peninsula; material: soil | place: Antarctica | collected 2016 | reverse complement strand
TGGCCGGTCAGCGACCAATCAGCCAGACCTGCGGGGTGCAGGGGCCGCACGGGACCATGCTTACGCAGCCTTCGCCGGCTTGATAGTGAACTGTAGCCCCATCGCCCGCGCAACTTTCATGACTGTCGCGAAACTGGGGTTGCCCTCGCCCGATAGCGCCTTATACAGCCCCTCGCGGGTCATGCCGGCATCGCGGGCAAGCTGACTCATGTTGCGGGCGCGGGCGACGACGCCGAGGGCATGGGCAATGAATGCCGGGTCGTCGCCACCTTCCGCCATGGCGGCCTTGAGGTAACCTGCAACATCCTTTTCTGTTTTCAGGTATGCGGCTGAATCCCACCGCGTTGTCTTGATAGGCATGGTCACTCCTGAAGCTGTTCGGCCAACTTGGTCGCTGCCTTGATGTCCTGTTGCTGGCTGCGTTTGTCACCGCCGCATAGCAGAATCACCAGCAGCGCGCCGCGCTGGGTGTAATAAACCCGATAACCGGGACCGTAATCGATCTTCATCTCGCTGACACCGACTTTGAGGACACGGTGCTGGCCCGGATTCCCAGATTCGAGTCGGTCAATGCGCGCTTGGATGCGCAGCCGCGCTTGGCGATCCGCCAGATGTTCGAACCAGTGCACAAAGGCCTCGGTTGTCTTGACGATCACCATATGTGAACTGTAGTCCACAGGCGTGACAACTGTCAACCATGGTTAACATCTACAGCGGTAAACTGCGATCCATTGTCATCGTTCTTGACCGACCGCTTTGCGGCGATCCAGTTAAACGGACGAGCGTCTGGAGTTGGCAGACAACGGCCAGTCGAGCGAGACTGGTGTGCAATTCGAGTAAGAGCAACAACCCCGTTGACGCAAAGGTGGTCAGACGCAATCAGAGGCTGAGCCGTGCAATGTTGCTGTACGAAGGTGCGCAAGCGACCAGCGCTTCGCGGCATCCCCATGCGCTGGAAGTACGAAACAGATTCGCGATCAGCGCCTGGTAATTTCCCATTGCGTCAGGCCTTGATCGCGCGTGCGTGAATCGCGTCGAGCTTGGCCAGCATGTTTACGGTTCGCAAGTGAGTGTAGCGCTTTAGCATCTGCGTCGACTTGTGGCCCGTAATCGCCATGGCTTCCAGATCGCTGAAGCCTGATTCGACCAGACGGCTGGTTCCTTCATGACGTAGATCATGGAAGTGGAGGTCCTTCAATCCCAGCGAATTAATGATGTTCTTCCAGATTTTGCTGAACTGATACGGTTTGCGCTTTCCATCTCGGCCGGGGTTTCCGAAAAAGATGAGGTTCGTGTCGTCGGGCCGTGTTGGATTATCGATTGCCTCGCGCAAAACTTGCGTTGCGAGCATGCTTAGTGGAATTGTTCGGGACTCACCATTTTTCGAGTCTCTGACGTGCGCGATTCGGCGTGGAAGGTCGACGTCCGCAAGGGTTAAGCCAAGCATCTCTCCCATGCGCATGGTCGTTTCGATGGCCAGCCTCACCAGCCAGCCAAGCATCGGATTGCTGTACGCGTCACACGCTGCGAGCAAGCGTTCTTCCTCATTTGCGGACAAACGACGCTCGCGTCCTGGTGCGGGTGTTGGTTTGCGCGTATTGGAGACTGGGTTCTGCACCAACCCAAGTCGCCATTCCTTGATAGCGATCGTAAACGTGTGACTCAGTAAGGCCAGCTCGAGTCGAACCGTAGTAGTGCTCTTGCCCAAGGCAAGGCGTTCGTCGCGATAGCCTGCTACCACCGCTGGCGTAATAGCGGCGAGGGAATATTTTCCTAGAGACTTTGCGATGACAGCTACTCGACTTGCATCGCGAAGCCGGGTAGATGGCTTTTTCTGCGGGGAGATTTCGTGCAGGTAACGATTGAACGCTGAACTGAGAGACATGCGTTCCGTAGATGTGCGCTCGATGTGTACGCCCCGAACCATTTCATCTTCGACGTGGCGGGACCAGTCTTCCGCATCGCGTTTCGTGCGAAAACTTTTGGTCGCCGAAGGCCAACCTTGTTTGCGAATTACGGCCTTCCATTTACCGGAGGGATTTCTAACGATTGTTGCCATTTTTCCACCGCCGGGCGCTCGTCACTGTACCCATACTGTACCCGAGGCCGAAATGGATGTGCAAGGCAACACGTAAGTTATTGATTTAATGGTGGGTCGTATTGGATTCGAACCAATGACCATCGGATTAAAAGTCCGGTGCTCTACCAACTGAGCTAACGACCCTGCTTGAATCAGTTTGCGACGTTATGCATCGCGCAGCGATTGCCGGCTGGGGAACCGGCCACATTGGAGCTTGCGGCGCATTGGCGCATTTGCGAAGTCCCCGAGAGGACGCGCAGTTTATTCGCACGCGTCGAAATCGGCAACCCACATCATTGCCGGGCATAGCGAGTGGGATCGCCGATACCCGCCTCGATGAAGCCCTGCGTGCGTAGTCGGCAGGCGTCGCAATGGCCGCAGGCGTTGCCCTGCGCGTCGGCTCGGTAGCAGGACACGGTGGCGGAAAAATCGACTCCCAAGCGAATGCCTTCGCGAACGATGTCGGCCTTGCTCATGTGCATTAGCGGCGCACGGATGCGCATGACATTGCCTTCTACGCCGGCTTTGGTCGCCACATTGGCCAGACGCTCGAATGCGTCGATGAATATCGGCCGGCAGTCCGGGTAGCCGGAATAGTCCACCGCATTCACGCCGCAGAAAATGTCGGTTGCATCGAGCGTTTCGGCCCAGCCCAGCGCGACGGAAAGCATAATTGTGTTGCGCGCTGGCACATAGGTTACGGGAATGCCCTCGCCGCCCGCATCTGGCACGTCGATGTCGGCGGTCAATGCCGATCCACCGATGCTGCGCAGATCGACATTGACGGTTTTGTGCGCGGCTACACCAAGCATGGCGCACACACGATCCGACGCCTGCAATTCGGAGCTATGGCGCTGGCCGTAGGCGACGCTGAGTGCGTGGACGGCGAATCCCTCTTCCTGTGCGAGCGCGACGACGACGGCTGAATCCATGCCACCGGAGACGAGCACGACGGCATTACGAGTTGATGAATTTTGTTTTGACATGGCGTTGAATATTTTCAAAGTTGGCGATCAGGCATGCGCTCGGTACCGGATATGGCTCCCTCGTTCACACGAGCGCCTGCGGCGCTCGCCCCCATCCGCCTTCGGCACCTTCCCCCGCTTGCGGGGGAAGGGAAGCAAGTATTGACCCCGCTTGCGGGGGAAGGGAAGCAAGTATTGACCCCGCTTGCGGAGGAAGGGAACCAAGAGTGGGCCTCGCAAGCAGGGAAAGGAAAGTGAAATGTTGATTCCCGATTCCCGATTCCCGATTCCCGATTCCCGATTCCCGATTTTACAAGCCTCACTTCCCTGGCTGCTCGCCCCACAACAACTTGTGCAACTGCATCTGCATGCGCACGGGCAGGCGATCGGCCAGAATCCATTCGGCTAGATCGGTCGGGGGCAACGACTTGTAGACCGGGGAAAACAGGACATCGCAGCGTTTCGCGATGGTGTGCTCGCGCAGGATTGCGCAGGCCCAATCGTAGTCGGCGCGATCTGCCAAAACGAACTTCACCTGATCGTGCGACCGCAGAGCAGCAAGATTGCTCCACAGGTTGCGTTCGGCTTCGCCGGAACCGGGCGCCTTGATATCCATCACCGTGGTCACGCGCGCATCCACCGCGGAAATATCCAGTGCCCCGGAAGTCTCCAGTGATACCGAAAATCCCGCATCGCACAAGCCAGTGAGTAACGCATGGCAGCGCTTTTGCGCGAGCGGTTCGCCACCGGTCACGCAAACATGCGGCGTTTCATATTTGGCGACTTGATTGACGATGGCATCGATATCATGCCACTCGCCGCCCTGGAAGGCGTATTCGGTATCGCACCACACGCACCGCAACGGGCACCCGGTCAGGCGCACGAATACGCATCGTCGCCCGGCATCGCGCGCTTCGCCCTGCAGGGAATGGAAAATCTCGCTGATGCGCAGGCGCTGCGCTTCGGGCTGGGAGGTTTCGATCATGATGTGAGGACGCGTGATGGAACACGCGCAACCGAAATCAGCTAGCGATGGCCTTCCAGCTTGAGCGCGCGCAAGCGGCCCTGGGCAAGGTTGGCAACGGTGGTGCCGGGATACTTTTGCACGACCTGGTTCAACGTGGCTTCGGATTGATCCCACTGCTTCATTTCATACTGGCAATAGCCGATTTTCAGCAAGGCATCCGGCGCTTTCTGGCTGTCGGGATATTGCGCGAGCAGCTTGTGGAATGTATCCAGGGATACGCCATAGTTTTCGGTGACGTAATACGACTCACCCAGCCAGTAGTAAGCGTTTGGCGCGAGTGCATCGGTTGGATATTGGGCGAGAAACGCCTGAAACAGGCGCGAAGACTCGGCATAACGCCCATCCTTGAGTGCATCGAACGCCTGGGAATAGGCGGTCTGCGCATCTTGTGGATTGGCCGGTGTCACTGGCGCACCCGTATTGTCTGCCGGAACCGCTGGCGTGGCGTTGGCAGTGCCCATGTCGCCTGGAGGCGATTGCACAGCGGTCGAGTCCGTTGGTGTCGACGTTGCCTGCGAAGGCGTAGCCGATCCGGGTGAACCCAACTGGATATCGCTCACAGGAGGATTCGCGTTGTCTGCTGCCGGGGCAGCGGCTGGAGCGGCTGGATTACGCCCTTCCAGACGACCAATTCGCGAATCCAGATCGATGTATTGATCCTTGCCGCGTTGTTTCATGCCATCGAGTTGATGGCGCAATTCTTCGATCTGACCTTGCAGCGTTTGAACTTGCGACTGCAATGCATTGATCTGATTGACCAGCCCGATGTTGCCCCGCGCATCACCGCCCTGAGCTTGCTGCTCAAGATGGGTCACGCGCTCGGCCAGACTCAGGCGTTGTGCGGAAACTGGAGACGCGAAGGTGGTGGCGACCACGCAGGCCGCCACCGAAACACAACACACAATGGTTTTGAAACGACGCATCGGTGCTTATTGCTTGGCCGTGTAGACGATTTCCACGCGGCGGTTCTTCTGCCAGCACGACTCGTTGTGCTCTTTGCACACCGGGCGCTCTTCGCCATAGCTGACGACATTGAGCTGACTGGAAGACGCGCCAGCCGCAGACAGCGCACTGGAAAGGGCATTGCCGCGACGCTCGCCCAAACCCAGGTTGTACTCACGCGTGCCGCGCTCGTCGGCATTGCCTTCAAGCGTTACACGGGCACCCGGAAACTGCTGCAGGTAGGCTGCATGGCAGGCAACTGCCGCCTGGAATTCGGGGCGGATTTCACTGCGATTGAAATCGAAGTAAACCACACGCTGGCGCAGGCAGGAATCCGTATCCAGGCTGTCCACCGTGTATTTGCCGGTGTTGGTCGCAGCCGGGGTTGTATTTTCGGCCACTGGTGTCTGTTCCTGAGTCGGCTTGGTGTTCTTGCCGGCACAAGCAGCCAGCAAGGTGCTGGCAACCACAGCAGTCAACAAAACGCGTATCGGTAATTTCATGATTGTAGGCCTCATGTTATGTTCGGGGGGTATTAAAACCGTTTGATTACGGCATTCTTTTGAATTGGATATTACTGTCCGCGCTGACGGTAGGGCGACCAAGCCGGTTCACGTACATCGCCATCAGCGAGCACCAGACGTTGGCGTACTCTTCCATCGGCCGATACCGCGTAAAGCACGCCGCGGGGGCCTTCGGTTGCGGCATAGAGGATCATGCTTCCATTCGGGGCATAGCTGGGCGATTCATCGAGATTCCCAGGAGAAATCGCCTTGCTTTCGCCCGTTGTCTTGTCCAAAACAGCAATACGATACACATTTCCGTCACCGCGCGCCATAGCGATATGCTTGCCGTCGTAACTGATTGAGGCACGCGCGTTGTAGTCGCCCTGGAAGGTGACCCGGGTCTGATCGCCACCGGTTGCCGGAACTTCATATAACTGCGGTTTGCCGGATCGATCCGAGGTAAACACAATATTCCGGCCATCCGGCATCCAAGCCGCCTCGGTATCGATGGCGAAATGATGGGTCAGCTGGGTCAACTGGCCGTTGGCCAGCTGCATGACATAAATATCGGGATTGCCGGCATAGGAAAGCGTCAACGCCAGCTTGCTGCCGTCGGGCGAGAACGCCGGGGCACCATTGATGCCTTTCTTGGCCGAAACCACTTCGCGCGCGCCGCTGGAAATTTGTTGCACGTAGATGGCCGAGTTGCCGCGTTCAAACGACACATAAGCCAGCTTGTTGCCATCCGGCGCCCACGCTGGCGACAACAGCGGCTCACGCGAACGCACCACGGTTTGTGGATTATGCCCATCCGAATCGGCGACCATGAGTGCGTACTGGATGTTTTTCCCGGTACCTACAGAGGTGACGTAGGCAATTCGCGTCCAGAACGCGCCACGCACACCGGTGATCTTCTCGTAGACCAGATCGGCGATCTGGTGCGCTACATCACGCAGGCCGGTGCGTTGACCGGTAATGGCCAACGCCAGCAATTGTTGCTGCTTGGCGACATCGTAGAGTTCAAATTCGACGCGTATATCGCCGTTCGTGCCCTCGATCTGGCGCCCAACCACGACGTATGCCTGCTTGAGCATGTTCCAGGTTGCGAACTTGATCTGGTTGCCGCGCGTTGGGAACTCGATAATGTCGGCTTTATCCATGGCGCGGAATTGACCGCAACGATTCAAATCGTCGTGGATAACGCTGGCAACGTCGGTATCCGGCGGCAGTCCGGCACCTTCGAAGGAAAACGGAATCACGGCGATCGGCGTGGCGCTGGCAGTGCCGTTCTTGATGTCGATCGTCGGCACGCCGCCGCTCAATCCCTGGGCGAACACGGCAACCGTGGCGAACAGCAGCAGCAATGCAACAACGCTCTTCACGATGATCTTTCTTGGCATGGCAATTCCTGTGTTCATCCGTCGTAAGTGAAATTGAAATCGATTTCGCGCCGAAACTCGGCCTCGTAACCCTTGTAGGGCAACGGTGCGGCGCGCTTGACCGCCTGCTCGATGGAACTCCGGGTTAATGGATCGGCATTGCATGGATTGAGCATCTGCACGCCGATGACATCACCACCCGGAATTTGCACGATGCGCAGCATACAATGCAAACCCTGAACGGCGCTGTCCGGGCGTAGCCAATTATCCGTCACCGCGTTCTGAATCGCGGCAAAATATTGCGCCTGCAGACTGTTGTCGGCGCCGTTGGATCCACTTTTCGCCTGCTCGGCTTCCGGCACCTGCTGCGACGGGGCCGGCACGGTTTTATGCTGTTTTTCCAGATCCTTCAGTTGCGCGAGTTTTTGCTTTTCGAGCTTCAGGCGCCGATCCGCGGCCTCGCGCTGGCGTTTGACGTCTTGCAGTTGCTGCATGCGTTCACGTTCTTGGCGCTGCTGTTCTTGCAGCAATACCTGTTCCTGGCGATGGCGTTCTTCCTGCACTTTCTTGGCCTGTTCGGCCTGGGCGGCAACTTCAGCGACTTTTTCGCGCTCTACGCGGTCGTTTTGTTGCGGCTGGCTGGGTGGCTCGGGTTTGGGCTCGGGTTGCTTGACCGGCTCGGGCTGTTTCGGCGGCGCGGTCTTGGGCTTTACCGCTTGTGCATGGCGCGGGGCCTGCGGTTTTGGCGCAGCGCTCAAACCGACCAGCTCGGCCTCGATCACCGGGCCGGGCAACTCGATCGGGCGGGTCTTCGTGGTCCACAACAAACCGGCAAAAAACACCGCCACGCAAAATACGTGTACGAACAACGCAAGAACGTATGCGCGAAGTTTGTCGCTCCAGTTTTCCATGTTCCGGCTAACGTTTTTTGCTCGGCGGCGGTTGACTCATCAAACCGACCTTGGCAACCCCGGATTGTTGCAACAACACCATGGCTTGATAGACCTTGCCGTAGTCGACACGTTCATCGCCACCAATAAGCACCGACACTTGCGGATTCTGGCGCACGAACGCGGAAACCTTGGTAACCAGCGCATCGGAATCGATGGGCTCGCGTTGCGCGGTTCCCAGGGTGAGGAAGTAATTGCCATCCTCATCGACACTGATCACGATGGGTTTTTGATCGGCCTGCACCGCCTTGGCCGCAGATTGCGGCAAGTGGATATCCACGCCAAGATTCAACAAGGGCGCGGTGACCATGAAGATAATCAGCAGTACCAGCATCACGTCGATATACGGCACGACGTTGATTTCGGATTTGAGTTTGCGGCGTTTGCGGACGCGTCCGTTGGTTTGCATGGGATTGGTCTGAATTGCGCTTGAGCGCGATCAGCCTTCGTCCAGATGGGTTTGACGCTGCAAGATCGAGGAAAATTCCTCGACAAACGTATCGTAGCGCGTGACCACGCGCTCAACCTTGTTCTGGTAACGGTTGTACGCCCATACCGCCGGAATCGCTGCGATCAAACCCATTGCCGTGGCGATCAGTGCTTCGGAAATACCCGGCGCGACCATCGCGATCGTGGCCTCCTTGACGTTGGCCAGCCCGACAAACGCGACCATGATGCCGGCGACCGTTCCGAGCAGGCCAACATATGGACTGATCGAGCCGACGTTGGCGAGAAATTCAAGGTTTTGCTCAAGTCGGTCGATCTCGCGCGTCATCGCCACACGCATGCCACGCTGCGCGCCTTCGAGTATCGTGCGAGGGTCCATCTGCCGACGCTGACGCAAGCGCGCGAATTCACGAAAACCCGCCTCGAAAATGCTCTCGATACCGGTGACCCGATCGCCACTGGCCGTGACGTCGCGGAACAACCCGGCCAAGTCGGCACCGGACCAGAATCGTTCTTCGAAATCGTCCGCGCCATTCATCGCCCGTCTCAACACCGTCATCTTGCGGAAGATGATGACCCAGGAAAGGAACGAAAACGCCAACAGGATGACCATCACGATCTTGACGAACAAACTCGCGTTCAACGTGAGTTCCAAAACATTGATACCGCCGCTCATGCGTTGATTTGCTCCTGTAGCAATTCATCAGGAATCCGGCGAGGCCGGGAACTGTTTGCGTCGATGCAAGCGGCGCGCACACGGGCTTGAATCAAATGCGCGCCATCACCGCGGCGGAGTATACATTGGCTGAACACCATCGAGGCCGAACGCCGGATGAATGCATCGATGCGCACGTCCAGTTCATCGTCGAGTCGAGCGGAAGCCAGGTAACGCACATTCAATTCTGACACCACGAACAACACGCCTTCGTCTTCGCGCAACTGGCTCTGGCTGATACCTCGCTCGCGCAGCCATTCCGTGCGCGCGCGTTCCAGAAAGCGCAAATAGGCAGCGTGATAGACCACGCCGCCCGCGTCGGTGTCTTCCCAATAGACACGGACGGGCCATGAAAAGATCGGAGCCGTGAGACGTGAGGCGTGAGGCGGAGAAGCATGCTCGCCCATCAGCTTGGTTCTTTGGCTTGTGGCTTTCCGATTCCCGAATCCCCATTCCCCATTCCCGGTTCTTGCGTCCCGAGTCCCTGCTCCTCAAACAAACCCTCAGTTAGCGGCCGCCGTGGCGGCTTCAGGCCGAGATGCCGATACGCCTTGCTCGTGGCCATGCGGCCGCGCGCGGTGCGCATCAGGAAGCCCTGCTGGATCAGGTAGGGCTCCAGGACATCTTCAATGGTGCCGCGTTCTTCCGAGAGTGCGGCAGCCAGCGATTCCACGCCAACCGGGCCGCCATCGAAGTGTTCGATGATCGTGTTCAACAGTCGTCGGTCGAGCGAATCGAATCCTTCGGCGTCGACTTTCAACATTTCCATCGCGGCGATAGCGACGGCGGACGTGATCGTGCCATCGGCCTTGATCTGGGCGAAGTCGCGTACGCGACGCAACAAGCGATTGGCGATGCGCGGCGTTCCGCGTGCGCGCTGGGCGATTTGGGTGGCACCTTCGCCGTCACACGGGATGTTCAGGATTTGCGCCGAACGCCGCACGATCGCGGTCAATTCCGCAGGTGTATAAAATTCCAGCCGTTGCACGATACCGAAACGGTCGCGCAACGGGCTTGTCAACAACCCGGCACGCGTGGTCGCGCCGATCAGGGTGAAAGGCGGCAGATCGAGTTTGATCGAACGCGCGGCCGGGCCCTCGCCGATCATGATATCGATCTGGCAATCTTCCATGGCCGGATAGAGGATTTCCTCGACTACTGGCGACAAGCGGTGGATTTCATCAACGAACAACACGTCGCGCGGCTGCAGGTTGGTCAGCAATGCCGCAAGATCACCGGCGCGTTCGATGACGGGGCCTGACGTGCCACGCAGGTTCACGCCGAGCTCGTTTGCAATGACATGCGCAAGCGTGGTCTTGCCCAAACCGGGCGGCCCGAAGATCAATACATGATCGAGCGCTTCACCGCGCCGGCGCGCCGCCTCGATGTAGATGGCCAACTGCTCCTTGACCGCCTGCTGGCCGAGATATTCGGCCAATCGCGACGGACGAATGCTGGTTTCCAGCGTCTCGTCATCGCCGCTGTTGGCTGGGGTGATAACGCGATCAACGCTCATGCGGGGATTATGACAGGCGGGCGCGGTGAGCGGTGAACGGGAGCGGTTGAAAAAGCTCGTCATTCCCGTCTGCGTGGGAAGGACGAGCTTCTGATTTTACGAATCCCGAGTCACGCTTCCTTATCCCCGCTCTACGAAGCCTCAATCCCGAATCCCGAATCTCGAATCCGAGCTCCAACCAATCAGATCTCAACCTGCGTTCCCAACTCGATCAAACGATTGCCCGGGATGTGGAAAAATGCCGTGGCCGGAGTGGCATTGCGTGCAAGGAAGGCGAACAGTTTGTCACGCCATAGGGGCATGCCATGGCGGCGATCGGTGGCGACGATGCTTTCGCGACTGATGAAGAAGGTTGTATCCATCATGTCGAAGCCCAAGCCCTTGGCCGAGCAGCTGGACAATGCTGCAGGCACGTCGGGGTCTTCGGCAAATCCGAATCGCAATGTCAGGCGGAAAAAATCATTGCCGAGTGCCGTGATCTCGGTACGTTCGCTGTACTCGGCAACCGGCTGGTCAAGCGTTTCCACCGTCATCAGGATATTGCGCTCGTGCAGCACTTTGTTGTGCTTGAGGTTGTGCAACAACGCGTTCGGTACCGCTTCGGCGTTGGCGGTCAAGAAAATCGCCGTGCCCGGAACGCGCAGCGGCGGATGCTCGGCCAGACTTGCGATGAATGGATCCAACGCCAGGCCGCCTTGTCGAATTTCGCGCAATACCAGGTCGCGCCCACGTCGCCACGTACTCATGATGGTGAACACGATGACGCCAAGCACCAGTGGCAACCAGCCGCCGTGCACGACCTTGTCCGCATTGCCGCTCAGGAACGAAAGATCGACCACGAGGAACAATCCGCTCAACGCGATCGTGCGCGGCCACGACCAATGCCAGAGTTTGCGGAAGATGAAAATCATCAGGACGGAATCGATCGTCATCGTGCCGACCACGGCGATTCCATAGGCTGCGGCCAGGTTCGCCGAAGATCGAAAACCAACCACGACTGCGATCGTCAACACCAACAGCATGCGATTGATCCAGGGCAGATAAATTTGGCCCATGGTTCGATCCGAGGTGTGGCGCACTTCCATGCGCGGCAGGAAACCCAGCTGGATGGCTTCGCGCGAAACCGAAAATGCACCGGAAATGACCGCCTGCGACGCGATCACCGCGGCCATCGTCGACAGGGCAATCATCGGGTAAAGCAATGGTTCCGGCACCAGCTTGTAGAACGGATTGACTGCCGCATGTGGGTCGTGCAAAAGCAACGCGCCCTGCCCGAAATAATTGATTACCAGACCCGGCAGAACATATCCGAACCAGGACAGGCGAATCGGTTTTTTGCCGAAATGGCCCATGTCCGCGTACAGCGCCTCGGCACCGGTGATGCACAAGACGACCGAGCCCAGGGCAAAAAATGCCGACAACCCGTTATTCATGAAAAACTCGATCGCGTAATACGGCGACAAGGCACGCAATACCAGCGGGTGCTGCGCGATCTGAATTCCTCCCAACACAGCCAATGTCGCAAACCATAGCAACATGATCGGCGCGAATACGGCGCCTACTTTTCCGGTGCCGTGATTCTGGAATAC
>CAJDUT010000095.1_pt1 | contig 12157 bp, 15 predicted proteins | sample 7390981 | NCBI WGS metagenome assembly CAJDUT01 (sample SAMEA7055681, study PRJEB34461) | soil metagenome | biome: terrestrial ecosystem; feature: Peninsula; material: soil | place: Antarctica | collected 2016 | reverse complement strand
CCGATCTGGAGCGAGGCCAATAGCCGAAGCTATTGGCCGAGTGAAGATCAAGCCAGACGACGACAGACCAAGCCAGGTGCTGTCGATTCCTCTGTTACAAGCCACTAGCGAGTCACCTTGGACTCTTGCATACCGACATTCCTGGAGATCATTCGGAAAGCAACGCAGCCGAAACCAGGTACCCCAACTTGATGTTTGCACTCAGGCTGACGTACGTGGGTCGGGATTCGGGCTAGGCGATTCGGCGCATTCGACTCGCGCCAAGCGTCTCATGCGCGGCGCAGCCGGGGCCGACTCGCGCGGTTTCCCGGATGCACATGAAACGTACTCAATCAGCAACGCATCCTTGCACTGTGTGGTGTGTACGCGAGTGACGCGTACCGCACCGTTCAGCGCGCGCGGGAAAGCGTGAACTTGCCCACGTCGATACCCAGCCAGGGAAACAGGACCTTTCGTCATTACCTGCGCGGTACCGGACTTTACGACGCCGGCATGCGCTCCGGCCTGGGCATAGGAGCCGAGTACGTCGGATATGCGATGCACGTCGGAGAAATTTCCGGTTCCGTTATCGACGTGCGACTTGCCGACAGTCAATCCTGCTCCTTCGACGAGGATATGCACGCGCATCGACTTGCCGTTTTCGCAATGAACAATGCCATTGCCTTCGGAATGCTTGAAGATCGCCGACCACGTGGTCAGTGAAAACTTCAGCTTGCAGTCCAGATTCGCGGCGCCTGCGGCGTGCGCGGAAACAGGGTGCAGAACCATGGCGCCAAGGCCGAAAATCACACTTGCAATGCTGATGTTGCGTTTCATGGTGTTTCTCCGTCATGGGGTATTGCGGTGCGGACGCGGTGCCGATGATTACGGCTGCATGGCAGCTGGCCAACGCATTCGCTAGAAAACCTCCAACCGGCATGCAACCGTGTCAAACAATTGGAAGTTGCAAATCAAATCATCGGCCGTTCGCATGAGGCTGTCTGTACGTTGGCGCACTCAGTTTCAATGTTTCGGGCAATTGCCGACAGGCCGGGCGAGGGTGCCACTGGTTCGGTGACGACTCGCAACGTTGCACAACAGCGTCGGATGGCTTTAGTCCAGTAACGCCGCGAAGTGCCGCACCGTGCTCAATGTGCGCTGCCGTACCGAGTTGTGCATGGCTTGCGCGTACGCTGCGCCTTACGTCACGTCAAGGATCATGACAGCACGTGCGGTGATCGCGGCCGCGATCTGAGTCCTTGATGTGGCGCGTGTCCATTGGAGCCGCACTGACAAACCTGCTCCGTATTCGTATGCGGCGCAGCAACCCCATTCCACCCGTGGTTGCGCGTCATACAGATCACTCAACGTAGAGGTGTCGCCATGTTGCAGTATGCATTGGTATTCCTGATCGTCGCCATCATCGCCGGTGTTCTGGGTTTCAGCGGAATTGCCGGGGCGTCGGTCGGTATCGCGAAGATTCTGTTCGTTGTCTTCCTGATTCTGTTTGTGCTCTCGTTCGTTTTCGGCAGGCGCGGTAGTCGCTAGCAAATCCACGGCGGCAATGCTGGCGGCAGGTTGTCCAACAGATCCTAGAAAGAATCCTGATTAGAGTCGAACATGAGCACGTTATAAGCGATGAAACCATCATGTCTCGTCATTCCCGCATGCTCTTGGCGGTAATGACGAGCTGAGGTTCAGCGCTAATCAGCAAAGGAATAACGCAATGTACGAAGACATCATCAAAGGCAAGTGGATGCGACTGGAAGGCAAGCTCTGGTAAAAATGGGGCAAGCTCACCGATAGCGACGTAACCCAGCTCGACGGCCATCGCGACCACCTGGTCGGCAAACTCCAGGAACGCTACGGCATTGCCATGGACAAGGCCGAAGTACAAGTCAAGGAATCCGAACACGCGCTGCGGTAATCGTCGACGGCGCAAGCGCGCCGGGTTGAAGAGACCGCGCGGCGCACCAAACCCAATCCAACACGCGGACCTGCATCACGAACCGTTCGTGGCAGGGCGCACCTGTCGGCACGGAGCCACTGCTCCGCCCGACCCCAACCGAGGACAGAAAATGAGCAATGAACAGATTCGCAACAGTGCAGATAAAATCGATGGCGGCGTCGCTGCCGTAGCTGCAAGCGTCAGCAACAGTGTGGATTCGCTCAACGAGAAACGCCACGAGCTACAGGACAAGGCTCGCGAGTTCGGGCGAGGTCTGCTTGATGACGCCAAAGAGCTGACCGACGAAGTAACCAAACAGGCACATCTGCGTCCACTGGCGGTGTTCGGTGTGGCGTTTGTTGCTGGCGTGGTTGTGGCGCGCTTGCTGCGTCGATGAACACGGCTACCGCGAATGCGTCGGCTGGGGCGCACGTGCCGGCAAGCGAGGACACGGCGGCGCCGGCGCCAGATGCCGTCGCGCCCGCCATCGCCGCGGCGATGAATTGGGTAGGCGCCTGGTCCAGCCTGCTCAATCGAGAGATCGCTCTGGCCCGGCGCAGCCTGCACTGGTTGCTGGTCGGCGCTATCGCGCTACCCGTGATTGCGTTGAGCGCGTGGCTTGGCCTGAGCGCGCTGCTCGTCGCGGTAGTACACATCTATATTTCCAGTTGGGCGCTGGCAATACTCATTGGCGTGGCTGCGCAAGTAGTCGTGCTGGTGACCCTGCTGCGTTGGATGCGTCGCTGGCTGCGCGATCTCACGCTGCCGCAAAGTCGCGCCGCATTGGTGCAGGCAATGGAGCGCATGACATGAAGCAAGTCGCCGCACGTGAACCGGTACGTCGCGCTCGTCAGGGAATGGATCAGGCCGAAGGGCAACTCGCTACGGGATGGCGACAAAGGCGAGAGAAACTCGAACGCCATCGGCTGGGCGTCCTGATTGGCGCTGGACTGCTGAGTGGCATCGCATTGACAACAGTGTCACCGCAGCGATGGTCAGGCGTCGGTGCCGCCGTGTTCGGCAGCGGTGCATGGCTGGCACGCTCGGCGGTCGGGCCGGCGCTGATTGGTGCTTTGCTCACCAGCATATTTTCGCGCCCGAAGGCGCGCGACCGGGACGCGCCACAACATCAATGTTGCAGCAATACCTTGGGCAACGAGCGCTGAAGCGGAATTCGAGAACCTGGTCGTAGTCGCCGAACATCCAGGCCCAGACCGGTATTTGATCACGCTGCGCGGCTGCTTGGCCGCGTGAAGACGATCGAAATCGCTGCACGAGCGCCATTGCAGCGCTGTGTGCGCTTGCGTACGGACGCTGGGTTGGCTTCAGTGCAAGCTTTGCCGCGAAGGGCAAACGACGCCCGTGTATCGGCAGATTTTGAACAGGAGCGAACGAGATGAGTGCGATGAGAATAGTTGGCATAGCAATAATCCTGATCGGCGTGCTGAGTCTGGCGTATGGCGGCTTCACCTACACCAGCGACACGCACAAGGCCGACGTGGGACCGATTCATCTGTCGGTCAAGGAGAAGCAGACCGTCAACATTCCCGTGTGGGCCGGCATCGGTGCCATCGTCCTTGGAGGACTCGTGTTTGTTGGCGGAAAAAAAAACGGCGGGATCTGACCAGCCTTGGCGAACCCAGAATCTGGACCCCGGATGCGATGGACCCAACCGTAAAACATATTATGTTGCGCCGTTGACGCTCGGCGTGAAGCCGCGGTCTGGCGGCGGAGGATCAACCGTGGCAGGATGCACCTCTGCAATACCGTTCTGACACTTCACAACTGCTCAAGAGGATAACCTTTCATGCACATTACCCTTGGCCTCACCCCGCTCATCTCGTTGATCGCCGGCATCTTGATTCTGATCATGCCGCGCTTGCTGAATTTCATCGTGGCCATCTACCTCATCGTTATCGGACTGGTCGGGTTGTTCGGCGCTGGTAATCTTCATTTGTAAGCAACGTCCGCGTCGACAACCGCGGCGCGATCCGCAACGCAAACTCCAAGGAGAAGCAAAATGACACTGGGCACAATACTTTTAATCGTACTGGTATTGCTCCTGATTGGCGCGATTCCGAACTGGGGATATAGCCGCAGTTGGGGCTATGGTCCAAGCGGCGGCCTGGGAGTCGTTCTGCTGATCGTAATCGTATTGCTGGTACTGGGGCGAATTTGAGCTCTTGCGCCGCAATCCCGGTTTGGCCTGCGAATGCCTGGGCTATTGAGCAGGCCGTCATTAAAGAATAACCGTTCGTGTTGAGCCCTGCGACACGCTCAGGACAGGCTATGCGTAGCGAAGTCGAAGCACTTCCTTCGACTTCGTGCCTTCGGCACTACGCTCAGCGCCTGCCCCGGACTTGATCCGGGGGTGAGCGGAAGCTTATCGATAATGCGTGCAGGTTCAATAGCCGGGATCCGCCCAACGTCCTTCAGGCGATCGCTCGCCTGTCATGCGCCACTGGACCTGTATGGCGTCGATGTACCCGAGATTCCTGATCCGTGAGTTGCTGATCGTCGCTCTGGCGATGATGTTCGCCGCGTGTTCGGCGTTGCGTCCGGATTTCGTCAAGCAGCCATCGAGCGCGTTGCCGCCGGTAACGGATACGCCGTCGACACGCTACATCGCATCCGAGCTGATGCCCCACGGCGACCAGTCGGGTTTCCGCCTGCTGACGCTGGGCACGAACGCATTGATGAGTCGCGTTGCCCTGACTGATCATGCGCAGCGGTCGATCGACATGCAATACTACATCTTCAAGAACGATGCGACGGGACGCCTGTTGGCGCAGCGACTACTCACCGCAGCGGACCGCGGCGTACGCATCCGCATGTTGCTGGACAACATCAGCATCAGCAACGCGGACCGCATGCTCGACGCACTCGATGCGCACCCGAATATCCAGGTGCGGTTGTTCAATCCATTCAACACGCGCAATCCGCAAATCCTGTCGAAGATGGGACAGTTTCTGCTGGAAGGACGTCGACTGAATCGGCGCATGCACAACAAGTCGATCATTTTCGACAATAGCGTGGCAATCATCGGCGGACGCAATATCGGCAACGACTATTTCAACGCCGGTGACGAGACCGATTTTCGCGATCTCGACTTGCTCGCGATCGGGCCCGTAGTCGGTCAGGCCTCGAAAATTTTCGACGCGTACTGGAATAGCGACGCGGCGATCCCGGTCGCGGCCTTCCGCAACACGCGCGACACGCAGCGGGATCTGACGCAATTGCGCGTCGTTCTAGCCCATGATGCGCGCAGCTTTGCACAGTCGGACTACGCCCAAACGTCGTTGCACGAGCTTCCCGGCGGTGCAACCGCGGATCGCCGCGGCGAGTGGTTCTGGGGACCGGCCGAGGTGGTCGCCGATCAGCCGGAAAAAGTCGACCCTGCCTCCGGCGACGACGCGCCGTGGTTTCGTATCGGTCCGACCCTGAAGACCATGATTGAAGCATCGAAACAAGAGGTGCTGCTGGTCTCACCCTACTTTGTGCCCGGCGACACCGGCACACGCTTCCTCACCAGTGTGGCACAACGTGGCGAGAACGTCGTCGTGCTGACCAACTCACTTGCCGCGACCGATGAGCCGGTCGTGCATACCGGTTACGCTCGCTACCGTAACCGGCTCCTCGAGGGCGGCGTAAAGCTGTATGAATTGCGCCCTGAACCCGGTGCCGCGCAGCCGGCGACGGCACTCGGCAAGTCGTCGGGTGTCAGCCTGCATGCAAAAGCGATGATCATTGACAGCCAGCACGTGTTCATAGGCTCGCTCAACATGGACCCTCGTTCGAAGCTGCTTAACACCGAGATGGGCGTCATCATCGATTCGCAACCGCTCGCGCAAGCCGTACGCCAGTATTTCGAGAAAGCGATCCTGCCGGAAAATTCCTTTCATGTCGTGTTGCAGACAACGCCAGGCGGCACCCGGCAAATGACATGGTTGTGGAAACAAGGCGATCGTTTGATGAGCGAGCACCGTGACCCGGGTGCCGCGCGCATGCGCCGGTTCGAAGTATTCGCGTTGTCGCTGCTGCCGATCGAAGGCCTGTTGTAAGGCAAATGGTGCCCACGGCCGTTCATTTGCGCGCAGTGCAATACGTCGTCGTGTTGCCCTGACGATCCCGACGTGCCGTCGTGGACGGCCTGTTTGTGGTTCGGTGGAATCGAGTGCGTGGACCGCGTTGCCGAACGCTCGAACTGAGTGCTGTGCGAATCCCGGCACCATCGCGTAAGTCACGACAGTGTCGATAAGTGATTCTCGCCATGACCATTGCCGCGACACGGCAACACACGGGCCGCGTCGATGCGTTACGGGGGCGGCAAAAAAAAGCGCCAACCCAGGGGAGTGGGCCGGCGCCCTTGCGTTTTGTCACGGTCACATGGCCGTCCTGGCGGTGCTGATGACTTCCTTACGCGGCGCTCACGCGCGGCAACTCTCGTGACCTTGCGGGGTTCAAATCCGCAGGTGTCTTTATATCACCGGGCGGCAACCGCATCGGTGCGGTAACGAACATTGCCGCGCGTTCAGCTCGCGCAACGGTTAGCGGCACGCCAGCATAGCCAGCGTCGGCCGCATGCAATCGACCTGCGTTTCAAGGTTGGAAGAAATGAATCGCCACATGAAGATTGTTGGAAAGGTATTCACGGCGGCTCGTTGGTGTGATCTGACTTCTACGGTCTGCTTGTTCGTGTTTGTAGGCCGCAACAACACTGTGGGGATTGCTCGAGTCGTTGGATAGATGCCGAAGCCGGATAGGCAACTCTGCGTTTTCACCCGTCACTCGGGCTGCGCGGCTGCGCGGCGCTTATGTGCATCTTTGCGGTGGCAATGGCCGCGTTGAAGAGAGCATCTGCATTTTGCCTGCACGATTTTTCCGCAGCGCCGATCTTCGCTTCACATTGGGCTTGCGCGACGTTGTTGCGCGCCGTTGCCTTGGCGTTGTCCACATCGTAGCGCGCGTAGGCCATCTCTCGAGTGGCTTCGTGCCGCATCTTGCGGGCATGCCGGGCAACTTGAGCCGACACCGATTCTTTATTGGCGTCGTTGGCACGCGTGCTGACTTGCGTATCCAGCGCATGCTGGTTGATTCGGTCGTTAAGACGTCGGAGTGCCGCCTGCGCATCGATGACTTGCTGCTGCCCCTCGGCGCGAGCTTTGGCGACGTCGCTCTCGACTTTCGCCATGTCGGGCGCCTGATTGCACGCCTGAAGCAATGCGGCCGCAGCCAATGCAATGATGGTTCCGGCAATTTGCCTGTTCATCGAGTCGTCCTCATTTTTACGCGTGGACAACCTGAACTCTTGTGCGATAGCGACCGCGTGCGTGGTCCGTATCAAGTGAATTCCGGATTGCGTTGCCCATAGCCTGCACGATGATTGATCTGGCGTGCTTGGTCGGTGCGTTCGCGCACACAGCGGGCGAATCCGCTCATTCGGAAGGCCGCAGCTCGCGAGGTGGGTTGTACGATCCGAAGCTCGTCGTCTGCGCGGCGAGGATTCGCGCGAGATCGCCAACGCTCCTGACCGTTGCCGGTCTTTCAATTGGCTGGGACGCGCCCGATTCTGCCACTCCTGCGCAAGCCCATGCCGTGCGCATAGATGTCCAGATCGGATTGGTAGCACGTGCACGCACAGGCTTCCAGGCGTTGCAGATCGAGGATTGTGATGCTGCCGCGCGAGTAACGGATCAACTGACGCGATTGCAGAATGCCGGCCGCGTAGGAGACGCCTGATCGACGCACCCCCAGCATGTAAGCCAGAAAATCCTGGGTCATCTCGAAAGAATCCGCATGCGCGCGATCGCGCGTCATCAACAGCCATCGCGCGAGCCGGTTCTCCACGACATGGAACCGCGTGCACGCGGCGGTCTGGGCGAGCTGACGAAAAATGACAGTCACATAGCGGCCCATTACCTTGCGCAGCGTCGGCAGGGTTCCCAATTTTTCGCGAAACAAGCTCGCGCTCATGCGCCAGGCTGTGCCCGACCCTTGAGTCAAAGCACGCAATGGGGCGCGGTTCTCGCCGAGCAACAACGAATGTCCGCACATGCCTTCCGTGCCAATCATGCCGACTTCGAGCATCGACTTGCCATCAACCACGCTGAGCATCGAGATGAAACTCTCGGTCGGAAAATAGACATGGCGTATGCGCTCGCCCTGCTCGTAGATGACGCTGCCCAGCGCCATGTCGACGATGGTACCGTCGGCGATGAACAGGTTGCGTTCTTTGATCGGCAGTGCTGCGAGTAACTTGTTGTTTACGCCAACGCTGCGTTTGGATGCCATTAATGTGTCAGTCCGGTGGGTCGTTTTCTTGCCGCGACCAAGAACTCCACGGCTGCCACAAAAATCACTGGCTCACGGATTCAAGCAACACCCGCCCGTCATGGGCACGCCATCGGCATGGCCGGGACAGCGTCATCGGATCGCCAGGAGCGCACGCGATCGAGCCCGTAACCCGACCAGCGCGAATGAAAAATCCGCTGTGCATAAGTACCGCGCATTGCCACCTTGCGATCTTCGAGAACAAATTCGACCCGTTGTCCTTCGTGAGGCAAACCGGTGGAATTGGGCGTTGAGTCGCTTTGCATGGAATTCGGTCCGGTTGATGCGCAATTTGCGATTGCGACGCATGAATACTGCATAGCTTCGATCTGCCTGCGGAGCATGCACTCGTGTGCCGACATCCTCTGTGCGCTGACGCACACAGGAATTCCCATCCGGCAAGATCGGTGGGCTGGACCGGCAGGAAGAAAGTTTGTGTGTTCGCTGATCGGGCGAGAAGGTACTCTGAACGCGTGTGTCAGTCAGTTTTCAACGATTACCTACAACGACCATGTCCTGCTCCCAGCCAAGATGATCACGCGGCATGACTGATCCGGGCCACGGCAAGCTCGGCTTCTGGCCGGTCGTCGCCATCGGCGTTGGCGGCATGGTCGGCGGCGGCATTTTCGCGGTGCTGGGGTTGGCCGTGCAACTCGCGCACGGTGGCACGCCGGTTGCGTTTGCATTGGCCGGCGTGGTGGCGTTGCTGACCACCTATTCGTACGCGAAACTTTCTGTCGCCTATCCGAGTCGCGGTGGCACGGTAACCTTCTTGAATCGCGCGTTCGGACCCGGAATGTTCACCGGCAGCTTGAACGTGCTGTTGTGGTTGAGTTATGTCGTGATGCTGTCGCTGTATTCCTACGCGTTCGGCAGCTATGGCGCGACGTTTTTCCCGACGGCATGGCAGGCGATCGCAAAACATGGCTTGATCAGCTTCATCCTCGTTTCGATTGCCGCACTCAATCTGCTCAGCGCCCAGGCAATTGGCAGAGCCGAGAACTGGATCGTCGGTTTGAAGGTTGCGATTCTGCTGCTATTCGTCGGAGTCGGGTTCGCCGGCATCAACACCGCACAGATCGCACCGGGTTCGTGGTCGCCACCGGTGCAGTTGGCGGCAGGCGGGATGATCATCTTCGTGGCCTATGAAGGCTTCGAATTGATCGCCAACACTGCGCGTGATGTGCGCGATGTGGCCAAGACGCTACCGCGCGCCTATTACACTGCGGTGGGATTCGTGATCGCGTTGTACGTCCTGGTTTCGCTGGTCACCGTCGGCAATCTGTCCGTGGACAAGCTCGTGGCAGCGAAGGATTACGCACTGGCCGAAGCCGCACGTCCGTTTCTCGGACAGGCCGGTTTCACGCTGATCGCGATCGCCGCGATGTTGTCCACGGCATCGGCGATCAACGCCACCTTCTACGGATCGGCGCGGCTCAGTTACTGCATCGCGCAGGCGGGCGAGTTACCAGCCATCCTGGAGCGCAAGGTCTGGAATCAGCCAGTAATTGGTTTGCTGATCACCGCAGCACTGACGTTGGTGGTTGCCAATGCCTTCGACCTGACCAGCATCGCGACGCTCGGCAGCGCCGGGTTCCTGTTGATCTTCGCGGCCGTGAACGCGGCCAACGCGTGGCGCGCAAAAGATACGCACAGCCTGCGCTGGATCGCTGTCGTTGGCGCCGTCGCGTGTGTCGTCGCCTTTGCCGCACTCATCTGGCAGACCGCGCGAACCGGGCCCACGAAGCTGTGGGTACTGGTGGCGATGATCGGCTTGGCCGTGGTGATCGAGGGCGGTTACCGATTGGCTAAGCGGCAGATTGTTTTGCGCGAATGACAAGGCGTTGGGGATTCGGACAAGGCGGGAGTAAGGATGCTGTTACCAAAAATTTGCTCTGGTGATTGTCCCGGTTCGTTGGAAGGCACTCTTACTCGTCACTGCCGCACTCGCTAGTGCCGCTACTGCTGCAACTAACCATCCGACTGACTCCTGCATGAATCTTTGCGTTTGCGTATTGTCGCGATTCAGTGGCCGTGTTGCATGCTGATGATCGGGCTGCAAGTGGTGCTAGCCTACTTGTTAAAGGAGTAAGCAAGATGGTCAATACAGTGAAGTATCTTTCCGCAACAACCCTGATTGGTGACGAAGTCAAAAATCTCGAAGGTGAATCTGTTGGTCATCTGAAGGAGATCATGCTCAATACCGGAGCCGGCAAGATTTCGTACGCCGTGCTTTCTTTTGGCGGCGTTCTTGGGATGGGCGATAAATTGTTCGCGGTTCCATGGGAATCGTTGATGGTCGATCACCTGGACAAGAAGCTCGTGCTGAATGTCCGCAAGGATCGATTGAAGGACGCGCCTGGATTCGACAAGAACAACTGGCCGAATTTCGCTGACCCCGCATTTGCTCAGACGTTGAACAGCTATTACACACATTGACTTTCGAGCAACAGTTCAAAAGAAGCCGGCATTACGCTGGCTTCTTTTTTGATAGCGGAGTCAGAGTGCAATGGCACTGACTTAAGGCCAATCCCCTAAATTTTCGTCATTCCTGCGTAGGCGGGAATGATTCCCGCCTACGCGGGAATGACGAGCCGCGGAGGTTCGCGGGAATGACGAGCAGCGTAGGTTCGCGGCAATGGCGAAGGACTCATGACGGGCCTTCTCGCCGTGGCTTCGGAAACGTTCCGGACAGCACTGCGCTTGACCAGCCCTCCGGCTGTTGAAAGCCGTGCGGATGACAGCCTTAAGTTAGTGCCATTCCTGTCAGGGACAATTTCCGCGTCCGCCTTTGCGGCAGCCATCGTACGTCGTCTCAAACACACGCCAACCACATGACTGGCGTATTATCGATTCGATTTTCAGACAATAGGTGACGACATGAGAATGAAAATAACGAAGAATTTGGGAATGCTCTTGCTTGGCATCTGGCTCATCGTTAGCGGGCTGATCACATTGCTTGGTTTGACTTTTAGCGGATTGGCCCTGCTCATGGCGATACTTGCCCTTGCTGCCGGTGTCTTGATCGTGATTGGTCGGTGAGAAAAAAGGGGACGGGAAGGAGAAAGGGGAACGGAAGTACTTGGTTCATGATCCACGGCGCGTACGTAGCGACACACCAACGGGCATGTCGGAACGATACCGTTTAATTCCTGCCGTCCCCTATTGCCTGCCAAAATCCGTGTTTGTGGCAGTCAGGAATTTTGAAGAAACAAGCAGCGATTTGCCGTCGGGCTGTAGCATCGGCTCGGCGATAGCGATAACAGAGAGTCGGCGTGCCTTTTCGCCCAGACTCCGCAATCCCCGCGCGCGACCGCATGTGCGCTACCGCACCGTAGCGGTCTGGTTGCAGGCGCACAATCTTGCGTGGAATCCGGCTTCCATCCCTGCCGTTTGGAGAGACGTCCATGATCTCACGTCAGCGCATGATGAAGTGTTTCTGCTGCGAGAACGAGTTTCAGTTCGGCCCAGACGTCTATTTCGGCCACCTTGTCCCGGGATATGACATTGCTGTCTGTAATGTTTGCTATCTCGCAAACTCACGTGGTTGGGAGCCGTTTTACGGCGTAAAAATAATGCTGCATTTGCAGCGCAAAGGGGTATCCCTTCCACTGCAACGCTCAATCACTGGAAGGTTGCCGCGGGACTGGCCCGCCGTGCAGGCGCCGGTTCTTGAAGGCGTACAAGAAGAAGCCGTGCGGCATTAGTCGCGCTGTTTGACCTCCCCAATTTCGACAAATGCACGCAGGGATGTCGTGCGGAAGAGGTGTCAGAGGGGAATGGCACTGACTTAAGGCCAACCCCTTAAATTTCGTCATTCCCGCGTAGGCGGGAATCCAGTGAAACATGGCTCTTGGCAAGCATCTTCGCGTTACTCTTCCACGTCGTAATGCCAGGAAA
>CAJDUT010000081.1_pt1 | contig 12209 bp, 15 predicted proteins | sample 7390981 | NCBI WGS metagenome assembly CAJDUT01 (sample SAMEA7055681, study PRJEB34461) | soil metagenome | biome: terrestrial ecosystem; feature: Peninsula; material: soil | place: Antarctica | collected 2016 | reverse complement strand
GACTTTTTCAGCAAGCTGCTAAAACGCCCCTTCAACAACCACGCGCATCAACCCACCCACAGCAGCCGGCCGCGAAATCCGCGCCCGGCGCTGTCGACATCATGCGACTGAAGAATGCGCTTGCCGGCAGCGTGCGCTGCATCCGCAACATCGGATTCGGCAAGCACGTGCATCTCCGCCGCCGCTTTACTGGCATGTACCAGACGGCGCAGAGGCGCCAGCATTGCGTTGGGCAACAAGCGATAACCGAGCCCGCGCCAATCGCTACTGAAGCCGTTTGCAATCTGGAATACCGCCAAGCCATCGACTGCGAGCACGCGCAAGAATTCAGCAATGTACGCACGCTGCAAACGTGACGGCATGTGATGCAGGGTAATCACGGAATAGACCAGATCGACGCTGGCGTCGGCGAGAAAATCCAGCCGCGGCTGGGCATTTTCCACAAAGCAAACATTGGCCAGATGGGCATTCGCGCTGAGTGCCTGCGCCAGCATGCTCGGCGAAATATCTACGCCAATGACGTGGTCATAACGTGAGCCCAGCGCGCGCGTAAGGCGCCCGATCCCACACCCGAAATCGACCGCCATGCGACGCTGGTGCGGACGACCGAGTTGTTCGCAGTATGCCTGGATTGCAGCGATTTCGATCTCGCCGGCGGCGAAAAATTCGTCGTTATTCCATCGTCCACCGCGCTTGTCCGGTCGCGACAGGATCGCCCAGTGCGGGTCGTCGTGGCCGAGCGCATCCCAGGTGGTGCGTAGGTGGTTGAGGTCATTGGGCATGGGGTGGGAGGCGTGAGAGACGGGGAGACGGAGAAACGTAAACGCAGACGCCTACATCGTTGACTTTACGGTTCCCGATTCGCGGCTCTCGACTCCCGACTCCAGAATCCCAGCTGTCCAATCAGTTCTCAACGAGTTCCACCCCATCCATGCCTTGCGACAAGGTATGCGCGTCGCCGCCTTGGGCGAGTTTGATCTTCAGGCGCACTTCGTTGGTCGAGTCGGCATAGCGCAACGCGTCTTCGTAGGAAATCTCGCCGGCCTGATACAACTCGAACAGACTCTGATCGAAAGTCTTCATGCCGAGGTTGGTGGATTCCTTCATAACATCCTTGAGCTTGTGTACTTCGCCCTTGCGGATGTAATCCTGCACCAGCGGCGTGCCGAGCAAAACTTCAACCGCGACTCGGCGCGCCTTGCCGTCCGGGGTGGGAATCAATTGCTGGGCGACCACGCCTTTGAGATTGAGCGACAAGTCCATGAACAACTGCTCGCGCCGATCCGAGGCGAAGAAATGAATGATGCGATCCATCGCCTGGTTGGCGTTGTTCGCATGCAGCGTACACAGGCACAAGTGACCGGTTTCAGAGAAGTTGATGGCGTGTTCCATGGTTTCGCGCGTACGCACTTCGCCGATCATGATTACGTCCGGTGCCTGGCGCAGGGTGTTCTTCAGCGCGTTTTCCCAGGAATCGGTGTCGATGCCGAGTTCACGTTGGGTGATGATGCAGCCTTCGTGCTTGTGCACGTATTCGATCGGGTCTTCAATCGTGATGATGTGACCGGTAGAATTCTGATTGCGGTAGCCGAGCATCGAGGCAAGCGAGGTCGACTTACCCGTACCGGTCGCACCAACGAAGATGATGATGCCGCGCTTGGTCATCGCCAAAGTCTTGATGATCGGCGGCAGGGTGAGTTCCTCGATCGTGGGAATGCGCGTCTCGATCCGGCGCAGCACCATGCCCACGTTGTTGCGCTGGTAAAAACAGCTCACGCGGAAACGACCCACGCCCGATACGCCAATGGCAAATTGGCATTCGTGGGTTTTTTCAAATTCCTCGCGTTGCGATGGCGTCATCACATTCAACACCATGTCGCGCGATTGCTGCGGCGTCAGCGGATTCTGCGTGATTGGCGCGATGCGTCCATTCACCTTGATCGACGGTGCGACACCGGCCGTGATGAAAAGGTCCGATGCTTTTTTGTGCACCATCAACTTGAGGAAGGAAGTGAAATCTACTGCGCTCATGGCGAAACTCCCGGGTTCAACGCCCCGATACTCGTGTAACTGGGTCGCGTGTCACTACACGATCATGTGCTGCACGGGATGACGGCGACTGCCTGGATGGATCTCGTGTCATCGTACATCCATGTACTGCACCGGGTGACGGCATCCTGCCATCACTTGAAGATTTCCTTGTTCTTGGCGCGACCGATGGCCTGCTGGCGCGTAACCAGGCCGCGTTTGACCAGATCCTGCAGGCATTGATCCATGGTCTGCATGCCGTACTGGTTTCCGGTCTGGATCGACGAATACATCTGCGCGACCTTGTCCTCGCGGATCAGGTTGCGAATAGCCGGAATGCCAACCATGATTTCGTGAGCGGCAATACGCCCGCCGCCAACCTTCTTCATCAGCGTTTGCGCGATCACGGCGCGCAGCGACTCGGACAACATCGAGCGCACCATCGGTTTTTCACCGGCGGGAAACACGTCGATGATGCGGTCGATGGTCTTGGCCGCCGATGACGTGTGCAACGTGGCGAATACCAAGTGCCCGGTTTCCGCTGCGGTCAGGGCCAGGCGAATGGTTTCGATATCGCGCATTTCGCCGACCAGGATGAAGTCGGGATCTTCGCGCAATGCCGAACGCAGCGCCTCGTTGAATCCATGCGTATCGCGATGCACTTCGCGCTGGTTGATCAGGCACTTCTGCGAGGTGTGCACGAATTCGATCGGATCCTCAACACTGAGGATATGGCCGTATTCGTTCTTGTTGATGTGGTCGATCATTGCCGCCAGTGTGGTCGACTTGCCGGAACCGGTGGGTCCCGTGACCAGGATCAAACCTTGCGGCTGATCGATCAATTCCTTGAAAATCTTCGGGCAGCCCAGGTCTTCAAGGCTGAGCACCTCAGATGGAATCGTACGGAACACCACGCCGGCGCCACGATTCTGGTTGAACGCATTGACGCGAAAACGCGCCAGGCCTGGGATCTCGAAGGAGAAGTCGACCTCGAGGAACTCTTCGTAGTCGCGGCGCTGTTTGTCCGACATGATGTCGTACACCAGCGAATGCACCTGCTTGTGGTCCAGCGACGGAATATTGATGCGACGCACGTCGCCATCCACGCGGATCAACGGCGGCACGCCGGCGGACAAATGCAAGTCCGACGCCTTGCTCTTGACCGAAAATGCCAGCAACTCGGCGATATCCATGCGGTAGTCCCCTCGATTCAATCCAGTTGCGCGCGGAATACGCGCTTTCACTTGCAGTATAGCGCGATAATTTCCAGTCAGCGCAACCCTTTGCGACGACTTTCTTCAGCGCAATATTACTGCGTCAAGTTTACCCACGAGTGCGTATGGAGCTGTCCGATGCCCGAGGGTGCGTTCGCGTCCGGAATCGAAAATCAGCAGCCCTTTTGACTTCGCGAAACCCCACTCCAGGCCAGCAATTGTCCACCTTGCTAAACTTCTACATTCTTCCCGGGATTGCCTTCCAATGGATTCATCTCAAAATTCTGCCCCATCGTTTTTCCAACAGATCGCCTTTATCGGCGGCGGCAACATGGCCCGCAGCCTGATTGGCGGGCTGATCGGCAATGGCGTACCTGCGACAAACTTCGCCGTGGCCGAACCCAACGCGCAGCTGCGGGACGCGCTGGCCGCGGATTTCGACGTTGCTGCGCATGCCGACAATGACACCGCAGCGCGTGCCGCAAATGTCATCGTGCTGGCTGTCAAGCCGCAGGTGATGCGCGGTGTTTGCGCGGGTTTGCGCGACTGTGTGCAGAAAGCCAAGCCGCTGGTTATTTCCATTGCCGCGGGCTTGCGCGTCGAGCAACTGGATCGCTGGCTGGGCGGTGGCGCCGCGATCGTGCGCTGCATGCCGAACACGCCCGCCCTGATCGGCGCCGGCGCGACGGGTATTTTCGCCAATGCGCAGTGCAGTGCCGCGCAACGTGAAGCGGCGCAAGGCATACTTGCCGCTGCCGGAAGCACCGCGTGGATCGGCGAAGAAGGGCTGATGGATACGGTAACGGCGATCTCAGGCTCTGGCCCGGCATATTTTTTCGCCCTGGTCGAAGCACTTGAAAATGCCGCCGCGGCACAAGGACTTCCCCGCGAAATCGCGCGCGCACTGGCTTCGCAAACCTGCTTTGGCGCCGGACGCATGTTGACTGAAGATGCCGCTACACCGGCGCAATTGCGCCAACGCGTAACGTCCCCCGGGGGCACCACGCAAGCCGCACTGGAAAGTTTCAACAGCGAAGGACTTGAAGCGATCGTCGCGCGTGCCGTGGCCGCGGCGACACGACGCGGACAAGAACTCTCCGCACAACTCGACGATCAAGCTTAGCCATGACTTATCTGCAAAATGCCGGCGCGTTCCTGATCACCAGCGCATTCGGTTTTTTCATCTGTCTGTTCCTGGTGCGCATGATGCTGATCGCGATCGCCGCACCGTTCAACGAACCGGTTTGCCGCTTCGTCTACCAATTGACGAATCCAGCCATCAATCCGATCCGTTCGTACGTACCGCGCTGGCGCCGCATTGAGCTGGGATCCATCCTGATTGCCTGGCTGCTCGGAATCGTTGAACTGGCGCTGCTGGTCGCGTTGTTTGGATTGCCGCTCGGGGCACTGGGAATCGTAGTACATGCGCTGGTCGACACGCTGGACTGGGCGATATTGATCCAGCTCGTTGCAATCATCGCGTTCTGCGTGCTGAGCTTTTTCCCCGCATTGCGATCCGATCCCAACTTCCAGTTGTTGGTGCGATTCGTCGCGCCGGTTGTGCGACCGTTTCGGCGCCTGATTCCACCGCTGGGCGGCTTGGATCTATCCTGCTGGGCAGCCTGTATCGCCTTGATCCTGCTGCGCCTGCTGGTAATCGCGCCGCTAACCGATTTGTCGCTGCGCATTGGCTGACTCCGCGGAGTAAGATCGCACGCGTCGGATCGGAATCCCACATGCGCGCAGCCCACAAAACCAGCGTTACCCTTGTTGTCCTCGCCTTGCTGTTGATACTCCTGGCGTCGCCGCGACATGGGCATGGGCAAAGCGACTCTTCACAGGACGTGGGCAAGTACATTGTCCACTACAGCGCAATTTCCACAAATCAACTCTTGCCGGCGATGGCCCGGCGCTACGGCATTAACCGCGACGCCAACCACGGCTTGCTCAATATCGCGATCGAGGAGAAAGGCGGCGAATCGCACATGGTGCGCGTCGATGTCAGCGCTCGCGTTGGGGATTTGCTTGGACACGATCAAGTGATCCGCATGCGCGAAACCAGTGAGGACGGGGAAATCGACTACCTCGGCGTGTTCGAGTTGAATGGCTCAGGAACTTACCATTTCAGCGTGCGCCTGACACTTCCCGGCGAAACCCAACCGCACGTGATCAAATTCAATACCGATTACGTAGTCGACTGACGCCGCACCCACGCCGCGATAATCGCGTGCAAAGCATCCAGCCCATCGAATAACGCCGCGGGTCCGGGCTGCAGGATGATCGGCGATTTCACTTCGTGCAGCTCGCCGTCGCGAACCGCCGGGATCGCCTCCCAACCCGGTCTCGCCCAAACTTTCTCGGGCCGGAATTTCTTGCCACACCACGATCCGATGATGATATCCGGCGCCGCGTCGACCACTTCGCGCGCATCGGCGATGATGCGATCTTTGCCTAGCGACGCGGCCGCACGTTGCGGAAAAATATCGTCGCCACCAGCACTGCGAATCAATTCAGAAACCCAGCGAATGCCGGAAATCATCGGCTCGTCCCACTCCTCGAAATATACGCGCGGCCGGCGGACGAATCGCGATGCCGCTTTCTCCACTTGTGCAATATGAAGCAACGCGCGCTGCGCCAGCACCTCGGCCTTGTCGGCAACGCCGACGATCGCGCCCAGGCGCCGAATGTAATCGACGATGCCCGCAACGGATCGGTGATTGCTGATCCACACCTCGACACCGGCACGAATCAATTCGCGAGCAATATCCGCCTGGATATCGGAAAACCCGACAACGAAATCCGGTTCGAGCTTGAGGATTTCGCCGATCTTCGCGCTGGTGAACGCCGAGACTTTCGGCTTTTCCTTGCGCGCTCGCGCTGGCCGCACGGTAAACCCGGAAATGCCGACGATGCGATCCGACTCACCAATTGCATAAAGCACTTCGGTGGGTTCTTCGGTAAGGCAAACGATGCGTTGCGGGCCGTGCATGGGAAGGCTTCTGCTCCCTCTGCCCCAACGACTCGTCGTTGAGGCAGAGGGCGGGGGTGATGGGAATGGTCGCAACGATAACCGAAACTTGAGTCAATGCAAGGCGTCTCCTCGTCACCCTGCCCTCTCTCCCAAGCAAGCTCGGGGGAGAGGGCATACGCATCACGGATACAAAAGCCGCTTGCTCCAGGCACCGTCCAAGATTTCATAACGCACGCGCTCATGCAGGCGCGCGCGCTGGCCGTACCACAGCTCGATCATCTCCGGCACCAGGCAATAGCCACCCCAATGCGGTGGTCGCGGTACGGACACGCCTTTGAATTTGCGCTCGAACTCGGCGACGCGCGCGTCGAGCTCTTCACGCGTTGCAAGGGTTTGCGATTGCCGGGACGCCCAGGCGCCAATCTGGCTGGCGCGCGCTCGCGATGCGAAATATTCGTCGGAATCGGCAGCGGCAACTTTGCAGACCACGCCTTCCGCGCGCACCTGCACGATATCGTTCAAGGTCTTCCAGAGGATGCAAATCGCAGCGCTGGAATTCTCTTCCAGCTGGTGCGCCTTGGCGCTGTCGTAGTTGGTGTAGAACCCGAACCCGCGCTCGTCGATCTGCTTGAGCAGCACAATACGCGCGGACACGCGCCCATCGATGCCGGCCGTCGCCAACGTCATTGCTGTCGGTTCGGGTTCGCCTACAGCGCGAGCGGCGTCGCGCAATCCAGCGACCGCTGCAATGGCTTCATCGTAAAGCAACGACATACCGGGGCGGCGGACGGACGCTTACGCGCTCGGCGCAACCGTCACCGCCGTGCCGTAAGCCAGCACCTCGGTGACGCCTTGTGCCACTTCATTGGCATCGTAACGCATGCCGATGATGGCATTGGCACCGTGCGTCGCGGCATGCCTGACCATCAGCTCGAAGGCATCTTCGCGTGCCTTCTCGCACAACTCGGTGTACAGCGTGATGTTGCCGCCGAGCAGGGTTTGCAAACCTGCGCCGATGCTGCCGACGACGCTGCGCGAACGCACCACGATCCCGCGCACGATACCGAAATTGCGCACGATCTTTTGTCCGGGCAGCTCAAATGAGCTCGTCACCATCGATGCAGGAATACTGGCCAAGTTCGGTCTCGCGTCAATCGACCATGAAGGTGATGCGCATGTTTGCGCGCCACTCCTTGATGCTGCCATCGTCATTGGTGATGACGTTGAGTTCGTTCACCCAGGCACCCTTGATGTTCTTCACCGTTTTGCTGGCCTTCTTCAAGCCGCCGGCGACGGCATCGTCAAATCCTTTGCTGGATGACGCACTGATTTCGATGACCTTGGCGATATTGTTCACGGCACTTCTCCTTAGCGTTGGTGAAAGTGGTTGAACGGGCAGTGTAACAAAACTGGATCACGACGATGCTGCTGGTGCCGAACGGCGCACCGGCGGCAGCCAGCGCAACCAGATCAGCCAGAAAACAAGTGCGTCAAGAATGATCAGCGCTTGCCACAGATACAGGTGAAACCACTCAAACCAGACCTGATTCCACTCGTGCAGATAGAACAGACTGATGATGCGCACGAGATTCAGCGCCTGTATCGCGACAAATCCGAGGGCGATTCCGACCAATTTGTTTTTCAGCGGGGCAGGGAAAGCAAGAATCGCCGAAACCAGGATCAGCACCGCTTCCACGCCGTTGCAACCAGCAACAATCTCGATGCCACCGCCCGTCGCGGCATTGAGGATATCGTTGTTGCGCGCAAGCACGCCGTGATCGAACAAGCGCATCAGCCACACGCTGACATGCGCGATTGCCGAGGTGAATGGCGCGATCACATGCGTCTGCACCGGATGCAGCAATTCGGCGGTAAACAAGACGATGAGGCTGACGAGAAAGATCGATATGAAGCGGAACATGGGAATCTACTGGGGAGGCAGGCGGGCAGGAAGGCGGTGAGCATAAACGCTTCGTCATTCCAGTAAAAGCTGGAGGGGCTCTACAACAGCCGCAGAACTGGTCATCCAGTTCTGCGGCGCTTAGTCGTTGAACACCAACACGTACCAAAGCGAGAACTGGATTTCTGCCTGCGCAGGAAAGACGAGCGATGGAGTTCCTGCTGATCGAGTCCCAAGTCCCGTCTCACGTCTCACGTCTCTGCTAGCATTCCGCCCATGAATCCCGCACCCAATCTTTTCTTCGTCGGCCCGATGGGCGCCGGCAAGACCACCATTGGTCGACGCACGGCCGCGTTGCTCGGCATGCCGTTTTTCGACCTGGACCACGAAATCGAAACACACTGCGGCGCGGATGTCCCGTTGATTTTCGATATCGAAGGCGAATCCGGTTTCCGCCATCGCGAAAGCATGGTTCTGGCCGAGTACGTGGCGCGACAGGGCATTGCGCTGGCCACCGGTGGCGGCGCCGTGCTCGCAGAAGAAAACCGTCGACTGCTCAGTGAACACGGATTTGTCGTTTATCTGGAAACCACCGTCGACGAACAACTGCAACGCCTGTCGCGCGACCGCAAACGCCCGCTGCTGGTGGCTCCGGATCGACGCGAGCGGCTCATTGCGCTGGCCGAACAACGTGAACCGTTGTACCGCAAAGTCGCCGACCTCACCCTCCCACCCGGACACGTCGGCAGCACTGCGCAGGTGGCACAACGACTCGTCGCCGAACTGGACAAACGTTGGCAGCGCCCCAATGTCGCGGCCCGGACATCGGGCCGAGTCGCATGAGCGTCACCACGCCGCTGGAATTGAACGTCGAGCTCGGCGCACGTACATATCCGATACGCATCGACGCAGGATTGCTCGCGCAAACGCAACACTGGCGTGCAGCGATTACCGGCCGGCATGTGCTCGTCGTCAGCGATGAAAACGTCGCGCGTTTGTATGCAGGCAAGCTATCGACAGGTTTCGAAGGCAAGCAGCTCGATCAACTGGTTTTCGCCCCCGGCGAAACCTCCAAGTCGCTCGAATCCTGCGCAGCGATTTTCGATGCACTGGCGCGTATGGGGGCCAATCGCGACGCCTGCATCATCGCACTGGGCGGTGGCGTGGTCGGCGATCTGGCGGGATTCGCCGCGGCATGCTGGATGCGCGGCATCGACTTCATGCAAATGCCTACTACCTTGCTGGCGATGGTGGATTCATCCGTCGGCGGCAAAACCGGCGTGAATCTTGCCCAAGGCAAAAACCTGGTCGGCGCATTTCATCAACCGCGTGCCGTGTTCATCGATACCGATACCCTGGCCACGCTGCCGGACCGCGAATTGCGCGCCGGATTCGCCGAAGTCGTCAAATATGGCGCGTTGGGCGATGCCGAATTTTTTGCGTGGCTGGAAACGCATGCTGGCGCGCTAAGCGCACGCGATCCGGAATTGCTGGCACAAGCGATCGCGACTTGCTGCAGGCAAAAAGCGGCGATCGTCGCGCGCGACGAAACCGAACAAGGCGAACGCGCCCTGCTCAATTTCGGCCACACCTTCGGCCACGCACTGGAAACCGTCTGCGGCTACGGTACCTTGCTGCATGGCGAAGCAGTCGCCATCGGCATGTGCCTGGCCGCCGATTTGTCCGCCCGTCTCGGCCGCGCACCCGCAAGCGACGCGCAACGCCTGCGTGCCTTGTTGCAACAATTCAGATTGCCGATCGAAATGCCCCACGGCACCGATGCCGATGGCCTGCTCTCGGCAATACGTCTGGACAAGAAGAATTTGAGTGGGAGGTTGCGTCTGATCCTGTGGCGTGGCATCGGCTTCGCCGACATTGTGCCCGACGTGGATGCCGATTCGATCCGGTCTGTAATGATGCCCAGCTGAAGATGCGATAGTGCGAGGGGTTTCCTACACGCGGATCAGCCCCAATTTGGCGCCTTGAAGGTTGCCCTCGGCTACAATGCGGGCATGCGCGTATTCATGCAAACCAAGCCCGAACCGGCCGAAGCGCCGCGTTACTACCAGATCGCTCTACAGCAGGATTTGCTGGGCGGCTGGACGTTGACGCGCGAATGGGGCCGCCAGGGTGGGCGCATTTCGCTCAAGCGCGAGGTTTACCTTGAACGTGACGATGCCCTGGTCGCGTTCGAACATGCGCGCGACGCGCAGGTAAAGCGCGGCTTCCAGGTGATGTTCAGTCAGGGCACGGAGTCGCCATATGCGAGCTAAGTGCACAAGTGCCACACTCTCCCTCGCCCTGATTTTCGGAGCGCTGGTGCCCTGCGTCCACGCCGAGCCTTCCGGTTATGGGCAGGTGGATACGTTCCAGCCGGGCAAGAAGTACAACTGCGTTCCCGCCAGCGACGGCAAAGGTTGGGATTGCAAGGAGATCGGCAAGGCCGACGCGGCCGCGAATTCCGCTGAGTCGGCGTCACCCAAAGTCAAACCGGCGGATTCTGCGTCCATGCCATCAACGTCAAGCAGCGCGACGCCACTGGAAAAAGCCGCCCGGATCGATACTTCAGCCGAGACCACGACGCCGGCCAGCTCTTTACCGAGTTATCTCACCGGCGCCTCCACAGCGGGAAACTCGCGACCGTCGCCTGCGCCTGCGCCTGCGGTGGCAACTGCGTCTTCGCCGCCGGTTTCAGCGCGCGCAAAACACGCAACCCATGCAACGCAAGCGCCAGCGACATCCGTAGTGAATACGAAGAAGGTGGTACCAACCGCAACACCGCACCTTCGGACTCAGAGCACCAGACCAACATCAGAATCTACGCCAGCCAAACCCGAGCGGATACCTCGTCACGCTAACGCACCCGAAGCCGCGCCGCTGCCAGCGCCACGCGCACCGATTGCGCCGCGTGCAGATACTGCCCCCGTCGCGCAAGGCGCGGGGAGCGCATCGCAACGCGACTTCCTCGCCCTGGCCGGCGACCAGTACGTAATCGAACTGGCGCATGCCGAACGCGAAGGCGAACTTGCCGCCATCCACGACGCCGCCCAAGTTCCAAGTGGAAACGTATACGAATTGCATCTGCGCCAGAACGGCGCGGATCAGTGGCTGCTGGTCTGGGGCGATTTCGAGAGTATCGAAGCTGCTCGCGCTGCACGTGCAACCCTGCTCGGCGCCGGCACGATCACACCCGGCTGGCCGCGCCGAATCGCTCCGCTGCAAACCGAACTCCGGCGCGCACAGGAATAGGAATCCCATGAGCAACGACCGCTTTCTCCGCGCCCTGCGGCGCGAACCCGTTGACTGCACGCCGGTATGGATCATGCGCCAGGCCGGGCGCTACCTGCCCGAATACCGCGCCACGCGCGCACGCGCCGGCAGCTTCGTGAAACTGTGCAAGACGCCGGAATTGGCCTGCGAAGTGACGTTGCAACCGATCAATCGATTTCCACTCGACGCAGCCATTCTTTTTTCCGACATCCTCACCATTCCCGATGCGATGGGCCTGGGCTTGTCGGTCAACGAAGGTGAAGGTCCACGCTTCGCGCGCCCCGTGCGCACACGCGCCGAGATCCAAAAACTCGGCGTTCCTGATCCGGAAACCGATCTGCGCTACGTCATGGATGCTGTACGCCTGATCCGACGCGAATTGAATGATCGCGTGCCGCTGATTGGTTTTGCCGGCAGTCCGTGGACGTTGGCGTGTTACATGATTGAAGGCGCGGGCTCATCGAGTTTTGCCCGACCCAAGTCGATGGCGCTGGACGATCCAGCCACGATGCACCACTTGCTCGATGTCGTTGCACGTTCCGTTGCGGCGTACCTGGCTGCACAAGCCACCGCCGGCGCGCAGGCACTGATGATTTTCGACACGTGGGGCGGACTGCTTGCGCCGGACATGTTCCGCGAATTCAGCCTGCGTTACCTGGCGCAAATCGCACAAAGTTTACAAAGCCACAATGTCGCACGCGAAGTACCGTTGATCCTGTTCAGCAAAGGCGCGAACTCGCATCTCGAAGCCCTTGCTGACACCGGCTGTACCGCGCTGGGCCTGGACTGGACAATTGCACTGGCCGATGCCCGCAACCGCGTCGGC
>CAJDUT010000090.1_pt2 | contig 12413 bp, 10 predicted proteins | sample 7390981 | NCBI WGS metagenome assembly CAJDUT01 (sample SAMEA7055681, study PRJEB34461) | soil metagenome | biome: terrestrial ecosystem; feature: Peninsula; material: soil | place: Antarctica | collected 2016 | reverse complement strand
ATTCGCGAATTACGAGCAGCGTTTGCGCGAATTCATCGATACCAAGCAGCGCGACGCGGTGAAATTCGCAGGCGCCTTTGTACCGCGCACCGCGTTCGGTCTGTTCGCAAGAAACCAGATCAGCCGGGCGTTGGCGTTTCGTACCGTAGCCAACTATTTCATTGGTCGTGGATTGATTGATAAGTTTGAATTGCCGGATTACGCGGGTACGTCCTAGCGATGCGGTCGGGTATTGTCTGAAGTCAGCGCATCGCTTCATGGACGAATGATTGAAAACCTGTGAGACGTTGCTTTCGCTTCCCCTGCGCAGCGGGGGAAGCTGCCTGAAGGGCTGATGGGGGCGCTTTTGCCCTAACCAATCAACACCAACAGCGGCTCCTTCCGCCTTCGGCACTTTCCCCCATTAAACGGGGGAAGGAAAGCGATCAATCTGCCGAAGAGGCGGCGAGGTTGCCCTCTGCCGAAGGAGCGCCGAGGGTGCTCTCTTTGTTTGAAAGTTTGTCTGGCCGGATCATTAGTTTGGATCGCAGTCGCTTACCCGCTTGACGATGGCCTTGGCGAAGCGCGCAGCAGAACCTGTGGCGTGCGCGAAAAACAACGAAGGCTCGGTCAATTCCAGTTCCAGCACGCGCGGCGAACCGTCATCGGCATGGATCAGATCCACGCGCGCATACAGCAAGGGTTGATCGAAAGGCATTGCCTTGAGCGTGCGTGCTGCCAGTTCGAGTTCGTCGTCCGAAGGCATGCGCGCAACGATATGCTCGGCGGCGAACAAGGCGCGCGTTGGGCCTTCGCCACGCCGCAACAATGCGCCTTTGCGAATTGCGTGGCTGAATACGCCGTTGAAGAAAATCAATGCGGTTTCACCGTGTGCATCGACGCGATTCAGATACGGTTGCAGCAGCACGCTGCGTTGTGTGTCGAGCAAGCGCTGGATGTGCGATTGTGCGGCCGCGAATTCTTCGCGCCCGTAGCGTTGCGCATCGCGCGATCCAGCACCGACCGTGGGCTTTACGACGAATTCCTTCGCTTCGTTGGCGTCGAGGAAGCGACGCAATCGTGCATCGGCTGATTGATCGGTTTCGATGAAGGTGCTCGCCACAACCGGCACGTTTGCCGCGGCCAGTTCGGCCAGGTAATGCTTGTCGGTATTCCAGCGGATGACGCTGGCCGGATTGAGCAAGCGCGTTTGCGTCGACACGCGCGTGACCCAATCCAGGAACTCCGGCAGCCGTTGCGTGTAATCCCAGGTCGAACGCAGCAACACCAAATTGAATTGCGACCAATTTACGGACGCATTGTCCCAATCCACGACTTCGGTGATCGTACCGGTAGCGCGTAACGCATCGAGCAAAGGCGCAAGATCCTCATCGAGATCGCGTGCGGCCGCGACGCTAACCAGTGCAATTCGGGTTGGACTCATGATGCTTCACCAGCAACAAAAACCGCAGCATGCCCGCGCTGAAAAATGAAAGCAATCCATGGCGGCGGCGGTCGAATGTGGAACATCCGCACGAGACGTCGGCATGCTCGCACGAACGTTGATCATCCTCGTCGCATTGGCGACCGCCAACTCCGCGCATGCGCAGTGTGCCGCGCAATCGTCGACCTCGCGTCCGCATCTGGTCGAGTTGTATACCAGCGAAGGCTGTAGTTCGTGTCCGCCTGCTGAGCATTGGCTGCACGGTTTGCGCGGCGCTGGCGACACCGTCGCTTTGGAATTTCATGTCGACTATTGGGATTCGCTGGGTTGGCGCGATCGCTTCGCCAACGCGCGCTACACCGCGCGTCAGCAAGATCTGGCCAGGCGCGCCGGCAACGGCGTCGTGTACACGCCAGAAGTGGTGCTGGATGGTCACGAGTGGCGCGATTGGTATCGTGGCGGCGCACTGCCGGCGAAGGACAATGCCACGGCGACGATGACGTTATCGGCAACGCGAGATGGCTCCGACTTGACCGTGCATATTGATACGCATGCCAACGACGCAGCCGATGTGTCCGCGTTTCGCACCTACGTCGCTTTGATCGAAAGCGGCTTGTCGAGCCAGGTGCGTGGCGGCGAAAACCGTGGCGAGCTGCTACGTCACGATCATGTTGTGCGTGCGTTCACGGGGCCCTTGCCGTTGGCGAATGCCAATGCGCAGTTAACCCTACCTGCCGATGCGGACTTGAACCACGCCGCTCTGGTGGCATTTGCCCAGCGCGCGCAAGACGGCGCGATTGCGCAGGTTGTCAGCTTGCCGTTGGCGGGTTGCGCTCGTTGAATGCTTGCGTCGTCTTTGCGTCGGCCGAAGGTGGGATACGCTGCGCTGCTCCCGCCCTACACCACTTCGCTCGGTAGCCAATGCGCTACGCGCCAGCGTCAATAGACACCGGGAATCAGGCGCTTGGTGCGAAGACAATAGTCGGCATAGCGCTCGCCCAACGCCGCGTGCAACGCCGCTTCCTCTTCGCGGATGCGATACAGGTAGACAATCAGCGCGAGCAGGATGATGACGAGCAGGCTCAACCAGTTGCCCAACGCAAGCCCAAATCCGACGAAAGCAATCAGCGCGCCCAGATAGCTCGGGTGGCGAATGTGCCGGTAGAGGCCGCGATCGAACACTTCGTGATCGGTCAGCACCGCGACATTTGGGGTGTGGTATCGGCCAAGCTGGGCGATGGCGATAGAGCGTGTCGCAATGCCGAGTGCCATGAGCAGCAAGCCGGCGATTTGCCACCGCATCGGCACCCCGATCGTGCCGAAGCGGGAAAACGACAGCCAGATGGCGACGAACCAGGCGAGCATATTGCCGGCAGCGATCAAGCGCAGCGAAAAACGGTCACGGTTCTCGGCTTTGCTGCTCATGCGCCGGAACACGATTACGCCGTCCATAATCAACCAAACAATAAACACGGCGATGGCGATATTGCGTAGCAGTGGCATGAGTTGTTCCCAGTCAGAGGTTTTGGTAATTCGGCCCTGACCCGCCTTCCGGCGTCACCCAGGTGATGATCTGGTACGGGTCCTTGATGTCGCAGGTCTTGCAGTGCACGCAGTTGGCGGCATTGATCTGCAGGCGTTTACCTTTGCTTCCATCGGGTGCGGTGTCATCGACAACTTCGTAAACTCCGGCAGGACAAAAGCGCGTGCACGGGTTGCCGTATTCCTCAGCGCAGCGCGTGATGCAAATATTTGGATCGGCGACATGCAGGTGCACCGGCTGATCCTCATCGTGTTCGGTGGCGGCAAAGTACACCCCCGCAAGGCGGTCGCGCGGCGGCAGGCTGCGTTCGACATAGGCCGGTTGCTGCGCGGAGTCCGCATTCGGGCCGGGGCGCGTGGCGGCAGTGGCGGCGTCGAGCTTGTCGAGTGACGACCAGTCGGCATGGTTCTTCAGCGTCCACGGTGACAATCCGGCGGTCACGGTTTCCCAACCGGCATTGGCCAGGCCAAACCACAAGCCTTTATGAAAACCGGGGCGGATATTGCGCACCTTGCGCAGTTCCTTCATCACGCCGGAGGCGCGCAGTTTTGCGTCGTAGCCTTGCGCCGTGCCGGCTGCGGCGAAGTGTTCGGCAGCCAACATGCCCGAGCGGATCGCCTGGTGCGTACCCTTGATCTTGGGCACGTTCATCAGTCCGGCCGCATCACCGATCAGCAGGGCGCCCGGCATCTCGAGCCTGGGCAAGGATTGATAGCCGCCTTCGATCAGGGCACGCGCGCCGGCTGAGAGGATGGTGCCGCCTTCAAGCAGCGACTTGATCTTCGCGTGATGCTTGAGTTGCTGGAATGCTTCCCATGGGCGAAACAGCGGATCGGCATAATCCAGGCCGGCGACAAAGCCTATGGCGATACGATCCTTGTCCAGGTGATAAATAAAACTGCCGCCATAGGTCGCGGTATTCAACGGCCAGCCCAACGTATGCATGATCTTGCCCGGCTCGACACGGCCGGCGGGCAGTTGCCACAGTTCCTTGATGCCGATGCCGTAGGTTTGCGGATCGCTGTCTTTGTCCAATGCGTATTTGGCGAGCAGCACCTTGCTCAGGCTGCCGCGGCAACCCTCGGCCAGCACCGTGACCGGGGCCTTGATGTCGATGCCCTGGGTATAGCCGGGTTTGTGCGACCCATCCTTGGCCACGCCCATGTCGCCGATGCGCACGCCACAGACGGCATCGTGATCGTCGAACAGCGGTTCGGCGGCGGCAAAACCTGGATAGATTTCCACGCCCAGTGCTTCGGCCTGTGGCGCCAGCCACGCACACAACGCGCCGAGCGACACGATGAAGTTGCCGTGATTGTGCATTTGTGGTGGCGTGGGCATTTTCATGGCACGCGTTGCATCGCGCAGCAACCAGAATTCGTCATTCGTCGCAGGCACACAGATTGGCGGCGGATTCTTGCCCCATTCCGGCAGCAGCTCGTTCAACGCCTGCGGCTCGATCACCGCGCCGGACAAGATGTGGGCGCCGATGGTCGAGGATTTCTCAATCACGCACACGCGGCTGTCGGGCTTGATCTGCTTGAGCCGGATGGCAAACGCGAGACCGGCTGGCCCGGCGCCGACCACGACGACATCGTATTCCATGAATTCGCGTTCGCTCATTGACAGCTCCGTTGGCGCAGATGCAATGTTGAGATTGTCGGGGTTTGGGGCGAGTGGGGCAAATCGGAGTTGAACGGTGCGACGAGTTCCAAGTCTCAAGCATCGAGTTCCTACCCTCAGCCCCCCAATTCGCTGCGCTCATAGCGCGTGAAATAATTGAACATCGGTCCGGGATGCAAGGTTACCGCGACCAGCACCAGTCGGCCCTTGATATTGAAGTAGCGACGCACGCTGCGAAAGCCGGGCGTATCCGGGCGCACTTTCAATTCCTCGGCTTGTTCGGGCGTCATGGTCACCGCACTCAACGACTGTTCTACCTTGCCGATGCTTTGCTGGAATTGTTCCTCGATCAGATGATGCATCGCATCTTCCATGCGGGTGTATCCGTTCGGCAGGCCTTGCCAACTCGCGCGTCGATAGACTTCACCCAGGCAATACGGCAACTGCGTGCGGCGTTGGTAGCGAATGCCGTGAAAGTGAATGCACTCTGCACCCACGCGCACATTCAGCCAGCCGGCCAATATGGAATCGGCGAGAATGCGATCGGTATACAGAAACTGGAAACCCGTCGCGTTGGTGTACTGCAACAGATCGTTGATCGAACGGATGTGCTGATCGTAGCTGATTTGCGTATCGGCGCTGCGCACGGTGGTGCCGGAACCGCGCCGGCGCGCAACCAGGCCCTGGTCTTCAAGCAGTCGCATGGCGGCGCGGGCGGTGTGGCGGCTGACCGCAAATCGCTTGCACAGCGCGGCTTCCGCCGGAAAGCGTTGACCGACCGCGTGATCGCCACGGCGGATTTCCTCGCGTAGCAGATCCGCGATTTGCAGATAGCGGGCCCGCCGCGACGAGCGCAGGCCTTCGCCACGGCCAGGGGATTCATCCTTGGCGGCGGAATCGGGTGCATGCGTCATAATGGTGCCTGGATCCAGGAGCGCGCATGAGCGACACGATAGCAAACCCACCGGGCCAACGTGAATTGCGCGGCGCTACCATGTGCCAGATTCTGCATTGGTTGGCATCCGGGCGAATCGATTCGCAACGCCTCACGCACAGTTATATCGACGCTCTCGCAACCGCGGCCCAATCGTTGAAAGCCTACACCGCATCGGATCCTGGAGCCGGCATCGCACAGGCCCAAGCCTCCGACCGTCGCCGTGCTGCGGGAACGCCGATCGGGCGTCTGGACGGGGTGACGGTCGCGATCAAGGACAATATCGATGTTGCCGGAATGCCGACCTGTTGCGGTTTGCCGGGACAAGGCGCACACGCAACGGACGATGCGCAAGTCGTGGCGCAATTGCGCGCCGCCGGTGCGGTGATTTTCGGCAAAACCAGCGTGGACGAAGGCGTGCTCGGTGCCGATGGCAGCAATGCGCATTTCGGTGATGTGCAAAATCCATGGCGGCCGGGATTCTCGCCGGGAGGTTCGTCGGCCGGCGCCGCCGTGGCGGTTGCAGCCGGACTGTGTACGGCGGCGATTGGATCGGACAGCCTTGGTTCGTGCCGGATTCCTGCCAGCTACAGCGGCATATATGCGCTCAAGCCGACGCAGGGCGAGATTTCGACGCACGGCATGCGTCCGACCGCGCGGCGACTGGATTGCGTTGGCTTACTCGCGCGTGGAGTGGACGATCTTGGCGTGTTGCTGCACGTGCTGGCGGGATACGACGCGCACGATCCACGCTCGCGCCGGCGCCGCGTCGACATGGCGCTGCCGGATTGGGAGCCGGGCAAGTTGCGTGTCGGCGTGCTCGGCGATTTGTCGGGTTGGGGAGTTGAGGCCGACGTCGCCACGTTGTTTGCGAATGCCATGCAGATGCTGCGACACGAATTGCCGAATCGGCACACGGTGGATTTCCATGATTTTCCAATCGCCCCGGCGCGGCGTGCGGCATTGTTCCTCATGGAAGCGGAAATGCGCGTGACTTACGCGGATGCGCTGGCCGACCCGAACAATCCATTGTCGCCACGCCTGCAAAAACTTCTCGACTACGCGGCCACAAAAAGTGCGGCCGACTACGTGATCGCCGATCGCGTGCTGGATGCCGCCGTGGAAAAAGCACGCCGGCTATTCGCGCAGATCGACGTGTTGGTTACGCCCACGACGCCGCAAGCGGCGTTCGCGCACGGCGCAACGGTCCCTGCGAATCAGGCCGACTTTACCTGCTTCGCCAATCTTGCTGGTTGTCCGGCGCTGAGTTTGCCAATGGGAACGACGCCACAAGGTTTGCCGGTTGGGTTGCAGTTGCTCGGCGCCCCCGGTTCGGATCTGTGTCTGATTGACCTGGGCGTTGTCTGCGCCGCGGCGCTGGACACGACGCCGGCTTATCCCATCGAGTCGGGGCGCAATCACCGATGACGTCCAGTAGCCCAAAGTCGCGCATGGAATTTGTCGTTGAGCTGGCGCGGCGCCTGCATCAATACGGCGCATCCGCGCCGCGCCTGGAAGCAGCGATCGACAGCGTCAGCGCGCGCCTGGATTTGAATTGCAATAGCCTGTCCACGCCTACCGCCATCATTATTTCGTTTTCCGATCGCGCGCATGGCGAGAATGCGTTGGCTGAAGTCACTCAGGTGATTCGCATGGCGCCGGGCGATGTCAATTTGCGGCGCCTGTGCGAAGTCGATGCGATCGCCGATCAGGTCACGACCGGTGCGATGGATATTGTGGCCGGAGCGCGTCGTTTGCGCGAAATCCGGCGGCGGCGCGGTACCCGAAACTGGTTGCTCACTGCCGCCAGTTTCGGCATAGCGTCGGCCTCTGTCGCGGCGATCCTGCATGCGGCGTGGCCGGACATCATCGTGGCCGGTGGCATCGGCATCGGAATTGGCGTACTCGCCTTGTTCAGTGAAGGTCGGCCGCGACTGGGGGCGAGCTTCGAGGCGATTTCAGCGCTGTTGGCGACCATCATCGCCACCCTTGTGAGCCTGTGGTGGCAACCACTCGGACTGAAGTCGGTGATACTCGCCAGTCTGATCGTGTTGCTGCCAGGTATGAGCCTGACCACAGCCGTGCGCGAGCTGTCGACCCAGCATCTGGCATCGGGCGTGGCGCGGCTTGCCGGTGCGGTCATGAGTTTGCTCAAACTCGGCTTCGGCGCAATTGCGGCCATGCAAATATGCAAGGCGTTGCAGCTGATCCCGGCTTTGGCGGCGCCGACACCGGCGTCGGTTCCGGGCTGGATCGAATGGATCGCGTTGGGCTTTGGCTGCTTTTCGTTTGCGGTGCTGTTCCAGAGTGCGCGGCGCGACTATCCGCTGGTGATGCTGTCGGCCGCCTTGGGCTATGTCATTGCCTATTACGGCAGTTCGATATTCAATCCGGAATTCGGTGTATTCCTGGCCGGCTTTGCCATCGGCGCGCTGGGTAATGGCTATGCGCGCTGGGCGCATCGCCCGGGTGCGCTGGTGCGCGAACCGGGCATCATCCTGCTGGTACCGGGCAGCGTCGGGTTCCGCACGCTGTCGCTGATGTTCGAAAACGACGTCTACCTGGGCGTCGACATGGCGTTTTCCCTGATCGCGATCCTGGTCGCGTTGGTTGCAGGGCTGCTATTCGGCGATTTGCTGGTGGCTTCGCGCCGCAGCTTGTAATGGCGGAAATAAAAATGCCGGCGTTGGCCGGCATTTGTTTCGAAACGTTGAAGCGCGTTCAGATCAGCAAGTCCTTTTCTTTCTTTCCTGCTGCCAATGCCGCGTTGTACCAGCGTGGCCGTTTACCGCGGCCGGACCAGGTTTCGGCATGATTGGCCGGATTGTGATATTTGGGAGCAGCTTTGCGGCGGGTCTTTTTGCGAGGGCGGCCGCCGAACAGTTCTTCGATACTGAAGCCTTCGGATTCGGCGAAGGCAATGACTTTGGTACGTACTTTGGCGATGCGATCGCTGTGCAATTCCTGCTTGCGCGACTCGGCGCGATGAATCAGTTCGTTGAGTTGTTTTTGATTGAGATTTTTCAGATCGATAGCCATGGTCTTCCTCATTTGACGATTAATTCAAGTGATTCGGTAATAATCCGGGTAGCGCATTATACGCAAGCCAGACCATGAATTTCTGTCGTACACCTGAATGCTGCGTCAATGTGCGGGAGTTGTGCGTTGCAATTGAGTGAAAGCCAGGCGATCAATTGCGCGGATCGTTTGCCGTTTGTGATGTTGGTGCTGCCAAAAATGCACCGTCAATTCGCAACGAGCCGTTGCAAGTGCACAGCGCTCGCTTCGAACAAGGAGGCGTGGCAAACCCGTGAGACAAATCACGTTTTTGTATGCCAGCAATGGCTTTCGCCTCTTGCGTACTGCGCGCGCACGGACTAACGTAGCCGGGGCATGTGCAGCAACTGCCCGGCGTGGTGCGTGGATACCGGGGGAATATGCTTGTGGGCTTGCTCGACGAACTTGAACAACAGGCGCAACAGCGCCAAGCCAGCGTCAACGATGCGCAACAGCACAAGGCGCAGCGTGATGAAGTATTCCGCACGCAACTGGAGCCGGCGATCACGGCGCTGTACGAGTACCTGAAGAAACTGGTCGCCAACCTGAAGATATTGCAGCCGAAAAAACTGTTGAGCTACCCACTCAATGGCTACGGCGATATCGTGGGATATATCGAGCACGATTACGATCTGAAACTCAATCAACAGCCAGGCTCCAAGGAGGTCGTGCTGGTATTTTCTTGCGCGGTTGCCAGCGAAGAATGCCCAACTATTGAGGTGCAGGGCGCAGGCAAGGTACGCACCGTGGCCAGTGTTTTCCAGCGCTACCATCTGGGCGGCATGCAGAACCCGCGCAAGGACATCACCGGCGCGGTGAATGCAGCCACCTTCAAGGCCAAGGGAAAAATCGTGCTCAGCGCGAACTTCGGCGCGGATGGCGAGACCAACTCAGTCAAGATGAACTTCGTCAATTTCGACGGATTGGGCACAGCCGCCAAGAACCTGCCGCCAGCGCAACTCAACGAGGCCATGTTCGACGAAATCGGACGCTACCTGACGTTCGAGCCCAGCACCCTGTTCCGCGAGGCGCTACCTGACGATTACCGCAAGCAACTGCGCACGCGCGTGCAGCAGGAGCAAATCAAGCGTCGCTGGGAATCAAAGATCAGTGCCAACCAGAAGACCGAACTGGATCAGCTCAAACGCGAGCAGAGCATCGGCAGCAAACTCGGCAAACTCGTCGGCAAGGACAAACCCGCGGAAGCCGAAGCGGGTGGAAGTTCGTGGCTGCAAAAGCTCAAGGGGTTGGTGAAGAAGTAGATTGAGAGCCGGGATTGGGGAGTCGGGAATCGGGAGAATTGAAGGCTCGTCATTCGTGCTTTCGCGCGGCTTTTGGCACGGCTTTTCCTGGCATATCGAAGTGGAAGCGTGGTGCAAGAGTGCTTGCCAAGAGCATTGTTTAACTGGATTCCCGCCTTCGCGGGAATGACGATAGGAGTAGGTCGTAGCGTGCTCGCAAATTTGAGTCAGTCGCACAACGCGAAGTGCGAAAAACAAAGCATGACAACTACTAAGATGAGCAGACACGAAACGTTCCGGACAGCAGTGAACATTCGCTGGAATGACGCGACTTTTATGCTTTCCGCTTTCCGCTAGCGAAGCAACGTGGCCAATTCCTGACGTGTGAGATTGCGGTTCTCGGCATCGCGGCGCGCGCGATATTCGAATGTGCCGGCGGCCAGACCGCGCTCGGAAACAACTACGCGATGTGGAATACCGATCAGTTCGATATCGGCGAACATCGAACCGGCACGCAAACCGCGATCGTCCAGACAAGTTTCGATGCCGCGCTGGCATAGCTCGTCATATAACGCCGTAGCTGCGGCATCAATCTCAGGTTTGTTTTTCGGATTGATGACGCAGATCGCCACGCGCCACGGTGCGATCGATTCCGGCCACACGATGCCGGCATCGTCGTGGCATTGTTCGATCACGGCACCCACGGTTCGCGTGACTCCTATCCCATAGCAGCCTGCGGTCGGTGCGATTTCGGCGCCATCTTCGCCGAGCACGCTGACGCCGAGGGCTTTTGTGTACAAAGGCCCATTCTGGAAAATCTGCCCAACTTCGATACCGCGTACCAGACGCAGGTGGCCGTGGCCGTCCGGACTTGGGTCGCCTGCCTCGACGTTGCGCAAATCAGCGATTTCTGGCTCTGCGATATCCCGCACCCAGTTGACACCGCGCAGATGGAATCCGGCTTCATTGGCGCCGCAGACGAAATCGGCAAGCGCCGAAGCGGCATGGTCGGCGACGATCGGCACCTTCACGCCGATTGGCCCCAGGAACCCCGGTTCGCAGCCGAACGCAGCGCGGATTTCCTCGTCGCTGGCCAAGGTCATCGGCGCGGCTACACGTGGATGCTTGGCTGCCTTGATGGCGTTGAGCGTGTGATCGCCGCGCACGGCCAACGCCACGATGCCTTCGTCGCGAGCCTTGACCACGATCAGCTTCATTGTGGTGTTGAGCGCAATACCCAGCAGTTGTGCGACATCCTCGCAGGTCTTCTGCGTGGGCGTGGAGACTTTTTCGACAGTGGCGGTGGCCGGCGCGCGCTCGCTTTGCGGGCCAGTTTCGGCGACTTCGATATTCGCCGCGTAATCAGAGGTATCCGACACGGCAAGCTGGTCTTCGCCGGATTGAGCGAGCACCTGGAACTCTTCGCTGCGATCTCCGCCGATTGCGCCGGTGTCGGCCTTCACAATGCGAAAGTCGACGCCCATGCGGATGAAAATGCGCTGATACGTTGCGCGCATGTTCTGGTATTCGCGTTCCAGATCGGCATCGTCCAGATGGAAGCTGTAGGCATCCTTCATCAGGAATTCGCGGCCGCGCATTACCCCGAAGCGCGGGCGAATTTCATCGCGAAATTTGGTCTGGATCTGGTACAGGTTGATCGGCAACTGACGATAGCTCTTGATGTCGCGACGAATCAGATCGGTGATGACTTCTTCATGCGTCGGGCCGAGCACGAAATCGCGTTGGTGGCGATCTTTCAGGCGCAAAAGTTCAGGGCCGTATTTGCTGTAGCGTCCGGATTCCTGCCACAGCTCGGCCGGAACGACCATCGAGGCCAGCAATTCCTGCGCACCGGCGCGATCCATTTCTTCGCGCACGATGGCTTCGACCTTGCGCAGCACGCGCAAACCCAGCGGCAGCCATGTGTAGATTCCCGCGGCGAGCTTGCGAATCATGCCCGCGCGTAGCATCAGCCGGTGACTTGCGATTTCGGCGTCGGCAGGAACTTCTTTGAGAGTAACGAGGTGGAAACGGGACAAACGCATGCGCGGATCGCCAGGCGGGAAAAAAGGACGTGGATTGTAGCCGTTGCGGCACCCGCGGCCAAACGCGCTGATCGGCGGAATCGCGCGCTGGATGGATTATTGTTGTTTGGCGGTGGCCGGCGGAACCGCGCTGGGCACGACGTTGACGTTTGGATTCACATGCAGCGTTTCAAACGGCCGGTCTTTTGGCGGCACGTCGGTAATTTGCAGGCGACCTTTGGCATCGTGCCATTTGTACAACGTCGGATTGGCTTTTGGTGACGGCGGGGCCAGCGCGCGGAGCGCCGCCGGCAACGTATTCGGTGCGAAATACCACCAGGCCGCAGCGGCGAGCGCAAGCAAAATCAACACAGCAATCAAGCCACGACCGCGCATTGCCGACGCGAACCGGGCACCATCACCGTACATATTCGACTTAGCGGCAGTACAACTTGATTTCGGCTTGGGCGTCGGCGATTTTTGCCTGGCGCTCGGTGTCATCGACTTTCTGCGGTTTGCCGTCGGGGCCGGTCGTGCTAACGGGATAATGGCTGTTGAGCAAGTCGAG
>CAJDUT010000109.1_pt1 | contig 12585 bp, 10 predicted proteins | sample 7390981 | NCBI WGS metagenome assembly CAJDUT01 (sample SAMEA7055681, study PRJEB34461) | soil metagenome | biome: terrestrial ecosystem; feature: Peninsula; material: soil | place: Antarctica | collected 2016 | reverse complement strand
CAACGAAGTCGATGGCACCGGCTTTGTCCCAGACGATGTAATCGCGGCCGAGCGCTTCGAGCGTCATGATCATCCAGAACGGATCGGTCATGGAGAACAAGTTGCCGCCGAATTGGGTGTGCACGTAGTTGCGGTTGTACCAACGAAGCTTGAGGCGTACGCGTGCGTAGTGCCAGTCATCGGCGAGGGCTTCGACGTGGATGCCGCAAAACAGGAACGGCGGCCAGATATTGAACAGGCGGCGTAGGCGTGAGGCTTTCACGATGTGCGTGACGTGAGGTTTACGATCAGTGCAGATGCGCGCCGCGAAAGTAGCGTACGCGCAGATCGAGTTTGCGGCGGCTCTTGCCGATGTAGATGAATTTCGTGTGCGGCCAAACCGGTCTGCGAAGAGCGGTGCCGAATTTGGTGTTCTCGAGTTCAAGCAATACGCCGATACACGGATACCCGTTTTCGCGGGCGTAATTTTCTAGCACGTCGAACGCGCGATTCATCATGTCGTACACCAAGCGCGTCTTGCGCCATGGCGTGCGGTAGTAGTACATCGGTTCGGCCAGGCGGGGCAGGGTGACGGGCACGGCCGTGCAGACGGCGGCGATTTCGCCGGAGGCGGTGCGCGCATCGAGCACCACTTCACGCAATCGTTGCTGTGCTTTCGATTCGTCGCCGATCGCATTTTGTTGACGCCAGAACGCGAGCACTTGCGCCGCCTTGTCGGCATCGCCGGTTTGCCAGTGGGTGACGTAGTCGAATTTGGATGTGGTGGTTTTGTTGGTGTCAGTCATTGGTTGGGCGTCGCACCGGGGGCGATCATTTCCGGTTGGGAGGCATCTGCAGTTGTTGCGGTTGCTGGCGCTTCGGGCGGCGGTGGCGAAAATCCCACGTCTTTGAGCGCCTTGTCGGGCAGGGCGTAGGAATTGGTGAGTAGGTCGCCTTCATGGACAATTTCGGGGAACAGCACGCCGCGAACAATGGCGGTCGGCGTTGTCTTCGGTGATTTCGATGTCGGTGAACGCGTTGGTTTCGCGCAGTTGCGACATGCCGATGAAGGCGACCGGCCCGAGAAAATCCAGGCCGCGACAGAATCCCGGTACGCGTGCGACGTCGGTTTTCGCGCCGGTTTTCGGATCGACCGTCACCAGTGCGCCACGCCCAGATTCGAGTACCCACAGGCGATTGTCGTACCAGCGTGGCGAATGCGGCATCGACAATCCGCGAATGATCACGCGGTTGGTATTGCGATCAATCAATACGCCGCCGTTGCGCTTGTTCGTACGCCAGCCTTGCGGCGTGTTGGTTTCGCCGAGCGCGGTGAGATAGCGCGGAATGCCATCGCGCATTGCCAGCCCGTTGAGATGGCAGCGATCTTCCGGCGCGAGGTGGCTGACGAATTTCGGCCGCCAGCGTGGCACGAAACTGGATTTCGTATCCAGCGTGCACAGGCACGAGAACAGTGTGTTGACGAACCAGATCGCGCCGTCGGCGTCCCAGGCCATCTCGTGAATGTCGATGGCGCCGGTGATGTGTCCGCGCCGCGCCATGTACACCGCGTCGTGTCGCGGTGGATCCTGCAGGCGCTTGGCCACGTCGGGCATGTTGCGGAATTCGACGATTTCCATGAGGGCGCCGAGCATCAGTCGCTGCTGATCGGCGGCCATGCCCATCGGCCGATTGAAGGTGCGGAAGTGCGTGTTGATGCTGGCGCCATCCGGTCGCAGGATGACGAGCTTGCCGGCCTGGTACGTGCTGACCAGCACGCAGCCGCCCAATTCGCGCAGCAGGTCGGGGAAGTTCGACGTATGCACACTGCCGAGCACTTCTTCGACGGTTTTTTCAGGTGCGCTTGCGTCCGGTATGGATGCGACGGCCGCAGCAGGTGCGTCGGCGGGTGATTCGGATTCGGATTCAGGTGGCGTTTCGTTCATGCCGACATCTTGCCTGAACGCAGGGGAAAGGCAATCGGGGTGTTTGTCGCTATCATGCTGACGCCCGGCATAGGTCACTACCAAGGTCACAAAGTACACAAAGGAAAGGCAACTTCAATGTCCTTTTTCGTGTCATTGGCGACTATCGTGATGGATCCGGCCTCGTCGCGCTTTGCAGGAGGAGCAGCGACGGTGCCCGGGATCGACAAGTGCCGATCCGGTCCGCATCGTCAACCACATCGACCCCGATGATGGGGGCGAGGCGTTTATAAAAGCCGCTGCGGTGACGATCAGGCTGATACCGGTTTCAACTTGGCGCCGCGGAAATAGCGCACGCGCATGTCAAGCCCGCGCCCGCTCGGGCCGACGTAGACGAAACCGATGCCCGGCCAGACCGGCGCGCGCAGGGTCTGATCGAAACGCTCGTTCTCGAGTTCGAGCAAGACGCCGATGCACGGGTAATCGTGCGTGCGCGCATAGGCTTCGAGTACATCGAATGCGCGCACCAGCAGGCGATAGACCAATCGGCTATCGCGCCACTTCGCGCCGATAAAACAACGGTAGTAGTACAGCGGTTGTCCCATGCGTGGCAACGTCATCGGCACCACCGTGCACACGCCGGCAACGCGGCCATCGTGGTCGCGCGCATCCAGCACCAGTTCCTTCAGGCGCTCATTCGCATTGATGTCTTTTGTGAACGCATCCTCGCGCTCCCAGAATTGCAATACGGCATCGTCGTTCTCGCGCGACTGCATTTGCCAGTGCGAGACGAAGCGGAACGAACCGGCTGATCTTGAATCAACGTTCGTCATGCAGTTTCCGAGTATTCAGTCGCGACAGCGTGATCGAAATAGCCACTTGATTCGGGCGACGGTCTTGTTGCGCAACTCCTTCGCCATTCAAAGCCCCCATCCGTGCGTGGTCAGGAGCAACCTTCGAAGTCCACGTCGAAGACTTTGTCAGCGCGATCGACCTCATACGCGCCGATGTCTGCAATGGCGGGGCCACCTGGCGACCCGGATTCGCGTGCGTAGAGCGAGCCGCGCTGATCGGACGAATCACCAAATTTGTTGTTACCTTTATCGATTGCCGGGCTATGGCCGAGCAGTGCGTGCGTCATGGAAGCGCCGCCATTGTCCTTCAGCGGGCCGAGCAGTGGGCATTTGCCAACGATGGTGTCGGCAGGCAAGCTGATTCCCGGCGTTAGAACCAGATTGTTGCTGCCGCTGACCGCAACGTTGCCATTGATATCGCTGGGGACGGCAGGTGAGCCAAAGCTGTTGTTGGCAATCAGGATACTTTCGAATTTCGCTGTTGCCCCAACAGGACCACTCAACACCACGCCCGCTGCAAAACCCGCGGGCCCGCCAGCGGTATTGAATGCAATCGTCGAGTTGAAAAAATAAGCGTGAAGTTTCTGGGAGTAGATCCCGCCAATATTCTTTTTCGCACTATTGCCTGAAATTGTGCTGTTGACAATCGCTAGTGAACCGCTGCCATTGATCAACCCCAATCCACCGACGTTACCGTCTGCGTGATTGCCGGCTATAGTCGAATTGTAGATCCCCACGCTGAGCCCCTTTACCATCACAGCACCTTCATAGCCGCCGTTGTTTCCTGTGTTGGTTGCAATATTGTTGATAATGTTACTTCGGGTGGAACGAAAATTTCCGAGCGCATATACCGCGCCGCCAAGCGCTCCGGGGCCGTTGCTCGAATCGGCGGTGTTGAGGGAAATCGTGCTGTCGACAAGTGTCGTTTGGCCAATTGTGTAAATTCCGCCACCACGCGCATCAGCGACAGTTCCCTTTGCGGTGCAGCCAGTGACACCGGCATTGAGCAAAAGTACGCTGCCCTTGGAATAAATACAGCCACCCTTCGCGACGCCCGCAGCATTGACTGCGTAGCCTTTGCTCATGCTCAGGTCTTGGATCCGGAGCGTGCCGGTACCGTTATGGGTGAAAATTCGGCTGTGCTGGATAGTGTTGTTGTATTTGCCGGTCACGTTGAGTGCGGTCAAACCCGGACCTTTAATGGTCAGGTCATTGCGCGAAGTGACAATAGCGCCGGTCGTAAGGGAGATGGTGCTGGTCGCGCAGCCTGGACTACTGGTCGTCAACCCGCTGGCATCGACGGTGTCACCTTCGACGGCAACCGTTACCGCATTGCGCAGGCTGCCAGCACCGGTGTCGTTACAGTTGGTGACGAACGTAGTCGCGTAGGTGGCGGGTGCAGCCAGGGCGAAGATCGCACCCATGCAGGTGGCCAATGGTTTGCGGCGCGATGCACGCAATAGCCGCGATTCATGCAATCGTATAGGCGATTCGATCAACATCGGAATTCTCCCCAGCTTTCGTTTAAGTGATGCCCGGATTACCCTATCTGTTCGGCATCGCCGCACAGGCTACGGTACCGCTCCGCGCAAATGCTGCGGCACGATCACGCATGGCCTTCAGATCACGACTCAAGGCGCGCGCTACGCAGGTTTTGTTTGTTTCGACGTGGCACTCCCCAGTGGCCAAATCTGACGTTAGCACAGTTGCGTGAAAATGAAGTGATTCCGGGCAAGAGAACCGATTTGCATGGTGCGACGTTGTTTCACCCGGCAAGCACGGCAGGCGGGTACCGATGATTGTGCGTGAGTCCTTCCCCAGCGACGGCGTCGTTGTCGGATATAGAAAGAACCGATCAAGCCCTCTCCCCCGACTGCGTCGGGGAGAAGGAGCAGGTTCGCAATCAGAACAGCAGCGAAGCCATCTTGCGCCGATAGGTACTAATTAGTTCGGCATCGTCGAGCACGTCGAACGCTGCGATCAGGCGTTTCTTTGCCTGACCGCCGTTCCAGTCGCGTTTGGCTTTGAGGATGTACAGGAATTCGTCGAGACCGGCGGCGGCATCGCCTTCAATGACGAGGCGTACGCCGAGCAGGTCGCGGGCGGCGTAGTCGGCGGGATCTTTCGCCAAACGTGCGCGCAGTGTTTCGACATCCGGCGCGTTGTCGAGTGCGCGGTCGAAGTCGACCTGGTTGCGCAGACGCTTGGCTTTTGCGTCTTCGGCAAGATTCGGCGGCAGGTTGTCCAGCTCGGTGACGGCGGCATCGGCAAGTCCCGCGCGCAGATAGGCGTGGGCCAGGTCGAGCTTGAGTTCGGGTTTGTCGGGCGTTGCCGCGATTTCCTGTTGCAGGCGCGCGATAGTTTGTTCCGGGGTTTCGCTTGGCTTTTCCTGAACCGCGTTGGCGTCGTCGCCCGCTGCGGGTGCCGCGATGTGGCGTTGCAGGAATTCGCGCACGCCCGACTCCGGCAGCGCGCCGGTGAAGCCGTCGATCATCTGTCCATCCTTGACCAGCACGACGGTCGGCAAACTGCGGATGCCGAATGCGGCGGCGAGCTGCTGCTGCGCGTCGGTATCGACCTTGGCCAGTTTCAGCGTACCGTTGTAACTGGCGACGATCTTTTCCAGAATCGGCCCAAGCTGTTTGCACGGCTCGCACCACGCGGCCCAAAAATCGACCAGCACCGGCGTGGTCAACGAGGCCTTGATGACATCGGTTTCGAAAGTGGCTTCGGTGGCGTCAAACGTATGGGCGGCTGCGGACACGTGGCATTCCTTGATGGTTGCAGACAGCAAAGGTCTGGGCGTCGTGCAGGATATCAAGTTCGTTCTCGCGCTGCGATGCGAACGCGCTAAGCTATCGTGCGGGGGAAGACAAAGCAGGTATTGCCAAAGGTACAAACAGGAAGTACATGCAACCCGAAGCCCTTTTTACCCTGGTCTATGAGGAACTGCGCCGTATCGCGCGTAGCCAGCGTCGCGCCGCGGGCGCCCCGGCCACGCTGGATACGACTGCGCTGGTGCACGAGGTTTACCTGAAGCTGCATGCGCTGCCTGAAGCCGAGGCCATCGGCCGCGTGCATTTTCTCTCGTTGGCTACGCGCGCCATGCGTCAGATCCTTGTCGATCATGCGCGTTCGCGTTCGCGCCTGAAACGCGGCGGCGAGTACACGATCACGGGACTCGACGATCAGGTCGGCGTTGCGTCGAGCGTGATCGATCTGGTTGCGCTCGATGCGGCGCTGACGCGTCTGGCTGAATTGGATCCGCGCGCGGGGCAACTGGTGGAATGGCGGGTTTTCGGTGGACTTCAAATCGACGAGATCGCTAAGTTGCAGAACATGACCGAGCGTACGGTTTTTCGCGACTGGCGCCGCGCGCGCGCATTTCTCGTGCGTCAGTTGGGTCTGGAAAGAGTGCAGGCCTGAGCATGGATACGCAGCGCTGGCAACGCATCGCAGTGATATTCGACGACGCGATTGAAACGCAGCCCGAGGCGCGCGCGCAGTTGCTGGATCGGTTGTGCGCTGGCGACGGGGACGTGCGTCGGGAAGTCGAAGCCATGCTTGCCGCTGATCTCGGCGCATCGCAATTCGATACGGATGTCGATTCCGCGCGCAATTCGGCGGTTGTCGACTGGGCCGATACCGATGAGCGCGACAGCGTACGTGGCAACGAGCGCTTTGGGCCGTGGCGCATGCTCAGCGAGCTCGGTCGAGGTGGCATGGGCGTGGTGTGGCTGGCCGAACGTGCGGACGGTCAGTTCGAACAGCACGCCGCACTGAAATTGATCAAGCGCGGTATGGATAGTGAAGCACTGATCGCCCGCTTCCTGCGCGAGCGCCAGATTCTCGCGCGTTTGGAACACCCGAATATCGCGCGCCTGCTCGATGGCGGGATCGGCGACGACGGACGCCCGTATTTCGCGATGGAATACGTCGCTGGAGAAGGCTTGCTGCGCTATTGCGCAGAGCGCGATTTGAAACTGGAAGCACGCATTGAATTGTTCCTGCAAATTTGCGCAGCGGTGCAGTTCGCCCACGCTCAATTGGTCGTGCATCGCGACATCAAGCCATCGAATGTCCTGATTACCGCAGGTGGTGACGCCAAGCTGCTGGATTTCGGCATCGCTAAATTGCTGGATGAAGCCGGCGACGGCGAAACGACGATGATCGACGCGCCGCATCGTCCCTTGACTGTGGCATACGCAGCGCCGGAACAATTGCGCGGCGAAGCGGTGACCACGGCCACGGATATCTACGCGCTTGGCGGCGTGCTCTATGAGTTGCTTACCGGCCGACGGGCGCTCGCCGCAGCCGAGGGCTCGACCCTGCAGCAGATGCTGCAGGCCCATACCACGACCGATCCCGCTGCGCCCAGCCGTGTGGTTGCTGCGGACGCGGCGATTTCTGCGCGGCGCCTGCGCGGAGACCTGGACACGATCGTGCTCAAGGCATTGCAGCGCGAACCGCAACGACGCTATGCGACGGTTGCAGCATTTGCCGATGACCTGCAGCGCTTTCTATCCGGCCAGCCGATTCAAGCGCGCCGCGACCACAACTGGTATCGCGTCGGCAAGTTCATTGGCCGGCACCGTGTGGGGGTTTTCGTCGCGACGGCCGGCGTTCTGGTGCTTGTTGCCGCGCTGCTGTTGGCGTTGTGGCAGGCAAGCGAAAAGGCACATCAGGCTCAGGTCTCGCAACAGGTCACGCAATTTCTCACCGGCTTGTTCCACGGCGCCGATCCGACCCTGACGCACGGCGCAACCGTGACCGCACAGGACCTGCTCGATCGCGGTGCACAGCGGCTGCGCGAGGATGCACGCATGGAGCCGGCGGTGAAAGCGCGACTGCTGCACACGGTGGCGGCAACGTATACCGATTTGGGACTCTACGATCGCGCGTTGCCACTGGAGCAGCAAGCGTTGCAATTGCGCCGCGCGCGACTCCGCCCGCAAGATCCTGAAATCGCCGACAGTCTGGACCAACTCGGCCGTATCTACACCGAGAAAGCCGACTATGCAAAGGCCGAATCGTTGTTGCGCGATGCGCTGACCCTACGCAGCGACAATCTTCCCGCGGACGATCCGGCGATCATCGACAGTCTTGGCAATCTTGGTCAATTGCTACAGGACCGCGGCGATTTTGCCGGTGCCGATGGTCCTTTCCGCCAGGCGCTTGCAGACAGTGAACGACGCTTCGGCGCCGGTTCCGCCGAAACCGCGCACCAACTGGACAACCTGGCGACGAATGAAGACAACCTTGGCAAGAGCGCGGATGCGGTGGCGATGTATCGACGCGCGCTGGCGATCCGCGAAAAGGTGCTTGGCCCGAACGATGCCGAAGTGGCGACGTCATTGATCAATCTCGGCACTCATCTGGACGATGCGGGAAATCACGACGATGCATTGAAACTGCTCGAGCGTGCGCGAGCTATTCGCCTGAAAATTTACGGTCCCGAACATCCGTTGGTTGGTTATGCAGATCTGTCACTGGCCGGCGTGTACGACTCGGAAACTCGCCTCGCCGATGCCGAACGCACCGCCAATGATGCTCTGGTGATTTTTCGACGAACATTACCTGCAGATCATCGCAAGATCAGCGAAACCTTGAACCTGCTTGCCATCTTGCGCACCGAGCATCGCGATTTCGCCGGCGCTGTTCCGCTGTTCCGGGACGTGCTGACCAAATTCCAGCATACGCTCGGAGCAGACCATCCCGATACGCTGGCCGCACAAAACAATCTTGCCGCCACCTTGCTGCATGCCGGTCAATTCGCCGAGGCCGAAAAGCTGCAACGCAACGTACTCGAGCGCGCACAGCCAGACAATGGCCAGGGGCTGGTAGCCACCAATTGCGAAAATCTGTCGATCACTCTGGAACAGGAGGGCAAGTTCACCGAGGCGATTGCATTCGCGCGGCGCGCACTGGAAATCCAAATCAAGCGCGAGGGGAAAATCTCCGGCAACGTTGCAGTCGCGCTGCGCGGCGTCGCCATCGCCGAAGCGTTCGCCGGCAACACTGCGGACGCTGAACGCGATTTTCGCGCGACCTTGCGCATGGGCGAAAAATTGAAGGTGTCGCAAGGTATCGATCTGTTTCAATGGCAGCTTCCGCTGGCTGACTTTCTCGTCGGCGCAGGTGAGTGCAGCGAAGCCGTTCCGTTACTGCAAAGTGTCGTGGCCGCGCTCAACGGCGATGCAAACCTCGTATCGCAATTGGAAGCCAAGCTATTGCTCGGTCACTGCCAGGTCGCCGGAGAGCATCACGCTGCAGGTATTGCGATGGACGCTGCGGCACGCAGGGCATTGCGTGCGATACCAGGTGTAGAAGTGGACTTGTATCCAACCGCTGGCAAGATGCTGAGCGGCGAAGGCGTAACGCCAGCGCAACCGCGTGCTACATTGCCGCCGCCTGGCGCAGCTACACCTCAGTAGCTTGTCATTCGAATCCGTTCGTAAAAATCCTGTCGGGATCCGATTCGTAGGCGCCGATATCCGAGGCAGCGCCGACGACACGCCCGAATCCGGGGCCACGCTGATCGTATGGGAGAAACTGCGGATTCTTGCCGGCGTCGATCGCGGGGCTGCCTGTTTGCAGAGCATGTGTCTTGGTCGGTCCGCCGTTGTTTGCCAACGGCGCAAGCAGTGGGTCCACTCCCATGGTCGCGACATTCGCGGGCAGGGCGCTTGCGGGGTTGCGGACCAGGTTGTACGCACCGGTCACAGTGGTGTGCGAGACCAGATCAAAGCCGCCACCGGATGTAGACGTATTATTCGCGATGATGGTGCTTTCAAGGTCGACGGTGGCATCCGCATACAGGTAAATCCCCGCGCTGGTGCCCTTCGCGACATTGAAAGCAATCGTGGAGTGGTCGACGGCCATCGATATCCGCGCATAGATCGTAGACGAACCGGTAGTGGCGGTATTGCCGGAAATCGTGCTGTTACGTATCTGTGCGGAACCTGCGATTACCAGCGCGCTATTGTTGACCGACTGGTTATGTTCAAGCGTCGAGTAAGTAATGTTCGCGGCAAAACGCGTACGCATGCCGCCGCCCGAGCTGGCGGGCGAGACGGCGCGGTTGCCGCTGATCGTGCTGAATGCCACGTCGACATGGTTGCCATAATGGCTGAAAATGCCGCCGCCGCTGGCGACACCGACGTTGGCTTGGGCGATATTTCCCACCACAGTACTACGCACTATCTTTATATCTGAGACGAAAGTATCCATGCCGCCGCCCTGGGCGTAGCCGCTGATAACGCTGGCGGAAGACAACGCCTGATTTCCACTTACCGTGCTGTCACGCAAGTACGCATCCCCTCCCTGAGAGTAGATTCCCCCTCCGCGGGCGTTCAGGCCGGTCGCAACGCTGCCGGTTACTTCGCTGGCGTACATGTTCAGCATGCTGACAACGATGGCGCCGCCACGCACCGGACCTGAACTATTGACGACTTTGCATCCGCTCACGAGCGTCGATTTCAACGTCACGATGATGCGCAGAGATCTGTTCGCCCCAATCGTGAATGCACCGTTGGCGAGCGTGATTGTGCTGCACGAAAGTTGGCTTAAATCCACCGTATCCCCATCGGCGGCGAGGAAAATTTCGCTACGCAGCGTACCAACCGCTTCGTTATCCGCGCAGCTGGTTACTGCAAGTGTATTGCCTGTAGCCGCAAACGACTGACCCGATACTTTCAGTTGCTTCAGGCCGTGCCGCAACGTGCGAGTGGAGGTCAATGCGGTTGGCAATGGTGCCGCGACAAGCGATTGCGCTGTTGTGTCCGCCGTGGCTAATGCGAAAGTGACGCACGCGGCAAGTCGACCCAGTCGGGGCAGACAGGAGGATTTAGGATTCGCTGTGTTCATGATCGACTCTTCGCTAGTGTACGAGTGCGGCTTGCGGATAAAGTGGCGTGGTCAATTGCCCGATCACTTTCCTGCCGGAGGCTGCACATTCACGTAGTCGTAATGCATCGATATGTGCCGCGTACTTGCCTTGTCGTCCGCGTCGAGGTCGATCTCCGCGCGAAGGGGCAGGCCGGTGCTGGTGGAAATCCACAGCTTTTGACTTGAGGTGCCGTCTTCGGTCTTGTTGAGAATGTTGTACACAACAGTGGCCACGCCGCTCACGGTTTTATCGCTCACGCGTTGACACGTCGCCTTGGTGCTTTGCCACGCTTCCTGCTGATCTTTTTTCTCGCCTTCCGGGCTATATTTGCGCGAAGCCCATTTGCCATCGACCTTGATGAACATCGAGTCATTTGTTGTGATCAACTCGCCGCTGATTGTCTTGCCGCCGTTGCTGTCCGTTGTGTAGCTATGGCGCGGCGTGGTGGCCAGTTTCATCATTGCGTCTGCAACTGGTCCGCAGCCACCGTTTTCCGCCAACGCCGGGGTCGCGAATACGCAAATCGTGGAGACTGACATGGCGCCGATGATCGACACTGCACGCAGCAATACGAGCATGAATTTCATGATTCTAGTCCTTCAATAAGTTGGCAAAAATCTTGTTGCACAGCGCGCCCAATCGTCGTTTCTGATTGGCTTCGCCGGAGTGGGCGAACCCGTCGCCCATGCTCATCGGAGTTGGGGCGACTTCGCACAGAACGTTGTTCTTCTGCGCGCTCACTTCGTGCAGATCGGGCTTCCATACTGCGCTGTCGCCGACTCCAGCCAAGGGCGACCATTTCGCGTATGCATCCATTTTCCCCGAGGTAAATGTGGCGATGGTCGCCTCGCCCAAACCGGGTCGCAACGTCACGCGCAATTCTCCGGTCCCGTAAGCATTCTTCGCAGTGAAATAGCACGTCTGTCGATCGCCACGCAGCGGTTTGGTGCCGACAACGGGTGCGCCAAGAATGTCGCCAACGTCATCGGGCGCCAACAGGTTTCGTTCGCAGACGCTTCCGGCTTTGGTGAGCGTGGATGCATTGGCTGGCGAGTTCGGCGTGGCTTTCGAGCAGGCGGTCAAATTGAAAAGCGCGCATGTGAACGCACATACGAAACATATTCTGAAGATCATGACATTCTCGGCAGTGATGGATTCAGATTGCGTTACGCTGTTCAGAGAAATCAGCTGACAGAATTTGGTTGAAATAATGCAGCATCGCGCCGAACGTGAGGTGCGACGCGCTGCTTGCCGGTGCGCCGTTCCTCACTCGAACCCATTGCGGAATATCGCATCACCCAGACTGGTCAGATGCAGATAAATCGCCGAAACAGAATTCAGGCTCGTGACCACAATTTCCCCGGCCGCCTGGTGGTAGCTCGGGAAGTAATTGAAATCGACATCGACGTTGCCGGGGCTGTAATCGGTTGTGGCATAAATCAGAACCAGCAAGTAATACTGGTCAACCTGCAGCGGCAAATTCGCGCTGAGTAGGCGAAAGTGCAGGTGCGGACAAAATCCTTTTTGCAACGCTGACGTCAGGATCAGGTATGTACCTTCAGTCGATCCGCCGACATTGCCGATGCGTTCCTGCACGGTCGGGCTTGTTGCACAGAACAGGCGGCCGCCAGTCAGTGCGGTATTCGGCGGTGATGTACTCGGGTTGTAGACATCGCCGGGCGCAATGGTTGATCCCGCTTGAGCGACGATATCGCCCATCGTGCCGGGGCCAGCAAGCACCGCACCGGTTTCGATCAGCACTTCGGAGCTGGCCAGACTTTTGTCCACTTCGAGCAGACCGGACTGGATCGTTGTCTTGCCGGTGTAGCCATTCGCGCCGGTGAGTTGCAGAAAGCCGGAGCCAACCTTGGTCAGTGCGCCGCCGGTGCCGCCCTCGAATCCACCATCCAGAATCTGGCCGTCATACGTGGAGGTGTAG
>CAJDUT010000077.1_pt1 | contig 12637 bp, 4 predicted proteins | sample 7390981 | NCBI WGS metagenome assembly CAJDUT01 (sample SAMEA7055681, study PRJEB34461) | soil metagenome | biome: terrestrial ecosystem; feature: Peninsula; material: soil | place: Antarctica | collected 2016 | reverse complement strand
AGCTTGCGCAGGAACGGGATGAGTACGATCAGCGCGATGCCGACGATGATGCTGCCCCAGCCGAGGCGCTCGAACAAGATCGCGTAATCCGGATTGGTGACGAGCGCGGAGTTGCCGGCGGGTTCGGGCACCATGCCGGAGAAATCGCCGGCGAACAGCGATGCCAAACCGGTGACCATCATCCAGCTGCCCATCATGATGCCCTGGTATTTGCGCGGCGCAAGCTTGCCGATCATCGCGTAGCCGATGGGCGATATCAGCAGTTCGCCAATCGCCTGCAACACGTAACTGGCGAACAGCCAGACGAAGGCGGTGCGGCCGACATCGTTGGCCATCGAAATGCCAACCGGCAACGCGAGAAAACCCAATCCCATCAGCAGCAGCGAAATGGAAAACTGCAGAGGGATATCGATGTTCCAGCCTTTGCGACGCAGGTTGCCGAACCACGAAGCCAGCAACGGGCCGCCGATCACGATTACCACGGTGTTGATGTTCTGCACCCATTGCGGCGCGATTTCGATTTTCCACACATGCAGGTCGACGTTGTGTACCGCGAACAATTGCAATCCATTCGGCGCCATCTGGTACAGCGACCAGAACACCAGCGAGCCCAAAGCGAGAATCAGGAACGCCCACATGTTGTTGCGTTCCAGCCGGTCACGATGTTTGAACGTGAGGTACAACAGCATCGCCGCGACCATGGCGCCGATAGCCTTGAGAAGAATTTCCGTGCGCCCGGTGTGCTGCAACATGATCCATAGCGTCGGCACCAGCGCGAGCAGAATCGCGATGCCGACCATCAGGCGCAGCCGAAATGCGCTGGGGGTGGCATCGAGCAAGCTGGTATTGCGATCAGCCAGATTCCGCCAGTTGAATCCGACCAGGATGATCGCGAGAAAATTACCGATGCTGGCGAACCAGAACAGACGACTGTAGTCGCCGGTCAGTTGGTAGTGACCGGCCACCGCGAAGCCGATGAAGAAGCCGATGTTCATGCCCGCGTAGTTCCACAGGAACGCGCCTTCGCGACGGCTGTCCTCTGGCGTGAAGCGCTGCGTCAGCATCATGTTCAAGCAGGTGACATTCAGGCCGCTGCCGGTGAGAAACAGCGCCAGTCCCCAATACAGCGAAGCCGCCGTGCCTGCCGCGATGATGCCGCAGCCGAACACTTGCAACACCATGCCGCCGACGAACAGATTGCGGTTGCTCAGAAAGCGCCCGCCCAGATAACCACCGAACAGATGCAAGCCATAGTTGAACGCGCCGAACACGCCCATGATCGCGGTGGCTTCCTTGGCCGAAAAGCTCAGATGCTTCGTCGCGTACAGCACCAGCGTCGAATACAACACCGCAAAGCCCAGCGTCGACACCAACTGGATGAAGAACAAGGCGCCAGCGCCTTCCGGGATACGGTGGATGGTGGTGCGCAACGATGACAAGGCGTTCTCCCCGGTGGATGCGGTAGTTCGATGGCGTGGTTCCGAGTTCGTGGCGCAGTTTACAGGGCTGGATGAATTCAGCCAGTCAGTACGTGGCGCAACCCTTCGTTCTGGATCAGGATTGCCGACTTCGGATGATGCAGGCACTGTCCGACATCGGGCTGCGATCGCGGGTCAAGAAGAACGCAATTTCTGCGGGGCGGCCAATGGCTGGAGCGACAGTTGCGGGATCGTGAGGGCGATATCGTGAATGACCCGACTGGGGTGTCGCTCCCGTTTTCATCGGTGTGTGGGCTCGAATCGTGGGTTGCAACCAAAGCTCGCAATGCCTTGCTATGCTTGGCCTGCTTCAACATCAACGCTATCAAATTACCCACACGTTTCCACGAAGCGCTCTGATCTGATTCTTGGGGAGAAGCAAATGACGTTTCTGTTGATGTTGGCCGGCGCCTTGCTGGCGCCGTACTTGTGTGTCGCGATCTTCGGTGAACCATCCGGTTGGACCAGCGCCGCTGGTGGTCTGTGCCTGGGATACCTGCTGGCACAGGTGCTGAAGGCACGTCGCCGTCTGACTGAACTGGAAAGCAGCTTCATGCAGTTGCGCGCAACGGTGGCCGTGCAAGCCAGCGAGCGAAACCGGGCGCAGGCTGCGACCTCGGATGCGGGAGTAACGACGCCAACGCCGCCACCAAAGGCTGTCGCCGCCGTGGCGACCTCGCCAGTCAACATCGCGCCGGCGCCGGCGCAAGTCGACGTTGCGGGATCATTGCCGGAAGCTTCCTCGCGGGCACTGATTGCACCGGCGCCAAAGCCCGCCGCATCACCGCCACCAGCCGCTATTCGGCCGCAGCTACCGGCACGCCCGGACCCGCTAGTGCAGGCATTTTCACGCGTGAAGCAATGGTTCACCGAGGGCAATGTGCCGGTGAAGGTTGGCGTGATCGTGTTGTTCCTGGGTGTTGGTTCACTGCTCAAGTACGCGACGGATTCTGGATGGTTGCACGTACCGATGGAATTGCGCCTGGCCGGTATCGGCTCCGTTGCGCTCGCCGCGCTCGTGTTCGCGTGGCGCAAGCGCAGTTCGCATCGCGCGTTTGCGCTCAGCCTGCAGGGCGGTGCCATCGGTGTGCTGATGCTGACGATCTTTGCCGCGTTCCGCCTGTATCACTTGTTGCCCGCCGGCTTCGCGTTTGCGCTGCTGGTTCTGGTGGTTGCCGGGGCCGGTATGCTGGCAGTTTTGCAAGATGCGCTGGCGCTGGCGGTGCTCGCGATTGTGGGCGGTTTCGTCGCGCCGATCCTGGTCTCAAGCGGGAGTGGTGACCACGTCGCACTGTTCAGCTATTACGCCCTTCTCAACTGCGCCATCTTCGCGATTGCCTGGGTGCGTCCGTGGCGTGCGCTGAATCTGCTCGGATTTGCGTTCACGTTCGGCATCGGCACCGCGTGGGGCGTGCTCGAATACAGCCCCGAACAGTTCGCCAGTACCGAGCCATTCCTTTTGCTTTTCTTTGGTATGTACCTTTTGATTCCCTGCTTCAATGCACGCCGGCTTTCACCGGATCGGCGCGATCGAATTGATTCGGCTTTGGTGTTCGGCATGCCGCTGCTGGCGTTCCCGTTGCAGGCTGCGCTGTTGCATGGCGCACGCATGCCGCTGGCCTGGAGTGCGCTCGGCGCCGCGTTGATTTATCTGGTGCTGGCGCTGCTCGAATTGCGTCGTCTGGGTTATCGCCTGCTGGGCGAATCGCACGCGCTGCTGGCGATTGGGTTCGCCACGCTCGCCGTGCCGTTGGCGCTGTCCGCACACGCGACCGCCTGCACATGGGCGCTTGAAGGTGCCGTGTTGATCTGGCTCGGCTTGCGCCAGCAGCGTCGACTGCCGCGCTGGATCGGTTATGCGTTGCAGGCTTGCGCCGGATTGGCGTTCTTGGTTGGATACCGCGGCGTGATTTCGTCAACGCCAATCCTGAATGGCGAATTCTTTGGCGCGGTATTGATCGCGTTGGCGGGCCTGGTCAGTGCGCGCCTACTCAGCCGTGCCAACGATCGCGCGCCATTGGCGACAGTATTTTTCGTCTGGGCCTGGGGCTGGTGGCTGCTGGCGTGGGGCGAGCAAATCGATCACTTCGTGCCGACCCATTGGCAGCCGAACTGGTGGCTGGTCCTGATCGCCGTCACCGGCGCGCTCGCAGCCGAGGCGTTCCGGCGCTTGCGCTGGCGCGAAAGTGCGTGGCCGGCGCTGGCATTGTTCGTGGCTGCCCTGCCGCTCATCTCTGGCACTACGATTGCCAATCACGGCCCCCTCGAAGGTTGGGGTGCGCTCGCTTGGGGGTTGTGGCTGGTTGCGGCACTGCAGGCGCTGCACGCTCTGACAGCGGGCAAGCAGATTTTTGTCCACATTGCACATTTTATATTTTTATGGATCGTCGCGATCGTGCTCGGTACCGAACTGGGGCATCTGGCCGAAGCCCATCTTGAACTCGGCGCCCTCTGGATTACGCTTGCCTCTCTGGCTCCGCTGGGCGTGTTGTTCTGGCTGACTTTGGTCCGCGCCGCGCTGGTGCGCTGGCCCGATGCCGACGCCGCCGATCGTCTGCATCAGTGGCTATTGTTGAGCATCGCCGTCGTCCTCGGCTGCGCCTGGTGCGCTGGATTGTTCGTCGAAGGCCAGCCTGCACCGCTGCCGTACCTGCCGTTGCTCAATCCCTTGGAGCTGCCGCAATTAGGTTTTCTCGTATTGCTGCTCGCCTGGTATCGACACGCTGCTGCCGAAGGGCACGTATTGCCGTCCGCGGAGTTTCGCTCACGCGCACTGGCCATCGCCGGTCTCGTGCTGCTGACCGCTATTACCTTGCGCGGCGCGCACTTCCTCGGTGGCGTCGCATGGAGCGAGGCATTGATGGAATCGTCGCTGGCCCAGGCGGCGCTGTCGATCGTGTGGACCGTTGCGGGTATTGCCGCGATGTTGCTTGGCAAATGGCGAGGCTCGCGTGCCATCTGGATCGGCGGCGCAGCATTGATGGGTATCGTCATCCTCAAATTGCTGCTGATCGATCGCCAGCATCTGCAGGCGCTGCCGTCCATCATCGGCGTGCTCGTCGTCGGCGTGCTGCTGGTCGGCGTCGGTTACTTTGCGCCGGCACCGCCGCGAGTTATTGGAGAACGTACATGAGATCGAATATTTTGGTCGTCGTTTTGCTTTCCGCCGTGTGCACACTGGCCCACGCCGATGTCGTGGACGACTACGCCTACGCATGGCCATTGCAAACCGAGGGCGATAGCGCCGCGTGGCAGGTCGAACTCACGCCGGAAGTTTACGCAGCAATAAGTACGGATGATTTGCGCGATGTTGGCGTGATCAATGGCGCTGGCCACGCCGTACCCATTGCGCCGTATCAGGCCATGACGCGGACCACGCCAGGATCGGCCGCAACAATCGATCTGCCCGTGTTTTGGTTGCCTGCGACTCCAGCATCGTCCGGTAGCAACGATGCGCCGATCCTGCTGCATATCGAACGAGGCGCGGATGGGAAGTTGCGGCGCATGGATGCGCAAGTCGGCGACTCGCCTGTGGTTGGCACCGCAACGCCGGCGCCGCAGCAACGCGACGCGTTGCTGGATGCCAGCGGCATGCACGTCCCGCTCGAGAGTTTGCGCATCGACTGGGATGCCAGTGCTGGCGATGTGACGGCACGCTTTGCCATCAGTGGCAGCGATGATTTGCAACAGTGGCACCTGCTGGTGGCCGATGCCAGCGTGCTCAGGCTCATCCAGCAAGGCAAGACACTGTCTCGTCACGACGTGGCACTCCAACACGTAAACGCTACCTACCTGCGCTTGCATCGGCTCGACGACGGCCCCGATTTGCCCAAGCTTACGGTGCAGGCGCGCAGCATTTCGCAATCGACAAGAGCCTCGGTTCCGCGCCTGTGGCTCGCGGCTACAGCCGATGCCGACGCAGCGCAGCAGCCCGATCCAGCGTCGCATCGAAGCGGCGTGGTCTACACCTATCATCTGCCCGCCGTGCTGCCGATTGCGGCGGCCAAAATCGAACTGGCCGACGACAACTCGGTCGCGCAAGTCGATATCTACAGCCGGTTACGCAATGGCAGAGCCCAGCCGGGCGCGTGGACGCCACGTGGCGGTGGCATGGCGTTCCGCTTGCGCGAAGCGGACTCCGTCATCGGCAACGACGAGCTTCCAATAATCCCGCCCAACCGCGCCCGCGAATGGGAACTGAATGTGGCGATGCCATTCGACCACATTCCCACTTTGCGCTTGGCCTTCACGCCGGACCGATTTGTCTTTCTTGCGCAAGGTGGTGGTCCGTACCGACTGGTGGCCGGCAGTGCTCGAGCGCAACATGCCGACTATCCCGTTGCGGCCGCGCTTGCGCAGTTGCGCGCCAGACTTGGCGCGAACTGGCAACCGCCGCTGGCAACGCTTGGCGCTCGCGCGACGCTGCAGGGAGATCGTGCGCTTGAATCGCCAGCGCCAGCACCGGTTCCGCGCGACTGGAAAACCTGGCTGCTGTGGTTGGTGTTGGTGGCTGCGGCTGCGCTGATTGGCGGGCTGGCGCTGAGTTTGTTGCGCAAGCCGGTTGGGAAATAGTCGAGCCAACCCATACTATCGAACCGGCATCCATTGAAAACTAACCATTCGCCCTGAGCGCGGCGAAGTTGAAGGGGATGTTTACCCGAATGTTGTGCTGATCGCGGCAATTCAAGGATGGTCAAATCCGTCGCAGAACAGGGAATCCGACGTGCCGCATTCGCGAAACAGGTTTTGCCGTTCGTACGCGCCGAGATCCTGCGCGCCATAAGCATTGCCCACTGTCGGAAGGTCATAATTGCGCGGGTTGCCGTCGAGGTCCGCGCTGTTGTGAACGAAGTAGGTATTGCTGGTCGGGGCGAAATCGACACCCAGGGAAGTGGCGTTGAGATGGTAGTCGTCGCCGGCCAGATCCACGAACGTCGGCACTCCGAGTGCCACACCCGTGGCGTTGTCCGGCAGCGTGCTGATATCGTTGGACAGTATGTAGCTGACCGCGAGATTTGCCGGATTGCCCGAATAATCCAGGGCCAGCTTGCCGTCCTCGTCGATGATGCTATCGGTAAGGATCAGATCCGATTCCGTGTGGATCACGTGCGCCGCGCCGATGGTGTCGTTGGCGAAGGTGCACGAATTGATGGCGATAGGCACCTCGTTGCCGGAGGTGTAGATCAATTCATCTTGCAGCGTATTTTTGGCAAACAATCCGTTGATCAGCTCAAAGGTTGCGTTGTAGCCGATGCCCAACGCGTGATCGGCGTGATTGCGACGCATGGAAAACCGGTTGGCGATTAAACCACCCTGCTCGCGGATCAGGATGATCGAGCCCTGGCTTGGATCGGTCGTTTCGTTGTCATTGATCGTGTTGCAGAGCGCGGAATTCGTGCACGGGACGGCGCCTTGGGGGATCGGGAACTCGTCGGTCTTGCCCAGCACTACAGCTCCGCCAATAGTATCCACATCGGCGTAAATTGCTGCACCATCGACAGCACTATTGTCCTCGATGCGATAGTCCCGGGCGAAAACGTATGCGGAGTATAACGATGCAGAGTTGTCGCGCGGCTTTAGATAGATTCCGCCGCCGCGATTGCTGGCGCTATTAAATCGGATGCCGACCGGTCTCGATGGGTCCGTGCTGAAAATCTGAGCTTGTGCGGAGCCGCTGTCGGAAGCGTCGATCGAGATGCCGCCGCCGTTGGCCGCGGAATTGTTCATCAGCACACTTTTACCCGCGGCAGAATCCGGCGAGCCAAGGTAGGCTTGGGCCGGACCCACCACGTCGATACCGCCGCCATTGGCGCCGGCTGTATTGCCACCGATCTGGATCCCCGCCTGCACCGCGTTCAACGTCGCATTGCCGGTGATCAGGATGCCGCCGCCGGCGTTGTCCGCGATGTTGCCGATAATCCCGGAGTAGGCCAGCAGGTTGAGGATCGACCCCGAAACACCCGTGCCGTTGAAGTAGATGCCACCACCGTAGCTCGCCTGGTTGGCGCTCACCGATGACGCATCGAGCGTGAGCGAACCGCTGCCTTGAAAGGCGATGCCGCCGCCACTACCGGATGCCTGATGACCACCCCGGAGGTCCAGGAATCGCAGGGTGACATTGCTGTTGCCAGTGATCGTCAGCACGGCGGCACCGTTGTAACCACTGATCGTGGCGCGCGGCCCCACTGGCGGTTGCACGCATCCGAGACCTGGATCGCAAATCCCCACGGGTCCACAAACATCCCCAGGTACGCGTCCGATCAGGGTTACGTTCTTGCCGCTGATGTGGAGGGACTGGGACGCGTAGGTTAGTTCGCTGGTTACGTAGATATTGGTGCCGTAGCTGCATGTCGCGGCGTCGATGGCGGCCTGAATAGTGTTCTGCGTACAAGCGGCATCGCTGCCCATGTTGCCGACATACAACTCAGGCGGCAACTGGATTGGACCGCAGGCTGCGCCGACATCGGTTGCGACGAGCAATGCGAGCAGGCCCAGCAACAGCGATACGATCAAACCGTCGAACGCCAGGCCTGGGCGTTCGGCGCAGCCACGACGCGCAGGAAACAAATCGACGGTTGACATGGTTGCTCCGCAAAGGCAGGCCCGCAAGTGGGCACCTTCGAGGAACGCTGTTTCGGCATGAATCACGTCACACTCATGCGCCGTGGTAACACGGGTGCGGATTCATGGGCGAACGGTTGTTGCGCATGGTGACGATCGTGTCGCTGCTCGCGTCACGAAAATGCGTTGCAGTTGCTGGCTTCGCGCGCGCTGCACATGCGACGCGTCGCAATGCCTGTTGGCGCAGCAGTCGCTACGCGCGCCCGTCCGCGGCATACCGTGGGGCTTTGCTGTGCCCACGTTTCTAAGCCTTTGGCAGCGATTCAAGGATGATCGAAGCCATCGCAGAATACGGAATCCGACGTGCCGCATTCGCGAAACAGGTTCTGAAGTTCGTAGGGGCCGATATCGCGAGGGCCGTAGACGTCGATGATCGAGGGCAGGTCGTTTGTGCGCGGCTGGCCGTCGAGGTCGATACCCTGGGTGTAGTCGATGCCGAGGGGGATCGGTGCCAGATCGACTCCGAGATACTGTCCTGGTCGCAGGTGATAGTCGCCTGCGGCCGCATCCACGAAGGTCGGCGTGCCGTGGATGATGCCGATCCCGACCGGCAGCGTAGTAACGTCGTTCGACACAACGTAGTGAACGCTCAGATTGTTCGGGTTGCCCGAGTAATCAAGCGTCTTCGTTCCCGGCTCGGCGATGATACTGTCGTTGATCGTCAGGTCCGATTCGGTGTGGATCATGGGAACAAGGTTGAACAGGTCGTTGGCGAACGTGCAAGATTCGATGATGAGGGGAGTATCGTTTCCGGACGCATAAATCAATTCGTTCATCCGCAACGGTGGATTAAAGTCGGGTTGCCCATTGTTGGCCATCAGACAATTGGACAAGGAGCTAACGACATGATCGCCGACAATGCGAATCAAATGACTCGCTTCGTTGTGTCGCATTGAAATCCGATTGGCGCTAAAAGTACCCCCGTTCTGGATCAGGATCGCCGATGTGGGGTTGCCGTTATCGTCCACCGCGATGTTGCTGTTGATGCTGTTGCAGCTGCTGGAGTTGGTGCAAGTAACGGCACCGATTGGCGCCGGAACCTCACTACGAAAAAAAACGCTACTGCGTAATGCTGTATACGAAGCGGAATCAAGGTAGATGGCGGCGCCTTCCTGTGCCTGATTGCTTTCAATGCGGTAATCGCTTGCGTATACGAAGGCCGGGCCGTCATTTACTGGCTTGAGATAAATGCCGCCGCCGGTGCGTGACGCCGTATTGCCGACGATACCCACCGGTTGCGATGCATCCGTCGTGAAGAAGTGCACTTCGGCAAAGGGAATAGTGTTGTCAGAGGAAATAATCGCGATACCACCGCCGTACTTGGCGAAATTATTGTGGATCACGCTCGTCCCCCCATCGAAATCAGGAGAACTGATATTGGCCGTTGCCGGACCGATCACGTCGATGCCGCCGCCATTGCCATTGAAAGCTCCGTTGGCACTGATCTCGGCTCGCGGTCCGGCAATCGTCAACAAGGCTTTGCCCTTGATGAGGATGCCGCCGCCATCGCCGCTGGTGGCGAAATCGGCCTGAACTTGGGTATCGTCGAGGAGCTTCAGCTCGGCCGTGGCGCTGCCGGTTCCGTTGAAGTAGATGCCGCCGCCGTTGGCGGCCTGGTTGCCGCGTACGATCGAATTTTGGAGGGTTAGCGAGCCGCTGCCCGAGAACGCGATTCCGCCGCCGCTTAAACCGGGTGCCGTGTTGCCGACGATGTCCAGATTGATGAGCGTGACGTTGCTGGTGCCTGAGATATTGAGTACCGCACTGTCGGCGCCGCTGTTGCCGCTAATGGTCAAGCGTGCGTCCGCCTGCGGGTAACCACCTCCGATTGGAATGGAGCATGGAGCTCCTTTCAGGGTGAGGGACTTGCCGGCGATCGTCAGATGCTGAGCGCTGTACATCAGCCCGCCATCGATGGTGATGGTGTCACCCGCCGTCGCGTCGGCGACGTCGATCGCGTCCTGGATCCGGGTGAATTCACACGACGAGCCAACACCCAGATACGGCCCGACATGAAATGTCTTCGGCAAGCGGAACGCATTGGCGGATTGCGCGGCGAACGGGGCCATGCCGACCAGGCACATCAGCGCAATCAGGGCCGACCGGGAAGGTGCGGTGCGAGACAGGCAGCTCGTGTCGATGACGCGTGGCATACGTGCAGATGACATGGGACACTCCTCAAACACCAGCCCGTAAGTGGGCACGTTCGAGGAACGCCGTTTCGGCAGGAATCACGTCATCGTTGCAAACTTTCCTTCGCCAAAAGTCGGATGCCTGAGGCAAGACTTCAGTTGATTAGCGTCGACGCTCAGCCGAACGGGACCCTTCTCCCCCCGGGAGAAGGTGGCGCGCAGCGCCGGATGAGGGTACGGGCGGAGCGTAAAGGTGCTCTCACGACGCGCTCCGCCCGACCCCTCACCCCAACCCGCTCCCGACGGGAGAGGAGCTTTTTACAGCGGAACTTCGGCACTAATCAGGAGACTTCATTGAACCGCGCTTCACCGGATCAAGTTTCATTGAACAAGACTGCCGCAAGGTTTTGAATCGGCGGTTGCTTTGAGTGCAGCGGCGAGCAATGGATGCGTTTCCAGATGGTTCTTGCGCACGGTCAGGACTGTGGCCTGCGCACTTGCGCGGGCCGTATCGCAGGATCCCGCGGCCGCTTCGGCATCGGCCAGCCACAAACGCGCTTCGAGCAGACGCGGCTGCGTGGAATCGACTTCGTTTTCCGCATGAGCGATCGCCGTGCGTAGGCGTTCGCTCGCGGCAGCGACTCTGGCATGCGCCAGATCAACCCGCGCCAACGCGATCTGCGCCGGCAGCAACATCGGGTTCCATTGATAGGCGACCGCGGCGAGTTCAGTGGCGGCGTGTTCAAACGCATTGGCCGGGCAGTTCGGCGCAGGCGCGCGATCACAGGCGAGTGCAAGTAGGGCGAGTCCGATACGACGCAAATGCGGCGGATAACTCTTGCCGAATTGTTCGATGCCGGTCGCCAGTGCTTGCACTGCCTCATCATTGCGGCCTTCGATCAAATCGACTTCGCCGAGCGTGATCGCGGTGCGGCCACGCCAGGCGACGTTGTCGGCCGTGGCAAGCAGCGCCGTGGACTGATTGAGCGTGGCGCGCGCGCCGACAAGTTCGCCGCGTTCGATCGCAAGCATGCCGGTCAGGCGCAACCCAAGCCCGTAGCGCGCGCTGGTCGCGCCGAAAACCGCCGTGTCCAATTGGGTGGCGCGCGCACACACCTTGTCGGCAGCGGCTGGCGCCATCGTCAGTCCGGCAAAACACAGTTGCTCGGCGTACGAAGCCTGCAACTCGCGTGGTTTGCCGCCGACGTGGTCGGCGATTTTCAACGCCTCGCGCAAATGATCGCGGCCCGCGTGCAACTGGCCGGCGAACAACTCGGCGGCGCCTTCACCGCCGAGGCCTTCCATCAGATCGAACGAGCCTGGGGCCAGATGCAACAGATCGATCTCATGCACATGTCGGTAGGCATTCGCTGCGTCGTCGAACTGCCCGGTCGCTTCCAGTGCGTAACCCAGATCGTAGTAACCCGTTCCGGCTTTCTGGCTATCGGGTCCGTATTCGGCGATGCGCTGAGCGAGCGCTGCCTGCGCGTAGGTCAATGCGCGTGCCGGATCGCCCTGCTCGTTGGCCAGTTTCATCAATCCGCGATACAGGAAAAGCAGGCGATCGCCTCCCGGATGGGCGAGGAATCGTTGTTCGGCGCGTTTGAGTTCCGGCGCGGCACGCTGGTAATCCTCGCGATAGAGCGCATCCAGCGCCGTGGTGAGCACGGCGTCGAGCGTCAAGCTGTCGTTCGGGCCAAGCTGCGCCTCGGCCAATGCGCTGGCGCGGTCGGCGAGTGCCTGACCCTTGTCGGCCTCGCCGACCTTGTTGTCCAGACGCGCGAACATCAGCAACAGATCGACACGTTCACGTGGTCCGAGTCCACTTGCGTGATCGAGTTGATCAACCGCCGTCACCAGCAACTCGCGCAGGCTCGGCTGCTTGTCCACCGGCGTGCCGGCGTCGAGCGGATCGAAGATGCTCTCGACGAAATCACGCACGGTATTTGCCCGACGTGCTTCGTGATGCGCAATATTTGCCTGCCACAGGGCGAGTCCGAGCGCGGCGACAATCGCGAGCAGAAAAAGCACCGTGGTCGCGACGCCACCACGATGGCGGCCGATGAATTTGCGCGTGCGGTACCAGGTCGAGGGCGGATGTGCGGCCACTGGGCGACCTTCGAGCAGGCGCTCGATATCGTCGGCCAGCGCACCAGCGGACACGTAGCGACGTTCCGGTTCGGCCTGGATCGCCTTGAGTACGATATTGTCGAGATCGCCGCGCAGGAACCGCCGCGTCAGCGGCGCGGAGGCCGGCAGCACGCCGGGCTCGGATTGATCGCTCACCAGCGCGGACGGTGTTTGCGAGGTTTGTTCGCTGAGGCGTTGCCCGGTGATCAGCTCACCGAGCAGGACGCCGAGTGCATACACATCGGTCGCGGTCGTGATCGGCGCACCGCTGCGCTG
>CAJDUT010000076.1_pt1 | contig 12773 bp, 9 predicted proteins | sample 7390981 | NCBI WGS metagenome assembly CAJDUT01 (sample SAMEA7055681, study PRJEB34461) | soil metagenome | biome: terrestrial ecosystem; feature: Peninsula; material: soil | place: Antarctica | collected 2016 | reverse complement strand
CTCAACTCACCAGCGTGCCAATCGGTTCGCCGTTGACGATGCGCATCAGGTTGCCTTCGCGGCTCAAGTCATAGATGCGCAGTGGAATCTTGTGGTCGCGACACAGCGCGATGGCGCTCGTGTCCATCACGCGCAAGTTGCGCTGGATGACGTCTTCGTAGGAAAGTTTCTCGAAGCGCTTGGCGTTGCTGTCCGTCTTCGGGTCGGCGCTGTACACGCCATCGACCTTGGTCGCCTTGAGCAGCAGCTCCGCGCCGATTTCGATCGCACGCAGTGCCGCCGCCGAATCGGTAGTGAAAAACGGATTGCCGGTGCCTGCAGCGAAGATCGCGATGCGGCCTTTTTCCAGATGGCGGATGGCGCGACGTCGGATGAAATCCTCGCACACCTGATTGATCTTGATCGCGCTCATGACGCGTACGCGCGCGCCGAGTTTTTCCAGCGCATCCTGCATAGCCAGCGCGTTGATGACGGTAGCCAGCATGCCCATGTGGTCGCCGGTGACGCGATCCATGCCGGTGGCGGCCAGACCTTCGCCGCGAAAGATATTGCCGCCACCGATGACGATGCCCACCTGTACGCCGGCCTGCTGAACCTGGATTGTTTCGCGCGCCAACCTTTGCAACACCTTCGGATCGATGCCGTAGTCGGCCTCGCCGAGCAGCGCTTCACCACTGAGTTTGAGAAGGATACGCTTGTACTTCGGCTCGGCGGGCATGCGCATTTCTCCATTCGCGGTGGGCAAAACGGATGCATTGTAGCCGAGACGGCGGCCTCAGGCGCGATACGCAGTAAGCGCGCTTTGATAGAAACGCTACACTTACGTGAATCGGCAGCGATTTTTTGTCCGATTTGCAGCAACGCGAAGGAGGCCACCGAATGAGAACGTTTTTTACCGAACTCACGCGGCGCCGGGTATTTCGTGTTGCTGCAGCCTACGCGATTGTTGGTTGGCTGCTGATCCAGATCGCGACTCAGGTGTTTCCATTCTTCGATCTGCCCACTTGGTCGGTCCGCCTTATCGTCTTACTCATCCTTGCCGGCTTTCCAATTGCGATGGTGCTGGCATGGGCATTCGACGTGACGCCAGAAGGTATCATTCGTACGGACGAGTCAGGTCAGCCGGTGCTGCGGCGCGCACGCAGTGGCACGTTGAGCGTGGCAGCACTCGGGGTTGTCATCGCGCTTGTGGCTGGTGCGGGTTACTGGATGTGGCATCGGACTTATTCCGAACCGGAAAAGGGGTCGCAGTTACATTCCGCAACGCATATCGCAACGGTATCCAGTGATCGCAACGTGGAAAGTGACTCTGACCCGGTTTCCGCAAAGATCCCCGCCAAATCCATCGCCGTGCTGCCCTTCGAGAACCTCAGTTCGGACAAGGACAACGCTTACTTCTCCGACGCCATGCAGGACCTGATCCTGACCAAGCTCGCCGATATTGGCGACTTGAAAGTGATCTCGCGTACTTCGACGTTGAGCTACGGTAGCCACCCGCAGAATCTGAAGATTGTTGGTCAGCAACTCGGCGTGGCGATCTTGCTCGAAGGCAGCGTGCAGAAGTCCGGAAATCAGGTGCTGATCAACGTGCAGTTGATCGATGCGCGCAGTGACAGTCACATCTGGGCGCAGAGTTATCAGCGCACGCTGGATAACGTGTTCGGGGTTGAAGGCGAAGTTGCGCAGATGATTGCGACGGAGCTCAAGGCCAAGCTGTCTCCGGCCGAAACAGTCCGCATCGCAACGTCGCTGAGCAAAAACAATGCTGCCAACGACCTGTTCCTGCGCGCCGAGTATTTTACCCACCTGGGCGACAACAACTATGACACTGCACGCTGGAAATCGGCAATCCCGTTGTACCGGCAAGCGCTCCAGCTGGATCCGGATTTTGTACTGGCGCTGGCGCGGGTTTCCTACACCGAAAGCGAGTTAGTCTGGTTCGGTGGTGGCGGCGTAGACGTCAAGCAACTAACCGCGCAGGCGCGCAGTGATGCGGAGCATGCGTTGCAGCTGGCGCCCGACCTGCCCGCATCGCAAGTCGCCATCGGCTACAGCGACTACTATGGGCGCGGCGACTATGCCGGTGCGTTGAAGGCCTTCGCGGCGGTGTTGGTACTGCGCCCGAACGACATCGATGCACTCGCTGCCAAAGCTTACGTTGAGCGCCGCCAGGGCCATTTCGATGCCGCTATCGAGGCGTTGCATCAGGCGGTAGCATACGATCCACGCAATAGCCGTCTCGCATTTGTCCTGGGCGACGTCTATTCGGACGTGAGCCGCTATACCGATGCGGAAAACTGGTATGGGCGCGCGCTGGCGCTTGATCCGGATAATGGCAGCGCGAAGATTTTCAACTCGCAGGCCATCCTGTTTTCCAGCGGCGACATTCCGCGTGCACTGTCTGTGGTGCAGGGTGACGACCCGGCGCTGAAGTTGCAACGCGTGAGCTTGCTGACGTACCAACGCAAGTACCAGGAGGCGTTGACCTTGCTCGCCAGCATCGACGACACGCCCGATAATTTTTCGTCGAGTGATGGATCCAAGCTGCAATGGATGGCCGATTTGTATCGGCTGGCGGGCGATTCGACTCGCGCGCGGACACTGTACGCACAGACCTTGCCCAAGCTTCACGCACAACTCGACGTGCAGCAAGGTATCCGTCTGGCGTTCGTCTGGCAAACTATCGCCGATACCGAACTTGGCCTCGGCCATATTGAACAAGCGCTGGATGCGATCGGCAAGGCGCAGGCGATAAGCGCCAAGAATCCTGATCACGTATACGGCCCCGGCATCATGCATGGCAACGCCGCTTTATTTGCCGAAGCAGGCCATCCCGACCTCGCCATACCGCTGCTTGCGAGCGCGCTTGCCACGCCCGGAGTCGGACGCAGCTACTCGCCCGTGATGCTTTGGATCGACCCGGCCTGGGATCCGATCCGCCAAGACCCGGGCTTTCTGGCGCTGCTGAAGAAATACGCCGAATTCGCGCCGACGGTTGCCAGCCTCAACGCCAAACCATGAGTGATTTTATGCGCCGCCAAGTTGGGTACCGCGTCGCTTGGCCCAACCTACTTTGTCGACATACTATTCAGTGCGCTTGAGCTGCGGGTGAGCGAACGCAAACTCCAACATCCGCACCTGGGGCATAAAAAAGCCCGCGATCACTTGCGGGCTTTTGTTTGTTGCGATGAAGGCTGCGGTCAGGCCAAACCAGCCTGCTTCATCACTTCAGCAGCGAAGTCTTCTTCTTTCTTCTCGATGCCTTCGCCAACGGCAAGGCGATGGAAGCCGAGTACTTCGGCGCCTTCTTTCTTCAATGCGGCTTCGATGTTGACGTTGGTATCTAGCACGTAAGGCTGGCCAGTCAACGAGACTTCCGCGAGGGTCTTGCGGATCTTGCCGCCGATCATCTTTTCCTGGATCTCGGCCGGTTTGGCGCGATCCTTGTCGGTCATCTGCGCGAGCGCAATTTCCTTTTCCTTGGCGACAATTTCGGCCGGTACGTGGTCGGGTGTTAGATACGCCGGATTCATCGCGGCAATGTGCATCGCGATGCCGCGTGCAAGTTCATCCGTTCCACCTTTCATTTCGACCAGCACGCCGATGCGGCCGCCGTGGACGTAGGCGGCGACACGATTGCTGCCATCAACGCGAACCATGCGTCGCACCTGCACGTTTTCGCCGACCTTGGCGACCAGTGCCTGGCGCGCTTCCTCAACCGTGCTGCCCTGAGAGGTCTTGGCGGCTTTCAGCGCTTCGACATCGTTTGCGCCGCTGCTCAATGCAACCTTGGCAACGTCGTTGGCGAAGGTGAGAAAGTTCTCGTCCTTGGCCACGAAATCGGTTTCGGAATTGATCTCGACGAGGACGGCCTTGCCTGGCGCGTCGGCGAGCACGATGCGGCCTTCGGCAGCGATGCGGCTGGCTTTCTTGTCGGCTTTGGCCAGGCCCTGCTTGCGCAGCCATTCGATGGAGGTGTCGATATTTCCGTCGTTTTCGACCAGCGCCTTCTTGCATTCCATCATGCCGGCGCCAGAGCGCTCACGCAGTTCCTTGACCATGCTTGCGGTGATATCCATTGCGGTACCTCAAAAGTAATCGTGAACAAAAGCGCGATCGTGATGGTCGCGCGTGACAAATTGCGATTGTGCGGATGTCGGGTTTCGGTCGTGGCGCGGGCGAAAGCTCGCCGTCCAAACCACCGGGCGGCTGGCTATCGGCCAATCCGCCCGTTGTTGCCGCTCAATTACCCCCGCATAAGGGGGCAACGAGGAAACCTTACTCGGCAGCCGGGGCGCTTGCGTCGGCCTTGGCTTCAGGAGCAGGTGCTGCATCGGATTTGGCTTCCGCAGCAGGTGCTGCATCGGATTTGGCAGCGTCATCCGTCTTGGCTTCGGCCCTTTTTGCCGCCGGCGGCGGCGGTCCGCGACGCCCTTGCGGCTTCTTGGCTGGAGCAGGTTTACGCGCACCGGGTTTGTGGCGGTCGGCGCGGTCGCTGGCGGCAGCCTTGGAGAGCGGATTGCCTTCGGCATCGAGCTCGACGAATTCGTCTTTTGCGGCAGCGGCGAATTGCGGTGCAGCAGCCTTGCCTTCGAGTACCGCATCGGCGGCGGCGCCGGTGTACAACTGCACCGCGCGGATCGCGTCGTCGTTGCCGGGAATGGCGTAATCAATCGGGCTCGGGTTGTAGTTGGAATCGACCACAGCCACGACCGGAATGCCAAGCTTGCGCGCTTCCTTGACCGCGATGTCTTCGTGGCCGATGTCGATCACGAACAAGGCGTCAGGCAGGGCATTCATGTTCTTGATGCCGCCGAGCGAGCTTTCCAGTTTGTCGCGCTCGCGGATCAGCGACAGCACTTCGTGCTTGACCAGCTTTTCAAAGCTGCCGTCGGCCGACATGATTTCCAGCTCCTTGAGCCGGGCCACGGACTGCTTGACGGTGCGGAAGTTGGTGAGCATGCCGCCGAGCCAGCGCATGCTGATGTAGGGCATGCCGCAACGGGTGGCTTCTTCCTTTATCGCATCGCGCGCCGAGCGCTTGGTGCCGACGAACAAGACGGTGCCGCGCTTCTGTGCAAGACCGGAGATGAAATTCATCGCATCGTTGAACAGCGGCAGGGTTTTTTCGAGGTTAATGATGTGGATCTTGCCGCGCGCACCGAAAATATACGGTGCCATTTGCGGATTCCAGTAACGGGTTTGGTGACCGAAATGCACGCCGGCTTCGAGCATCTGGCGCATGGTAACTTGAGGCATGGTGAACTCCAGAAATGGGCGGCCGCGAACCTTGGTTTCGCGCGAACAGCCCGGGGTTGAAACCTCCACGTTTCCCTCGTAGCGACCCCGCGGCCGTCGCGGCGAACTCGAAAGTCCGTCGGAACATTTGGCCGGCAAGGCACCCCGATACGAGTGACGAGACGTGTGCGGATTTTGTTCCCCCAACGGGGAACCGCAGAATTGTAGCTTGGTTCAAGGGGGGCGGACAAGTTAAACTTGCTGGAGAGCCGGGAATCGGGATTCGTAAAGCGGAACTGGGACTCGGTTCATAAGTATCCGTCATTCCCGCCTACGCTCGAATGACGAACCATTTAGGCTTCTCATCCCTCAGTCTTCAGCCCTCAAAACTCAATCCTCAGCAGACCCATGGCCGTAAGCATCAAAACTCCCGAACAGATCGAAAAAATGCGCGTGGCCGGGCGCCTGGCTGCCGAGGTGCTCGAGATCGTTGCGGCGCACGTGAAAGCCGGCGTCAGCACTGAGGAACTGGATCGCATTTGTTTCGAGCACATCGTGAATGTTCAGAAGGCGATTCCGGCGAATGTCGGCTACAAGGGCTTTCCGAAAACCGTGTGCACGTCGGTAAACAACGTGATCTGCCATGGGATTCCGAGCCATCACAAGACGCTCAAGGATGGCGATATCGTCAACATCGACGTTACCGTGATCAAGGATGGCTGGCACGGCGATACCAGCCGCATGTACATGGTCGGCGAACCTTCGGTGCTGGCCAAGCGCCTGTGCGCGGTGACGTTCGAGGCGATGATGAAGGGCATCGAACAGGTGCGTCCGGGCGCGACACTGGGCGATATCGGCCATGCGATCCAGCAACATGTCGAAGCGCAGCACTTTTCTGTGGTGCGTGAATATTGCGGACATGGCATCGGTACGATTTATCACGAAGATCCGCAGGTGCTGCATTACGGTCATCGTAATGTCGGCCTGCGCCTGGAAAAAGGCATGACCTTCACGATTGAGCCGATGGTCAATGCCGGCAAAGCGCAGACGCGCTTGTTGCCGGATGGATGGACCGTGGTTACCAAGGATCACTCGTTGTCGGCGCAGTGGGAACATACCCTGGCGGTGACCGATGATGGGTTCGAGATCCTCACGCCCTGGCCGAACGCCGCCTGAGGCGACGATGACCCCCGCCGGTTCCGTTGCGAACAAGGCGCCGATTCTTGTCTTGCCGCGCATGCCGCCGTCGGTACCCCGACTGGGCGTACCGGAGGCCGCGCGCCTGGCCTTGCGTCAGTTGCTGGGCGATGTCGATCGGCAATTGGCCGATGCGTTCGATTCCGGTGTTGCGGCAAACGAACTGCTGGGCTTGCGCGCCGAGACGGTCGAGCGCGTGATTGCGCATGTCTGGAGCGCTTGCATCGGACTCGGTCAGGGCATTGTTCTTTTTGCGGTCGGCGGTTTTGGTCGCGGCATCCTGTTTCCGCATTCGGATATCGACCTGTTGGCATTGAGTCGGCAAACCCCCACGGCGGCGCAATTGCGCGGCCTTGAACACTTTTTCCGTTGCCTGTGGGATATCGGACTCAAGCCCGGGCAGGCCGTGCGCGACGTGGCGCAATGTCGGCAGTTGGCCAGCGAAGACGTAACGGTTTTCACCAACCTGCTCGATGCACGACGATTGTGCGGCGATGCGGACATGGAGCCGATGCTGGCGCAGATCATCGACGATCCGGGGTTGTGGCCGCCGTTGCAATACCTGGCAGCCAAGCGCGCCGAACAGGCCATGCGGCATGCGCGTTTCGACGACACCGCGCTTAATCTGGAACCGAATCTGAAAGACGGCCCCGGCGGCTTGCGCACGCTGGATCAATTGCGCTGGCTCGGTCGCCGCGTGGTGGCCGCAGCGGATTTCGAAGCGCTGATTGGCGCGGATTTGCTCGACCCGGCGGAAGTCGCCGCACTAGCCAATGCGCAGGCGGTGCTGCAGCGTTATCGCTATGCATTGCATCTGGAAGCCGGACGCGCCGAAGAACGCTTGCTGTTCGATTATCAGCGCGGCTTGGCAAACAGATTGGGCTTTCGCGACGGTGAGCGCTTGCAAGACGCGTCTTATGAGGCCACCGAAGCCGCCGAACCGCTGCTCGGCGTCGAGCAATTCATGCAGGATTACTACCGGGCGGCCAATGTGGTCGAGCGCCTTGGCGTGCAGTTGACCGAACGTTTTGAGGAATTGCTCGAACCCGACCCGCAGCCCATTGCGCTGGACGCGGAGTTCCTCGCCGTTGGCCGACGCCTGGAATCGTGCGACGCGGATTTGTTCCTGCGCCGACCCGCGGCACTGATCGATGCATTCGCATTGCGTATCCAACATCCCGAGCTGATCGGATTCACCGCGCAGACGATGCGCCGCATCCAGCAGGCGCAAGTCCTGCGTCGCGCCGAATTGGCCAGCGATCCGAGCGTGCTCGCGGCCTTTCTGAACCTGTTGCGACGCGGTGCACCGGCGGTCGAGGCGATGTGGCAGATGAATCGCCACGGCGTGCTGGCCGCGATTTTGCCTGTATTCGCGCGCGTCGTTGGGCGCATGCAGTACGACTTGTTCCACGTCTACACCGTCGACGAACACACGCTGCGGGTGTTGCGTCATATCGCCCATTTCGCTCAACCCGAGGCGCGTGCGGATTTCCCGGTAGCCTGCGACATTTTTGCCGGACTGGAAAAGCCCGAGCTGTTGTTGCTGGCCGCGTTGTTTCACGATATCGCCAAGGGACGCGGTGGCGATCACTCGACCCTTGGCGAAAACGAAGCGCGCGAATTCTGCGCGCGCCTGGGCTTGGCCGATGAAGATGCCGAACTGGTAGCGTGGCTGGTGCGCTGGCATTTGTTGATGAGTGCCACCGCGCAGCGCCAGGACATCACCGATCCGGCCGTGGTGCTGCGTTTCGCCACCGTGGTCGGCGACTGGGAACGCCTGGAACATTTGTACCTGCTGACCATTGCCGACATCCGCGGCACCAGTCCACGGTTGTGGAACTCGTGGAAATCGCGCTTGCTGGTCGATTTGTATGTCGCCGCGCGCTACGCCTTGCGCAGCGACCTGGCGTTGCCTCTACGCGCAGATGTGCGCGTGCGCGAGTGTCGCGAGCGCGCAACGAAGATCCTGCTCGAACATGGCCTGGATGACGCGCGCATCGCCGCGGTTTGGGTCGACTTTCCGGCAGCAAGCTTTCTGCGCCATCGACCCGAGCAGATCGCGTGGCAGACTGAGGCAATCGTTGCCGGGAGCGCGCTGCCGTTGGTGGCCGTGCATCCGTTGTCGATCCGCGGTACCACGGAATTGTTCGTATGCGCGCCGGATCGCGATGGCTTGTTTGCCGCGATCTCGTCGGTCCTGGATCGCTTGCGCTTCACCGTGATGGAAGCGCGCGTGCTCGGATCGCCGACCGATCTGGCGTTCGATACGTTCCTGTTGCTCGACGGCGACACCCAGGCACCGGCAACCGCGCCACGCACCGCGCAGCTCGAAGCTGCGCTGCGCACTGCACTGGCGCAAACGCCGTATCGCAGCCGACCGGTACAGCGCAATCTGTCGCGCCAGTTGCGTCATTTCCAGATGGCGCCGCAGATCGAATTCGTCGATGATACGGCGACCCTGCGCACCCAGCTCGCGCTGGTTTGCACCGATCGACCGGGATTGCTGGCCGCCGTGGCGCAGGCATTTCTCGACGCTGGCGTGCGCGTCCATGACGCGCGCGTTGCAACATTCGGCGAACGCGTTGAAGATTTTTTCCAGCTCACCGATGCCGACGGCCAGGCGTTGAGTGAACATTGCAGAAATCACTTGCGCGACGCATTGCGCCAGCGCATCGGCAGCCAAAACGGAGCAACACATGTCAACGCCTGAAGCCCTGATCGACGATGCCTTCGAACGCCGCGCGCAATTGGGCCGCGAGGAAATCGAATCAAGCATCCGACCGGCTGTCGAACAGGCTATTGGCCGACTCGAATCCGGTGAATTGCGCGTGGCCGAGCCGGACGGGCAGGGTGGTTGGCGGGTGAATGCGTGGTTGAAAAAAGCCGTGCTGCTGTACTTTCGCATCAACGCCAATCGCGTGGTCGATGGCGGCCCGGCACTGGCATTCGACAAGGTTCCATTGCGCTTCATGCATGGCAACGATGCCGAAATCAGTGGGCTGGGCGCGCGCGTCGTGCCCGGCGCACTGGTGCGGCGCGGCGCTTATGTGGCCGCCGATGCGGTGCTGATGCCAAGTTACGTCAACATAGGCGCGCATGTCGGCGCGGGCACGATGGTCGATACCTGGGCGACGGTCGGATCGTGTGCGCAAATTGGTAAAAATGTACATTTGTCGGGTGGCGTCGGTATCGGCGGCGTGCTCGAACCGTTGCAGGCGTCGCCTACCATCATTGAAGACGATTGCTTCATCGGCGCGCGTTCGGAGGTGGTCGAGGGCGTGATCGTCGAGCACGGCAGCGTCATCGGCATGGGTGTATTCCTGGGTCAATCCACGCGCATTTACGATCGTGCCAGCAAGCAGGTGCACTATGGGCGCGTGCCGTCAGGGAGCGTCGTCGTTGCTGGCAGTCTGCCGGCGGCCGACGGCAGCCATAGCCTGTACGCTGCGATCATCGTTAAGCGCGTCGACGACAGGACCCGCAGCAAGACCTCAATCAACGAGTTGTTGCGCAGTGGTGAGTAATGGTCAATACCGCCCGGCGCGGGGCAAACAATTTTCCGCAATGGGCGCCATTGACGCGAAAGCACCATCACAACGCTCGCGGAGCGATTTGTTTTTGCCCAGGCGTATCGCTACGGACTTGATGTGGTATTCGGCATTCTTGCGCGGATCAAGCGGATTCTTGGCGCGCGGACAAATTATTCAACTGGGTGCGACTTTGGAGATGGATGCATGGCAGTAAATCTTTATGGTCTCGAAAAATGCAGCACCTGCAGCAAGGCGCGCACGTGGCTCGATCGGCACAAGATTGAGCACGGTTTTACCGACTACCGCGAACACCGTCCGGATGCGGCGACATTGAAATCCTGGGCCGCGAAGGTCGGCGGCTGGGAAAAGCTCGTCAATCGCAGCGGCATGACGTGGCGTAACCTCACACCTGCGCGCAAAATGCCAGGCTCGGACGCGGAGTGGTTGTTGCTGATCAAGGAGTATCCGGCGCTGGTACGTCGTCCAGTGACGGTGCTTGACGACGGCAACGTGCATCTTGGATTTACGGACAAGCAGTTCACCAAGCTATTCGCTGCATGAGCGCCATCTTGGACTTGAGTTGTGAGCTGATTCGGCGTGCGTCGGTAACGCCGGATGACGCCGGTTGTCAGACACTGATTGCCGAGCGTCTGGCGCGGTCGGGTTTTACCATTGAGCGCCTGCGTTATGGCGACGTGGAAAATCTCTGGGCGACGCACGGGGCCGGAGCGCCGGTCTTCGCCTTCCTTGGCCACACCGATGTCGTGCCCAGCGGTCCGGAAAGCGCTTGGACGAGCCCGCCGTTCGAACCAACGGTTCGCGATGGAGTTTTATATGCCCGCGGTGCCGCAGACATGAAATCTGGCGTCGCGGCGATGACGCTTGCGCTCGAGGCGTTCGTCTCGGCGAATCCGGGACACCCCGGTACGGTCGCGCTGCTGCTGACCAGTGATGAGGAAGGTCCAACGAATCATGACGGAGTGCGCCGGGTCGTCGAGGAATTTCGCAGGCGCGGTCAAGGCATTGATTTTTGCGTGGTCGGTGAGCCGTCGTCGGCACGCCAGTTGGGCGATGTTGTGCGCGTTGGACGGCGCGGATCGCTGTCGGCGACGCTGATCGTGCGCGGCGTACAAGGTCATGTTGCGTATCCCGACCAGGTGCGCAATCCGATTCATCTGGCTTCACCGGCCTTGGCCGAACTGGCGGCGATGCGCTGGGACGAAGGCAATGCCGAATTTCCGCCGACTTCGTTCCAGATATCCAATGTGCATTCCGGAACCGGCGCAAACAACGTCGTACCCGGTACGCTCGAAGCGAAATTCAATTTCCGCTTCTGCACGGCAAGCACAGCGCGCAGTTTGCGCGATCGCACCGAAGTAGTCCTGCGCAAGCACGGCCTGGAATTTGATCTGCACTGGGACTTGTCCGGCGAGCCGTTCCTGACCTATGCCGGCACATTGCGGAGCGCCGTGACTACGGCGATCACCGACGTCTGCGGCATCGTCCCGAAAGCCGATACCGGCGGCGGCACGTCCGACGCGCGCTTCATTGCGCCACTGGGCGCGGAAGTCGTGGAAGTCGGTCCAGTCAACGCGACGATCCACAAGATCGACGAAAACGTGAGCCTCGACGAATTGGAAATGTTGCCGCTGTTGTATCGGCGGATCGTCGAAAACGTGTTGGGTGGCCAGGGCTGAAAGCAGCCCTCAGTGCTCACCGAGGATTCAAGCTCAAAGTATACTTTGCGGCGCCCGGCAGGAATGGCGTGGCTTTGCCTTGTGCCCAGGCCTCGTCGCCTGCGCCGTAGAACGGCGACAATGGGTTGTCACTTTGTCCGCCGGGCATGTGGAAGTAGCCGTATTCCTCGTGCCCGGGCTCGACGGCAAAGCGTTCGGACGCGCCGAAATCCGGTCCCTGCACGCGCGGCATGTTGTTGTCGCCGGGTAGTTGTCGGCGCGGCATATCCAGCAGCCATCCGAATCCGGGCAATGAACCGCTGAGTGGATGCTGGATGCGCGTTTCGTTGAGCTCGCCCCACGTGCGCTTCGCCAGTCCGCCGGGTTTCGCAGCGAGTTTGTCGACCACGCGCTCAGCGCATTGTTGCAGCAGGTCGTTCCAGTCCTTGTAGCCGGGCGGCAGGAGATTGTCCGGTCGGCTATTCAGGATGTCATCGACGATGACCTCAGCCTGGCCCAGGTGCGGCGCCTTGAAGTCCGGATACCTGGCGCGGACTGCTGCGGCGAAACCATCGAGCACAGTGTCGAGCACCTGTTGACGATAACCACGCACAAGCCGGTAGGCGATCGATGTCGGATCGGCATGGCCGTTCCATTGGGCGAGGTAGGTTTTGGTTTGTGCGAGTGGAGATCTCTCTCCGGCCCGCGCGACGACATCCGCCAGATTTGCGTGCCAGTGTTCCAGCAGCAGCGCGCGATCGTCCAACTGGATGGTGAGCATGTCATCGGGAGAAAACTGGGTCTTTTGCTGCAGGTCGTCGCGAATCTGTCGTGCGCGCGCGCCAAAGTCGAAACCGCCATCGCCGAGCTTGGCGTAATCTGCACTCTGCCAGTCGAGCATGCGCGCATTCGCCGTCCAGATGCGTTGCGAAGGCGGGTTCGGCAAGCGCGGATAATCCGCAGGTTCAAGCCAGCCATCCCAGCCCGTCCCGGGCTGGCTCCAGTCCGAGGGCAGCATGGAGTCGTAGCCGCCGCTGCGTTTCGGGATGCGTCCGGCGATCGACCAGCCGATGTTTCCGGCATGGTCGCCGACCATGAAATTCTGTGCCGGCATGCCGGCGCGATTGGCGAT
>CAJDUT010000074.1_pt1 | contig 12908 bp, 10 predicted proteins | sample 7390981 | NCBI WGS metagenome assembly CAJDUT01 (sample SAMEA7055681, study PRJEB34461) | soil metagenome | biome: terrestrial ecosystem; feature: Peninsula; material: soil | place: Antarctica | collected 2016 | reverse complement strand
CCAGGCCGACCGAGTGCCAGGTCTTGCCTGCGTCTGCAGTCTTGTAGACTCCGTTGCCTGCCGCCACGTCGTAGCGCGACGTGACCTGACCGCTGCCGAGATAAATTACCTTGGGGTCCGACGCCGCAATCGCCAGCGCGCCGATCGATGCCGCCGGCAGGCGATCACCGAGCGAATGCCAGGTCTGCCCCGCATCCTCGGTTTTCCAAACGCCACCGCCGGCCGCACCGAAATAATAGGTATTCGGCTGATCGGCGATGCCCTGCGCCACAGTTCCCCACCCGGCGCGCATGGGCCCGAGCAGGCGCCAACTCAGATCAGCACCCAGGCCATCGCGTGCGCCTTTGGCAAACACAGACACGCTGCACAGTGCCAGCGCGGTGGCAACGATGGCGGTTGCCGCCTGGAGAAATTGTCGCTTGGTCATGGTCCCACCAGTTTGCTGGATTGAAACACAGCCGCAACGACGGCTGAACTTCGATGCCACACAACTTTACGCGAACGCGCAGCCCCGCGCATCCGGCACCGAACGAGCGGTGAAGGAAAGCCAACTTTTCCCCCTCTCCGCGCTATCCGCTTAAATCCGCGTCCAAATCACGGCCCGTTTCCCTGCGATGTCCGCCTAAAATCAGGCAAACGGATCCTTCAGCGCGATGGTGTCGTCGCGATCGGCACCGGTAGCGACGAGCGCGATATGCGTCTCGGCCAGTTCCTCGACCGAACGCAAATAGGCACGCGCAGCCGGCGGTAGTTTGGAAAATTCGCGCACGCCGCAAGTGGATTCTTCCCAGCCCGGGAATTCCAGATACACCGGTTTGCATTCGTCCCAGCCGGCCGCATCGAGCGGCGCCAACTCGCGCCGCTTGCCGCGATATTCGTAGGCAATGCAAACCTTGATCGACGGCAATCCGTCGAGCACGTCGAGCTTGGTAATGGCCAAGCCGTTGATGCCGTTGATCTGTACCGCGCGTTTGAGCGCGACCAGATCGATCCAGCCACAACGCCGTGGACGTCCGGTCGTAGCACCGAACTCATTGCCACGCGTGCGCAGCATCTCGCCGGTTTCATCGTGCAGTTCGGTCGGGAACGGGCCACCACCCACGCGCGTCGCGTAGGCCTTGCAGATTCCCAACACGTAGTCGATGTCGCAGGCACCGACACCGGTTCCCGCGCATGCGCCGCCGACGGTCGTATTGGACGAGGTAACGTACGGATAGGTGCCGTGATCGATATCCAGCAGCGCGCCCTGCGCGCCTTCAAAAAGTATACTTTCGCCCTGCTTGCGCAAGGTGTGCAAGGTCGTAGATACATCGTCGATCATTGGATTGACGTATTCACCGAAGGCCAGCGCATCATCAAGTACCTTCTGGTAGTCCACTTCAGCGGCGTGCAGCCAGTTCTTGAGCACGAAGTTGTGGTATTCCATGACGCTGCGCAATTTTTCCGGCAATTCTTCCGGATACATGAGGTCGGCCACCCGCACGCCGCGCCGCGCAACCTTGTCCTCATAAGCCGGTCCGATGCCGCGCCCGGTCGTACCGATCGCGTCTTTGCCGCTGGCCTTTTCGCGCGCCTGATCCAGCGCAATGTGGTACGGCATGATCAAGGGCGTGGCTGGACTGATCTTCAAGCGCGAACGCACTTCCACGCCCTGGCCTTCCAGCTCGCCGATTTCTTCCTGCAACGCCGCAGGCGACAACACCACGCCATTGCCGATCAGGCACAGGACCTTCTCGCGCAGGATTCCCGACGGAATCAGATGCAACACCGTCTTCTTGCCGCCGATGACCAGCGTGTGCCCCGCATTGTGGCCGCCCTGAAAACGCACGACCGCGCCGACGCGCTCAGTCAGCAAGTCGACGATCTTGCCTTTGCCTTCGTCGCCCCACTGCGCCCCAAGAATTACAACTGACTTGCCCATGATGAATCCTGCAATTTCACAAAAGAAGAGCCCCTCTCCCAGCGGGAGAGGGGTTGGGGTGAGGGTCGGAATTATCCGAACGATTACTGAAAACCGCAGCTATTGAGTGCGCGCTCTGGTCGGCCCTCATCCGTCGCTTTGCGCCACCTTCTCCCAAGGGAGAAGGGAAAATCTCAACCAATCACCCGCAACACCAACACGCCAACTGCAATCATCACCGCACCCATCACGCGCAACTGCCGCGGTTGCAACTGGCGCATCTGTTCGGCCATGCGCTGCCAGGCTTGTGGTGCGGCGAACAGGAACAGGCCTTCGATAACCAGCACCAGGCACAACGCCGCGCCGAATTCATGCGCCATGCTTTGCTTGAATCCTCAGCCGATTCGATCGATCAAAATCCTCAGGGCTTGCCGCCGCCCTTGCTCTCGTCGAAGTAACGCAGGAATTCAGATGTCGGATCGAGCACCAGCACGCCGCCGTTCTTGAACGATTCGCGATAGGCCTGCAGGCTGCGATAAAACGCATAAAAGCCCGGGTCCTTGTTGTACGCGGCCGCCGATATTTCCGACGCCTTGGCGTCGCCTTCGCCGCGTATCTTTTGCGCGTCGCGTTCGGCATCGGCCTTGATGACTTGCACCTGACGATCAGCGTCGGCTTCGATCTTGGCCGCAGCTTCCTGACCGTTGGAACGCTGCTCATTGGCCAGGCGATGGCGCTCGGCGCTCATGCGCTTGTAGACGGAATCGACCACTTCATCGGGAAATTCTATGCGCTTGATGCGCACGTCCACAACATGAATTCCCAATTTCCCCTGGCTGGCCTCGTTGGCCTGGGCGCGCACATTTTCGGTAATGTCCGAGCGCGCACTGGCAATCAGGTCGTTCAACTTGCGACTGTTGAACTCGAAGCGCAACGCGTCCTTGATGATCGGCGCGAGGCGTTGATTGGCGGCCGTCTGCAAGGGATCGGCGCCGAACGATTGGTAGTAAGCGACCGGATTCTGGATTTGCCACTTGACGTAGAAATCGACGTTGACCGCCTTTTTTTCCTCGGTGAAATAGCGCTCCGGTTGCGCCTCAAGATTGAGGATGCGGCGATCGTAGGGCACCACTTGCTGGATCAGCGGCAGCTTGAAGTGCAATCCGGGTTTGAAATCGGGCCCGGATTTGCTGCCGACGTTTTCGATCTTGCCGAACTGCAGTACCAAGGCGCTATGGCCTTCCTGCACGATGAATCCGCTATTGGCGACCAGCACCACGAGCAGGATGGCGATTATGGGAATGAACAGCTTCATTGGTCGCCCTCCTTGTTGCTCTTTTGTATTGCTGCGGCAGCCGAAGTAGCCGCGGCAGCATTCGCGTCGGACTGGGTCTTGAGCTTCTCCAGAGGCAGATACAGCAGATTCTTGCCATGGCTGCCGTCAACCACCTTGAGGTTGTCGCCCATCACGGTTTGCATGGTTTCCAGGTACATGCGTTTGCGCGTAACTTCGGGAGCAGCCTTGTACTGCGCTTCGATCAAGTTGAAACGCTCGGTATCGCCGCTGGCTTCCGCAACGCGAGCGGCTTTGTAGCCTTCCGCCTGGGCCAGTATGCGAGCGGCATCACCGCGTGCCAGCGGCACGACTTTGGCCGCATAACCCTTGGCCTCGTTGATGAACTGCTGCTGGTTGTTGCCTGCGTTATTGGCATCGTCGAACGCCTGCTTGACCTCCGGCGGCGGCACGATCTTCTGGAAATTGATCTCGGTGACGAGCAGGCCCACGCTGTACTCGTCGAGCGTTTGTTGCAGCACCTTCTTGGATTCACCGACGACTTCGGAGCCGTGCCCGGACAAAATTGTGTCCATGTCGCTGCGCCCCACGACCTGGCGCACCGCACTTTCCGCTGCCTGCTTGAGCGCCTCATCGGGCCCTTTCGCCGAAAACAGATATTTCTTCGCGTCAGTCACCTGGTACTGGACGTTGAAATCGATCATCACGATGTTCTCGTCCTTGGTTAGCATGCGCACTTCGTCAGACACCGAACGCACGTTGGTGGCATCGACCGGATACACGCGCTCGATCGGCGATGGCCACTTCAGGTTCAGGCCGCTGGTCATCAAGCGATTGAACTGGCCAAACCGCAACACCACGCCGATCTGCTGCGCATCGATCTTGGCGAATGAGGTAAAAGCGACCCAGGCAAGAATCACCAGGACCACGATTATGCTCACACCGCCGGAACCACCGCCGGGGCTGTGGCCGCCAAACAATTTGCTGACGCCATCGCGCAAGCGCTTCAGGATTGCATCGAAATCCGGCGGTTTCTTGCCTTGCCAGGGATCGCGTTTGCCGTTGCCGCTGCCGGGTTCATTCCAGGCCATATCTGTCTCCGTCTACGCCTGAACCGGATGTGCCGATGCAGAGCGGTGTTGCAAGCGCGCATGCGCGCGCCCAGTTGCGGCGCAACCGGGGCGAAATTGATTGCAGGGTTGCCGGGGAATTGTAGGTAGGTGGGTTCGATGCGGCAAGTGCGATCGTCAATACATGCGATTGGCGGTGCAAAGTTCAAGTAGCGCTTGCCATCGTTGGTGCTTTACGAAGTTGCGCCTTGAGCCAGTCGCCCTCGCCTTCAGGCAAGCCAAACAACGCCTCCAGCAACGACCGCGGCGCATCGATTTCCAGCTCCCAGCCCTGCTCAGCAGGACGTTCGCTGGCCACGAGTCCCTGCGCGAACAAGCGCGCGCGCAGCCGACCCGCGTCATCGGGTACGTGCACCCAGCAATGTACGCGCTCATGCTGCAAACAGCGCGCAAGTGTATCGCGCAACAAATCCAGGCCTTGCCCGGTAACAGCCGAAGCCCACACCCGCGGCGTGCGCCCCCCATCGAGCATATCAACGCGGGGAGAAGTGCCCCTTTTGAAAGTGCAATCAGGGATGATCGCTTTGTGATCTTCGCCAACAGGGATGGTGGCAAAAATACGGTCCAACTTGTTGAAGACCTGGATTTGCGGCACATCCTGCGCACCGATTTCTCCGAGCACGCGTTGCACTTCGTCGATGCGCTGATCGTGTTCCGGATCGGATGAATCCACGACATGCAGCAGCAGGTCGGCGTCGCGGGTTTCGATCAGGGTCGATTTGAAAGCAGCGATCAGGTCATGCGGCAGGTCGCGAATGAATCCGACCGTATCGGCCAGCACCACCGGCCCACACGACAAACCCTCGATACGCCGCAAAGTTGGGTCCAGCGTTGCGAACAACTGATCGGCCACGTAAACGTGCGCGCCCGTGAGCGCATTGAACAGCGTGGATTTGCCTGCGTTGGTGTACCCGACCAGCGATACCAGCGGCACCGCGTTGCGCTGACGCGCGCGGCGCGCCTGGCCGCGCTGGGTCTCAACCTTCTTCAAGCGCGCCGTAAGCTGCTTGACCCGTCCAGCCAGCAGCCGGCGGTCCATTTCCAGTTGTGTTTCGCCCGGACCGCGCAAACCAATCGCACCGCCGCGTTGGCGCTCAAGATGCGTCCAGCCGCGTATCAGGCGCGTGGCCATATGCTTGAGCTGCGCCAACTCAACTTGCAATTTGCCTTCGTGCGAGCGCGCACGTTGGGCAAAGATGTCGAGGATCAAACCCGTGCGATCAACGACGCGGCATTGCGTCAATGCTTCCAGGTTTCGCTCCTGGACCGGGCTGAGCGCATGATTTACGAGGATCAAGTCTGCGTCGAGCGCCTGTTTGAGATCCTTCAATTCCTCGGCCTTGCCGCTGCCGATGAAGTACTTCGGACTCGGCCGCTCAATGCGTGCGGGCAGTGAACCGACAATACTTGCACCGGCCGAACGCGCCAGCTCGGAGAACTCCGTCAATGCTTCGGGGTCGCTATCGCCAGCCCGATGCGGCTGCAACAACAGCGCGCGCTCGCCTTTGCGGGAACGTTCAAACACGCCGTCTACAACCGCCCGTGTTCAGCGCGCGCAAGCACGGTCAACGGCATGCGTTGTGTCGCCGGGTTCAGCAAATCTCAACCTTCCACCGGTTCGCCCGCAGCGTCGTCGTCAGCACCACCGTGCTCATTGCTGATGTGCACATTGCGGCTGGGCACAATGGTCGAAATCGCGTGCTTGTAGACCATCTGGCTAACGGTATTGCGCAGCAGCACCACGAATTGGTCGAACGACTCGACCGTACCTTGCAGTTTGATGCCGTTGACGAGGTAAATCGAGACCGGAACACGATCACGCCTCAGTGCATTCAGGAATGGATCCTGCAGTGACTGCCCTTTTGACATTTTTATACTCCCGCTCACAAGTCTGCGATCCGGCAAAAAAGAGTCGCGCAGTCGCAATTGCAGGCTTTGGACTGCCGCGCGCCGGGTCAAGTGGCGAAATACTAACCTTTTTCAGCAATTTAGCAACGTATTCCTTATCCCGATTTTTGCAATTTCGCGTCTTGGGCATCCTTATAGGGAAAAATTTCCTTCAGGCTCTTCCCACTCAGTTGCAGTACAAGGCGCGCAGGGAAGAAGCTCGTGCACACAAGGACACCAATGACGTAAAGAAACTTGTGAGTAGGCTGGGTGAGCCTGCGAACCCCAACATCCAACGATTGGAACATGTGCAAGCGTTGGGCATGGCTTTGCTCAGCCCAACCGACACGGCCCTTGTTTGGCGTGCTTGGCGTTATTTGCGGACAATTGCTCTGAATCGCCAGCGCGTCAGTTGAGGAATTCGCGCAGTGCCGCTTCGGCGCGCACGGCAAAACCTGCATCCAGCGCGTCAAACACACGCGCATCCAGTGCGCTGCGCAACCAGGTCAATTGGCGTTTCGCCAATTGGCGGGTGGCGAACAGCGCGCGGTCGCGAAACTGTGCCGCGTCATACTCGCCTTGCAAATGCCGCCAGGCCTGCCGATAACCAACGGCGCGCAAGGCCGGCAAATCCGCATGCAGATCGTCGCGGCTGGCCAGACTTCGAACTTCATCGAGAAATCCCGCGCCCAGCATGGCATCCAGGCGCCGCGCGATGCGCGCGTGCAGCGCGGCGCGGTCCTCGGGAATCAACGCCAGTTTGAGCACACGGTAACCAAAACGCTGCGTCGGGCCACGGTGCTGTTGCGACAACGGCTTGCCGGTCAGCGCGATGACTTCCAGCGCACGCTGGATTCGCTGCGCATCATTGGGATCGATACGTGCAGCGGCCACCGCGTCGAGTGCGGCCAGGCGCGCGTGCAGCGCGGGCCATCCCGATTGCGCTGCCTCACCGGCCATGCGTGCCCTCAGCTCTGGATCCGCCTCCGGCAAATCGGACAGGCCGTATTGCAGGGCGCGGAAATACAACCCGGTTCCTCCAACCAGCAAAGGAACCCGGCCAGCCGCCGTGATTGAGGTCATTTCGCGCAATGCGTCCGCGCTGAATTCCGCCGCTGAATAAGGTTGGGCCGGATCGCGAATATCGATCAGCCGATGCGGGAATTGCGCCAACGTTGCCACATCGGGTTTCGCCGCGCCGATATCCAGCCCGCGATACACCAGCGCCGAATCCACGCTGATCAGGTCCAGCGGAAACGATCGCGACAACTCGCATGCCAGCGCGGTCTTGCCCGAAGCGGTCGGGCCCATCAGGAAGATGGCAAGTGGGCGCTGGTCGGCAGGCATGCGGCGATTGTAAAGCGTCGACCAGGAGCGTGGCCTATAATTGCCGCAATAACAGGAGAGTGCCGTGGCAAATACGATGAAAGCCTTGGTCAAGCGCGAAGCCGGAAAAGGCATCTGGATGGAACAGGTGCCATTGCCGGAAATCGGTCCGAATGATGTGCTGGTCAAACTTGAGAAGACCGCGATCTGCGGTACCGACCTGCACATCTACAAATGGGACGAGTGGTCGCAGCGCGTCATCAAACCGGGTCTCGTCATCGGCCATGAGTTCGTCGGTCGCATCGTCGACATGGGACCGGGCGTGCGTGGCTACACGGTCGGGCAGCGCGTATCGGCCGAAGGCCATATCGTCTGCGGCGTGTGCCGCAACTGCCGTGCAGGCCGACAGCACCTGTGTCCAAACACCACCGGCATCGGCGTCAACCGCAATGGTGCGTTCGCTGAATACATTTCCATGCCGTCATCGAATTTGTGGCCGATTCCGGATCAGATTCCGTCGGAGCTTGCCGCGTTCTTCGATCCGTATGGCAACGCCGCGCACTGCGCGCTGGAATTCGACCTGATCGGCGAGGACGTACTCATCACTGGTGCCGGCCCGATCGGCATCATCGCCGCAGGCATCGCCAAACACGTCGGCGCGCGCAACGTGGTCGTCACCGACGTCAACGATTACCGCCTCAAACTCGCCGCCGACATGGGTGCGACGCGCGTAGTCAACGTATCCAAGCAGTCGCTGAAGGAAGTCGTGCAGGACCTGCACATGGAAGGCTTCGACATCGGCATGGAAATGTCCGGCAACCCGCGCGCGTTCAGCGACATGCTCGGCTGCATGTATCACGGCGGCAAGGTCGCGTTGCTCGGCCTCCTGCCCAATGGTGCCGGCATCGACTGGGACAAAGTCATCTTCAAGGGCCTCGTGCTGCATGGCATCTACGGGCGGCGCATGTACGAGACCTGGTACAAGATGACGCAAATGTTGCTGACCGGTTTCCCGCTGCAAAAAGTGCTCACGCATCAAATCCACATCGACGATTTCCAGAAAGGCTTCGACCTGATGGAGTCCGGCAATTGCGGCAAGGTCGTGTGTTCGTGGAATTGAAGTCAGCATGACTTCATCCCGGACAGCACACGGATGTGCGTCGATCCGGGATCCCGTTCTGAAATTGCGCCACTCAAGAAACCCTTCCGCATGGATTGCGGCTGGTTTCTGACAACAATGCCCCAAAACGGCGTTCATCCCCGATTCCAGCACTGCCCGCGAAGATGCGCACATGCGCCCTTTTGCCTTATTTTTCTTCGCCACATTGACCTGCGCCGCGCACGCCAACGGAACCTTCGAACCCGAACCGTTCCTGCAAGCCGCCACGCTGGTGCAGCCGGTTTTTTTGAGTGGCCCGAACTTCACCGTGGTGCCTGAAGTGCAGGTGCGCGGTTACATGGCCGATTTCCTGATCGACACGAAGTTCGGCCCAGTGCATGCCGACAGCGTGCAGATGCTGGCGATTCGCGTCGCGGAAATTCCGGCACTGGAAATACTCGATCGCGCCAGTCACACCGGCGCGTTTGCTGGTGCCATCGCGCAAAGCGGTGCGATGACAGGAAACGCTTTACTCACGGTAGCCACGCATCCCATTGCAACGTTGACCGGTTTGCCGGCAGGTGTGGCGCGCTACCTGGTCACTCAATGGGACAGCTGGAGCGGTCGCGCGCAGTCGCTGTCGGATCGCGCGTCGAAGAAGTTCGAAAACGTCGGCGATCCGTATAACGCCCCGATCGGTCCTATGACGGCGGAACGCCGCGCGGCGCTGGACCCAACCGATCCTGTCGACGCGAAGAATCGCGCATGGTATGCACGGGTGGGCACGGAATCCAAGCGCGAAATCAAGCGCCAGGTGAAATTCAGCAGTCAGCGTCGCGAATTGGCCAAAGTGCTCGGCGTCGACCCGGACACCAGCAATCCGTTGCTGCGCGAAAGACTCGATACGCTGGCATGGGCCGCGGCATGGGGTGGGTTCTCGGCCGGCCAGGCACTCGGACAGATTGGTGGTACGGCAGCGACCGTCATCAGCGACAGCGGAAAGCTGAATCAATACGTGTGGACGAAAACGCCTGAGCAGCTGCGCGAGATCAATCAAAAGCGCCTGCTCGCTTTCTGCAGCGACGAATACACGGTGCGGCAGTTCCTTCGCCGCGGCGGTTTCACCGATAGCCTTCGAACGTCGCTCGCGGACGCACTGGACAAACTCCAACCCGAACACGGTTGCAACGAATTGCTCGAACTGGCCACGACCACACATGGCGAAGTTGAAGCGCGGTTCATCGTCGATGCGCTCAAGCAGATCGAAACCGAAACAAATTTCCGCGGCGGCTCGCTGCTCATCGTTGGCGCGGGCATCGCCTGGCGCATGCCATCGGGAAAGTTGATCCTGCCATTACCGGTGGATTACCTGAGCTGGAACCACAACCTCGCCGCGTTCTTCGATCTGCCGGAACTGCGCAATACAAACAAGACTGTCTTGATCGGCGGCCAGGCGTCGATGCTCGCGCAACAACAGCTGACCGAGCGTGGCTGGAGCATCAACCTGCACGTGGCCTACGACGGCTCGCCCGCCTACGTACGCGCGATCGAATTCAACGCGCTTTCGAAATCAGAAATCCGCGCGCCTCAGGAAATCCGAAAAACCTATTGAATGCGCGGCGCCACTTCGAGTTTGTCGAGCTGGTCTTCGTAGTACATGCCGCCCGACGCAAAAATGAGAAAACTCCTGGCCGCCGTGTGCGCGGCAGCGTTCGCATCGGCGTCGCGCAAGGTGTCTTCCGCGGCCACCGCAAACAGGTTCTGCACGTTGTTCAAACCTGCGTCGCTGAGTTGGCGCAAACGCCGGAACAACGCTGCTCGTGCTTCCGAATCAAGCCCGGCCACGTACACGCTCACCTGCGCACGCAGCGCTGCGCGCGCTGCCTCCGGGGAGCTCGGACGCGGAGTCGGCAAGTGGAACGTTACGCGTCCGAACGTATCGGCATACGCATTTTGATCGACATGCAAGACGATGCGTTCGCCGTGCGCCTGCGCAGCCGCGTCGGGCGCACTAGCAATCAGGCGCGTTGTACGATTTATATCATCGAGCATGTCCGAGCCGATGCTGGCCCAGTCCTTGTTTACATGGCCCAAAAGCATCGGTAGGAATTCGCTCCACCATGGCAATGCAAACAGCATCGCGATCGTCAGCGCCCACACCACGGCGGGCCGTTGGCCACCGAACAGAAAGCCGATGCCCATACGCCAGACGAACAGGCCAGGCACAGCGAAAATCGCGGCGAAAACCAGTCCCATGAACAAGAATCCGTCGCGACGATCCTCCATGTACTTCGTCGGCATCGCTTCTTCCGGATGTCGCGGATCGAAGGCGAGCGGAAATGCCGGGAACGGCATCGACCAACTCGCCAATGCGACATCGCTCGGGCGATCGAATCGTTGCTTCATTGCAGCAAGCGCCGTTGCCGGCGGCGGCGTGCTGAGCATGAAGCTACTCGACGGCGGATGCGACTTCAGCCAGTCAAGCGCAATCTTCCCCATGCGCATTTGCTCAATCGCGAAACCGCTGGCATCGCGGGCGAATGCGAAGGGAATTCCCGGCGCGAGCGTGGCCCAGTCGTACAGCTGAAAATCTTCACGGAACGCAAAACGATTGCCGCAAAATGCGCGCCGTAATGGCGCGCCCCAGTCGTTGCCGTACTCGACCACAGCGCAGGGGCTGATCTTCGCGGACGGCTCCCAATACGTGTCTTGTTTGCGCACCGTAGCGGGGTCGAACTCCAGCGCCACCCAGCTTTCAACGATTCGCCCGGATGCCCTGCCGGTAAAGCTGGCGTAATGCTTTGCATCGATCAACGGCTGCACACCGATTTGCCAGCAAATAGCGAAGAAAATGCCGCCGAACAGGAGCATGAATCCGGCAACAATGCCAATCACGGGTGCGCTGAGAATCTGCGCCGCAGTGCCGCGCAGCATGCTCCGGATCCAGTTCTCTCGAACATCGGCACTCGGTGCGCTGGTGGGCGTTATTTCCGGCTTGCGGTCGCGCGAAATCTTGCTCATCACCGCCTCCCCATCGCGATGGCTTTGCGAACGTCCGCGAGTCTAGTCCTCGCGCCGCAGCGCGCGCAAACGGCGAGCGACGTCATAGCCTGATTTGAAACCCGCGCCGCCGTTCGTGATGCGGTATTGAACCGTGGGCGACGATCAACCGAGTCATTCACCCTTCGATCCTACAGGCACTTCCTACGGTCGTGCCTCATGGAAAGCAGGCGCACTTGCAGATCCGACAACCACCACCACGCCACCGCGAAACCGCGAAACCGCGAAACCGATAGAATGACGCTTCGACCCATTCAAGGATCTGGCCATGGACTACCCCGCCCGCGACCGCCTGGCCGCCGAGCTCGACTCGATCCGCGATCAGGGTCTGTACAAAACCGAGCGCATCATCACCACGCCGCAATCGGCCGCGATCAAGACTACGGACGGCCGCGAAGTACTGAACTTCTGCGCCAACAACTACCTGGGCCTGGCCGATAACCCGGAAATCATCCATGCCGCAAAAGATGCGCTGGATACCCATGGCTTCGGCATGGCCAGCGTGCGTTTCATCTGCGGCACACAGGATTTGCACAAGCAGCTCGAAGCGACGATCTCGAAATTCTTCGGCACCGACGACACCATTCTCTACACCAGTTGCTTCGACGCCAACGGTGGTCTGTTCGAGACCATCCTCGGCGACGAAGACGTGGTGATCTCCGATGCGCTCAACCACGCCTCCATCATCGATGGCATCCGCCTGTGCAAGGCTGAGCGGCGACGCTACGCCAACAGCGACATGGCTGAACTGGAGAAGCATCTCGCCGAAACACAAGGCAAACGCACACGCCTGATCGCCACCGACGGCGTGTTTTCGATGGATGGATTCATCGCCAAGCTCGACGAGATCGCCAGGCTCAAGGAAAAATACAACGCGCTGCTGATGGTCGATGATTCGCACGCAACCGGTTTTGTCGGCCCCACCGGGCGCGGTTCTGCCGAACTGCGCGGCGTGATGGACAAGGTGGATGTTTTCACATCAACCCTGGGCAAGGCACTCGGTGGCGGCTCCGGCGGCTTTACCACCGGACGCCGCGAAATCATCGACATGCTGCGTCAGCGCTCACGGCCGTATCTGTTCTCGAACACCTTGCCGCCGCCGCTCGTCGCCGCCTCGATCAAGGTATTCGAGATACTCAGCGCCAGCACCGCACTGCGCGACAAGGTCAACGACAACGCGCTGTATTTCCGCAAACGCATGACCGATGCCGG
>CAJDUT010000078.1_pt1 | contig 12940 bp, 11 predicted proteins | sample 7390981 | NCBI WGS metagenome assembly CAJDUT01 (sample SAMEA7055681, study PRJEB34461) | soil metagenome | biome: terrestrial ecosystem; feature: Peninsula; material: soil | place: Antarctica | collected 2016 | reverse complement strand
CCACGACCAAGAGTTTGAAAGGCGCGGCACGCACGACGTTCATGAGCACTTGCCTCAAGGGAGAAGCGGCGGCTCCTGCCTCACATTGAGGGATCTGCCCGACTCTACAAACATAAACCCGGGTCGCGAGGCCCGGGTTTTTTCATGCCACATTAATCAGCACCACTTTGCCTGCGATAGGCCTTCACCCTACGTGCAAAACCCATCCGTGGCCTTGATCAATTCATGAGTGATTCCCGGCTCCAGCGCTGAATGGCCAGCATCGCCGACAATGTGCAACTCCGCTTCAGGCCACGCGCGATGCAAGTCCCAGGCACTGCGCAGCGGGCAAACGACATCGTAGCGACCCTGTACGATGACTGCAGGAATGTGCCTGAGCTGGTGCGCGTTGCGCAGCAGTTGGTCATCGACATCCAGAAAACCGCGATTGGTGAAGTAATGGCATTCGATGCGTGCAAAGGCCAGCGCGAATTCGTCGGACCCGGTCGAGGCAATATAATCGGGACTCTGACGCAAAAAACTGGTGCTGCCTTCCCAGACCGCCCAGGCTTTGGCAGCGGCGAGGCGCTCGCTCATATCGTTGCTGGTCAAGCGACGATGGTAGGCGCCGATCAGATCGTCGTGTTCAGCGTCCGGAATCGCGGCCAGATAGGCCTCCCAGGCATCCGGAAAGATCGCATCGCAGCCCTTCTGGTAGAACCACTGCAGTTCCCAACGACGCAGCATGAAAATGCCGCGCAATACCAGTTCGGTCACGCGATCAGTGTGGGTTTGCGCGTAGGCCAATGCAAGGGTCGATCCCCACGAACCGCCAAACACCTGCCAGCGATCAATTCCGAGTTGTTCACGCAAACGCTCGATATCGGCGACCAAATCCCACGTCGTGTTGTCGGTGAGCTCAGCGTGCGGCGTGGATCGGCCTGAACCGCGTTGGTCGAACAAGACGATACGATATCGCTTGGGATCGAAATAACGCCGACATTTTGGATTGCATCCGGCACCGGGCCCGCCATGGAGAAACACAACCGACTTGCCGTGCGGATTGCCGCACTGTTCGTAATAAATCGAATGCAGCGGTGAAACTTGCAGCCGGCCGCTATCGAATGGTTCGATTTCTGGGTAAAGCGTGCGCAATGCCTCGGCCATTTCATCCCTCCAAAAATCGAACGGCGCCCTGTAGGCGCCGTGTGAATGAAAGTCCGTGATGGTCGGGGCGGCGGGATTCGAACCCACGACCCCCTGCCCCCCAGGCAGATGCGCTACCAGGCTGCGCTACGCCCCGATCGCACGGACTTGATCGGTAATGATCGCATAAATACACTCGTGCAGTCACGGGCGATCATCGTCCGGATTTCAGCGAAATCAAGCGCGGCGGAAAAGACGCACAAAACATCAGCGCCGCAGAATTTGCAACACTTCTTCCAGTTCCATGCGCAGCTGCCGCACGATCTGGTTGGTGATGCTCACTTCCACGCGCGCCTGTTCGCCGTCCAGGCGTTGGCGCGCACCGGTAATGGTGAAGCCCTGATCGTAGAGCAGCGAGCGAATCTGGCGGATCATCAATACGTCATGACGTTGATAATAACGCCGGTTTCCACGCCGCTTGACCGGCTTGAGGTTGGGAAATTCCTGCTCCCAATAGCGCAGCACATGCGGCTTGACCGCGCACAACTCGCTGACTTCACCGATGGTGAAGTAGCGTTTGGCCGGGATGACCGGAAGTTCGCTATTGCTGCCCTGATCCAGCATAGGATTCGACTCGGATCTTCAACTTTTGCCCCGGACGGAACGTCACCACACGGCGCGCAGAGATTGGAATCTCTTCGCCGGTTTTTGGGTTTCGCCCAGGGCGTTGATTCTTTTGGCGCAGATCGAAATTGCCGAAACCCGACAGTTTCACCTGCTCCCCCTTTTCCAGTGCCTCACGAACTACATCGAAGAATGCGTCGACGAATTCCTTGGCCTCACGCTTGTTAAGACCGACATCGGTAAACAACCGTTCAGCCATTTCCGCCTTGGTCAATGCCATGTTACCCCCGTAATCTTGCCTGACACTCCGTTTCTAAGGCGGCGAGCGCCCGTGTCACACAATGATCCGCATCCTCGTCCGTAAGAGTGCGGGATTCATCCTGTAAAATCAAGCCAATAGCGAGACTTTTTACTCCAGAACCTAGATTTTTGCCACTGTATTGATCGAAAACAACAAGTTCCGACAATGATTTACCCAATGCCGCACGTAAACTGGCTTCAACTTTGGCAAAGACGGTCGCCTCTGGCACAACCACGGCAATATCCCGGCGCAGCGATGGGAACCGGGAAATTTCATACGCGCGCGGTACCTGACCATTGGACACGGCGGCAAGCGCCAATTCGAACAGCACAATATCGGTATCGATATCCAGCACCTTGAGCAGTCGCGGGTGCATAGCGCCGACGAATCCCACCGCCACGCCGTCGACCAGAATCTGCGCGCTGTGCCCGGGGTGCAGCCACGCGACATCGGTCGTGAGGAATTCGAGCTGCCGCTTTGCTGCGCCCAAATCAAGAACCGTTTGCAAATCTGCTTTCAGGTCGTAAAAATCGACCATGCGCTTGTCCGCAGCCCAGGATTCTGCCCGGGCACGCCCACATGCGACGGCGCCAAGACGCATTACCTGTTGCAACTGGCCTCTGGGATCTGTGGCGAACACCAAGCCGCTCTCGAACAGCCGCACGCGTTCCTGCTGCCGATTGCGATTGTGCTGCAGCGCCTGAACCAAACCGGGCAGCAGCGAGGTGCGCATAACGCCTAAATCGGGACTCAGGGGATTGGCCAGAGCCACCGCGCCGGCACGCAATGACCATTGGGATAGCAAATCGCCAGCCACAAAACTGTAACAGATCGCCTCGCGATAGCCGCGCGCTGCCATTTGCGCACTTAACCGCGTCGGCGAAACCTGAGCTTCCGGAATCAAGGCCAGGCGCAATTCTCCACTCGGCGCATGCGTCGGCACGCGCTCGTAACCGTGCACGCGTGCCACTTCTTCGATCAAGTCTTCCTCGATTTCGATATCGAAACGTCGCGACGGCGCGGTGGCAATCCAGCCATCGGCGACGACCTCGACGCGCATGTCCAACGCGCGCAGGATGCGCGCCACTTCGACGTCGTCCACGCGCATGCCAAGCACGCGCGCCAGGCGCTCGCGACGCAAGCGCACGGCAACGCGCTTCGGTAAAAATTCGGGCAGCACGGCTTCGCTAATGGGTCCGGCTTTGCCGCCAGCGATGGCCATCAACAATGCCGTCGCGCGCTCGATCGCAAGGCGCGGCAATTCTGGATCGACGCCCCGCTCGAAGCGATGCGAAGCATCCGTGTGAAGACCCAACTTGCGCGCGCGACCCGCAATCGAAGCGGGCGCAAAATGCGCGCTCTCCAGAAAGATTTTGGTGCTTGAGTCGACGACTCGCGATTCATAGCCGCCCATCACACCAGCTAGCGCTAGCGGCCGCTTCTCATCGGCGATCAGCAGGAACTCCGGGTTCAACTTGACTGTATTGCCATCCAGCAATTTGATCGATTCATCGGCTTGCGCACGGCGCACCTGTATCGCTCCGGCCAAGCTATCCACATCGAACGCATGCATCGGCTGCCCGAGTTCGAGCATGACGTACTGCGTGACATCGACGATAGCGTTGATCGGGCGCACGCCGCTGCGCCGCAAGCGATTGGCTAACCACAGCGGTGATTTCGCACTCGCATCAATGCCTTCAATAACCCGCCCAAGATAACGCGGGCAATCTGCGCCGGCGCTCAGGCGCACTTCACGCTGCGTGCCGATCGTGGCGGGAACCGGGTCACACGACGGTTGCGAGACTGCAACATCAAACAGCGCTCCGACATCGCTGGCGAGCCCACGCAAGCCGAGGCAATCCGGACGATTTGGCGTCAATTTCAGTTCAATCGTTGCATCCGGAAAACCGAGATGACTCGCCAAAGGCGCGCCAACCATCGCATCATCAGAAAGCTCTAACAGGCCTGACGCGTCGCTATCCAGATCCAATTCTTTCGCCGAACACAACATGCCACTGGATTCGACGCCGCGCAGAACGGCTGGTTTGATTTTCATGCCATTCGGCAATACGGCCCCGACCATGGCCAACGGCGCTTTCAAACCGGCACGCGCGTTCGGAGCACCGCACACGATCTGTACGGCGTTGCCAGACCCGACATCTACCGTGCACACGCGCAGCTTGTCGGCATTCGGATGTGCAGCGCACTCCACGATCTGCGCCACGACAACGCCATCCAGGCCTGCACCAAGCGGATCGACACCCTCCACTTCGAGTCCAGCCATGGTCAGACGCTGGCACAAACCAGCGCGATCCACGGCAGGATTGACGAATTCGCGCAACCAGTTTTCGCTGAATTTCATGGGCTAGAGCCGGGATTCGGAATTGGGGGTTGGCGATTCGTATAGGGGCGCAGCACCATCAAAATGCCGGCTTTTTGACTGACCATTTCGATTCTCTCAAGAGTCAGCCGAACTGGCGCAGGAAGCGCACATCGTTCTCAAAAAACTCGCGCAGGTCAGTCACGCCGTAGCGCAGCATGGCGAAACGTTCAACTCCAAGACCAAAAGCGAAGCCGGTATACTTTTCCGCGTCGATGCCACATTGTTTCAGCACGTTCGGGTGAACCATGCCGCAGCCCAGAACTTCAAGCCAGCGTTCCCTGCCGTCGTCGCGATCCCAGCGAATGTCGACTTCCGCCGACGGTTCGGTAAACGGAAAATAGCTTGGGCGAAAGCGCATCTCGAAATCACGCTCGAAGAATGCGCGCACAAATTCGGCAAGCGTACCTTTGAGATCGGCGAAACTCGACGTCTCATCGACCAGCAGCCCTTCGACCTGATGAAACATCGGCGTATGCGTCTGATCCGAATCGCTGCGATAGACTTTCCCCGCTGCGATAATCCTGATTGGCGGCTGGCGCCCAGCCATTGCACGGATTTGCACCGGCGAGGTGTGGGTACGCAACAGTTTGCCATCGGGAAAATAAAACGTGTCGTGCATCGCCCGGGCCGGATGATGCGGCGGGAAATTCAGCGCTTCGAAGTTGTGATAGTCGTCCTCGATCTCCGGACCTTGCGCCTGACTGTAGCCCAACGCCGTGAAAATCTCGACGATGCGATCCAGTGCGCGGGTGACCGGGTGGATGCTGCCCAATTCGGCGCTGCGGCCCGGCAAGGTTATGTCGATACGTTCGGCTGCCAGGCGTTGCGCGAATGCAGACTCTTCCAGCGATGCTTTGCGTGCGGCCAATGCCTCCTGCAACCGTTCCTTGGCACGATTGACTTGCTCGCCATGCGATTTTCGTTCGTCGGGCGACAACTTGCCCAGTTGTTTGAGCTGCGCCGTCACCCATCCGGTCTTGCCAAGCAAGCCAACACGCACACCTTCGAGTGCATCCAGCGAGGCAGAGGATTCAATCTGCATCAGCGCCTGTTCGATCTGTTGGCCTAGTTCGGACACGAGAATTTCATCACTCCAAAAATACGCGTGGGGAGCAAGGCACCGCCCGCTCCCCACCGTTGCTTTTGCCGACATCCTTGCCCGGCGAGATCAATAAGCGGACATCCCGTCCCGCTTTGTGGCCTACGCCGCGAGGCTGGCTTTGGCTTTTTCTGCGAGCGCACCGAATGCCTTGATGTCATGCACAGCGATATCGGCCAGGACCTTGCGGTCGACCGTTATGCCGGCTTTCTTCAAGCCATTCATCAGGCGGCTGTACGACAGTTCGTACATGCGGGCCGCCGCGTTGATGCGCACGATCCACAGACTGCGGAACTGACGCTTCTTCTGCTTGCGGCCGATATACGAATATTGCAACGCCTTCGTCACCGCCTGCTTGGCGACGCGGAACACTTTGCGGCGGGCGTTGTAATAGCCCTTCGCGCGGGAAATGATTTTCTTGTGACGGGCGCGTGCGGTGACGCCACGTTTTACTCGTGCCATGGTGTCGTCTCCTCAGGCGTAGGGCAGCATGCGAGCAATCCGACCGGAGTCTTCTTTGCGCACGATGTTGGGGCCGCGAAGACCGCGCTTACGCTTGGTGCTCTTCTTGGTCAGGATGTGGCTTCTAAATGCGTGCCCGGCCTTGAACTTACCGGACGCCGTTTTCCGGAACCGCTTGGCAGCAGCTCGGTTGGTCTTGATCTTGGGCATGACCCAACTCCTTTAGTGTGTTTTTATACTGTCCGAGCGCCCCACTTTCCTGGATTTATCGAAGAAGCCGAATTTGCGTCGGTTTCTAAGAATCCAGATGATGAGGACTTTCCATCCTGCTCAAACTCAGCTTATAGGCTCGCGCGAACGCGAGCGGGTCCAGTGTAGCTCGCCCTCGCCTCCGAGCTCGCTTGGGGGAGAGGGTTGGGTGAGGGGGCGAGCGTTTGGCGATAACCGATTGTGTCGGTCAGCCGGACGCTTGCCCCCTCACTCTTTTCTCTCTCCCCCATCGCAGGCGATGGGGGAGAGAGAAACGTGTCGCGTCGCGCGCTGTGCGCGCGACTTATTTCTTTTTGGGCGCGATCATCATCACCATTTGGCGGCCCTCGAAGCGCGGAAAACTTTCAATCGCCGCTTCTTCGATGACGTCAGCCTGGATCCGCTTGACCATCGCTTCGCCCAATTCCGTGTGCGCCATCTCACGACCCTTGAAGCGCACCACGATTTTTACCTTGTCGCCGTTTTCAAGGAAGCGCCGCAGATTGCGCATCTTTACGGCGTAATCGCCGTCTTCGGTCGATGGCCGGAATTTCAATTCCTTGATTTCGACCTGCTTGCTCTTGCGCTTGGCCGCATGCGCCTTTTTCTGCTGGTCGAATTTGAATCGACCAAAATCCATTATTCGGCAAACCGGAGGTTCGGCATTCGGCTGGATTTCGACCAAGTCCAGACCCGCCTCTGCCGCCAAGGCCAATGCATCTTCGCGGGACAACACGCCAGCCTGTTCCCCATTGGCGTCAATCACACGAACTTGCGGGACACGAATCTCCGAGTTCTTCCGATTAATCTTATGCGTAGCGATATCTTAATCCTCTAGGGGCGTTGCTTTTACCAGCTTTCCTGATGGCGAAGTTCACAATGCACGCATCCATGCGCGTATTTTTTTAGGTGATATTCATTTCTTTTTGCAGGTGCTCGGCGAATGCGGCTGGGGTCATTTGCCCCAGATCCTCTCCGGATCGCGCACGCACAGCAACCAGCCCGTTTTCCTTCTCGCGATCGCCGATCACCAGCAGGTACGGGACTTTCTGCAAAGTATGCTCGCGTATTTTATATCCGATTTTCTCGTTGCGCAAATCTTTTTGTACCCGGAAACCTTGTTTTACAAGGGCTTCAGCCGTTTTCTCGGCATAATCGGCCTGCGCATCGGTGATATTCATGACCACCGCCTGGACTGGAGCCAGCCACGCCGGGAACAATCCGGCGTGATGTTCGATCAGGATGCCGATGAAACGCTCCATCGAGCCCACGATGGCTCGGTGCAGCATGACCGGATATTTGCGCTGGCTGTTTTCATCGATATATTCGGCGCCGAGGCGCTCGGGCATCATGAAATCGACCTGCATGGTGCCGACTTGCCAATCGCGACCGATCGAATCGTGCATGTGGTATTCGATTTTCGGGCCGTAGAACACCCCTTCGCCGGGTAATTCCTCCCACTCGACCTTGCTTGCGCGTAGTGCAGCACGTAACGCTTCCTCGGCGCGATCCCAGACCTCGTCCGTGCCGAGACGCTTCTCCGGGCGCAGCGCAATCTTCACTTCGATATTGTCGAAACCGAAGTCGCCATAGACCTTCATCGCCTGGACGTGGAACGCCGTCACTTCAGACTCAATCTGTGCGGGCGTGCAGAAAATGTGGCCGTCGTCCTGGGTGAAGCCGCGCACACGCATAAGGCCATGCAGGGCGCCGGACGGCTCGTTGCGATGGCAGCCACCAAACTCGCCGAAACGAATCGGCAATTCGCGATAACTGTGCAGACCATTGTTGAAAATCTGGATGTGTCCCGGGCAATTCATCGGTTTGAGCGCATAAGTGCGTTTCTCCGATTCGGTGAAAAACATGTTTTCCTTGTAATTGTCCCAATGCCCGGATTTTTTCCACAGCGAAACGTCGAGGACCTGCGGTCCGCGCACTTCTTGATAACCACTGTCCCGATATACGCCACGCATGTACTGCTCCACCACTTGCCAGATTGTCCAGCCGTGCGGGTGCCAGAACACCATGCCGGGGCCTTCTTCCTGCAGGTGGAACAGACCCATCGCCTTGCCGATCTTGCGGTGGTCGCGCTTTTCAGCCTCTTCGAGCTGAGTGAGATGCGCCTTGAGATCCTTGTCGTTCAACCACGCGGTACCATACACACGCTGCAGCATTTCGTTGTCGGAATTGCCGCGCCAGTAGGCGCCGGCGATCTTCATCAACTTGAACGCCTTGAGCTTGTTCGTGTTAGGCACATGCGGACCGCGGCACAAGTCGATGAAGTCCCCTTGCGAATACAGCGACAGCTCTTCGTTGGCTGGAATCGATTCGATAATCTGGGCTTTGTATTCCTCGTTCTTGTCGCGGAAGAATTTCACCGCGGCATCGCGCTGCAGGACGGAGCGCGAAACCGGCAATCCTTCGGCCGCAATCTTTTTCATCTCCGCCTCGATCGTTTCCAGATCGCCGGGAGTAAACGGGGTCTTTCGCGCGAAGTCGTAAAAAAAACCGTTCTCGATGACCGGGCCGATGGTGACCTGGGTATCCGGAAACAGGCGTTGCGTCGCCTGCGCCAGCAAATGCGCGGTCGAGTGGCGAATGATCTCGAGTGCTTCGGGGCTCTTTTCAGTCACGATGGCAACATCTGCGTCGCGTTCGATCTGGAAACTGGTATCGACCAATTGACCGTCGACTTTGCCGGCCAAGGCAGCCTTGGCCAGGCCTGCACCGATTGACGCGGCGACATCCTGCACGGATACCGCGTGGTCGAACTGACGTTGGCTACCGTCGGGGAGAGTGATATTTATCATGGCGATTCTCGCAACTGCGAATGGATTCCAACAAAAAAGGGCGCCGAGCGCCCTTTGCAAAAACGAACGATTAATTCGGCAACGCGCTCATGAAGCATCCAGCCGAAGAGGCCGGTTCTTCACTCAGGGATTTTGAATCCTTTGCATTGACATGTCGCACACTCGGCCAGCGTTTTTTGCGCGGCCACCTTGTATTGACAGACTCGGATTTTCGCACGCGCCGTGGCGGCTTTCAATCGCATCGCGACGATTCGGCAATAAATCGCTACCATCGCCGCAATCCATCCGAGATTCAGCCAAATGTCCCAGGGCACGCACGAATTCGTCGACGATCCGCGCAATCGCGACATCACGATCTACGTCAACGGCGAATTGAAGCCACGCGCCGAGGCAACCGTTTCGGTTTTCGATTCTGGTTTCATCCTCGGCGACGGCGTCTGGGAAGGATTGCGCGTGGCTGGTGGCCGCCTCGCGTTTCTGGATCAGCACCTGGATCGTCTGTACGAAGGTGCGAAAGCCATCGACATGGATATCGGCCTGTCGCGAGAGGATCTGACCCGTGCGATTTACCGCACGCTCGATGCGAATGCAATGAGCGAGCACGCGCATATCCGATTGATGGTCACGCGCGGCGTCAAACACACGCCGTATCAGGATCCGCGCATGACCGTCGGCGCGGCCACAATCGTCATCATTCCCGAATACAAAAATCCAAAACCTGAGACACTCGAACGCGGAATTCGTCTGTTTACTGTGCATGTGCGACGCGGCGCGCCAGATGTGCTCGATCCAAAACTCAACAGCCACAGCAAGCTCAACTGCATTACGGCCTGCATCCAGGCAACCAAGGCCGGTGCCGACGAGGCCTTGATGCTCGACCCGCACGGTTTCGTTGCCACCTGCAATTCGACGCATTTCTTCATCGTGCGCAAGGGCGAGATCTGGACGTCTACGGGCATGTACTGCCTGGGCGGGATTACGCGCGCAAATGTGCTGCGCATTTGTCGCGAAAACAATATTCCGGCGTTCGAGAAGAGTTTCAGCCTGACTGATGTGTACGGTGCCGATGAAGCCTTTGTCACTGGAACCTTTGCCGGCGTCGCGCCAGTGACCGAGATTGATGGGCGCAAAATCAGCGCCGCGCGCGGGCCCACGGTCGAGCGCCTGCAAAACTTGTATCGCGATTTGATCGCGCGCGATGTCGCCGCACGCGTCCGGCCAGGCTGACGCACGCGTGATCCAACCGATTCGGATCGCCATGTGGTCGGGCCCACGGAATATCTCCACGGCGATGATGCGTGCGTTCGAGAATCGCGAGGATTGTGCCGTCGTCGACGAGCCGTATTACGCGTATTACCTGGCCGCCACCGGGCTGGATCACCCGGGCCGCGAAGAAGTCATCGCCAACGGTGAATCCGATTGGCGGCGTGTCACACGGATGTTGCTCGGCCCGGTGCCAGACAACAAACCCGTGTTCTATCAAAAACACATGACCCATCACATGCTGTCGGGCATGAATCATGATTGGTTCGACGAAGTCCGCCACGTGTTTCTGATACGCGATCCGCGCGAAGTGCTGGCGTCCTATCTCAAAAGCCGCGCGCAGGCCGCCGCAGCGGACATCGGCATCCTGCAGGAAGCGGAATTGTATGATGAAATCGTGCGGCGAACCGGTAATGCGCCGCCAGTGATCGATGCCGACGATTTTTTGAAAGCACCCGAAGCGCATTTGCGCGCGTTATGCGAACTGCTGCAGATTCCGTTTAGTGAACGCATGTTGCGCTGGCCCGCCGGTCCCCGCGCCAGCGATGGCATCTGGGCGCCGTATTGGTACGACGCCGTGCTGAAATCGACCGGGTTCGAGCCTTGGCACGCGCATAGCCAAGCCATGCCCGATACTCACCACAAAATACTGCGAACATGCCAGCCAGCTTACGAGCGATTGCATGCCCGGCGATTGAGGCCATGACTTTCCGCCCGTTGGCACACGCATTCGGCCGGACTATCCTCGCCGCTTCGTTCCAATTGCCATAGCCACAGGGGAAGCACATGCAAAAGCGAATGGTTGGTCTGTTGGCCGTCTTGTCGATGCTGTTATTCGCTGAAGCCGCGTTTGCAAGCAGCCCGTATGCGCGCGACCCGCAACAACCGATCGATCAGACCTACACCGCGCTAATCTCCAAGTACACGACCGACAAGCAATTCAATTCGCCGCTGACCGACTACCTTCCTGCCTCCTCCAGCGTTCCGACACCGAAAAAGGTGCTCGGCGATATCGCCGGCGCTCCGGATCACTTGCCCTACTCCAAGGATGTCTATCGCTACTTTGACCTGCTCGCGGCGGCCAGCCCGCGCGTCAAAGTGTTCCGCATCGGCAAGACCGAAGAAGGCCGCGACATGATCGCGGTAGCCATCGCCGACGAAGCCCTGATCGCTGGACTCAAAGCCAACGACGCGCGTCTGGCGCAACTGGCCGACCCGCGCACGATCAAAATGGATGATTCCAAGGCTGACGCGCTAGTCGCGCAATCCACACCGGTCTATTACATCACCGGCACCATCCATTCGGTCGAAACCGGCGCGCCGACCGCGCTGATGGAACTGGCCTACCGCCTCGCCGTGGACGATGCACCGTATATCCGCAAGATCCGTTCGCACGTCATCACCTTGATCACGCCAATCGTGGAGGTCGATGGTCGCGACCGCATGGTGGATATCGACCGCTGGCATCACGCGCATCCGGGCGAAAACTATCCGCCACTGATGTACTGGGGCCACTACGTCGCTCACGACAACAACCGCGATGCGATGGGCATGACCCTGAACCTCACGCGCAACGTACTCGACACGTATCTCGGCTGGCATGCGCAGGTGCTGCACGACCTGCACGAGTCGGTGCCGTTTCTGTACGACAACACCGTGGGCGACGGACCGTACAATTCATGGATCGATCCGATCCTTGTCAACGAGTGGCAGATGCTAGGTTGGGACAACGTGCAGCAATTGACCAAGCTCGGCATGCCCGGCGTATTCACCCATGGTCAGTTCGATACCTGGAGCCCGGGATATCTGATGTTCATGGCCGCGATGCACAACGGCATCAGCCGCCTCTACGAAACCTTCGGCAACGGCGTATCGGATACGCAGGAACGCATCCTGTCGCCGGACGAATACGCACGCACCTGGTACAAGCCCAATCCTCCGCTACCGAAAGTCCTGTGGTCGCTGCGCGACAACAACAATTACGAACAGACCGGGTTGCTGACGGCGCTGAATTATTTCGCTGACAATGAAAAATTGTTCCTGCACAACTTTTATCTGAAATCCAGGCGCTCCATCGAAAAACCGACACTCAGCGGTCCCGCGGCGTATGTGCTTCCCGCCGACGATGCGCACCCCGGCGCACAGGCAGAGTTGTTGCGCGTGCTGCAACTGCAACACGCGGAAATCAGTCGCGGCACGTTCCCGGCCGGCAGCTATGTCGTACGCATGGATCAACCGTATTCGCGCATCGTCGATACCCTCCTCGACCGCCAGTACTGGTCGCCGGACGATCCGCAAAAGCATCCATATGACGACACCGGCTGGACTATGGGCGCGATGTTCGATGCACTAGTCGTGCGCGTGACCGACAAGACGATTCTTGATGTTCCCATGCAGATCGCGAAAGCGCCAGAACAACCCGCGTTCGATCTGGCTGGTCTCGGCGTACACGGCAAACTCCCGCGCATCGCATTGATGCACACATGGCTGGACACCCAGACCGAAGGCTGGTGGCGCATGGCACTGGACAAGCTCGGCATCAAATACAACTACATCAGCACGCAAAACGTCGCGGGCGAAAAGAACCTGCGCGACAAGTACGATGTAATTCTGTTCGCACCCAT
>CAJDUT010000128.1_pt1 | contig 13292 bp, 12 predicted proteins | sample 7390981 | NCBI WGS metagenome assembly CAJDUT01 (sample SAMEA7055681, study PRJEB34461) | soil metagenome | biome: terrestrial ecosystem; feature: Peninsula; material: soil | place: Antarctica | collected 2016 | reverse complement strand
ATCAATCCTAATCCATCGTTGCTGCTCGGTGCAGTAGATTTGTCGCCATACGATGTAGCGCAGTTGTATCAATACTTTGCTGCGGACGGCCACGCGCTGCCGTTGCGCGCATTGCGCGGCGTGCTTGACGCAAATGGCCAAGCGCTGAAGCGCTATGAAATCAAACCTGGCGCGGGCGATTACGTCAGACCGGCACGCCTGGTGAACTACGCCATGCAGGAAGTCGTGCGTACCGGCACCGCGCGCGCGATCCAGTCGCAAGGTCTGGCGTCGTTACAGGCGGCTGGCAAGACTGGCACCAGCGATTCGCAGCGCGACTCCTGGTTCGCCGGATTCACCGGCTCGCATCTGGCCGTGGTCTGGATGGGGCGCGACGACAACAAGCCCACGGGACTGTGGGGCGCCAGTGGCGCGTTGCAGGCGTGGATTGCCTTGTTCAAAACCTTGCCCAGCGCGCCCTTGACGATTCCAACCGACGGTTTGGAAATGGCCTGGATCGATCCGCACAGCGGGCAGGGCACCCAATACCAGTGCGAAGGTGCGCGCGAACTGCCATTCCTGGCCGGACACGCGCCGCCTGCGTCGGAACATTGCGTGTGGCAGCAGATCAAATCGGCATTGGGCGGGAATTGACCGCTACATGAATTTCAATGGAGTACAGGAAATGATACGGAATATATTGTTATACGTTTGCACATTTGCATTGGTCGAATTGCTCGCGGGGTGTTCGTCTTCGCCCATCCACAACACGCCAGTCAATCGACCCAATTCCAGCGCTGCCGTGATCGCAATTCGCAAAGCCGGCACGCAATTCGAGTCCAGCGTGGAAGTGCATCCCCTGGCCGATCCCGCCGTCGACGGCTTGCTGCGCCAGGCCCGACAATTCGAAGCGCAAAACCAGCCCGCGCAAGCCCTCGCCGATGTACGCCAGGCTCTCAAAATCACACCCAAGGCACCGGAGCTTTTGCAGTACGAGGCGGAATTGCTGATCGAAACCGGCGCATGGAAACAGGCCGAATCACTCGCCCAGCAATCTTACGACTTCGGCCCAAAAGTTGGCGGCCTGTGCGCGCGCAACCTGGAAACGCTCGCGTGGACGCGCATCGCTCTCGGCGATAACGCCGGCGCCGCGCTAGCGCGGCAGCAATTGGCCGGTTGTCGCGTGCCGGATCGCGCGCGCTATTAGTTTTTGTCTCTTCTTCCGCGGCTTGTCTGCGCGCTGATATTCGTAGGATCGGTGGAGCGCAGCGATACCCATCACTGTTTGCTGTTGGCTTTTGGCTCTTCGCTTCTGCGGCAGGGAATGCCGCCCAATGGGCCCCCTGTGGGGCGGCGAGTGGGCGCAGGAAAGCCCGCAGGGTGGCGCGCACGATGCGCGCCAGTTCGCTGCATGTACACGATGTACATTCAGCGAACCCCGGAGCACGCTCGCGAAGTCGCAGGGCAGGATGCCCGGAGACCGCTCCACCGGGGTGGCCTTCTCTTTGGTTACTTTCTCTTGGCCATTCAAGAGAAAGTCACCCGCTCGACGCAGTCGAGTGGAAGCTTTGCTTCTAATCAACAAGCGATGGGTATCGCTACGCTCAACCCATCCTGCAAAATCGCCCGCTCGACGCAGTCGAGTGGCAGCTCTGCTTTTAAGACAGCGATGGGTATCCCCCGGATCAAGTCCGGGATCAACCCATCCTTCGTGAGAGGCGATCCCTCGCTGCAAGCGAAAACACCCATAGGCGACGGGCCAGAATGTAAAATGCGCAAACGCCAATCGCGAAATCATTGAGCCAAAATGGCCCGCCAAGACAATAATGAAAAAGTGCGAGCCAACTCCGACATGACAGCACCGAAATGACATCCAGATTAAGCGCCAGGGAACTGTTGGGTGTGGACGGTCCGTTTGCGCGCGAAGTCGATAATTTTGTTCCGCGCGAATGTCAGCAGGACATGGCCGAGGCAGTCGAGGAAGCGATTGCTGATCGCCAGGCGTTGATCGTGGAAGCCGGCACGGGAACCGGAAAGACGTTTGCGTATCTGGTGCCGGCGTTGCAGTCCGGAAAACGCGTGATCGTGTCGACCGGCACCAAGACCCTGCAGGATCAATTGTTTCATCGTGATCTGCCGCGCGTGCGCCAGGTGCTAGGTGCGCGGCTGAAGGCCAGCCTGCTCAAGGGCCGCGCAAATTACGCGTGTCTGTATCGACTGGATCAGGTCGGCAAGGACGGTTACCTGGTGTCGCGTGAGCAGGTTCACCAGTTGCAGGCGATTCGAGCCTGGGCGCAACGCACGGGCAGCGGCGACATCAATGAATTGACCGACGTGCCGGAGGATTCTCCGCTGTGGCCACGGGTTACCTCGACGGTGGAAAATTGTCTGGGCGTCGAGTGCCCGATGTTCACCGATTGTTTCGTGGTCAAGGCGCGGCGCGCGGCGCAGGAAGCCGATCTGGTCGTGGTCAATCATCATCTGTTGTTTGCGGATCTGGCGATCAAGCACGGCGGATTTGGCGAGATACTGCCTGGCGCGCACGCGTTCATTCTTGACGAAGCCCATCAGATTCCTGAACTCGCCGGGCAGTTTTTCTCGGTGCACGTCACCGCGCGACAAATGACGGAGTTGGCGAGCGATGCGCTGGCCGAATGCGCGACGGTCAGCGGTGCGCTGGCCAGCTTGCGCGAAGCCATCGAAACGATCCCGACCGCGGTCAAGCGCCTGCGCCTGGCGCTTGACGACAACGACGCGGCCGCGCAGGAACAATTGCACGCGTTAAGCGATGAGTTGCAAAAGCTTGTCGACGCATTGGCGGCACAGGCAGAGCGTTCGCGTGGCCTTGCCAGCGTGCACGAACGTGCTCTCGGATTGTCGCAGCGAATGCACGAAGTGTGCGATGGCGCGGCCAGCGCAACCGTGCATTGGTACGAATTGACCACGCACGGATTTGCGTTCCACGCCACGCCGCTGGATCTGGCGCCGCCGCTGCGCAGCCTGCGCGAACAGGCAAACGCGGCCTGGATTTATACTTCGGCCACGTTGTCCGTTGCCGGCCAGTTCGACCATTTCGCGCGCCAGCTCGGCCACGACGATCCGATTGCGATCAGCCTGCCTAGCCCGTTCGATTACCCGCATCAGGCGCTGGCCTACTTGCCGAATGGCTTGCCCGATCCGAACGCTGCCGATTACACCGAGCGTGTGATTGCCGCCGCGCGCCCGGTGATCAGCGCTGCGCGCGGACGCACGTTCATCCTTTTCACTTCGCATCGTGCGCTCAAGCGCGCCGCTGAATTGCTGGTCGACCTGCCGTATCCATTGTTTGTGCAAGGGACCGCGCCGCGACATCGTCTGTTGAACGAGTTTCGCGACTCCGGCAATGGCGTGCTGCTCGGCGCGGCGAGTTTCTGGGAAGGCGTGGATGTGGCCGGCGAGGCGTTGTCGTGCGTGATCATCGACAAATTGCCGTTTGCCGCGCCCGACGATCCCGTGCTTGAGGCGCGACTGACGGCATTGCGCGAATCCGGTGGCAATCCATTTTTCGAATGGCAGGTACCGGCAGCCGCCATCGCGCTCAAACAAGGAGCTGGACGCTTGATTCGCGATGTGAATGATCGCGGTGTATTGATGCTGTGCGACCCGCGCCTGACTACCCGCGCGTATGGCAAGTTGTTTTTGCGCAGCTTGCCGCCGTTGCCGATTACGCGCGAGCTGGCGGATGTGCAAAGATTTTTTGGCGTGCAACCAGTACAAATCGAAAATGCTTAGCTCCCTCACCCCCGACGGTGTCGCGGGTGAGGGCTGGGCTGAGGGGGCAGCCCTTCGGATTGCAGGAATGCTGAGGAAGTGCGCAGCGCTTTCCCCTCACCCAACCCTCTCCCCCAAGCGTTGCTTGGAGGAGAGGGCTGAACACAAAGTCCTTGCAAAAACGGTTTGTCGCACATGAAACTCCATCACGACATCATTGAGTTCAACGGCGAGCCGGCACGGCTCGAAGACGTGCGCATGCTGGCGCTGATGAACTATGGTCATTTCACCGTATTGCAGGCATGCGACGGGCGTGTTCGTGGTCTCGACCTGCACCTTGATCGTCTGCAAGAAGGCACGCGAGAATTATTTGCGAGCAATCTCGATCGCGCCCAGGTGCGCGGCTTTCTGCGCCACGCGCTGGCCGGAACCAACGGCATTGTGTCGGTGCGGATCACCGTGTTTTCGCGTGCATTCAACCGAGGGCAGGCGAGTGAACCTGTGACGGCGGATGTATTGATCGCGGTTGGCGCCGTCGCCCAGCAATCGTCGACGCCGTTGCGGCTGAAATCCTTTTTCTATCAGCGCGAGCTGCCGCAGGTCAAACACGTTGGCACCTTCCCGTTGTTTCACTACGGACGCCTTGCACAACTGGCCGGTTTCGACGATGCGCTTTTCGTCGATGCGCAAGGCTGCGTTGCCGAGGCCTCGATCTGGAATATTGGCTTTCATGACGGCAGCACCTTTGTCTGGCCGCTGGCGCCGCAGCTTGTCGGTACCAATATGCGTCTCATACAGGCCGGGATGGATCGATTCAAAACTCCCCAGACCACTCGGCGCGTTCTTCTTTCGGACTTGGGCAGCATGCGTTCCGCTTTCGTGTGCAACGCCAACACGATTGCGCGACCGGTTGCGTCTATCGACGACGTCGAGTTTGACGTGGCCGATGACCATGTCGAATCGATCAAACGCTGCCACGAAACCAATCCGTGGGATTTCCCGTGACCCTTGATTCGACCGAGCATTGTTTGAAGAAATTGTAGTGTTTGATCATCGCACCGTGCAAAGCGTGCAGGAAGTTACTTTCGCTTCCCCTGCAACGCGGGGGAAGCTGTCCGGAGGACTGATGGGGGGCTCTTGCCGTCCGATCTCAAGTGCGAGAGCTGCCCCCATCCGCCTTCGGCACCTTCCCCCGCTTGCGGGGGAAGGAACATCGAAATGCACCCCGCTTGCGAGGGAAGGAAAGTCGAAATGCAGGTGAAACGCTATGTGCCCGCAAATCGCCACATCGCCGCCCGCACCGCGCCATGAACGATGCGACAATAGCAACATGAATCTGATCTCTCTGGAAACCTCCACCGAATCGTGCTCCGCCGCGCTGTTGTGCGGCGACGCAATCATCGAACGCAGCGAGCTGGCGCCACGCCGCCACGCCGAATTGATCCTGCCGATGATCGAATCTCTGCTGGCACAAGCCGGGCTGTCACGACGCCAACTTGATGGTATAGCCGTCGGTCGCGGACCGGGCGCATTCACCGGCGTGCGCCTGGCAATATCGGTCGCGCAAGGCCTGGCATTGGGGCTCGATCTGCCTGTCGTGACCGTATCGTCGCTGGCTGCGCTGGCGATGGATGCGCCAGGCGACGATGCATCGATCCTCGCGGTGATCGACGCGCGCATGGGCGAGGTTTATGCGGGCGCATTCCGGCGCAGTGAAGACGGGCTGGTTGCCGCGATAAGCGACGAATCCGTGGGAACCGTGGAAGCGTTGACGCTACCAAAAGGTATCCAATGGAATATTGTCGGCAGCGGCTGGAACACCTACCGCGATGCGTTGACCGCACGCCTGCCGGGAATGCCCCGATTTGCCGATGGCGATCGTTATCCGCAGGCTCGCGCCGTTGCGCGACTTGCACTGGCGCAATTTGCCGCCGGCCATGCCGTCGCTCCCGAGTTCGCGTTACCGGTCTATCTGCGCGACAAGGTGGCCTTGACGCTTAACGAGCAGCACGCGCGGTAAACAATACATCGGCGCAGCTTCAGCCCAGTCCACTGGTTTCAAGGCATTAAGTGCGTGCAGCTTACCAATGCGGCTCGATCACGATACCCTTGTCCTTGCGCAGCAATTCTACTTCGAGATACACGTCGGGACGTAGTATCGGAACAAGATGTTCCAGCGTCAGCACGATCGATGAGCCGCGCTTGTCACGATACTTTTGCCGGTAAGCCTCGACATGGGCGCCGTGGCGGCACGCGAAGTCGGGCGAAAGCAACGTGAAATAAGCAGCCAATTCGCGCACCGAATATTCCTTCCAGTGTTGCGTGTTGGTATGACGCATGACGATATCGCCTACACCAACACCGCCGCCCATGCCGCGCAAAAAACGTAGCCAATTCCAGGTGCGCCCGCGCAGCGCATAATGGTTCGGCGTTGTTACGACAATACGCGCACCGGGCTTCATCACCCGGTAAATCTCCCGCCACATTGCCACTGGGTTGAAGGTAATGTGCTCGATGATTTCGGTAAACAGTACGATATCGAATGCATTGTCCGGAATTTTCGCTAGCGCAGTCGGATGTTCCAGATCGGAGTTTGGTAGCAACGTAATCGGATAATGGCGCGCGAGTTCACGCGCTCGGTCCGTGTCCAGCGTGATCGGCAAATCCAGTGCAGTCACTTCGAATCCGTCGAGCGCGTAAAGCAATGCTTGGTGCAACCAATGCGCACCAACATCGAGCACCCGATTGCCGCGCGCACGATCCCACAGCGACAGGAAGCGACGCTTGGTTTCTACGAAGCGCGGAAAGTGCGCTCGTAGATAGGGCACGTCTGTTCCGCCATATGCGGCAAAAAGCTTTTCGAATTCCTCGATACTTTCTTGCCTAGGCATCGCTCTTTCGCAATCGACTTCAATTGTGGCAGCCGTACGTTCGCGGCAAAGCAACTATAAACCTTGTTGCACCGGGAATTTCGGAGAAAAATTTCGGCGTAGAAATTCGACGTTCAAATTCGTTCAATCCAGAAGCTGCCGCCGGCAAAGGCATGGCCATTAGGATGAGCCAACGCGGTGCGGACCAACTCGGGAAAGCGCCAGAACGCGTAGCTGCACCCAAAAATTACACGGAAGCCTTTGCTGTGCATCAGTAGCGCACGCAGCAGGTATTGTTCGTTCCAGCTGCGATTTTCGTCCAGTACCCATTCGCGCGGATAATCGTGTGGCAGGAAGATATCGTGGATATGCACGCGAACGCCTGGCGCAAGCCGTGGCAGCACTTCGAAGTAGAGGTAGTTCACATCGCTGCCGGTTTTGGCAACATGTGACGAGTCGATGAACAAAACGTCGCCGGACTCAAGCGCAGTGAATTCATTGAGCGAGACATCCTGCACTTTCGCTTCGAGGATTCGGTTCACGCCCGCAACTTCGTTGCGCAGAAAGTCCATTGGATATGGCTCGATGCACGTGACGTTCATGCTGCCGTCGAAAAACCGTCGATTTACATCGGCCGTCAGCAGCGTCGAAAATCCAGAACCGACTTCGATCAGGCGTTGCGGCTGCCATTCGCACAACAGCACGAAGAGTGCGCGTGCATCCAGCCAACTAAACGCTGGGTTGCAAGTGAAAAATTCAGCGGGTTTCGTCGTCTCGTCGAGGCGCTCAGCGTAATCGTAGTGCGGCATCCAACGTGGAAATACCGCACTCAGGATCTGTTCGTGACCCGCGTCGTCAAAATCGACGCCGATGACCTGCGGATTTCCCGGCCAGATGCGTGTGCTATCAAGTGTCGTGGGGTCTACGACAGGCGAATAAAAGTGGCCGTTGGGGTGATTGGTGCAGATCCGATCTTCAGCGGATGCGGTAGGTCTGATTTCTGTTGCATTGGAAACGGGATCGGTCATGGAAATTCCTTATCTATGGCGACGGATCGCTGAATAGCCGCAAGCTCAGCGTTTGCTGGCGGTTGAAAGATCAGCTTCCAATTGAGGCAGCAGTTGCCGCATCAAACGCGCTCTACCCGAAACATTGTTGTGATAGAAATCGAAGAAGGCGCTGCAATCCGTGCCAGCCTCGGTATTGAAAAAATCGGTGTAATCAAGCAAGCGAATCTTGCCGGCGTCAACCAATGGTTTGAGCACGCTCAGGGTCCATTCGTGTGTGCCTTGCGGCAGCGCGTCGCGCAGCCAGGCATCGTGCATGGGCATGAGGACGACAATAGGCGGCGTTGGCCATTGAATGGATGCAAGCTGTTGGCGCACCAGCGTGCGTGCCAGTACCAATTGTTGCGGCAGCGGCTGGGTTCCTGCAAGCATCGGGCGAATGTCGTAGCGGGATTTGGCTGCGGATTGCAGAATCTGGCATTGGGGTTCGAGACGCGATGCAAGCGTGGGGTCACGCTTGCCGACATCGACGCAATCGCTCAGCTTGCTAATTCTGGCGCGACACAAATCAGTTGTTTCGTTGGCGTTGCCTTGCAAGACACTCTGTGGCGACAGGGATCGAAAGTAGCGCAGCAACTTGATGCGCTTGCGTGGATGTGCCACCAGATCCTGCACGTCTTCGTGATACTCGAATAGCGCTGAATACAGGCCGTAGGTTGGTGGATCGTGCCAATTGAATGGATCGTGTTGCGCCATCCATGGGATTTCGCGCAGTGTATGAAAGGGATAAGCGATGCCGAGTTCGTAGGTGCCATTGCCAGGCGCAAGAAAATCCTGCACGGCCAAGGCGATGATGCCACCACGAATCTCGGGATGATGTGCGGCCAACCATTGCGTGATAACGCCCAAGCTCATGAAATGCATTCCGGGCACGCTCATGTTCGCGTAGGCGAAGCCGCGCTCTGACATTACCTTGGTCAAGGCTTCGTGGTCGATGCCATAAACCGGACGCGAGCTACCGAGCGTGACGAAATCGATACGTTTAAAGGCGGGCGCCTCCAATGCGCGCTTCTTGGTGATGCTCATGCCGGCATGACTTTCCGGCGACGCGATAGGTTCCCAGATTCCCGCCTGGAACAGCGCATCGATCAGGATCACCAACAAGAGGGGAATGAAGAATTTCAGATAACGCATGATCAGAACTGGAAATAGATGAAGGGTGCGCTGTGATTCGGCGAAAACAGAATAAGCAGCAGCAATACTCCGGTCATGGCTACGACGAAGCGCGTGCCACGATCGATTCCGAGGCGTTCCTTGGTGTTGCGGTAGCCGTTGTAAAAGTGCGTCGCGAGCAATAGCGCCAGCACCAAGGCCCAACCGAGGTTTGCGACCACGCTGAAGCTGGCGATCGAAGCTACGCCGTGCACCAGATTCCCGATCATGTGGCTGGCGTCCGTAAATGTCTTGGCGCGGAAGAAAATCCAGGCAAAGCACACCAGGTTAAACGTTACGAGCCAGCGAACAATCGCCATGGTTCGGGTTTGTGCTTGCCAGTACTTCCAGCGTGCGAACACGTAGCGCTCGATCACAAGATACGAGCCGTGCAATCCTCCCCAGATGACGAATGTCCAACTGGCACCGTGCCAGAGTCCGCCCAACAGCATGGTCAGCATCAAGTTGACCATGGTGCGTAATTCGCCACGACGATTGCCGCCCAGCGAGATGTACAGATAGTCACGCAGCCAGCGCGATAGCGTGATGTGCCAACGTCGCCAGAATTCCTGGAAGCTCTGCGAGATGTAGGGGTAATTGAAATTCTGCGGAAAGCGGATGCCCAGCAATAATGCACAGCCGATGGCGATGTCGGTGTAACCGGAGAAATCGCAATAGATCTGGAAAGCGAACGCGTAAATTGCCAGAAGTGTGTTCCAGAATCCTGCGCCGATCGGGTTGTTGAACACCGAGTCTGCAAAGACGGCGAGTGAATCGGCGAACACCATTTTCTTGACGAAGCCGAAACCGATCAAAACCAGTGCGCGTTGCACGTCGGCGAGGCCGACGAATTTCGGGCCATCGAGTTCTGCAAAGAACTCGCGCGCTCGCACGATGGGACCCGCTTCGAGTTGCGGGAAGAATGCGACAGCGAGCGCGTAATCGAGAAAATTGCGCCGAGGCTGCATTACGCCACGGTAGACATCGATGGTGTAGCTGAGACTTTGAAAAGTGTAGAAAGAGATTCCCACCGGTAGCAGCAGATCCAGTGACGACGCTTAGTATGATCAGCCGCTTCGGGTTAGGGCTGCGCGGCAAGCGCAATCCGATGCTGTAATCAACGATTGTCGAGAACCAGACGAGAAACAGGTAATGCCAATTCCACTGTGCGTAGAAGTAGTAGCTGGCCGCGACCAGCATCAACTTCTGCAAAATCGGCCAGCCGCGCAGCGCCTGGTTGAGAACCAGCACCAGGCCGAAGAAAACCACGAATTGCAGAGAAGTGAAAAGCATGCGCGTAGGTTATCGGTTCATCGGCAAAAAGGGCCGATCAGTTTCGCGCGGGGGACTGTAAAGGGAATTCCAGCAATCGCCCATTGGTGGTCATGAGGTATGTGGGCGTAGCAGGCTTGTTCCCGTATGGCACGACAATCACACGATCGCCGAACTCAATTCGTTTGTAGCTAGGTACGTCAAATAGAAGCCGCTGCAAGACAAACGCATCTTCTGGCTCTTGAGCCTGAATCGCAATGGGCGCCCCGTCGTTACGATTGAGGAGTTGCGGCAATGCCGAATACAGGCGTTGCTGGATTCGTCCAATGTGACGGAATTCCTTGATTTCCAGATACCCGTGGAAACAAGCTATCGTAACAAGCAGCGTGACGATAAGGCGGCCCATGAGTTTGAATTTTCGCCAGTTTACGGCGACGAAACCAGCAATGAAGGTATCGGCAAAATAGGCGTAGTGCGGTGCTGAGTGCGCGAGAATCAAAATCGGACCGAGCGCAATGCCCCAACCAACCACAAAGATGGAAAATCTTCGCCAGCCGGTTTGAGCCACTGCGACGAGAAGAAGTACGACGCCGCATGAAGCCAGGAGAATGTGCTTGTGCACGAGGCTTCCCACGACTTCGAACTGATCCGGAAGGAATGGGAAAGCCGCATACTCGGCTAGCCGCCAACGACGAATGATGAAGCAACGAATGCCGTGAGCAATCCACGATTCTGGCGCGGTGTAGCGCAAAGCAAAAGGGCAAACGGAAACAAGATCGCAGTCTCTTTGCTCATCAAGGCGATCGCGGTTAATACTGCAACGAGAATCGCATCGTGTACCAGTTCTATCGTTGACGCATCCGGCTTGCGCTCCCGGCAGACCCAAACCAGTGCGCATAGGACGGACAACAAGCAAAAGGCATCGGCGAAGGTACCTATCCATGCATTGGTATACACCACGCAAGGCAGTAGCAAGTAAACGCAGATTGCGACAGAAGCATGTCGAGAACCGGCTCCGAAGCGCAAAAGAACGACTCGCAACATTAACGCAATCACTAGCGCAAATGCTGCGCGCACGATGTGCATCAGGACTGGCTGGTAGCCAAAGTAATGAGAGAGCAGCAGCCAAAAGTTGAAAGTCAGCGGGCGGTATTGAAAGATATGAAAGTCTAGCCAGCCGGACCATGGAATCTGGTGAAGTGTGGGCACGTCAGCGAATGACAACCATTGCAATTCATCATGGTTGAAGTAGCCTGGATTGAACGCCAGAGGAGCGAGAATAAGTATCACTAGAACGACAAACGTGATCGGTCGCCCGCCGAACTTCGTAGTGGCATTCAATGCATGCCAACGTAGTGACATCATGTTTTTCTTCTCAGCGCAAAAGGCGACTGCGCAATTTGCTCAGGCGTCATGTTTGGCCATCTCAATCGAGGATTGAGGCACCCGTTGCTTCAACCGCAACGCGGGCTTTTCGATCAGATGCCAGGAAAGCACAGCCAAAGCGATCACGATCGGCAGACTGAGCGTGAGGTTGACCCACGCATGTACCGGACGGCCAAGGCTGGCGGATACAGCTTGTTGAATCGGGAATCCCCACAGGTAGATACCGTAGGAATAATCGCCGAAGCGATTGAAGAAATGGAAGCTCGGTACGTAGGCGAACCACAAACTGGCGTATGCAATCGCAAGTCCCAGGGCGTATGGGGAAAATGCCGTATGGTGCGCGCCAATGGCGAGCACGATGAGGCCGAGCAGCGGCAGTGTCCCAATGCGAACCCAATCGCGATTGACGAAGCAGAATGCACCAAGCAGAAAAAATCCGGCGAGACGAACAAATGCATCCTTGGGTACCAGCGGCACGTAGTCTGGAGCGAAAAGACCCAACAGCAGTAATACCGCGAACACGGTGTTGGCCAGCCAGCGGCGGCGCAGCACGGCCAGCGCGCCGAGAATCGCCACCCAGCAATACATGCGCGCTTCGGCAGGTAGCGTCCAGATCGCGCCGTTGACGGCATTCGGATAAAAATTGTGGACAAATACACCTGGCAGATTCCAGATCAACTGATAGCCAAATTGCATATTGACGTAGATGTATTCGTAGGTCGCGCGGTCCGTCCAATAGGCAGACAAGGGCAGGGTGGAGAAGATTGCTCCAAGCACGATCGCACAGCCGACCATGCATGCGGCATAGGCAGGCAGGATGCGTAGCGCACGGGATTTGAGGAATTCCTCCAATTGTGCGCGACGAAGATAACTGCCGGTTACCAGCAATCCGCTGATGACAAAAAACACATCTACCGCAATCGAACCCGTGTATACGCCATTGCCCCATCCGGCACGCGCAATAAAGTCGCCCTGGTTCGGCAGTCCAGTGAACGCATAGCTGTGGCCAAACATGACCATGACGGCGGCGACGAAACGCAATAGCAGGAAGTTGTCCGCACGGCTGTCAAAGCAGTCAGCAAGTGTGCGTAAGCGTAGAAAACTTCGACGCAATTGGCCCAGCGTCACTGGCGCACGCGTCGCGCTGCCGCTATCGTCGCCGGTGATCGCCATCAGCGCTGCAACCGCGCCAGCACGCGCAGCGTGAAGTAACGCAGTCGGCCCCAACGCCCGGCATGCAGCACCGATTCGGCCTGTTCGAGTCTCTTGGTCAGGGTGGTCGCATCGCGGTACAGGCACCGGGTGTGCTGGTCGCGGCGCGCAAGCAGGTTGCGCAATTGCTTCACGTCGGCCTCGCTGAGCGTCAGGCCTGCCTTGAAGTGATCGGGAAGCGGGCGGTCGACGTAAATGGTCGAGTGCGTATCGGCCAGTTCGGTTTGAGGGCGGTCGATTGTATAAAAGTACAGTGCGACGGATTTGCGCGACAGCGATTGCTTTTCTTCGGGCAGGGAGATGCGATTGAAGCCATGCCAGCTGGTTTCGGTGGTCTCGAAGATGACGGCGCGGTTGTAGGCGGGAGTGACCAGCTCGACCCGATCGTTAGCGGCGCGTGGATCCGAATGCAGTTCGAGGCAGCCGCCCCAGCTCTCGTCCCACTCATGGTTGAGGTAGACGATCAGGTTCAGGCGCCGATGCCAGCGTTCGACCGGATGCCGATTGAAATCGACATGCGGGTCCAGTTCCTGGCCGGCGCGATTTTCGTGCGTGCCGCCGCCGAAGTACCAGGGATCGTAAATCAGGTTGTCGATACCGGTGA
>CAJDUT010000072.1_pt1 | contig 13349 bp, 18 predicted proteins | sample 7390981 | NCBI WGS metagenome assembly CAJDUT01 (sample SAMEA7055681, study PRJEB34461) | soil metagenome | biome: terrestrial ecosystem; feature: Peninsula; material: soil | place: Antarctica | collected 2016 | reverse complement strand
TGCCTCGCTTCCGTTCACCCCAACGGCCACAGTTTCCTGGCGTCGTCAGAAAAATGTGGGCCTTGGGGTCAGGGTTGGCGGCAAATGATCGACGTACTTGGTCAAAATGACCTCGGCCAACAAATCAGGGGCGGCAATGCCACAATCGATAATGCTGGGCGGTACCGGCACGGCGACGACCGTCTCGCAGCTGCGGCACGCGTACTGCGGATAAACGTCGCGGCGCACGAAGAACTGGAAGGGCTTGCGCGACAGCTTCTCGGTGATGTGATCGCTGAAGTGCACCAGACCGCCACGGCACTGGCCACAGTTGCACGCGTCCGGCTCGTGGCGCGTTTTGATGCGTGGCAGATCTTCCGGCAGCGCACTGCGCTTGGGCGCGTGGCGTGGACGCGATGGAGTTGCGGCGGGCGGCGACTGCAATGCTTCCAGTTGCACTTCGACCGCAGCGATATCTTCGGCCATGGCTTCATCGAACAGCGCACGCTGCGCCGGATCTATCTTTTCCGAGCGCCGCTAACTGCGCGCGGCGCAACCGCGCGATCTCCGCCGAGAGCTTGGCGATGTTGGCATCGTGTTTGGTGATGGCGCGCTCGTGGCGGGCGATGACCTGCTCACGATCGGTAATGACCGCAACGTGTTCGATGATTTGTTGATCGCGATCGGTGATGGATCGCTCGTGATCGGCAATGATCTGCAACTTCTCCACGAGCAACGTACGTAGCGTTTGGACGTCCATTGTACCGAGAAGTTGTTCGCGATCCATGGCCTTGCAGCGTACCGTGTTGGCGCTCGCGTGAATTTGGCCAGCCTGTTCGTTTTCCACTGACCAACCGCTCATTTAGATGGAGCGCTTGGCAGCGTGGGCTGCTTGGCTTGTCGGCTGGTCGGTGCAAAATGAAAGTTCTGGTCAATCTGACGCGCAAATCAACAGCCCTATTTCATAGAAATAAATCACCTGCATGACCAGGTGGAATTCATGACGGACGGCTTCGATTGCCATGCATGGAACGGCAACCAGGCTGCAGGGCACGGAATTCGCCCATTCTGCATAGGAGTTTTTGCCCGCATCCATGCATCTGTCATAACTCAGGGCATCCGTTGCCAGGCGCTGTTCGGGTGTAGAACGGCTGTCGTTGCTTACCGCATCTACTGCTGATGTTCCTGAACGTCATCGTTGCCGACTTGCGTCGGCGCGCTGTTTTTGGAGACCAACCGTAGCTTGCCGCATGGCATCATCCGGCCGACAACCGCGTGAAGCTCTTCGTTCGTCCCGGTCCAGATAACTCGTCGGATTTCCTCTTCGAGTGCGATACGGCTGCAGTTGATCAGCGTCAGTTTGGACTTCTTGGATTCATTCGGCATACCAATACTCCAGCGTTCATTGGGCGAGGATGCGCCCTGGCAGGCAGGGCGCAATTTTCTCAGTCCCAAGAATTTCCAAAGTCGGAGCTACTGTCGAAGGTTGACATGTCACCGATGCCGGAGCTATCGGAAAACATGTCGCTGCCGGATGAATCAAGCATGTCATGTTCCATCCCGAACGATGTGCCAGTGACATCGACGCTGCCGACTCCGTCATCGACCAAGGGAAAGCCCGTGGTTGGGTTGATGTCGCCGTTCGCCGGACCGCTATGCTGGAACAAGGAACGAAAGAATTTCATTTGAAGCTCCGTTGAGTGGGGTAGGGTGGATAACAGCATTCACATTAGCCGCTAACGCTTATTGCTTTGCATTTGAGCGCAGGCGGCGTTTACGCGGCTGTAGCGCTGACCATTGGGATAATTTGTCGCAGTAACGTCACAACGTCGCCATGCGCATCGGCTGGGATGCTCTTGCGAATCTGAGTCAGCAGCAGCGAGGCGAATCCGAAACAATCGTCTGGCCCGATGGCAATTACGCGCACAGTCTTGGACTGGCCAACTTTCATGCAAACCTGATTGGCCTGCCGCTCGACTTCAAACCACTTGTCGCGTTTCGATCCGTGATGTCGTCCTGTCGTACTCGGCAGGTAATTGAGAATGACGGTCAGTACGTGCAGCATTTCCGAGCGGCTGAGCATCAGTGTCAATTTGTTGGCCCAGTCGTAGCCGGTGTCGGTTTTACTTGCAGCCTCAATAAATACGACATCGGCTGCCTTCGAACTCCTGCCGGACTGGATCGTCAGTGCGGATTGCTTTCCGTAGACGTGAAGGCAATTGCCAGCCGGAGCGGAACCCGCGAATGTCGATGTGTCGACGACGACAGGAACGGGATCGTTGGGTTGGCGATTGAAGCAATTGATCATTGACGAGCGTTCGTCGCCACCGAATCGTGGAAAGTTGGTGAACAATGGCGCGGTCTTGGGTACGGCCCGCAAAGCGGGTAGGGTGCTCGGCACTTCGGGGAATAGCGACGATTCGTCCGGCAGCTTGGCAATCATAAAGGGTGCTTCGCCCGTCCTGCCCAGTGCCTTGCGTACTTTGTACAACAGACGTTCCACGAACGCGCGAGCTCGCGGATTGTCATGGGCCGCATCGAGTGCGCGCTGGATGGCGGCGGGCGAGTGCAGTTCGTGCATTTGGTCGATCTCGGCCAGACTAGCAGCTAGGCCCAGTTCAACCATGCGTGTGCGGATCGCCGTGTGGTTGGCATATACATTGTCAGTGGTTTCGATCATACGATCTCCGGTATGAAGATTGAATCGGGTGGTTTGGTCAGTCGGTCACCGGTTCCAAGTGCAACGTGTCTTCCGTAAGGATCAAGTGGACTTTCTCAAAGCGAGAGGCAGCGCTGAGGACCGCGCGTTCGACGTAACTGTCGCCGTAAAAAACTTGCCGACATTGCAGCGCGTCGGCAATGGCACTATCTCGATTGTGGCCGCGGCCAGGATGCGGTCGCGGATTGGCGGAACGGGGAAATGCGACCAGGGCGAAGTGATCCACGCCGCGCTGGAGCAGGGTGATTGACACGGGTGTGCCGGTTGGACTCATGGAGAACTCCTGATTTGTTGCTATCGGGTTGCGCGGCGTGGGCAAATGCGGAAATTTCGCACCGTGATTTTTTTCGCCGCCACTAATACCTATACGCCAATCTTTCATTTGCGCAAATTGTTGGCGCCTGGGTAGAGGCCTGACGGTCCACAAAGGCTGACAATTTTCAAATTTGCCCGAACTTACAACGAACTCTGGGCTGCGTCGTTACTTATAGTCCGTGGTCAGATAGTCGACGTCGTCTTACAACGGCAATGTGGACATATCCGGACATGTGGGTGCTGCCGTGCGATCGCGTCGCACGCGGGCGGGTTTCAGCCAGGAAGAGCTGGCTCATCGCGCCGGGCTAGACCGTACCTACATCTCTGGCATCGAGCGCGGCCGGTGCAATCCCACCGTGGCATCCCTGCAATTGGTCGTCGCCGCGCTAGGCAGCAGCCTCGACGCGTTGTTCATACTGGCGCGAAAGCTGGCCACGAAAGACCTCACGCCACGCGCGAATTCGCGTAAGTCATCATCTAAGTAAAACCCCCGCCGAGTGGATAAGCCCACCCTTCCGAGCTTGGCCAAGAATTGGCGACAATGTTGACCTATAGTCTACAATAATCTTTTTCTTCGGCGGTGTAGCTGACGACGTCACGCCCGATTCACGCTTTGAAAGTCGCCCTTGGATTCATCGACGAATTGCTGGGATTCCTAACGGGCGCTATCAGGTCGCGTATCACTTGAATTTTCTGGAGGCTGACTAGCGTCGTGTATCGCGTTCGAAATGCAGACAGGCAGTCCATTTGGGCTCAGCCGTGTTGAATTGCGCGTCAGATTGACCAGATATTTCGTTTTGCACTGACCAGCCCAAATGCTCAGCAGTGATTGGCGCTATGGGCTTTATCCGACCGAGCGCCTGGTCAGTGGAAAACGAGCGGGTTGGTCAAATTCGCGCGAGCGCCAACAAGCGAAGAGCCGCGAGAGCAAAACGCGGGTCCGACGCCATCACATTCGGCGGGGTGGAGCCATCGGCGCTAGCTGCGTCGCGAGGCCATCGACCTTGGTGACATGGTCGTGCAGATCATCGCCGTGGTGGTGGGCATACTGCTGGCGCTGTTCATCAACAATTGGGCGAAACATCGCCAGCAGCGTGTTGCGGTGAGTGAAGCGATGCAGGCGATCCGTGTGAACTCTCTGCCAACCGGGTTGCCCTGCGCACGCACGCCACGCTCATGTTCGACATGGCTACGCACATGCAGGAGTCGCCCAAAAACCAGAACCAATCGCCACGAGCCTGCTACGAGTGGTATCAGTGGCGAGGGATCGGCGACTTGAACCTGACTGATGCGGCCTACCAGACCTCCATCTCGACGCAGGCGCTAGCGAACATGCCTTTTATCCAAGCCCAGAAAGTGGCACGAGTGTACGGGTGGTAGCAATACCTCCAGAAGAGTCGTGATTTCGACGTTGAGATGTTGATGCAAATGCATCCGCTAATTTTCTGTTCCGGGATGGCCGAAAATATTGGCCGGGAAGACCTCAGGCTCGAAAATAAATGGTATGCCGCCTTGATCGGTCCTGACAATGCAAAACAACCCACGCCGCCGCCTCAGGCGTCGACCACCAATTGATTCTTGCCACATCGGGCATCAGCTGTGTCCGGCTATGCAGCTTTGGGTTTGCCAGACTGAGCCGGGCGAGGTTCCTTCAACATAATGGAATTTAACCAACGTTCGTGGAGTGGACTCGATCGTCCAAGCGGGCGTGCTGACGCGCGCCGCTTAACTCCCGGGATCGTTACCTACGTTCCTTACAGCGGACACTCACAGTCGGCTATTTAGGGTCGCAAAGCGACGATCGCTCACCACCTTCGCCACGCCTAACAACGACGTGTACGCGATGGTCGCTTACCGGCCGGGACCGGACAGTCGAGGTCGCGAATTGCCTACCGCGGACGGGACATTCGGCTCGTATCGGTTTAGGAAGCCTGTTGAATGGTGCTGCCTCGGACCAGCGTCAGCGTCCAAATCGCTTACAACAGATCCCGCCGCACGCAGCATGTGCGCCGCTTGAGTTCGGCGAAGAACGAAGGCTTCGCGCTCACGGCATCGCCTTTGCGTTGGTGGTGGTCGGCAAGCCGACCTTGCGGCAGAGCGCGGCGAAGCGCGGATCATGCTGGTAGCGCAGGACGAACGTGTCGCTGAGCAGCTGAGCCGAAATTGGCAGCAACGAGCGTTATGTTTCCGTCAGTCGCGCGAGTTCAAGAAAATCGTCGGTGTTGAAGGTCGCATTGTGCTGAAACAGGCGATGTTGCCACTGGATACGGCATCCGCGAGAAAAAGGCCTGAGGCCGATGCGCCCGATTAGTTTCGCGGTGCGCCCAATCTTTGCAGCAAGCCTGCGCGAAAGCGCCGACTCACCGGCACTTCGGCGCCGGTCTTGAGCACCACCAGCAGATTTCCCTTGAACATTTCCTGCAATTGCCCAATGCGCTCGATGTTAATCAGCGCGCTGCGGCTGACTGCGGCGAAGCGGTCGTGGTGCAGGCGGCCGGCCAGTTCGCACAGCGGCCCGGCAATGCGATGCCGTTTGTCGGCGCAATGCACGATGCAATAGCGGCCGTCCGCTTCGATCCAGTCGATCTGCTCGTCGCGCAGGCTGTGCAGGCATCCGTTTTCGCGCACCAGCAGGCGGCCCGATACTGCGCTGTCGCCAGTTGCGGACGCTGCTGCCGCATCTGCGTCACTATCGATTGCCGCGCGAATGCGTTCGTTGATCGCCAGCGCATCGCGCGCATGCACGCGCGCCCGGGCGACGCGCAGGGCCTTGTCCAGCCGCTCGGCGTCGAAGGGCTTGAGCACGTAATCGACGGCTTCGCCGGCGAAGGCGTCCACCGCGAAACGCGGATGTGCAGTGATGAACACGATCAGCGGTGGCGCGACGCCGATTGCGCCGACTTTGCGCAGCAATTCGATGCCGCCGGAGCCCGGCATCTGGATATCGAGCAGTGCGATGTCGATGTCGCCGGCCGCGAGCGCCGCCTGCGCTTCGTGGCCGTTGCGGCAGACCGCGACCAATTCCAGATCTGCGCGTTCGCCGATCAACCGCGCCAGCCGTGCGCGCGCAAGATCTTCGTCCTCGGCCACCAGAATCCGCAGTCGCCGCGTCATCATCCCGCCGCTCCGGCGGGCGCGGCGGGCAGAATCAGTGCCGCGCGAAATCCGTTGTCCGACGTAGGGCCGGACTCGAAGCGTGCGCCATCGCCGTACATCAAGGCCAGACGGCGACGACAGTTGTCCAGCGCAATACCGTTGCCGCGATTGGGCAGCGCCTCCTGCCGCGAACGACAGATATTGACTATCTCGATCACCACCTGTGCACCTTCGCGGCGCGCGCTCACGCGAATCTCGCCGCCGGCCGGATCGTGGGCCACGCCATGGGTCACGGCGTTCTCCACCAGCGGTTGCAGGATCAGTGCGGGTAGCCGCGTCGCGCCGAGATTTTCCGGTATGTCCACGTTGACATGCAGCCGTGCGTCGAGGCGAACTTGCTCTACGTGCAGGTAGGCGTGGACCAAACGCAGTTCGATGGCCAACGTAGTACTGGAACTGCTGTCGCCGGCCAGCAACAGCCGCAGGAAGTCGGCTATGCGCAAGGTGAAACGCTGTTCCGGCGAATTCTCGCGCTGCATCGAGACCAGCGCATTGAGCGCGTTGAACAGAAAATGCGGTTGCATCTGCCGTTGCAGCGCGGCCAGTTGTGCTTGCGCTGCCCGGGTTTCTAGTTCATGCCGCGCCAGCGCATCGGCCTGTGCGCGGCGCAGGGACAGCACGATATGGGTGGCCGCCAGTACGACCGCGTAGCTCAAGAGCTCCCACTGCAAGGTGGTGACCAGCAAAGTGAGCATACCGGTGCCGAAGCTGCCCAGAAATTCCCGCCCGCCCGGTAACGCAAACCAGACCACGGTGGTTTGCAATAGCAGATGCAACAGAGCAAACAACAACGCGAAACTAATGTGCAGCCATGCTCGTCCGATCGTCGATGCATCGCCGCCGAAGCGAAAGCGCGCTCCCAGCATGACGACGAAGGGAACCAGTACGGCCCATGCGTACCATTGGGTCGCGGAAAACAGCAGCGATTGCGACCACGGCGGAGGTGTGCCGTGATGAATGACGTAGTAGGCCTGACTCTGGCTCGCACCCATCAACGCCAGAATAGTCGCCAATCCGAGCGCAAGCGCAAGCACGCGCAGCGGCGCGATGGCATTGGCGGTCGGCGATGCGGTACTGGCGTGCATCGGCTGCTCTGCGATGTTCAGACGGTCTAGGGTAGGCTGTGCACATTACCGCAACGCGATGTGCACGGGTAATGTCAGCCGTCTTCAGTTCGCCGTTGCGGGAAGACGTTGTTCATGCCCGGTTGCGCTAGTCGACCAGTGTACGGAATCGGCGGAATATTCCGATCGGAAGTCGATGGACGCCGGCGATGTGAACGTGTTGATAACGCGAAAATGCATTGTTTTGCCCTTCACCACGTCATCCCAGGGGTACATCCAGACATTACCCTTCACGATAAGGATTGCCGAGTTTACCGCGCCGCTGTCTGGCGCGATCGTGCGTATCGCGTACGCCTTCTGGTCAGGCCGGTACAAATACACGATCAGCGCGCCGGATTTACCATCGACTGTCTGATGGCAAGCTTGGAATTCCGCACTATGCCAGCAATCGTTGATTACCGTATTGACGTCTACGTGAGCCTGACTATAGGGCGTTTGTCGATACGTGATTTCGGCTTTCCAGGTTCCAGCGTAAGCGCTCGCCGGCTCGACGCCGGCGGCCGTGGCAGGCGCGCCGATGCCAAGTACGGCGACCAGTAGCGCTGCCCCGATCATTGGCACTGGCTCGACGACGGGTAATCGTAGCAATCGCGCACCGTGGTAGCAGGCAGACGCGTGAAGGTCAGCGCGATGGCGTCAATTCCATCGGTGACGGCGGCCACGCCTGGCGGCCCTTGTCCCAGCAAGTGCACCTGCAAGCTGTTCGGAGTGATGTAAACCTCTCCGTGGAAATTGGCCGGTCCGACAACAGGGGCGCCACTGGCGTTGATCTGGTAAATGTCCATTCCACCCGTGGCACTGGCCGGGTCGTACCAGAGCATGGCTTTGGCGGTGCCGCGCGGAATGGGGTTTCTTCGCGAGCCTGGAATGGCGTTGGTCCAAATCAGCTCGGTCGAATTGCACGCGGCATCGTCGGTGCCCATCTGGTTGCCGACACATTGCAATGTATATAAATGAGCATCGCTTGGTGGTAGTTGCACGTCGGCGGAGGACGCTGGATCCAGGGTCAATTGCGCGACGGTGAACGGCGCAGACGCGATGCGCATCACGGCCAACTCCGTCGGCAGCGTGTTTTGGTATTCGGGGCCTTGGCCGGCGTACACACTGTTGTCGTTGAGAAAGCTCAGCGCCCACGTACCTGGCAGAAATTCTTCGTCGTCTTTGCCTTCATAATTCTGCGCACCCAAGTTGTACGTGTGGCCGTCGAAAGACATGCTCACGTGCCGCGGGCTGGTCCATGCAAAGGTCGGCACGATCGGCACAACGGTCACGGTCGGGAAACCGGTGTAGGGGCAGCCCGGACATTGGCCACCGGTCACCTGATACATCTTTCCGGTGGCCGTACCAATCACGTGCGTGGCAAGGCGCGTGGATTCGCTGGACGGCACCCAGGTCGGTTGCGTGATGTAGTTGACCTGATTGCCGTTGGCATCGTAGGTAGCAAACTGGAGGAACATCAATCCGCCAGGACCGATGTCGACCGCCAGACCTGAGCCGGACTGATTTGGATCGTAATATTCGCCGGTGTACGGCTGGATCGTGCCGAGCTTATCGCTAACGATTCCGCTGGCGTGGGTAGTCGTAATGCCCGCAAACGTAAGGGCGATGGCAAAGCCAAATAGATAGCCTTTCATGGAAATCTCCGCGGGTAGTGGCCGGCGTAGATTCGCGATGCGCGGCGAATGTGGCAATCAAATTGGCACGAGCGGCGGCATTGTGAGCATCACTGGCTGCTTTTGCGCCACGAACGCCGATGCAGGTAGTCAAGGTGTTGGTGCTCGCGTGAATCTAACCAGGATGCTCGTTTTCCACTGACGGGCCGCCTGATTGTATGGAGCGCATGGCGGCGAAGATTGCTTGGGTCGTCGGCTGGTCAGTGCAAAATGAAAAACCCGGTCAATCCGATGTGCAATTCAACAGACCATGGTCGCTGTTCGGCCAACTGCTGTCTTCAACGACTTACGAACGGTTACCGTAAATCTACCATTCGGAAGCAGCGCTTGCAGGAAGCGGTATAGTGGCGACCGCTTGGATTGTTTGATGAACTCGACATGCCTGAAACGCGGAGTCCACCAATCAGTTTCAGCCAAATAAATCCGATGAAACCAACTGTGTTGTACCGCGCGCTGGTAATTGCCGCGTGCACAGCGGCGGTAGCGCATGCCCAAAGCGTCTCCCAGCAGACGATCAGCACGGACCGCCCAGGGCTTCTATTTGGGACATCCATCGTTCCAACAGGATTTCTGCAAATAGAAAGTGGCGACCTCACATTCCAGAACTCGGACATACCTGGTGGAAACAGCTCGTTACTTAGCACGCCGACCTTTCTTCGCTATGGCCTCTGCGACTCGTTCGAAGTACAAATGGGGGCTTCTCCATTCAATCGACTCACCGCACGTTCGTTTGGACGCAACCAATCCGTCAGCGGAACTGGCGACATCCAGGTCGGCGCAAAATTCGCACTGCAGCAAGGGACCGCCAGCACGCCTGCCATCACGCTGGTGGGATTCGTCACAACCCCGACTGGTAACAGTGCATTCTCGGGGGGACGCCCCGCTTACAACATCAATGCCGTCGTCGCATGGCAGCTAGACAATGACTCCAATCTAAGCACGATGATTAGTGATACCCGGGTGCCGATATCCGGCGGTCGGTACGCGGACAGCGGCACCTTGGCCGCTTCCGTCAGTCACTCATTCAGCGCCCGTCTTGGTTTCTATGTCGAGGCTGGCTATTTTCCTGGAATCAGCCATAGCGCCGACACCGGACTGGCGGGCGGCGGCGTGACATATTTGCTTACTAATCACCTTCAGGTAGATGGGTATTTCGACGTCGGTCTCAGCAATGCCAGCTTGAATTCAATGGTGGGCACTGGTATTTCGTTCCTGTTTTGACGAATCGCGATATCAGTGAAGGGATTGCCGTTGACCAAGGTTGCCGTGCGGCCAATTGCAGTCGATCACCGATCGAAACTGCCTTCGCCAAATCCACCGTTCACCGAACCCTGCGGGTTCGTGAATCGCCCTGCTTTTGCTAGACACTTTTGAGCCGTAATACCCGCTTGCCAGCATAACCTCATTGCCAGGTTTGTAGCCGCTGAACCGAGGATGCTGCCGCCGCCAGCGTCTATGTCGCGACGCTGATATCGCCGCTGTTGTTGCCGTCGGTGTCGATGCAAAGATGCGGCAAACCCAATCCGCGCAGCCACGCACCACCTTGTGCGACGCCCAGCAACATCGCCTGTGTCGCCGCGGCACCGGCGGTCAAGCAGCTTTCCGCAACCACGCTGACGCTGGCGAAACCTGTCACCGGCCAGCCCGTGCGCGGATCCACGATGTGGCAGTAGCGGCGACCCTCGACGATCAGCGCGCGTTCGTAGTCGCCGCTGGTCGCCAGTCCACCGCTTGGCAATTCAATGCGCGCGGCCGCACGACCCGGCGCGCGCGGCGCCTTGATGCCGACAATCCATGGCGTGCCGTCGCGATGCGGTCCGATCAGGGCCAGATCGCCACCCAGATCGACCACGCCGGAAACGATGCCGGCCTCGCGGCAGAGTTGCGCGCAGCGATCAGCGGCGTACTCCTTGACCAGGCCGCCCAGATCCAGGCGCATGCCCGGCACACTCAGGCGCAATCGCGGACGCCGCCATTCGACCTGGCTCCAGCCGCTGACGCGCATGGCCTGTGCAATCTCGTCGGCCGATGGCAGGCGATCGTGTTGCCCATCCCATAGCCTGGTTAGCGCGCCCGTGGTGATGTCGAAGCCAGACGCGCTTTGGCGATGCAATTCCGCGGCGAAGTCGAGCAGATTTGCGGTTTCTTCATCGACTTCGATGGTCGTGCCCGCACTCGCCGCGATGCGCGCGAGCAGGCTGTCTTCGCGGTAATGCGAATACTTGCGATCCAGCCGATCGACTTCGGCGAGTGTGGCCGTGCGCGCGCGCTGCGCCGCGGGTTCCGCCTCGGCCTGCAGATGCAGGGCGCAGGGACAGCCCATTGTGGAAAAGTGGAAATGATATTCGGCGGCGCTCAATCGAAATGGTAATCCAGGCCGGCAAACAGGCGCGTGTAATTCACTGTAGCAGGATCGGCCAGTTGCGTGCCGCCGAGCGCATAGCGTGTGGTCGCTCGGTAGCGTTCGGCGCCGGCGGAAAATTCCCAATGGCCGATGTGCTTGCGCAGATTCAAACTCGCCGACAACGCGCCAAACGCGCCGAGGCGATAGTCGCTGGAAAAAAATCGGCGGTCGTCAGCGGCGAAGAACGGCGCGTAGAAGCGCGCCTGATCCTGCGCGTAGTAGCGCACGCCGGGCACCCATTGCCAGCCGTCGCCCACGGTCTGATACCAGGCCGCTTCCAGAGTCAGCGAATGTTGGCCCCAACTGTTCATGGCTACGCGCGAATCCAGGTGCAGCGCGGCGGTCGCCGTCGCCGCATAGCGGTAGCGCAGCAGCCACGCCGCTTCGCTACGCCGGCCCGGGCGCGTATCGTCGAGCAGGCTGCCGTTCACTGCCACCAGCTTGTACGGATCGGACAGATAGCCGGATTGATAATTGATTTGCACCCCGCTTTCCAGTGCGGCGGATTGGTTCAACACCCAGCTCAGGCTGGCGAAACTCGACAGCGTGTTCTTCTCCCCGTGCGGTACGCGATCGTAGAGCTGGGCGTCGGTCGCCGCGATGATGTCGTGCGAGAAGCTGCCGCCGAATCCGAGTGTCAATGCGGTGCTAAGCGGCAGCGTGCGTTCGGCGCCAAGCGCGGTGGCGCGGTAATCGCGTTCATGCGAATACGAGGCGCTGAACGTGCGCGTATCGTTGCCGCCGGCATCGTGGGTCAGCGACGCATCGATCGCGCTGCGGTTGTCGTGGATAGTCGCGCCGCTCAATACCTGGATCGGCTTGTTGCCCGGACCGGGAATCACGTACCACGGCGAGGAACCACTCATTACCTCGTGCACTGCGTTCACGCTCAGCGTGTTGCGGTCGCCGACATTCGTATCGATTAGGTATTGCTGCGAATCCACGTGATAGCGGCGCGGATCGCCCTGCGTGTCCTGCACCGGCAATGCGTTCTCGTCATAGACATTGAAACGGTAGCCAACGAACTGGGCAGCACCGATCTCGTCGGCGTGCACCGGCTTGTGGCCGAGCAGTGCGGCCGAGGCGGCCAGCAGCAACGATAGCGACGGAACCGGACGTGTGCCCATCAGTTGCAGCCGCAGCCGCCGCCGGCTGCGCCGATTTCGCCGGCGGTGCCTTCCTTGCTGAAATGCGCGTGCTCGCGCATCGCCGCCTGTAACGGGTCCGGATCCCAGCGCATGTCCCAGCGCGCCAGCCGGCCGCGCTGCCACGGCTGCACCGGTGTCGTGGCGCAGCCGGCCAACAGGGCGAGCGCGCCGAGCAGCAGCGCACACACAAAAAATTTGGTGTCAGGATGCATGTGCGGACTTGGCGATCAGGACGGCGATCTGGTGGCGCAACGTAACGATATCCTTCGGTTCAAAGCCGATGTGGCGCGCACGCACGATGCCATCGCGATCGATTAGGTACGACGACGGCATGCCGGTCAGGCCAAAGGCCTTGGCGACGTCGCCTTGTGGGTTTTGCAGCGTCATATACTTCACCTGATGTTCAGCCAGAAAGGACCGCGCATCGGCCACGTTTTCATCCAGACCAATCGCCAGTATGGCGAAATCCGCAGGCGAAAATTCACCGCGCAACTTGTCGTACAGCGGCAGCGACTGCCGGCACGGGCTGCACCACGAAGCCCAGAAATCCACCAGTACCACCTCGCCGCGGTAATCGGCCAGACTCACCGGATGTGCCGAAGCAAACGACGGCAGACTGAATGCCGGCGCGACGGCGCCGGGTTCCACTGCGGACGCCGCAATCGCCGCTGCCAACAGCGCAGCGGCGAGCAGGATGCGCACAGTCATTGCGGACATGACGTGCCCGCGACCTGGGTGAGCCGGACAATCGATAGCGGTGTATCGTTCGCGGCGTTGTAGCCGGCAAAATCCGAATGCCAGCTCGCCGTGCCGGTGTTGCAGTCGCTGAAG
>CAJDUT010000071.1_pt1 | contig 13372 bp, 6 predicted proteins | sample 7390981 | NCBI WGS metagenome assembly CAJDUT01 (sample SAMEA7055681, study PRJEB34461) | soil metagenome | biome: terrestrial ecosystem; feature: Peninsula; material: soil | place: Antarctica | collected 2016 | reverse complement strand
GCCAACCTTCGTCAGCGCCGCCGTCAGCGTCGTCTTGCCGTGATCCACGTGGCCTATCGTGCCTACGTTGACATGCGGCTTGGTTCGCTCGAATTTTCCCTTTGCCATGACTGACCTCTAGCTAGCTATTTTTTGAAAAGTGCGGCCACGGATGGCTGCTTTTTTGTTTCCGCGTTCACGGATGAACGCAAAAATCAACCTTTTTTCATTACCGCTTCGGCGATACTCGTCGGCGCGTCCGCGTAATGATCGAATTCCATCGTAAACGTTGCGCGACCCTGGCTCATCGAGCGCAAGCTGGTCGCATAACCGAACATCTCGCCCAACGGCACTACCGAAGTAATGACCTTGCCGGATGGCGAATCGTCGGAACCCTGCAACACGCCGCGGCGACGGGAAATGTCGCCCATCACATCGCCCATGTAATCTTCCGGCGATACGACTTCGACTTTCATTATTGGTTCGAGCAGGACCGGGCTGGCCTTGTTGAAGCCTTCCTTGAACGCCATGGAACCGGCGATCTTGAACGCCATTTCGTTGGAGTCAACTTCGTGGTACGAGCCATCGATCAGGCGCACCTTGACATCGACCACCGGAAAACCCGCTTGCGGACCGGTCGTCAGCGCTTCGCGCAGGCCTTTCTCAATCGCCGGAATGTATTCCTTGGGAATCACGCCACCGACAATCGCATTCTCGAACTCAAAACCGGCGCCACGCTCACGCGGTTCCATTTCGATGACCACATGGCCGTATTGGCCACGGCCGCCGGACTGGCGCACGAACTTGCCTTCCTGCTTTACCGCCTTGCGAATCGTTTCACGATACGCAACTTGCGGCTTGCCGACATTCGCTTCCACGCCAAACTCGCGCTTCATGCGATCAACGATGATGTCCAGATGCAACTCACCCATGCCGGCGATGATGGTTTGACCGGATTCTTCGTCGCCACGCACGCGGAACGACGGATCTTCCTGGGCAAGACGCGACAGTGCGACACCCATTTTTTCCTGATCGCTCTTGGTTTTGGGCTCAATCGCCATGGCGATGACGGGCTCGGGAAAAGTCATCTTCTCCAGAGTGATAACCCTGTCCGTAGCGCACAGCGTGTCGCCGGTGGTCACGTCTTTCAGGCCCACCGCAGCGGCGATATCGCCCGCGCGAACCTCCTTGATCTCTTCGCGATTGTTCGCGTGCATCTGCAGCAAGCGGCCGATGCGCTCTTTCTTGCCCTTGACCGGGTTGTAGACGGTGTCGCCGGAATTGAGCACGCCGGAATAGACGCGGAAGAACGTCAACGACCCAACGTAAGGGTCGGTTGCGATCTTGAACGCCAGTGCCGAGAACGCTTCTCCATCTTCGGCCTTGCGCGAATCAATTTTTTCGTCTTCGTCCAGACCTGGGACCGGCGGTCGATCAGCCGGTGCCGGGAGAAAGCGCACGACGCCGTCGAGCATCGCCTGGACGCCCTTGTTCTTGAACGCCGAGCCACAGAAGACCGGAATCATCTTGCTGCCTACGGTGCCGGCGCGAATGCCCGCGATGATTTCTTCCTCGCTCAGCTCACCGCCGTCGAGATACTTGTTCATCAAGTCTTCGCTGTTTTCCGCTGCCGACTCAACCATGTGCTCGCGCGCCTTGCTCGCCTTTTCAACGAGGTCGGCCGGAATATCGCGATATTCGAACTTCATGCCCTGGGATTCCATATCCCAGTAAATCGCCTTCATCTTGATGAGGTCGATTACACCTTCGAAGTTCTCTTCCGCGCCAATCGGCATTTGCATCGGCACGGGATTGGCGTTCAGGCGACTCTTGAGCTGCCCCACGACCTTGTCGAAATCCGCGCCCGCGCGATCCATCTTGTTGACGAACGCAACGCGCGGCACCGCATATTTGTTGGCTTGGCGCCAGACGGTTTCAGACTGTGGCTGCACGCCACCCACCGCACACAGGACGAACACCGCGCCATCGAGCACGCGCAAGCTGCGCTCGACTTCAATGGTGAAGTCGACGTGCCCGGGAGTATCGATGATGTTGAATCGATGCTGGTCCAATGCGCCATCCATGCCCTTCCAGAAACACGTGGTGGCAGCAGACGTGATCGTGATGCCACGTTCTTGTTCCTGCTCCATCCAGTCCATCGCAGCCGCACCTTCATGCACCTCGCCAATCTTGTGACTGACGCCGGTGTAAAAAAGAATGCGCTCCGTGGTCGTGGTCTTTCCGGCATCGATGTGGGCCATGATGCCGAAATTACGGTAGCGATCGATTGGTGTCTTGCGAGCCATAATAATTTCCAGGGGGAATTCATTTCCCGATATTCCAGCGGCCATCCGTGCCGCACATTCAATTTTCCCGACAAAGACGCCGGACTATTTCTCAAATATTCAGGGCGACAACATTACCAACGGTAATGCGAGAACGCCTTGTTGGCTTCGGCCATGCGATGCGTGTCTTCGCGCTTCTTCACCGCGCCGCCACGACTCTCGGAGGCATCCAGCAATTCAGCCGCCAACTTGCGCGGCATGGAATTTTCACCACGCTTGCGCGCTGCTTCGATCACCCAGCGCATGGCCAAGGCCATCCGCCGCGAAGCGCGTACTTCGACCGGCACCTGGTAAGTGGCACCACCAACGCGACGCGACTTCACCTCGACCGTCGGAGCAACATTGCTCAACGCCTTTTCGACAACATCCACCGGCGTCGCGTGCTTCTGGCCGATCTGTTCGATCGCGCCATAAACGATGCCTTCGGCGACAGATTTCTTGCCGCTCTTCATCACCATGTTGATGAAGCGGGAAATCAGCTCGCTACCATGCTTTGGATCCGGCAGCAGCTCGCGCGTTGGTGTATTGCCTTTTCTCGACATAATCTTTGCCTGAATATCTTGATGAAGGTGGCCCGGCTATTTGCCTTAGCGGCAAGTACCGAATCCAGTCTATGACGAACTCTTCGGCCGCTTGGCGCCGTATTTGGAACGACTCTGGCGACGTTTGGTCACTCCAGCCGCATCCAGCGAACCGCGAACCGTGTGATAGCGCACACCCGGCAGATCCTTGACGCGACCACCGCGGATCAATACGACCGAATGCTCTTGCAAGTTGTGGCCTTCGCCACCGATGTAGCTGATGACCTCGAAACCGTTGGTCAAACGCACCTTGGCGACCTTGCGCAAAGCCGAGTTCGGCTTCTTTGGGGTGGTCGTGTAAACGCGCGTGCATACCCCACGACGCTGCGGGCAGTTGGCCAGCGCCGGTGAGGCACTCTTGTAAGTCTTCGGACGGCGCGCCTTGCGCACCAGTTGATTGACTGTGGACATGCGTTGGATTCCGTAAGACGAAAAAACAGCCCGGACGAAAATCCGGGCTGCAGATACTGTTGTAAACCGTGCGCCTGATTAGACCGGCAAACGAGGACGTCTGGCGATCGCGTCGAGCATCCTGGCAACGAATACAAGGAACATCCTGTCCCCCATTTCGCGTTAGCGCATTAATCTGTCGAACCGCCGAAAATGACTTTTGGCGAATCGAGCCCCGCATTATATCGGGTCGATTCAGGATACGCAACAGGTGCATTCACCTACTTGACCTGTTCACCCTGCCGACCTGATTGGCTTGGCAGGATGGCTGTCAGCACCCGATCATTCTCCGCTCGCGACCTCGCTTGCGGCTACATCGACCGATGCCCCACCACGCAACGTTTCGAACTCCGATTCGGTCAGTTCGCCAGGCTTGCGCCGGCGCGCGGCGTGATAGGCAAGGCCCGTGCCGGCCGGAATCAAACGCCCAACGATCACGTTTTCCTTGAGTCCACGCAAGGTGTCACGAGTGCCGCGCACCGCCGCTTCGGTCAGCACGCGTGTGGTCTCCTGGAACGACGCGGCCGAAATGAACGACTCCGTGGCCAACGACGCCTTGGTGATGCCAAGCAAAATCGGCACCACATCGGCAGGGCGTTCATCGCGCGCCCTGATGCGAGCATTTTCCTCGACCAGACGCACGCGCTCGGCTTGTTCGCCCCGCAAATAATGGCTGTCGCCGGTTTCGACCACTTCAACCTTGCGCAGCATCTGGCGAATGATCGTCTCGATGTGCTTGTCGTTGATGCGCACGCCCTGCAAACGATAGACGTCCTGGATTTCCTTGACCAGATATGCGGCCAGCGGCTCGACCCCGAGCAGACGCAGGATATCGTGCGGATTGGGCTCGCCGTCGACAACGGTCTCGCCTTTTTCGACATGCTCGCCTTCGAACACGATGACCTGGCGCCACTTCGGAATCAGTTCCTCATGATTGGTGCCGTCGGCATCCTTGATGACCAGGCGCTGTTTGCCCTTGGTATCCTTGCCGAATCCGACGATGCCGGACACTTCGGCCAGGATCGCGGGTTCCTTGGGCTTGCGCGCCTCGAACAGGTCGGCCACGCGCGGCAGACCACCGGTGATATCGCGGGTCTTCGAGGTTTCCTGCGGGATACGCGCAACCACGTCGCCGACGCCGACTTCCGCGCCGTCCTGAATCGACACGATTGCACCCGCTGGCAGGAAGTACTGCGCCGGAATATCCGTGCCGGGCAGCTTGAGTTCCTTGCCCTTCTTGTCTTCCAGACGCACGATTGGACGCAAATCCTTGGCCTGGGTACCGCGGCGCTTCGGATCGGTAACCACGGAGGATTCCAGACCGGTCAATTCGTCGGTCTGGGCCTGCACGGTGATGCCGTCGATGAAGTCGATGAAGCGGATGCGGCCGGCAACTTCCGAGACGATCGGATGGGTATGCGGGTCCCACGTCGCAACGATTTGGCCCGGCTTGATTGCCGCACCGTCCTTGGCTGCAATCGTGGCGCCGTACGGCACCTTGTAGCGCTCGCGCTCGCGACCATTGACATCCATGATCGACAATTCGCCCGAGCGAGACACGGCAACCAGATGGCCGTGGCCGTGATGCACGGTCTTGAGGTTGTTGAATTTCAGCGAACCGGTGGTTTTGACCTGCACGTTGTCCACTGCCGCTGCACGCGAAGCCGCACCGCCGATATGGAACGTACGCATGGTCAGCTGCGTGCCTGGTTCGCCGATGGACTGTGCCGCGATCACGCCGACCGCTTCGCCCATGTTGACCAGATGTCCGCGGGCCAGGTCGCGACCGTAGCAATGCGCGCAGACGCCGAAGCTCGACTCGCATTTGATCGGCGAGCGCACGACGATGATCTGCACGCCTGCGGCATCGATTTTTTCAACCCACTTTTCGTCGAGCAGGGTATTGCGCGTAACGATCGGGTCGTCGTCGTTTCCCGGTGCGTAGGCATCCTCGGCGACAACACGGCCGAGCACACGATCACGCAGCGGTTCGACCACGTCGCCGCCTTCAACGATCGGAGTCATGATCAAGCCACCGAACGTACCGCAATCGTCTTCGGTGATGACCACGTCCTGGGCCACGTCGACCAGACGCCGGGTCAGGTAACCGGAGTTCGCAGTTTTCAAGGCGGTATCGGCCAGACCTTTGCGCGCGCCGTGGGTCGAGTTGAAGTACTGCAACACGTCCAGGCCCTCACGGAAGTTGGCCTTGATCGGGGTTTCGATAATCGAACCATCCGGTCGCGCCATCAATCCACGCATGCCGGCCAACTGACGAATCTGCGCCGCAGAACCGCGCGCGCCGGAATCAGCCATGATGAACAATGAGTTCATCGACTTTTGCTCAATGGCCTCACCGGCAGCGGTCGTTACCTTGTCGATACCGACGCCTTTCATCATCGCCGCGGCAACCTGCTCGTTGGTACGCGACCAGATATCCACGACCTTGTTGTAGCGCTCACCGGCGGTCACCAAGCCCGAAGCGAACTGCTCCTGGATTTCCTTCACGTCCTTTTCGGCCACTTCGAGAATGGCCTTCTTCTCTTTCGGAATCTTCATATCGTCGATGCCGATGGAGATACCGGCACGCGTGGCGTAATGGAATCCGGTGTACATCAATTTATCGGCAAACACGACGGTGTCTTTCAGACCGAGGCTGCGATAGCAGGCATTGATCAGGCGCGAAATCGCTTTCTTGGTCAGCTCCAGATTGACCACGGCGAACGGCAGACCCACTGGCAGGATTTCCGCCAGCAGAGCGCGACCGATCGTGGTATCGATCAGCGTCGTACGCTCAGTGCGCTGCTTTTGTTCGTCGATGACCACTTCATGGATACGCACCTTGACCTTGGCATGCAATTCCACCGCATGGTTCTGGTAGGCACGATTTACTTCGGCAAGGTTGGCGAAGATCATGCCTTCGCCCTTGGCGTTTTCGAGCGCGCGAGTCATGTAGTACAACCCAAGCACCACGTCCTGGGTCGGCACGATGATCGGATCGCCGTTGGCCGGCGACAGGATGTTGTTCGACGACATCATCAGCGCGCGCGCTTCGAGCTGCGCTTCGAGCGAAAGCGGCACGTGCACGGCCATCTGATCGCCGTCGAAGTCGGCGTTGAATGCCGTACACACCAACGGATGCAACTGGATCGCCTTGCCTTCGACCAGCACCGGCTCGAACGCCTGGATGCCGAGGCGATGCAGGGTCGGTGCGCGGTTGAGCAGCACCGGATGTTCGCGAATCACCTCTTCGAGGATATCCCACACTTCCGCGCTTTCGCTTTCGACCTTCTTCTTGGCCGCCTTGATCGTCGTGGCCAGGCCCCGGCGTTGCAGCTTGGAGAAGATGAACGGCTTGAACAATTCCAGCGCCATCTTCTTCGGCAAACCGCATTCGTGCAGTTTCAGGGTCGGACCGACAACGATCACCGAACGACCGGAATAATCCACACGTTTGCCGAGCAGGTTCTGGCGGAAGCGGCCCTGCTTGCCCTTGATCATGTCGGCCAGCGACTTCAGCGGGCGCTTGTTCGTGCCGGTGATGGCACGACCGCGACGACCGTTGTCGAGCAACGCATCGACGGCTTCCTGGAGCATGCGCTTCTCGTTGCGCACGATGATGTCCGGCGCATTGAGTTCAAGCAGACGCTTGAGGCGATTGTTGCGGTTGATGACGCGGCGGTACAGATCGTTGAGATCCGACGTCGCAAAGCGACCGCCTTCCAGCGGCACCAGCGGACGCAAATCCGGCGGTAGCACCGGCAGCACGGTCAGTACCATGTATTCCGGACGGTTGCCAGATTCGGCGAATGCCTCGACCAGCTTGATGCGCTTGCTCAAGCGTTTGAGCTTGGTCTCGGAGTTGGTCGCGGCGATCTCCTCGCGCAGACGCAACATTTCAGCGCTCAGATCGATAGTCTTGAGCAATTCATAGACCGCTTCGGCGCCCATGCGTGCATCGAACTCATCGCCATGTTCCTCGACGGCTTCCAGGAACTGGTCTTCATTGAGCAGCTGGCCGCGCTCAAGTGGCGTCAGGCCCGGATCGACCACGACATAGGCTTCGAAATACAGAATGCGCTCGATGTCGCGCAAGGTCATGTCGAGCATCAGGCCGATGCGCGACGGTAGCGACTTCAGGAACCAGATGTGCGCCGTCGGGCTGGCCAGCTCGATGTGGCCCATGCGCTCGCGACGCACCTTGGTCAAAGTCACTTCGGTGCCGCACTTCTCGCAAACGACGCCACGATGCTTCATGCGCTTGTACTTGCCGCACAGGCACTCGTAATCCTTGACCGGACCGAAAATCGCGGCACAGAACAAACCATCGCGCTCCGGTTTGAACGTGCGGTAGTTGATCGTCTCGGGCTTTTTCACCTCGCCGAACGACCACGAACGGATCAGCTCCGGCGAAGCCAGCGCGATCTTGATTGCATTGAAATCCAGCGACTGGCGTTGTTGGTTGAATAAATTGAGCAGGTCTTTCATTTGAATAACTCCGGGATTCGGGATTCGAGATTCGGGATTCGGTAGAACGGGGATTCAGCGCTTCGAGTCGTTTGCATTTACGAATCTCGAATCCCGAATCCCCAATCCCGGCTCTTAGTGCTCTTCCAGCTCCATGTTGATAGCCAGCGAGCGGATTTCCTTCACCAATACGTTGAACGACTCAGGCATGCCCGCCACCATCTCGTGATTGCCGTCGACGATGTTCTTGTACATCTGGTTTCGACCTGGTACGTCGTCGGATTTGACCGTGAGCATTTCCTGCAGCGTGTACGCCGCACCGTATGCCTCCAACGCCCAGACTTCCATTTCGCCGAAGCGCTGCCCGCCAAACTGCGCCTTGCCGCCCAGTGGCTGCTGGGTGACGAGCGAGTACGGACCGGTGGATCGCGCGTGCATTTTGTCGTCGACCAAATGGTTGAGCTTGAGCATGTGCATGTAGCCCACGGTAACCTCGCGGTCGAACGCATCGCCGGTGCGGCCATCGATCAATGTCGTCTGCCCAGATGTTGGCAAGTCGGCAAGTTTGAGCATCGCCTTGATTTCGGCTTCGCTGGCGCCGTCGAACACCGGCGTGGCCATGGGCACACCCTGCTGCAGGTTGGTGGCCAGTTGCAGCAGTTCTTCATCGGTCAGCGATTTCAGATTGATGCGCGTGCCGAACGTGTCCTTGTCGTGGTTGTAGATGGCATCGAGGAACTTGCGCAGTTCCGCAACTTTTTCGTTGGCTTCAAGCATCTTGCGGATCTTGTCGCCAAGGCCCTTCGCCGCCCAGCCCAGATGGGTTTCAAGAATCTGGCCGATGTTCATACGCGACGGTACGCCGAGCGGATTGAGCACGATATCCACCGGACGTCCGTCAACCATGTACGGCATGTCTTCGACCGGGCGGATCATGGAGACCACGCCCTTGTTGCCGTGACGGCCGGCCATCTTGTCGCCCGGTTGCACGCGACGTTTGACCGCCAGATACACCTTGACCATCTTCAGAACGCCTGGGGCGAGATCATCGCCCGCAGTGATCTTGGCCTGCTTGTCGCGGAAACGCTTGTCGAATTCGGCGCGGTGATGCTTGACCTGCTCCTGTGCCTTTTCCAGCAGATCAGCCGAGTCCGTGTTCTTCATGCGCAGGGCGAACCACTCATCCTTCTTCAGCCCATCAAGATATTCATCCGTGATGGTCGCGCCTTTTTTCAGGCCTTCGGGGCCACCGCTGGCGACCTTGCCCACGATCTGGGTGCGCAAACGACTGAAGATCGCGCTTTCGAGAATGCGGAACTGATCGTCGAAGTCTTTCTTGATGCGCTTGACTTCCATCTGCTCGATCTGCAGCGCACGCTTGTCCTTCTCGATGCCATCGCGCGTGAACACGGTAACGTCGATGACGGTGCCGTCCATGCCGGGTGGAACGCGCAGCGACGAATCCTTCACGTCGGATGCCTTCTCGCCGAAGATCGCACGCAGCAGCTTTTCTTCCGGTGTCAGTTGCGATTCGCCTTTCGGCGTCACCTTGCCGACGAGGATATCGCCCGCCTTGACCTCGGCACCGATGTACACGACGCCGGACTCGTCCAGACGCGCGAGCGCCTGCTCGTTCACGTTCGGAATGTCGGCGGTGATTTCTTCCGGCCCGAGCTTGGTGTCGCGCGCCGAGCAGGTCAGTTCTTCGATATGGATCGTGGTATAGCGATCTTCCTGGACCACGCGCTCGGAGATCAGGATCGAATCCTCGAAGTTGTAGCCGTTCCAAGGCATGAACGCGACCAGCATGTTCTGACCGAGCGCAAGCTCGCCCAGGTCCGTCGAGGGACCGTCCGCGAGCACATCGCCCGTAGCGACCACATCGCCGACATTGACCAGTGGACGCTGGTTCATGCAGGTGTTCTGGTTCGATCGCGTGTATTTGGTCAGCGAATAGATATCCACGCCTGGGTCGTTGTCGCCAATTTCGTCTTCATGAACGCGCACCACGATACGCGCGGCGTCGACCTGATCGATCACACCGCCACGCAATGCCGCCGCGGTCACGCCAGAATCGCGCGCCACCGGACGTTCGATGCCGGTTCCGACCAGCGGCGTTTGCGAACGCAAGGTCGGCACAGCCTGCCGCTGCATGTTCGCGCCCATCAAGGCACGGTTCGCGTCGTCGTGTTCGAGAAACGGCACCAGTGCCGCCGCAACCGATACGGTTTGCATCGGGGAAACGTCCATGTACTGGATGTCCGGCGATGGACGCAGTTCAGATTCACCACGGCAACGGCAAGCGACCAGATCTTCGATGAAGCTGCCGTCCTTGTTCAGCGGTGAGTTGGCCTGGGCGATCACGAATTCGCCTTCTTCGATCGCCGACAGGAATTCAACCTTGTCGGTAACCTTGCCGTTGTTCACCTTGCGGTACGGGGTTTCCAGAAAGCCATAGGAATTGGTGCGCGCATAAACCGCCAGCGAATTGATCAGGCCGATGTTTGGGCCTTCCGGCGTTTCGATCGTGCACACGCGGCCGTAATGGGTTGGATGCACGTCGCGCACTTCGAAGCCGGCGCGCTCGCGAGTCAAACCGCCCGGTCCAAGCGCGGACACGCGACGCTTGTGGGTGACTTCCGACAGCGGATTGTTCTGATCCATGAACTGGCTGAGCTGTGAGGAACCAAAGAATTCCTTGGTCGCAGCAGCAACTGGCTTGGCGTTGATCAGATCCTGCGGCGTCAAGCCTTCGGCTTCGGCCAACGACAGTCGCTCCTTGACCGCACGCTCGACACGAACCAAGCCGATGCGGAACACGTTTTCGGCCATCTCACCGACCGAACGCACGCGACGGTTGCCCAGGTGATCGATGTCGTCGACCGTACCGCGTCCGTTGCGGATGTCGACCAGCACTTTCAGCACCTCGAGAATGTCTGAGCTCTCGCCATTTTTCCTGACCAGATCCTTGGACATTTCGTCATTGCGCGCGCCGTAATATTTCGAGTCGTAAAGCACGCTCGGGCCGAGAATATCCTTGCGGCCCACGCGACGATTGAACTTCATGCGCCCTACCGCCGACAAGTCGTAGCGGTCGAAGGTGAAGAACAGATTGAAGAACAGGTTTTGCGCCGCTTCCTTGGTCGGCGGCTCACCCGGACGCATCATGCGATAGATTTCAACCAGCGCCTCCAGCGGCGTGCGGGTCGGATCGATACGCAGCGTGTTGGAAATGTATGGGCCACGATCCAGATCGTTGACGAACAGCGTGCTGATCTGGTCGACGCCGGCGTTGCGGAAATTTTCCAAATGCTCGGCATCGATCTCGCTGTTGGCCGTAGCCATCACTTCGCCGGTTTTCTTGTCGACGATATCGTGCGCAAGGATGCGTCCGATCAGGTATTCGTCGGGCACTTCGAGACTCTTGATGCGCGACGCTTCCAATTCGCGCACATGCCGCGCAGTAATGCGCTTGCCGGTCTCCACAATGGTCTTGGTTCCGGCACGCAGGTCGAAATTCAGGGTTTCGCCGCGCAGGCGCTCGGCAACCAGCTCCAGGCGGGCGCCGCTCTTCTTGTCGATATGGAATACATTCTTCTCGAAGAAGATGTCGAGCATTTGCTCGTTGTCGTATCCCAGCGCGCGCAGCAGCATCGTCACCGGCAACTTGCGGCGGCGATCGATACGCGTGAACAGTGCATCCTTCGGATCGAATTCGAAGTCCAGCCACGAACCACGATAAGGAATGATGCGCGCCGAATACAGCAACTTGCCCGAGCTGTGCGTCTTGCCGCGGTCGTGATCGAAGAACACGCCCGGCGAACGATGCAACTGCGACACGATGACGCGCTCGGTACCGTTGATGATGAACGTGCCGGTGTCGGTCATGAGCGGCATTTCGCCCATGTACACTTCCTGCTCCTTGACGTACTTCACCGCCTTCTTGCTGGCCGGGCTGTCCTTGTCGTAAATGACCAGGCGCACGAGCACGCGCAACGGCGCACCGAAGGTCATGCCGCGCGCGCGGCATTCGCGTTCATCAAACGCCGGATCGCCCAAACGGTAGCTTACGTATTCGAGCGCCGCGTTTCCCGAATAGCTGGAAATCGGAAACACCGATTGCAGTGCGGCATGCAAACCATGATCCGCGCGCTCCTTGTCCGATTTTCCCTGCTGCAGGAATTCCCGATAGGAATCGGTCTGAATCGCCAACAGCGGCGGAACATCGAGGACTTGCGGGCGTTTACCGAAGCTCTTGCGAATACGCTTCTTTTCGGTGAAGGAATAACTCATGGCGAGCACCACCTGGATTTGCTTGGCCGCAATAACGCGTCGGCCGGGGGAGGAAAGAATCTTGAAAGGTCAGCAGTGAATAATCGTTGTCGTTTGTGACATCGATTTCACCGTTCACCATTCAAGGCTCGTGGAACGGACAAAGCCCGGGGGTTTGCACCCCCAGGCTGAATCTGGTCATTCCAGCGACAAGCTGAAATACGGTTCTTGGTTTTGTCTATCTGGACTCTTCAAGAACCGGATCCCAACCGGTGCACGAATGCACCGGTCAGCACGACCTCTTCCTGATATCACTTGATTTCGACAGTCGCACCAGCGGCTTCGAGGTCTTTCTTGAACTTGTCGGCATCATCCTTGCTGACGTCTTCCTTGACGTTCGCCGGAGCGGATTCGACCAGATCTTTGGCTTCTTTCAGACCCAAGCCGGTGATCGCGCGTACCGCCTTGATCACTTCAACTTTCTTCTCACCGATCGACTTCAACAGAACCGTGAATTCGGTTTGCGCTTCAGCCGGAGCGGCAGCGGCAGCGCCACCGCCAGCGGCAGCCACGGCCACCGGAGCGGCAGCAGACACACCGAACTTGTCTTCCATCATCTTCACCAGATCGGTGACGTCGATGAGGCTCATGTTGCCAATTGCGTCGAGGATTTCTTCTTTAGAAACGGCCATTTCGATTTACCCTTGTAAAAGTTTAAAAGTAGCCAAATAGGCAATGTGGATAACGTCAAGCGGCTTTCTGGTCGCGAACCGCAGCCACCGCGCGTGCCGTCTTGGCGGCGGGCTCGGCCAGGGTACGTACCAGCTTGATGATCGGCGCCTGCATCACGCCCATCAACATGGCCAAGGCCTGATCGCGGGTCGGCAGCGATGCCAGTCTCTCGAGATGAGAGCCCGGATACATCTGCCCACCGATTGCGACGACCTTGGCAACCAGCTTTTCATTAACCTTGGCAAACTCCTTGATCAACCGACCCGCAGCACCCGGATCTTCCTCGGAGAAGGCATAGAGCATGGGACCAACAAGCGCATCTTTGACGCACATGTAGTCCGTGCCCTCGATTGCGCGCGAGACCAGGGTGTTTTTCGCGACTTTCACGAACACCTGGGTCTGGCGGGCCTTCTTGCGCAGCTGCGTGAGCTGCTCCACGGTAAGACCGGCATACTCGGCGACGACCAACGAGTGCGCCTTGGCGGCCACATTCGCCAGTTCGGCAACGACGACTTTCTTTTGCTCGAGATTGAGCGCCATTGCGTT
>CAJDUT010000070.1_pt2 | contig 13515 bp, 7 predicted proteins | sample 7390981 | NCBI WGS metagenome assembly CAJDUT01 (sample SAMEA7055681, study PRJEB34461) | soil metagenome | biome: terrestrial ecosystem; feature: Peninsula; material: soil | place: Antarctica | collected 2016 | reverse complement strand
GCCACGCATTCGCGCCGCAGCTTTAAAAGAGTTTGTGCCGCTTCGCCGCGACTGAGCTTGTCGGCTTTGGTCAGCAAGACGTGGCAAGCCAATCCGATATCGCGGCAATAACCGAGCATCTGCTGGTCGAAATCCTTGAGCGGATGGCGACTGTCCATGATCAGCACCACGCCGCGCAATGACTTGCGTTCGCGCAAATAGGCATCGATGGCATACCTCCATTGCTCACGGATGGCCTCGGGTACCTTTGCATAGCCGTAGCCGGGAAGGTCGACCAGGCGGCGCGCTTCATCCAACTCGAAGACGTTGAGCAACTGCGTTCGACCCGGTGTTTTCGAGGTGCGCGCAAGCCCCTTTTGGTCACATATCGTATTGAGTGCGCTGGATTTGCCGGCATTCGAGCGCCCGGCAAATGCGATCTCCGCACCCGAATCCTGCGGCAGTCTGCTCGGGTTGGGCGCACTCGTTACGAACTGTGCGTGGCGGAATGGATTCGTCGACATGGTGATTCCTGTTTGACCGTCCCCGAAGCGACTGGGATAATTCCGCGATTGTGCCGGTTTGTGCCTTGCCGCGCTTTTTGCGGCACCGGTTTGGCTGACCTTCGGAGTGAAGTGTATGAGTTTTCGGCATGTGATTGCTGTGGCCGCGCTGCTTGGCGCAGGCTCGATCCAGGCGGCGCCCAGCGCGCCCGCTCCGACTACGCCGCCCGTTGCCGTCGCAGCGACGACGCCACCCGCCCCTGCGCCCGCAGCCGACACGCCGGTCAAACCCGGCGATGCCACGGCCGGCCAGACCAAGTCCGGCACGTGTGCGGCCTGTCACGGCATCGACGGCAATTCGGCCTCGGCACAATATCCCAAGCTTGCCGGCCAGCACGAAAGCTATATCGCCCAGCAACTCGAATTGATCAAGAGCGGCAAGCGTCCAAGCCCGATCATGATGGGCTTCGCAGCGTCGCTGAGCCAGCAGGACATGGCTGACGTCGGTGCGTATTTCGCCAGCCAGACATCGCTGCCGGGCGTGGCCGATTCCAAACTGGTTGCGCAAGGCCAAGCCTTGTATCGCGGCGGCAACAAGGACGAGCAGGTTCCGGCGTGCATGGCCTGCCACGGTCCCGACGGACGCGGCAATCCGGGTTCGATGTATCCGCAACTGGCCGGGCAACACGCCGACTATGTAGCGCTGAAACTCAAGGACTGGCGCGACGGCAAGACCTGGGGCGATGCGCCCCACGCCCAGATCATGGCGCTGGTCGCAAAAGGCTTGACGGATGGCGATATCGCCGCATTGTCGTCGTACGTCGAAGGCCTGCATGCGGTCGATGCAACATCCAGCACAACCGCCGCGAAATAATTCGCGATTTTGTCGTCACACTAAATCAAGGAATACGCGTATGTCCTCACATCGCCTGAGTTCAATCGCCGCGATCGCACTGCTCGGAATCGTTGCCAGCGCCGGTGCGCAGGCGCAGACGGCCAATGCCAGCGCCACAACCTGGCAAGCCGGCACCAATTACTTCGTGATCGATCCGCCGCAACCCACTCACAGTGGCGACAAGATCGAAGTCACCGAAGTGTTTTCGTATGGCTGTCCGGCGTGTAACGCATCGTATCCGTTCGTCGATGCCCTGAAGAAGGCACTTCCGCCCAATGCGGTGATGGACTACGTGCCGGCGTCATTCAACCCTTCCGAAGACTGGGTGGTTTTCCAGCGCGCCTATTTCACCGCAAAGGCACTGGGCATTGCAGAAAAGTCCCACGAGGCGATGTTCGACGCGATCTGGAAAACACACGACCTGGCCATCTACGATCCCACCACGAACCGCATCAAGCCAAATCTTCCCACCATCGAAGACATGGCAAAGTTTTACGCAAGCTATGGAGTGAAGCCGGCCACGTTTGTCGCCACCGCCAATTCATTTGCCATCAACACCAAAATGAAACAGGCCGATGCCTACATCAAGGCCTGTGGCGTGGAGCAAACCCCAACCATCATCGTCAATGGCAAATACCGGCTCACGACGCCATCTGCCGGCGGCAGTTGGCCCAAGGCGCAGGAACTCGTGCTGTATCTGGTCGCCAAGGAATCCGCCGCAAAATAGGAACTTGTTGCGCGCGGCACCGTCCAACTGACTCGCGCGCGTCTTAAGACAATGGAGATCACGATGCTCAAACACCTTGCCATCCTGTTGACCGGACTGGTCGCCGTCTCGGCGTGCAGCGCCAAGACCAGCCCGCCACCAGCACCCGCTCCGACCGCGGCCAAACACAATTGGGTGGAGGGCAAGGACTACAACCTGATCACGCCGCCGCAGCCAACCTCCGGCGACAAGGTCGTGGTCACCGAAGTATTTTCCTACGCGTGTCCGCATTGTGCGCACTTCCAGCCGTATGCCGATGAACTCAAAAGCAAACTGCCGGCTGGCGTCGAATTCAATTTGTTGCCGGCGGTGTTCAATGCCCAATGGGAGCCGTTTGCGCGTGCGTTCTACACAGCAAAGTCGATGGGCGTGCTCGCCAAGACCCATCAGGCATTGTTCGATGCGTTGCATCGCGACCACCTGCCGTTGCGCACCATCGAGGACCTGGCGAACCTGTTCTACAGCAATTACGGTGTGAGTCCCGGCGAGTTTCTGTCGACGGCAAGCTCGTTCGTGATCGAAGGCGAACTGGCCAGCGGCAACCAGAAGGTGCACGACTATCAGGTCGATGCCACGCCAAGCCTGGTCATCGATGGCAAGTATCGCGTCACCGCCAATAGCGCCACGGGCGACGGCTTCCCGGAGATGGTGCAGATTGCGCTGGATCTGGTCCAACGCGAGCTTGCTGCACGCAAGGCGCATCCCGCCGGCAAGTAAGCACGAACCTCGCGCGCTTGCTAGTACGGCAGGCGCGCCGTAGGCTCACTGTTATGTGCGCTGTTGCCCGATCAATCCCTTCCAGTACCCCAGTGTCTGTCGAGACCCGCACGCATTTGCAATTACTCAGTTGCAACATTCTCGCCGGCGGCAGCATGCGCGGGTATCGCGATTACGTGACCCAAAGCTGGAAGCAGGTGCTGCCAACCCGCGCCAAGCGCGGTAACCTGGATGAGTTCGCCAAACTGCTCCCAGATTTCGACTTCGTCGGATTACAGGAGGCCGACGCGGGATCGCTGCGTTCAGGCTTCGTCAACCAGACCCAGTACCTTGCCGAAGCCGCAGGTTTTCCTTACTGGAGCCACCAGCCCAATCGCAAGGTCGCTCAATTCGCGGCATCCAGCAACGGCGTGCTTACGCGCATCGAACCCAGTGAAGTCCTCGATTACCCGCTGCCCGGCCGCATTCCCGGGCGCGGCGCATTGTGGGTGCGTTTCGGCGAGGGCAAGGAAAGCCTGATCGTAGTCGTTGCCCATCTCGCACTGGGTCCCGCAGCGCGCAAAAAGCAGTTTGCGTTTCTTGCCGAACTCATCGGCAAGCACAAACATGTCGTGCTCATGGGCGATTTGAATTGCACGGCGCAAAGCAGCGAACTCAAATCGTTGTTCCAGGCAACCGCACTGGTTGCGCCGAGCGAAGATTCGCCGGCGACGTTCCCGAGCTGGCACCCACGCCGCGCGATCGATCACGTCCTGACCTCGGCGCAATTGCATATCGAGCAGTTGTGGACGCTGCCACATCCCGTCTCCGATCACCTGCCACTGGCCGCGCGCATTCGCTTGCCGGCCAGTTTGCAAATGAATGCTCCACTGCCCGACTGATTGCGCAACGCGCCAAGCTTTCACTCGGCTACGGCGAGCGAGTCACTTCCTCAAACGTAGAGCTTCCACTCGACTGAGTCGAGCGGGTAACTTCTCTTTGAATGCCCAAAGAGAAGTCGCCAAGAGAAATGCAGCCCCGGCGCTGCGCCTCGTGCGCTGTGCGCGTGAGGTCCCCTGCGCTTAAGGGAGACTCAAGATCAAAAGCCAGATCAAGATCTAGAGCAACGACGGCACTCGACGCTCGTCGCTTTTTGCTGCTGCGGCAGGGAATGCCACCCAAATGGGGCCCCACCGGGGCGACTTTGTTCCTGGTTACTTCTTCTTGGCCAATCAAGAAGAAGTCACTCGCTCCCCGCAGGCGAGTGAGAGCTCTGCACTGGGTTACCCGATCGACGCAGTCGCGTGGAAGCTCTGCTTTTGCTCCACAAGTGATGGGTATCGCTGCGCTCCACCCATCCCACCGACCGACTGCAAGTTGCTCGCTCGCCGCAGGCGAGTGAAAGCTCTTGTCGTGTAAGTCAATCGCTCACTGCTGCGCGCAAAAGCGGCACAAAAAAAACGGGCCGCTTTCGCGGCCCGAGGTTTTTAAGCAAGGCTTCTTGTTATTGCGAATCAGAACTTGACGCTGGCCTCGACGTAGTAGAAGCGGCCAGGAAGGTCATAATTCGACGCATCGTAACCGTTGAGCGAACAGCTCACGCAGATTGGCGCAGACTTGTCGAACACGTTGTTGACGCCGCCGGCTATGGTGAGCGGAATCGTTGTCGGCACTTTCCACGACAAGCGCGCATCGCTATACGTTGTCGCGCCCAACGTGTGGGTACCGTCCGGACGGGTCGGCGTGGGCTCTGGATACTTGCAGATGGCGAACCCGGCCGCGCCAGCGCAGTCTTCCTTGAGCGCGGACATGTAACGGAAAGCCCACGATGCGGTCCAGTCATTCAGCGCCCACTTCAGACGCAGGGTCGAACGCAAGCGCGGAATGCCACTGTCGCTGACTTCAATTCCTACGCGTTGCGGTTCAGACAGACCGGTACTCGAATCGACCGCGCTGTAATTGCTCACGTAAGTACTCTGCCAACTGGCACCCGGCCGTCCCCAACCCGTGTCCGGGCCGAGCCAACTCACGCCGAAATCCCAGCCCTTGGTTTGCACGCGACCGAGGTTGCCCAAGGTATCGTTCAGGAACGCGATATAGCCGGCGCCATTGCGTGCCTGCGAACTACAGAACGCCGCATCCAGCGTATCGGCGCAGCGATCAAGCAGCGTTTGCGCGTCCTTGGCCTGAATCGCATCCTTGACCGTGATGCGATAATAGGTCAGCTCGAAATCCACTTTCTGCGACCAGGAGGTGTTCTCAGCCCACGACGGACTGTAAACCGTTCCCAAAGTCGTGTTCTTGGATTTCTCCGGCTGCAGGTTCTGGTTGCCGCCGGTGAGCACCGAAATCTGTGAATTGGATTGCTCGTAGGTTGCCGGGTTTGGCACACCCAACGCCATGCAGTTCACCGCACGCTGGCCGGTCGCGTTGTTGCACGGGTCCTGCAGTGTGGCGTCGAAACGCGAGAATGTGCCAAACAACTCACCGATCGACGGTGCGCGGAAGCCTTCTGCATACGTACCGCGGAAGGTGAGGTCGTCGTTCAACTGCCAGCGGAATCCGATTTTGCTGTTGGTGGTGCTGCCGAAGGTCGAATAATCCGAATAGCGTGAGGCCACACTCAGATCCAGATGCTTGGCGAACGGCGCATCGGCGATGAGCGGAGCGTTCAACTCGACGTAAAACTCGTCGATGTTGTAGCTGCCCGATGTCGGCTTGGACGGGACACCGTTGGAATCGCCGGCGACAACGACCGAGTCAGGCTGATAGTTGCCGGACAGATCGCGATATTCGTAACCGGCCGCAAAGGCGAGCGGGCCGGCCGGCATCTGGAACAGGTCGCCGGAAACATTCGCTGTGAACATGCCCAGCGACTGATGGCTGGTGTCGTGCTCATGGTACTGGATGTACTGGAGCATCTCTGGCGTGATCGTGCCAGGCCCGCCAAAGATGTTCAACGGTACGCAGGTCGGATCCGCATTGCAGATCGAAATTGGTCCGAGTGCTTCCTGGATGTGCGCGATGTTGTAAGTCCCGGTGACATCCTGGGTTGCGTCGTTGACGGAACGTACGACGTTGACATCCCAGCTATAGTCGCGCTGGCCCAGCGTGAGCGTACCGTTCAGACCGGTTGCGAAATAACGCGTGTTGACATCCTGACTGAATATACGCGGGCCGCCTTCGACCGGACGCCGGCCGATCCCCGTGTCCGGACTGTTCGGATCCAGGGTGAAGCCAAACGGGTTGTACGGGTTGGTCGCATCCACGCCGGTGGAGTAGCAGCGGTCGATCAGGAAGCAGAACGCCTGGCCGAGGAAGATCGGTTCCGGTGCGGCCTGGTTGGTCGATTTGCGCGTGTTGTACAAGCCCTTCATGTACCAATTGACGTTGTCGGTAACGCGGTAGTTGGTCTGGGCGAAGAATCCGGTGCGCTCAGACGGCGTCAACAACAGGTTGTACGGTGCGAATCTGAAACGATCCGCAGTGGTGAAATGATGGTAGCCACCGGGAAAATCCTGCACGCCGTTGGCACCGGCAACGCCGTTGGCCGTAATGCTGCAAAAACCGCCTGGGCACAGCCCACCAAAGTCCGTACCCCCGGGCGTGTCGAACAGCACGCGAGTATATGGCGTAGCCGAACTGCAGTTGGCCAAACCAGTGCCTGGCACGCATTCGTCGCTGGCCGGACCGTAATCGCCGGCACTGATCCCGTTCTGCTTGTAGTGACTAATGTCGACGAAGAAGCTGTAGCGATCGCCTTTCCCGCCGAATGAGATGTCGCCGGATTCGGTTTTGCCGTCGCCTACGTCGTAATCGCCGTAGTACACATGCAACGCTGCACCATCCTGCGATTTCTTGGTGATGATATTGATAACGCCGGCAATCGCGTCGGAGCCGTACAGTGCGGATGCACCATCGGTCAGGATTTCGATGCGCTCGACAATGCTGGCGGGAATTGTATTCAGATCGACTGCGGCGGAGACGCCGGAGGCCGACGACTCATTCACCCAGCGCAAGCCATCGACGAGAATCAGCGTGCGCTTTGGATTGAGGTTGCGCAACGATATGGTGGTCGATCCCGAACCGACGCCGGAACCGTCCGGTGCGAATCCGAAGTTGCCGGCAGAGTTGAATTTCGTGTTCAGCGAAGAACCGCTCACTGACAACTGTTGGATCACATCGCCAATCGAACCCAGGCCGGTTTGCGCGATATCGGCGGCGGAAATCGTCACGACCGGCGTTTGATCTGCGACTTCGGCTTTCTTGATGCGCGAACCGGTGACTTCGATCGCTTCGAGCTTTTGCGTGTCGTCTCCCGGCTTGTTCTGTGCGAAGGCGGGCACGCTGATGGATGCGAGCATCACTCCCCCGATCGCTGCGGATAACGCTACGCAGTAACAATGGCGAACTAGATGTTTCATGCGAATACTCCCGGAAACAAAAGGTCTGGTGGATATCAACGTGCGACGCCGCGGACCAACCTGCGGCGCGGTGCTTTTTGTAAATTTTTTGTGAACGCGGCGCGATAATGGCATACGAGGGCCGCTTTTGCCATACCCGGCGATCGGGTCACTTGGACAGTCCAATTACGACGAATTCGGACGGCTATACTCCCAAAGGGGCGCAAAAATTGGTCCCCAGGGCATGCACCGCACTCACTTGCACATTCACCTTGACTCTGCCTGCCGACTTGCAGAGGCTGCTAGACTTGGATGATGCGCCAAGGACCCTTTTCTGCATTGATCTCACGCCTGTTGCCAATCTTGCTCTGTGTCGTGCCAATCATCGCAGCGGCAGCCCCAAAACCCACCGTCACGAAGCAACGCCTGGATCAACGCGAGCGTTTCATGCTGGTGTGGGAAGCGGCCCAGCACGGCCCGGACGACTTGTGGCGCAAGCTTGGCTCCGGGCTGGAAAGCTATCCGCTGTACCCGTATCTCGAACTGGCCTCGCTACAGCAGCACATGGCCGCGCTCACGCGCAAGGATGTCGACAAGTTCCTGGCCGCCTGGCCAGACTCGCTGCCTGCGCAGACGCTGCGCGAGGATTTCCTGCGCGAACTGGCACGGCGCGGCGCCTGGAAAGATTTTCTGGATTTGTACACGCCGGAGCAAACCAGCACCGTGTTGAAGTGCGACGCGCTCAATGCTCGCATCGCTTTGCACCAGACGCCCAACTTTGAAAATGACATCCAGCCGATCTGGCTGTCGGCCAAAGCATTGCCTTCCGCGTGCGACGGCGTATTCGCCTGGGCAAAAGCGCACAACAAATTCAGCGATGCACTCATCTGGCAACGCATCGTTCTGGCCGCGAATGCCGGTCAAGCCGGTCTCGTCGATACGCTATCTGGCATGCTCGACGGTGCGCAGCGCACGGCCGCCCAACGCGTCAAATTCGCGATTACCGATCCTGCCGGGGCGTTGACCCAAGCTTCATCATGGCCGGATTCGGCTCACACGCGCCAAGCCTTGGTGGTCGCCATTACTCGCCTCGTTCGCCGCGATAGCGATGCGGCCGAATCGCAGTGGGAAAAATTGGGCAAGCATTTCCATTTTGACTCGCAACAACGCGGCACCATCCTGCATGCCATCGCCTTGCATCGCGCCGCTGACTACGCGCCCGATGCGCTCGCGCGTCTGGAACAATTGCCGGCCAGTGCGCACGACGATGCAACGCGCGAATGGCGCGTGCGCGTCGCACTGGCATCCAAACAATGGAAGCAGGCGTTACTCGCACTTGACGCTCTGTCCGACGAGCAACGTGCCGATGAGCGCTGGATTTATTTGCGCGCGCGCGTGCTAGCCAAACTGGATCGGCGCGACGAAGCCACAAAACTATTCGCCACGATCGCCTCCGAGGCCAACTTCCACGGCTTTCTGGCAGCAGATTGGCTCGCTGAGCCGTACACGATCTGCCCAGCGCCGCCGCCAAGCGACACAAACAGCGACAAATCGCTGGAAAGTGACGCCAATCTGGCGCGCGCCTTTGAGTTCTTCGCATTGAAACAATTGCCTCAGGCTCGCCGCGAATGGAGTTTCGCGATGTCGAAATTGAGTGTGCCGCAGCGTCGCCTCGCGGCAGACCTGGCTGCCAGGCTCGGCTGGATTGATCGGGCGGTGTACGCATTCGGTCAAGGCGACGATATGCAGCAATACGTGCTGCGCTTTCCGATCGCGCGCCGGGCTCAACTCGTACGCGACGCACACGCGGCCGGCATCGAACCGGCATGGGCCTACGCGATCCTGCGCGCGGAAAGCGCCTGGACCACCGATGCACATTCCGGCGCCGATGCCTACGGGCTGATGCAGTTGCTTCCGGGCACAGCCAAACGCGTTGCGAAAGCGCAAAACATTTCGTTTTCCGGTGCGACCGCGTTATTCGACCCTGAGCTGAACATCAAATTGGGCACTCAGTACCTGGGCGACATGGCGATCCGCTACGACGGCAGCCCGTGGCTGTCCAGCGCTGCTTACAACGCCGGTCCCGCTCCGGTGACCAAGTGGATCAATGCGCGCGATACGCTTGACCCGGATTTCTTCATCGAAACCATCCCGTACAAAGAAACTCGTGGCTACGTCTCGCGCGTGCTGGCGTTCACCGTGATCTACGATTGGCGCTTGCACGGCAACGTGGTCACACTGTCGTCGCGTCTTCCGCGTATCGGCAAGACCTACGCACCACCGGCTGCGGACGCGCCGCGCAAGGCAGTAGTTTGTCCCGCGAACGCTGTTCCCACGCAGGCAGCGCCCTCGACCGTGAGTGCAGCGCAGCCGTAATTGGCGGGCCAACTCGCGGCATCGGCCAACGCACTGCCGCATAATGTGTGCATGAAAACCTATCTCGTTGGCGGCGCCGTGCGTGACCGCCTGCTCGGTCTGCCAGTCAAGGATCGTGACTACGTCGTCGTGGGCGCCACGCCGCAAGACATGCTCGACCGTGGCTACCTGCCCGTGGGTCGCGATTTCCCGGTATTCCTGCATCCGCACACCCACGAGGAATATGCACTGGCGCGCACCGAGCGCAAGACCGGACACGGCTATCGCGGCTTCGCGTTCGTCGCCGATCCGAGCGTCACGTTGGAAGAGGATCTGCGTCGACGTGACCTGACCATCAACGCCATCGCGCAGGACGACGACGGAAAACTGATTGATCCCTACGGCGGTGCGGCGGATTTACGCACGCTCAAATTGCGCCATGTGTCGCCTGCGTTTGCTGAAGATCCAGTGCGTGTCCTGCGCGTCGCTCGATTTGCTGCGCGCTTCGCATCGCGCGGCTTTCGTCTCTCTGGCGAAACCCTATCGCTCATGCGAAATATGGTTAGCAGCGGCGAGATCGATCACCTCGTTCCCGAACGCGTGTGGGCTGAAACCCGCAAGGCGCTGAGCGAACACACGCCCAGCGCTTTCGTACGCTGCCTGCGCGAATGCGGGGCCCTGGCTGTGCTGATGCCGGAAGTCGACGCGTTGTACGGCGTGCCACAACGCGCCGAATACCATCCCGAGATCGATACCGGCATCCATCTGGAAATGGTACTCGACATGGCCGCGCGCCTGGCCCCCGGCGACAGCCTGATCGGCTGGTGCGCGCTGACCCACGACTTGGGCAAGGCGCGCACGCCGGAGGATGAATGGCCCAGCCATCGCGGCCATGAGCATGCGGGCGTCGAACCATTGCGCGCGCTCGCAACCCGTTTGAAGGTTCCGGCCGAATACGCTGCGCTGGCTGAACGTGTGTGTCGCTATCATCTGCTTGCCCACACTGCATTCGAACTGCGTGCCAACACGGTTCTGGAGTTGTTCGACAAGCTCGATGCATTCCGACAACCCAATCGCCTGCCGCAGTTCCTGCTCGCCTGCGCCGCGGATGCGCGCGGTCGCGGAGGCAAGGCCGACAGTGACTATTTGCAGGCGCGCTACCTCACTGAATTATTCCATCGCGCGCTGGAGCCCAAGGCGCAGGAGTTTCTCGATCGCGGCCTGAGCGGGCCAGATCTTGGAGCGGCGCTACACGACGCACGCCGCCGTGCGATCGCCATTGGGATCACGCAATTACGCCAGGATGATTGAGATGCGCTGCGTGTTGCGGCAATGAACGCATCTAGCATCTGTTCGCAAAGTGCTACGGCGAACAGCTTTCGAAGCCGTTGCGGAAGAAGATGTCGGTGTTCTTGTTGACGTTGAACACGCTGCTCGTCGCTGAACTCAGGCTCGTTGCCGTGGCCTGCAATTGCGCATTGCTGGCGAGTGCGTACAAAGTCAAATTCGGGAAGGCAGCGACACCCGCAGTCACCGTCACCGGTCCGCCCCCGACGGGGACCAGACCAGTACAGGTGGTGCGCATCAGAGTGACTTTCGTCGTGTTGTCCATGTTGACCAGATTGTTGTTGACGTCTTCGACGTTGACAATCACTGACGGCGTGATCGGCTGACCGGCGTAGACCGAAGTGGGCTGCTGCATGAACACCAGCTTCTGCGGCGTGCCGGTGGTGATGTTGAATGCGTTGCTGGGCTTGATCAGATTGATCGGTGGCGTGGCTGCATTGCTGGCGACGGCATTGAGCGTGTAGCGGCTACCGCCGAGATTGATCTTGGCGGCATTGAACGTGGCGACACCTGATACAAAGCTTGCGCTGTTGCCGGTGATTCCCGCTGTACCGCCATTCGGGTCGTAAGCGATCGCGAGCATCAGGCTACCGAACAATGTATACGAATCCAGTTTGCCTTCGCCGTCATAAATACCGACTTTGATCGCTGGCATTATCGCGCTATTGACGAGAGTGTTGCTCGGCTGCTGGAGAAAATTCAGCGTCGCATCACGCTGAAAGCGCAGGCGGCCGTAACCGTACGAATAGTCTTTGCCGGCGGCTCCGAGATCATTCGAGCCGATCGCTGCAATCGCGCGTAATGGATTGATGATCGTGCTATCGAGCGCCGCCGCGCTCGCCGGGATTCCAAATCGCTGCATGAACAACGCCGCCATACCGGCCACATGCGGCGTCGCCGCCGAGGTGCCATAAAAGTCTGAAGGCCCGTAGCTCACGGTTGAGACATGATCGAAGCTGGCCAGATTGGGTTTGAGGTTGGGGTCTGCTGAAGCGTTCGCTGTGGGCAGTCCGCCGCCGGTTGCCAGCACCGGGCCTTCGGAGCTGAATGGTTCCTGTGGATCGGTCGAGTTGTTGGCCACATCGATCGCCGCGACCGAAAGCACATTCGGTGAGTCAGCGGGGAAATCCAGGCTGCGCGCCGACACCGAGTAATAAAGCCCTTCGCCCTGCGAGCCGCTGGCGAACACCTGCAGGTTGTCGAAGGACGTCGTACCGGCAACGCGCACGACCGCCACCGAATAGAACGCGCTGTGCGCGGGACAACCGCTCAGTGCGCCGCCGCTGGCCGTGTACTGGATGAACTCCTGCGGCGTTTGATTCGCTCCACCATTTTGAGTATTCGTCGACTGTGCGGCCGCGTTCCAGGTTACTGCGGTATTCGAGCCGCTGCCTTGATACAGATATACATCGTAGTCATGGCTCGCGCCGGACGATACCCAATTGTTCCAGTACACCTGCACGGAAATGGTTTCGCCGTCGGCAATGCAGTCGCCGTGGCCGTTCCCATCCCCGAATAGATTGTAGATCGAGTTCGTGCCATTCCAGGTGTGAAAACTTGTGTTGGGGGAAGTTGCCGCTTTGAATAGCCCACCCCAATGACTCTCTTGCTCGTTGCCGGCAGCATTGACGACTAGCACGCCGCGCGCGCGCGCGTAGCCTGCCGCCTGCGCAATCGAGCCGGGTAAAGCACTTCCGTCACCCTTGCCGTCCAACGGTGCAGCCAACGATTCCGAGATGACGTTTGCCTTGACTGCTCCAAGCGCGTTGCCGTTTGAGGTGACGTTGGCGGCATCGAGTATTGCGTTGTACCAGTCGCCAACCGTAATCGTGTCGTAAGCGCGATACGTTGCCGCCGGAGCGATGTCGTAGGCCAGCTCCATCGTCGCATTGCCATGCGCAACATTGTTACTGCCGAAATTGCTGCCGGTGCAACTGCTCGCTGCAAACGGCGGACTTCCAGACGTATTCTTCAAGTCGAAACAGGTAAGTCGCGTATTTGGCGGCCAGTCGCCGCTGAATTGCAGGCTGGCGATTTTCGTCCCGTAGTAACTGTCGATCAGCGCAATCTTGATGCCGTTGCCGGTATAAGTCGGATTGAACTTCTGCCAGTAATCCGCATTGCCAGCAGCAACGCCTTCGCTGATCGTTGGGGTGGCCAGATATTTCACCAGTCGCGCCGGCGCAATGCGGACGACAGAAGCATCGCCCGCCAATTCGCGCAGACGATCGATTGGCACCCATGCCTCGTGCAAATTCGGACCCATTGCATTACGCAGCGTGACGCCGTGCCGCGCGAACATCGTATCGGCGGACTTTTCATCGCTATTCAGCGAACGGATTTCGACCAGCACTTCATCGCTGCGTCGCAGCGCAGCCGGCAAGCTCGAAGCCGCCGTCCAGGTGAGCCCCTGTGCACGCGCATTCAACGCTGCACGCAATGAGGCGTGCATTTTCGCATCGATCGGATCCAATGCAGATTTGTCCACCAATGACGGCGGTGTTGCGCTCAAGGCTTGCGGAGAAATCGCCACGCGCGCATCCGGCACACTCGGCCGAATCTGGGCCTGAC
>CAJDUT010000106.1_pt1 | contig 14014 bp, 13 predicted proteins | sample 7390981 | NCBI WGS metagenome assembly CAJDUT01 (sample SAMEA7055681, study PRJEB34461) | soil metagenome | biome: terrestrial ecosystem; feature: Peninsula; material: soil | place: Antarctica | collected 2016 | reverse complement strand
AACTGGCCGGCGCTGAAGATGCGCGGGCCGGGGACGATGCCGGCATTGACCGCATTGCGCAGGGCGATGGATTCATTGTGCTCATCGCCGAGATTGCGAACGGTGGTGAAGCCCGCCATCAAGGTACGTTTCGCGTAAACGGTGCTGCGGATCGCGTAGTCGGCAGGATTCAGGCGAAACTTGTCGCTGTAGCTCGACTTGCTGAACTGCATGGTCAGGTGCGTATGGCTGTCGATCAGGCCGGGCAGGCAGGTCTGGTCGTGCAGGTCGACCACGCTTGCGCCTGCTACGTCCGCATTGCCATTTTCGATCTGTTTGATGCGCTGCCCATCGATGACGATAGTTGTGGCACCCAGCAGCTTGCCGGCGTCCGTATCGATCAGGTGCCCGCAATGCACGGCGACAAGCGACGCCGGCGCAGCCGCAGGCTCAGCGGCACAAGCGATGGAAGCGACAGCAAGAATTGCCGCGGCGAGCGCGACGGATTTCGGCAACGAATGCATGGCAGTCAAACTCCCCAAGGATGAGTCGGTGATGGTACGCCTGTGGCCTCGTACCGCCTATGCCGAAAGTCTCGCTGACTTCGATCGTCCGTTCCGGCTGTCTTCAGCAACGGCACGGCAAGGTGTAAAGTCGCCGTGCACGGAGGCCCATATCTTGGAAAGCAGTCGCCAATACGCCTTGATCGTTTGCGACCATTGCGATGCGGTCTACCGCAAGCCGGGTTTGCGGCGTGGCATGCTGGCGCATTGTTCGCGTTGCGGCACGCTGCTCGAACGCATGCAACGACTGGACGTCGGCAGTCTGCTGGCTTTCACATTGACTGGGCTGATTGCCTTCGCATTGGCCAATGTCTACCCGATTGCACATATCGACATGCGCGGAGCGCATGACGCAAGCACGTTGTGGGGCACCATCATCGTCAATTGGAACGACGGATTGGAATCGGTCGCCGTGCTGATTGCGTTGTCGTTGTTCTTCTTTCCGCTGATCCAGTTGCTGGCGGCAGCCTACGTGCTGTGGCCGTTGGCCCTGCGCATTCGCGCGCCCGGTTTCGGCATTGCGATGCGCGTGCTGCGATTCACGCGCGACTGGAGCATGCCCGAGGTATTCATGCTCGGGATCTTCGTGGCGATGGTGAAACTCGCCGGGATTGCCCGGATCGCCCCGGGCCTCGGGCTGTGGGCATTCGTCGCCCTGACCGGACTGATCACCTTGGTTGCATCATTCGATCATCGTTACCTGTGGGATATCGCGGCCGAGGTAGGCGAGTGATCGCGTACCTCAGTGCCCACGACCTGGACATCGTCGCTTGCGAGGCGTGCGGCCTGCCTTGTCGCGGAGTGCACGACGGTTGTGCACATTGCTGCCCGCGATGTGGCGCGCGTTTGCATCTGCGCAAGCCGCACAGTATCGACCGCACCTGGGCGTTGATCATTGCCTCTATCATTCTTTATGTTCCCGCCAACATTCTGCCGGTAATGCGCACGGGCAGTTTGTTTGCTGGCAAGGAGTCGCACACCATTCTCGGTGGAATTGTGGAGTTGTGGAATAATGGATCGTTGGGCTTGGCACTAATCGTATTCGTGGCCAGCGTGGTGGTGCCAATCCTGAAAATGCTCGGTTTGTCGATTTTGGCATTCAGCGTGCAGCGGCGCTCGCGCTGGAATCCGCGACAGCGCACCGCGCTTTACCGGATGATCGAATTGGTCGGGCATTGGTCGATGCTGGATGTGTTCGTGGTCGCGCTGCTGGTGGCGCTGGTCGATTTTGGCCAGATAGCGCAGGTGTTGCCGGGGCCCGGAATCGTGGCGTTTGGTGCCGTCGTCGTAATGACGATGTTGGCGTCTTCGAGTTTCGATCCACGCCTGATCTGGGATGCGGAGCAGGCCAATGGCTGAAATTCAGGAAACAGACGATAGCCTGAACAATCTGCCGCAGCCGAACGTGGTGCAGCGGCGACGATTCGTTCCGTCGCTGATCTGGCTGGTGCCGCTGCTATCGGCGATAGTTGGCGCAGTCGTGTTGATTGGCAGCTACCGCTCGATCGGCGCGAAAATCACCATCAGTTTCCAAAGCGCGCAGGGCATCGAGGCTGGCAAGACCCAGGTGCGCTACAAGGAAGTCGTGATTGGTCATGTTCAAAGCGTATCGTTGAGCACTGACAATTCCCATGTCCTGGCGCACGTCGAACTCGACCGCCAAGCGCATGGATTCGCGGTCGACGATGCGCGTTACTGGGTGGTGCGGCCACGCGTCGGATTGGGCGGAGTTTCCGGATTGGGTACGTTGTTTTCCGGAACCTACATCGGTGCCGATGCAGGAAGTTCGAAACGCAACCAGGCCGAATTCAAGGGATTGGAATTCCCGCCAGCCGTATTGCATGGAAATCAGGGGCGCGGTTTTTCCCTGCTCAGCAAGGACTTGGGATCGCTCGACATTGGCTCCCCGGTGTATTTTCGGCGACTGCGCGTCGGTCGGGTTACCGCGTACAAGCTCGACGGCGACGGCAAAGGCGTGACAATGCAGTTGTTCGTCGACGCGCCTTACGATCGCTTCGTCAATGCTGGCACGCATTTCTGGAATGCCAGCGGCATTGACCTGGCGTTGAATGCGTCGGGACTGAAGGTCAATACCGAATCACTTGCCACCGTGATTGCCGGTGGCGTGGCGTTTCAGTCGACTGACGATACAAACCCCCATGAAGTGGCAGAGAACACAGCCTTCGATCTGTACGACGATATCGCCGATGCGCTGCGCCCGCCGGATGGGCCGGCGGTCGATATTCGCATGCATTTCAACCAGACTCTGCGCGGCCTCACCATCGGTTCGCCAATCGATTTTCGTGGTGTTGTGCTGGGCAAGGTCACGGCAATCCAACTGGATTACGAGCCCAGGACGCAAACCTTTCCGGCGGACGTGACCGCTACCATCTATCCGCAGCGCCTCGGCCACATCAACGCCCGCTTCAAGCAATCAGGCGAAGGCGAAGCCGACATCGGCACGGTGTTCCAGGCCTTGATCGATCATGGCTTCCGCGCGCAGGCCAAAGTCGGCAATTTGCTGACGCAACAGTTGTACATCGCCATATCGATGGTGCCGCAGGCCAAACCGGCAACGTTCGATCCCGCGGCGCGGCCGCTGGTAATACCGACGGCACCGGGCAGTCTCGAGGAAATCCAGCAGCAACTATCGAGCTTGCTGACCAAGCTGGACAAACTGCCGATCGCCGAAATTGGCACGAATTTGCGCGACACGTTGCACGGTGCCAACGCGCTGATGGGTACGCTCAATTCGCAACTCGCGCCACAAGCCCGCGACATGCTGGTCTCCGCGCAAGGGGCGCTGGATGCGGCGAATCGCACGTTCAGCGGCGACACCTCGTTGGGGCGCGGCACTGCGCAAACGCTCGATGAATTGCGTCGCGCGGCGCAATCGCTGCGCAGCCTGGCCGACTACCTGCAGCGTCATCCGGAAGCATTGCTGCGGGGCAAATCCAGCGATCCGGCGCTTCCGGCAAAAGGAGACCACTGATGACGCGTATCCCGGTTCGCTGGTCGGTTGCCGTGCTGCTCGCGATGCTTGCGGCGTGTGCTTCTGCGCCAACGCATTTTTATACCCTGCTGCCGCCCGCCCAAACACAAGGCAACGCCAAAGCCACCGCCGCATTCGCCATCGATGTTGAACCGGTCGGAGTTCCTGTCGACGTCGATCAAGCGGCGTGGCTGATACGCACCGGGCGTGGTCAGGTCGCAGTGCTCGACAACGAACGCTGGGCCGCGCCGCTCAATGATGAGTTGCGCGCCGCATTCGCCGACGCATTGACACGCCGACTGGGTGCCCTGGATGTGCATGCTTCCAGCGTCCCGGCAAACAAGCCGGTTTATCGCATTCGTATCAATGTGCGCCGTTTTGAATCGGTACCCGGAAAGTTCGCGCTGATCCGGGCCGATTGGAGCGTGGCGCCTCCCGGCGCAACCGAAAATGCGGCAGGTGCAAGCACGATCACCTGTAGCAGCAGCGAATCGCAGCCGGTTGGGCCAGGCTATGCGGCGCTGGCTGTGGGACACCAAAAGGCGTTGGCGGAGATTGCCGACAGCATCGTGGCGGCGATGCGCAATCTGGCCGCTGGGCATTCGGAGTGCCCGTCCGACTGAGGTACGAACAAAACGTCAGGCTTGGCGGCAATGCTGCACTGCGGTAGTCTGCATGCAAACTACAGGAACGGCGGTTGCCGGCATTAGACCTCATGCAAGAAAACTACGATTTCGCCGCTGTCGAGGCTGCGGCACAGAAATTCTGGGATGACACCCACGCTTTCGAGGCTTGCGAAGATACCTCGAAGCCGAAATTCTATTGCCTGTCGATGCTGCCGTATCCGAGCGGTGCGTTGCACATGGGGCATGTGCGCAACTACACCATTGGCGACGTCATCAGCCGCTACCAGCGCATGAACGGCAAGAACGTGTTGCAGCCGATGGGTTGGGATGCGTTTGGCCTGCCGGCGGAAAACGCGGCGATCAAGAACAAGACGGCGCCGGCGAAATGGACCTACGCCAACATCGATAAGATGCGCAGCCAGCTCAAGGCCATGGGCTATGCGATCGACTGGTCGCGCGAATTTGCGACCTGCCAGCCAGGCTATTACGTACACGAGCAACGCATGTTTGTGCGCTTGTTCAAGAAAGGTTTGATCTATCGCAAGAATTCGGTGGTCAACTGGGATCCGGTCGACCAGACCGTGCTGGCCAACGAGCAGGTTGTCGACGGGCGTGGTTGGCGCTCCGGCGCGATCGTGGAAAAGCGCGAAATCCCGCAGTGGTTCCTGAAGATCACCGCGTATGCGGACGAATTGCTCGACGGTCTGGACAAACTGCCGGGTTGGCCGGATTCGGTCAAGACCATGCAACGCAACTGGATCGGACGCTCCGAGGGCCTGGAAATTCGTTTCGGTATTGAAGGCGAGCGCGATGGCGTGAGCGTGTTCACCACGCGCCCGGATACGTTGATGGGAGTGACGTTCATCTCGATTGCCGCCGAGCATCCGCTGGCGATCAAGGCTGGCGCGTCGAATCCGAAAATCCAGACGTTCATCGAAGAATGCCGTCACGGCGGCACCGCCGAAGCCGACATTGAGACCCAGGAAAAGAAGGGTATCGAAACCGGATTTCATGCGATTCATCCAATCAGTGGCGAAAAACTGCCGGTGTGGATCGCCAACTTCGTGTTGATGGGTTACGGCACTGGCGCCGTCATGGCCGTGCCCGGCCACGATCAGCGCGATTGGGAATTCGCGACCAAGTACGACCTGCTCATCAAGATGGTGGTGGTCAGCGACGCGGTACGCGATGCAATTCGCGAACTGGGTCACGACGTGGCGATCAACGCCGATCCGATGAGCGCCGCACTCGGCGAAAGCAGCGCGCTGGACGTGTACGAGGCGCCCGGCGCGCTCGATGTGCTCAACGATTTCGAGAACAATCTCATCGTCGAAGGCGCGTACGCCAATTACGGCACGCTGGTCAACTCTGGCGACTTCGATGGCATGGATTATCGCGCTGCCTTCGAGGCGATCGCCGTGCGCCTGCAACGCGACGGCAAGGGCGAGCGCCGGGTGAATTACCGGCTGCGCGACTGGGGCGTATCGCGCCAGCGCTACTGGGGCTGTCCGATTCCGATCGTGTATTGCGCCAAATGTGGCGCGGTGCCGGTGCCGGAAGATCAATTGCCCGTGTTGCTGCCAGAAGACGTCAAGTTCATGGGCGTTCAATCGCCGATCAAGGCCGATCCGAACTGGCGCAAATGCACCTGCCCACAATGCGGCGGACCAGCCGAGCGCGAAACCGATACGTTTGACACCTTCATGGAATCGAGCTGGTACTACGCGCGCTACACCAGCCCGGGCGCTACAGGCATGATCGATGCGCGTGCCAATTACTGGTTACCGGTGGATCAGTACATCGGCGGCATCGAGCATGCAATTCTGCATTTGTTGTATTTTCGCTTTTTCCACAAATTGATGCGCGACGAAGGCCTGGTCACCTCGGACGAACCGGCCACCAACCTGATGTGCCAGGGCATGGTGATCGCCGAAACGTATTACCGCGAAAACCCCGATGGCAGCCGCGACTGGATCAATCCGGCGGAAGTCGAAGTACAGCGCGACGAACGCGCGCGTATCGTCGGGGCCTTCCTCAAGGTCGATGGATTGCCGGTGCAGATCGGCGGCATCGAAAAGATGGCGAAGTCAAAAAACAACGGCGTCGATCCGCAAACGATGATCGACAAATACGGGGCTGATACCGTGCGCCTGTTTTCGATGTTCGCGGCACCGCCGGAACACTCGCTGGAGTGGCGCGAGGCTGGCGTGGAAGGCATGGCGCGCTTCCTGCGCCGCTTGTGGCGCGACCTGAAGGCCCATGTGGCGCAGCCGGATCACCCCATGATCATGCCGGCGGCTGAAGGCGGCAATAAATCGCTTGCCCCGCAAGCGGGGAGCATTCCTTCTTCCCTTCCCCCGCAAGCGGGGAGCATATCTATTTCCCTTCCCCCGCAAGCGGGGAGCATATCTATTTCCCTTCCCCCGCAAGCGGGGGAAGGTGCCCGAAGGGCGGAAGGGGGGAGCGCCGAAGGCGCTATCGACCCGGCATCGCTCGATACTGCGCAGCGCAGGATGCGCCGCCAGGTCCACGAGACCGTCGCGAAAGTCAGCGATGATTTCGGCCGTCGTCTGGCATTCAACACGGCAATCGCCGCGCTAATGGAATTGCTCAACGCACTGGGCAAGTTCGATGATATGAGCGACCAAGGTCGCGCGGTGCGCCATGAAGCGTTCGAAGCGATCGTGCTGCTGCTCAATCCGATCACACCGCACATTTGCCATGCCTTATGGCTGGCATTGGGACATGCTCAACCCATCATCGCGCAGGCATGGCCGCACCCTGATTCGGCTGCGCTGCACCGCAATGCTGTCGTATTGGCCGTGCAGGTCAATGGTAGATTGCGTGGACAGATCGAAGTCGCTGTCGATGCATCAAGCGAAGATGTGCAAGATGCGGCAAAATCCGAAGCGGGGGTGGCAAAATTCCTGGGCGATGCCACCATTCGCAAAATCATCGTCGTGCCCGGGAAAATCGTCAACATCGTGATCTGAAACCATGCCGATACTCTACTGTCACCACGAATCCGGACATTGCTACAAGGTCGCCCTGACGCTCAAATTGATGGGTATCAGCTACGAGCAGCGTTCAGTCGATCTGAACCGCTTGCGCGAGGCGCGCGGCGACGATTTCCGTGAGATTGCGTTCTTCGACGAGGTGCCGGTACTGGTCTTTGATGACGGTCTTGCGGTATGTCAGTCCAACACAATTCTGGATACGCTTGCGCGTCGCTATGTGCGCCTGGATGGCAGCACCGAGGCAGAAAGAATCCGCGTGCGCGAGTGGCTGGCGTGGGACCATAGTCGCATTTCCCTGAATTTGTCGTACGTGCGCTTGTCGCGAAGTTTCAAGCCGCTGGATCCCGCTGTTGAGTCCTGGTACGCCGATCGTCTACAGGCCGATCTTGATCGCTTGAATCAGAATCTGTACAGCGCGGATTTTCTCGTCGGCGATGCGCCGACGGTCGCCGATATTGGCTGTTGTGGCTATTTGTTCTGGGCCGATCAAGCGCGCATTGATCTGGGCGGATGGCCGGCTGTCAAAGCATGGCTGGAGCGGGTGCGTGCGTTGCCGAACTGGCAGGCACCCTACGATTTGCTTGAAGCGCGCTATCCCATCCTTACCGGAACCCGCACATGACGTTTTTTCGAGCCGTTGCGATTGCGACCGCACTGTCGGGGTTGACAGCCTGTGGATTCCACATGCGCGGCGAAGTCAAACTCCCAGCCGGCATGCAGCGCGTACATGTGCAGATAGCCGATCCATTCAGTCCGCTCAAGCGCGACGTTGAAGCTGCGCTTGCGCGAGCCGGCGCCGTGGTCGAACCCAAACCCGGTACCGGTATTGCCGAGGTCAACATCAGCGCAGTGTCGCTGGCGCCGGTGGTGCGTTCCGTCGGAGGCAATGCCTACGTCAATGAATTCAGCATGGTCTATCACGTCGAAATCCAGATTGACGCGGCCGACGGCAAGATCTTGCTGGCGCATGAAGTGATCGAACATTCGCGCGACTATACGTTCGATCAAAGTCAGGCCATCGGCAGCAACGCCGAGCAAGACGAAATCAAGAAAGAAATGGAACGCGAAATGGTGCAGGCGGTGATGCGCAAAGTTGAAGCGGCAGAGCATCACCTCGAAAAGTAGCCGAGGCGCGTTGCTGGCAATGTCGACCACGCTCGATCAATTCCAAAAACATCTCGCTGGCAGCGATCTGAAGCCGGTGTACCTGCTCGCCGGTGAAGAGCATTTGTTGTTGCTTGAAGCCGCTGACGCCTTGCGCGCACGAGCCCGAGAGCTAGGTTATAGCGAACGCGAAGTGCTCGACGTGGAAGCGGGTTTCGATTGGGATGGTTTGGCTCGGGCCGGTGCGTCGCTGTCGTTATTTTCGACGCGGCGCATGATCGACTTGCGCCTGCCGACTGGCAAGCCGGGCAAGGAAGGCGCTGCGGCGTTGCTTGAGTACTGCGCTGCGCCGCCCCCGGATACGGTCTTGCTCATCACCTGCACGCAATGGAGCAAGAAGCACGAAACCGCATGGGTTGCGGCGGTGCAGAAGGTCGGCTCGTTCGTCGCCCTGTGGCCGATGAAACCCGATGAATTTCTGCGCTGGCTTGGCGCGCGCATGAGCGCTCGCGGGTTGAAACCCGATCGCGCCGCCATCGAGGCGCTGGCAGTGCGGGTGGAAGGTAATTCGTTGGCCGCTGCGCAGGAGATCGACAAGCTTGCCTTGTTGCACGGCGACGCACCATTGGATGCCAAGACGCTCGAAGCGCTGGTTGCCGACAGCGCGCGCTTCGACGTGTTCAAACTTGTCGACGCGACGCTTTCCGGCGACGCCGAGCGTGCCCTGCGTATCCTCAGTGGTTTGCGCGCCGAGGGCGAGCAGGTTCCGGCGGTGATGGGTTGGGTGCTCAACCAATTGCAACTGGTTGCGCGCCTCGCCGCTACAGGAAGTAGCCTTTCCGCAGCTTTCAGCGCCGAACGTATTTGGCCAGCACGGCAAAAGGTCTATCGCCAGGTGCTCAATCGCGCTGCGGCCGAACATTGGCAAAACTGCTTGCTGCAAGCCGCGCGCGTCGATCGCATCAGCAAGGGCCGCGGATATGGGGGAATGACGAGAAAAAATCAACGCGTACCCCAATGAACCCCATCGCAATCCTCGGCGGCACCTTCGACCCGATCCACATCGGTCACCTTCGGGTTGCGTGGGAGGCGGCCGAGGCACTGAACGCAAACGTGCGCCTGATGCCGGCCAACGTGCCGCCACATCGGCCCGCTCCGGTGGCTGCTGCGGGGCAGCGCGTGCGCATGCTCGAAGCGGCATTGGCCGGACAGGATCGATTGCTGCTGGATACGCGCGAACTGCGCCGCGAGGGACCGTCCTACAGTATCGACACGTTGCGCGAATTGCGTGCGCAGACATCGGCAGCGCAACCGTTGATCCTGTTGCTAGGTGCAGACGCGTTCGCCGGTCTTTCGAGCTGGCGCGAGTGGCGCGGCCTGTTCGACCTGGCCCATATCGTGGTGCTGACACGCCCCGGACATGCGCCGGCGTTGCCGCAGGAACTGGCGACAGAAATTGCGCCGCGCAAGGTTGCATCGGTGCAGCCGTTGCAGCAGTCGCCGGCCGGCAAGGTGTTGGATTTACCGGTGACCGCGCTGGAAATTTCCGCCAGCGCCGTGCGCGCGCTGCTCGCAGCCGGGCATGAGCCGCGCTGGTTACTGCCGGATGCGCTGTTTGCGGATACGCAACTTCTGGCCCCTTATCGCAAGCCCGCACTTTAACGAACCGGCACCAAAGCGCACACACCCGTTCGCGCTGAGCGTAGCTTGCGCAGCAAGCGGAGTCGAAGCGTTGAAACGGTACCCTTCGACTTCGGCGTTTCGCACCGCAGCCTGTCGTGAGCGTAGTCAAAGGGCTCAGGGCGAACGGAAGTAGCCACAAATTGTTGGCGGTTCATTTGTGGGGCTTCGTAGGTTTGCCGGTGTCGCGACGTTTCGGCTTGTCGAAACCGCCCGGCTTGAAGTCGCGCGACTTGAACGGCTGCGGCTTGCGCGGCTTGTCGAACTCGCGCTTTTCGGCACCGTGTGTTTTCCCCTCCGTTGCTTCGCCGCCGCGGCTGATGCGCAGCTGCTGCCCGGCCACGCGCACGGTCTTCAGGTGGGCGAATATTTCCGTCGGCATGCCTTCGGGAAGGTCAATCAGGCTGTGATCGGCACGAATCTGGATGCGGCCCATGTACTTGCTGTCGATGCCTGCTTCGTTGGCGATCGCGCCGACAATATTGCCGGGCTGCACGCCATGCTGTTTGCCGACTTCGATGCGAAAGGTTTGCATTCCCGCTTCGACAGCGTGCGGGCGTTCGTCCCGGTGCGGGCGTGACGTTGAGTGGGAATCTTTATCTGTCCGTGCAGTCTCGTTGCGCGGCGCTGGTCGGTCGCGCGGCGGTTTGCCGGGCGCGGACGTATCAGGTTGCCACATGGGGCGCGAATCGCGACTGCGCGTGTCGCTATGCGTGCGCTCAACGCGCGCCGCTGGTTTGAGCAATAACGGTTCCTTGCCTTGCACCAGTTGCGCCAGTGCGGCGGCGATTTCCACCGCCGGTACATTGCATTCGATTTCGTATTGTTCGATCAACTGGCGGAATGGACCGAGGTCGCCGGCAGCGAGTGTGTCGGCAATGCGCTGTTTGAATTTCGTGATGCGCCGATCGTTGACTGCTTCCACGCTTGGCAACTGCATTTCGCTGATTGGTTGGCGCGTGGCGCGCTCAATCGCCTGCAACATGCGTTTTTCGCGCGGTGCGACAAACAGGATCGCTTCGCCGCTGCGACCGGCGCGACCGGTGCGGCCGATGCGATGCACGTAGGCTTCGGTGTCGGTGGGAATGTCGAAATTCACAACGTGGCTGATGCGATCCACGTCAAGCCCACGCGCGGCGACGTCGGTGGCGACGAGGATGTCGAGCTGGCCGTCCTTGAGTTGCGCGATCGTGCGTTCGCGCTGCATCTGAATTATGTCGCCGTTGATTGCCGCCGCAGAAAACCCGCGCGCCTTGAGCTTCTCGGCGATTTCCTCGGTGGCCTGCTTGGTGCGCATGAAAACGAGCATCGCTTCGAACGGTTCGGCTTCGAGAATGCGGGTCAATGCATCGAGCTTGTGCATGCCGCTCACGTACCAGTAACGTTGCCGAATGTTGGCTGCCGTTGTGGTTTTGGTCTTGATCGCGATTTCAACCGGTTCGCGCAGATAGGTTTGCGCAATACGCCGGATCGCGGTCGGCATGGTTGCCGAAAACAAGGCGATCTGGCGCGTCGGCGGCGTCTTCTTCAGCACCGCTTCAACATCGTCGATGAAGCCCATGCGAAGCATTTCGTCGGCTTCGTCAAGCACCAGTGTGGTCAGTTGCGACAGGTCCAGCGAACCGCGTTGCAGATGATCGATCACCCGCCCGGGCGTGCCGACCACGACATGCACGCCACGTTTCAGGCCGCCCAGTTGCGGCCCGTAACTCTGGCCGCCGTAGATCGGCAGAACATGAAAGCCAGGGAGTTTGGACGCATAGCGCTGGAAGGCTTCGGCAACCTGGATCGCCAGTTCGCGGGTCGGCGCGAGCACCAATGCCTGCGGCAAAGTCTTGGATAAATCCAGCCGCGTCAGAATCGGCAACGCAAACGCAGCGGTTTTACCGGTGCCGGTTTGCGCCTGACCGAGCACGTCGCGTCCGGCCAGCAGCGGCGGAACGGTAGCGGCCTGGATCGGCGAAGGCGTTTCGTAACCGACCTCGGCAAGCGTTGCCAGCAAGGCATCGCTCAGGCCAAGTGCGGAGAAAGGAATGGGATTTTCAGGGGCGTTGGACATGGCGAAGGCCGGCCAAGAAAGACCTCCTAGTTTAACGTGTTGTGGAGTGGTCCAACCGATTCGCTTCAACTTTGTCCTGGCGGCCACTGGCGCCGCCGGCAAAACGTCCTATACTGAAAACACATCTGTGCAGGGTTGCCTGCCACAGGACTATTCCACATCGAGGATTCCTCCCACTTGGCTACCGCAGCGAAAACCAGCGCAAAGCGCAAGACTCCATCCAAGTCAACTTCGGCCAAACGAACTTCGCCCAAATCGGAATCGGCAAAGCCCAGTTCCGCAAAGGCACCGAAGCAATCCAGATCGGCGCAGCCGGCGAAGAAGAAAGTGCCGGTCGCCCGAGCCAAAAAGGTTGCGTCGGCCAAGGCCGCACCAGCCAATCACACTTCGAAAAAGCCCGCCTTGGGCAAACTCGATATCGTGGATCATTTGCGCGAGCGGGTTCTTACCGCGCTGGACGATCTCAAGGCGCGCGATGTACTTGAAATCGATGTGCGCGGCAAAACCTCCATCGCTGACTTTCTTGTCATTGCCAGCGGTACTTCAACGCGCCACGTCAAATCCCTTGCTGACGAAGTAGTGCAGTTCGCCAAGAAGGCCGGCATGATGCCGCTGGGTGTGGAAGGCCAGCGCGAAGCCGAATGGGTGCTGGTCGATCTGGGCGACATCATCGTGCATGTGATGCTTCCGCGCATCCGCGAATTCTATGGACTGGAGCGGCTGTGGACTGTTGGCGACGAGATGCCGGCGGCGGCAAACGCGGAGTGAGATGCGGCGTCGCAACGCCGCCCCCATTCGCCCTTTGGACACCTTCCCCCGCCACCGGGGCAAGTGAAGATAGACCATGCGTGCGACGTTGATCGCCGTCGGCGAACGCATGCCGACGTGGGTGCAGCAAGGCTACGCCGAGTACGCCAAGCGGTTGTCGCACGAGTTGCCTTTGCAACTTGTGGAGATTTCCACAAAATCACGCGGCAACCGCGAACCGATGCGTGCGATGGCCGACGAAGGTACGTCAATCCTTTCCGCAATCCCGAAAGGTGCGCACGTTGTCGCCCTTGATGGTCGTGGCGACGCCTGGAGTAGCGAAGACGTCGCCGCGCAACTCGCGCGCTGGCGCATGCAGGGTAAGGATCTCGCATTCCTTATCGGCGGTCCTGATGGATTTGCGCCGCAGGTTTTGCAACGCGCCGAGCAACGCTGGTCGCTGGGACCGGCGACGCTGCCGCATCCTCTGGTGCGCATAGTGGTCGCCGAACAGTTATATCGAGCGGTCAGCCAGCTCGGAAATCACCCGTATCATCGCGGGTAGCGTGCGCTTCGCGCACTTCGTCATCGTTCAATCGTGCGCAAAGCGCACGCTACGCGGTTCGCGCCGGGCGGTTGGCAATGTAGCGTGCGCTTCGCGCACGTCGTCACGATTCATACGTGCACGCATTGCATGCTACTCATTCCAATGCCGTGACATGGCTTGTTCAGCCGGGCGGTATCTCGATGGTCTGATGCGCGCCCTCGCTCCAGGTACCGTTGCGCTTTTGCATCATCACGATGCCGCGCACAATCCAGCCGCTACCGTCGTGGCCGTCGACGATAATCGCCGCAGCGTCGTCGAGCGCGTAGCCGCCCAACACGTTCACATCGGCAAGGTCTTGCAGAAATTGCCCGCGCAGGGTGAATTGGCGCAATTGGGGCGGGCGCGGCTTGCCATCGGAATCTTTCTCGCGATACAGGATTTTCGTGCGCATGCCGCCTAGCTTCATCTCAATACTCCCAGCGGTGGGCGTTGTGCCCCTGTGCCTGGTCAAGTACGGCGGTTTGCAGAAAAAGCGGGTGGGAAATTCAGCGGGCTGCCGGCTGGGGGCACGTGTTATCGTTGCATCTGATCCAGCAAGACGAATCAATGCTTTACCTTGCCTCGAAATCGCTACGCCGCCGCCAGTTGTTGGAACAGATCGGCGTGCGCTTTGAAGTCGTCGACGTTGATATTGCAGAGG
>CAJDUT010000067.1_pt1 | contig 14284 bp, 14 predicted proteins | sample 7390981 | NCBI WGS metagenome assembly CAJDUT01 (sample SAMEA7055681, study PRJEB34461) | soil metagenome | biome: terrestrial ecosystem; feature: Peninsula; material: soil | place: Antarctica | collected 2016 | reverse complement strand
AAGACGCGGAAATTGCGCTGGTCCTGATTGAGTTTGGCGACATCGCGCAGGAACTTGCCCAGCACCAGCGTGTCCTGACCATCGACCGCACCGGGCGAATGCACGTGCACGGCGTGCTCGCAGAAGTCCGGCATGCGCAGATCGTGCAGCAGCAGACCGCCGTTGGTGTGCGCGTTGGCACCCATGCGCCGGTGGCCCTCGGGCGCCAACTCGGCCAACTCTGGCAGCAATCGCCCGTGTTCGTCGAACAGTTCCTCGGGGCGGTAGCTCTTCATCCAGCTTTCCAGCAGCGGCACGTGATCCGGATGCGCGCCATCGACCAGCAACGGCACCTGGTGCGAGCGAAACGTACCTTCGATCTGCAGGCCATCGACCATCTTCGGCCCGGTCCAGCCTTTGGGCGAGCGCAGCACGATCATCGGCCAACGTGGTCGCTCGGCATTCTTGTCGTCGCGCGCGTGGGCCTGCATCGTGCGGATGTCTTCGATCGCCTGATCCAGCGTGCCGGCCATCAGTTCGTGCATGGTGTCCGGGTCGTCGCCTTCCACGAAGTAAGGCGTCCAGCCGCAGCCGCGGAAGAATTGCTCGAGTTCGTCGTGCTCGATGCGCGCCAATACGGTTGGGTTGCTGATCTTGTAACCGTTCAGATGCAGGATCGGCAACACGGCGCCATCGGTGATCGGATCGAGCAATTTGTTGGATTGCCATGCGGTCGCCAACGGTCCCGTTTCCGCTTCGCCATCGCCGACGACGCAGGCGACGATCAAACCGGGATTGTCAAACGCAGCACCAAACGCGTGACTGAGCGAATAGCCCAGCTCACCACCTTCGTGAATCGAGCCGGGCGTGGTCGGCGCGACGTGACTGGAAATACCACCGGGAAACGAGAATTGCTTGAACAGTTTTTTCAGCCCAGCCTCATCCTGGGTGACATTCGGATAGACGTCTGTCCAGGTGCCTTCGAGATACACATTGCCGACGATGGCCGGGCCGCCATGGCCAGGACCGGCGACATAGAACATGTCCAGGTCATATTTCTTGATGACGCGGTTCAAATGCAGGTAAATGAAATTCTGCCCGGGCGTCGTACCCCAATGGCCGACCACGAGCGGCTTCACGTGTGCCAGTTTCAGCGGTTCCTTCAACAACGGATTGTCGTACAGATAAATCTGTCCGACCGACACGTAGTTTGCGGCGCGCCAGTAGGCGTCCATCTTGTGCAGCAGTTCTGGATTGAGTGTGTGAGTTTTCATGGCGATCGATTTCCGTGTGGGTCGGCCCCGAGGACGCGAATGGCATACTTCGCGATCATGAGTTCTTCGTCTGTGTGAATGACGCGCACTGCAACCGTGCTTGCCGCGCTCGAAATGACGGCTTCATTCGTTGCGTTTTGCTTTTCGTCCAACTCGATGCCGAGAAATTCCAGCCCGGCGCAAATCCGTTGCCTGACGGCTACCGAGTTTTCACCGATGCCGCCGGCGAATACGAGCGTGTCGACTCCGCCCAGCGCCGCCGCATAGGCACCAATCCATTTCTTCACCTGGTAGCAAAAAAGCGCAACCGCTTCGGCCGCACGCGCGTCGTGCGTCTCGTGCGCCAGCAGGTCGTGCATGTCGGAACTGGTTTCGGAGATACCGAGCAGGCCCGACTGCGTGGTAACCATTTGGTTGAATTGCTGCCCAGTCATTTGTTCGGTGCGTGCCAGATATCCGATCAGTCCGGGATCAAGGTCGCCGGAACGCGTGCTCATCGGTATCCCGGACGTTGGCGTGAAGCTCATGCTGGTGTCGATGGATTTGCCATCGCGCACCGCCGCGAGACTCGCGCCGCTGCCGAGGTGGACGAGAATCACCCGACCCACGCACGCCGCTGCATCGCCAACGCGCGCGAGTTCTTCCATCAGATACGCATAGGACAACCCATGAAAACCGTAGCGACGCACACCCTTGGCTTCGTAGTGGCGCGGGATCGGCAGCAATCTAGCAACGCGCGGCAGGTCGCGATGAAACGCGGTGTCGAAGCACGCAATCTGCGGCAGTTGCGGGAAGCGTTGCTGAAATGCCTCAATCAGGGCGATCTCCTCCGGCAAATGCTCGGGATCGAACGCCGTCAGTCGCTGCAGCGCAGCGAGCATTTGCGTCGTGATGAATTGCGGTTCGCAATATTCAGGGCCGCCGTGGACGATGCGATGACCGACGGCTGCGAGCACGCCGCAAGGCGCGTCCTTCTCGATCCAGTCCATCAGCATGGCGACTGCCGCTGTGTGATTCGGCACCGTTACGCCGAGGCAAAAATCGTCGGTCGGCTTTGCCTGCTTGACGTAAAAGATGGCATCGGACAGTCCGATCCGTTCGATTGCGCCCACGAGGATTCGTCGCGGCGGGTCGTGCGCTTCGAACAGCGCGAACTTGATGCTCGACGAACCGCCGTTGATCGTCAGGATGCGCAGGCCAGAGGGCGTCATGCAGATCTCCCAAAACTTCGCGCGTCATGTCTCGGCCATCTGGCCTTGATCCGTCTGTACTCGGCCATCTCGATTTCTCCGCGCGCAGGGCGCTCGTTGAACATAGCCAACGCGTCGCTGCCGTCAGGACGACATCGGATTGCTAGGGATACGGTGCGTGATCGCGCAGGATGTCGGTAGCGTGGTCGCGGCCATCGCAGCGGTTTCAGCCTGATCGCGCGGTGGCGCTTTCAGGTCATTGTCATGGCTTCGGGCAATGATGCTCTTCAATCGTTTGAAGATCTGGGCGAACGAGCCATCCTGCATGACGTGGCTCCCTGCCAATGTGTCGAGCTTCCTGCTCGAAAGGGGGGCCGCATCCTTGCGGCCAATCGCGAGATCCCTGCGTGGCCGCTTCCGTATGGCACAGCTGTAAGATCCTTCAACGCCATAGTGAGCGTCGGGCGCGATTGCGTCCGTCTGTTACCGAACATAGGGAAAAAAAGGTCAGCGAGCCGGCATGTTCGCGTAGGCGCCAGGATCGATGCGATAGCACGTAGACTGGGCTGCAAGGCCCAGCTATCAAAATCCTCTCACGGATGCTGGGCTTTGCAGCCCAGCCTGCGCCACTACACCGTAGGCGCGTTCAGATCCAGGGTATGCAACACCTGTCTCGCATCATTCGGATCCTGCGTGCGCACGAAACCGAGATGCTCGGCAAGATCGCGCATCGCCTGATTGTCCGGCGCATCGATCGAGTACATGCGCGAGATGCCGCGCCTGCGCGCGACGTCGATCAGGTGGTTCATGAGCAGGGTCGCGAGCCCATGGTTGTGCCATTCGTCGCTGACTGCAACGGCGCATTCGCAGGTCTGGCCATCGCCAACTACGCTATAGCGACTCACGCCAATTTCGCGCTCGATAGCGCCATCGGCAATCAGCGCAACGAACGCCTCTTCGTTCACATGGTCCACATGCGTGAATTGCCTCAACAGTTTGGGATCCGAACTGCTGATTTCCCCAAGGAAGCGGAAGCGACGCGACTGCGACGACAATTGCTCGATGAAACGCCGCTCGCGTTCCACATCGTCGTCGCGTATCGCACGGATCAGCACGGTTGTGCCGTCACGCAATTTCTCTCTCCATTGCACGTCGTCATGAATTGGGCTGATCGGTTTCATGGGAGGCGATACGCGACTCCCGCCAACTGCTGCTGCACTCTGGTTACCATTGATCATGACTGTCCTTCTCTGCATCGACGATGACGCTTGCCGCAAGGGTGCGCTTGATTCGACAGACTGTCCGTTCGGTAGCGCACGTCACCACAAACAAGCCCTGGCTTATTCGGACGAACCCCCGGCCCACGCAATTGCGCTTTCAAGTGCGTCGTATGGAAACGCTTTCAGCTCGGCCTTCACGAAATGCCCGGCGACACGAGGCGCCAGATCGGCCAACTTGCTTTGCGTTGCCAGCGCAACCCTTTTGACTTTCTGTTCGTGATTGCGGATGAAACGCATATGCCGGAAGAAGCTGCCCAGGTTTTCCCAGCCGGGAAACTCGCGCGCATGAATGACGATTCCGTTCAGGGTCCCATGGCCCTCGATCCACGTATCCGCGGTGAGCGCAATGGCATCGAAATCCTGTGCGCGCAGCGGGGCGCTGACGTCGACAACGATGACTCCGGATTGCGCAAGAAGCTGGTGCGAAGTGGCCGCGCCTTCGGGAAGCGTTTTTAGCCACTCGATCGCCAGTTCGCGTTCCTTGTTGTGGAAAACCCTGACGGGGCATGGCAACACAAACCCGACCAGCCACGCAGAGTCTCGAATCCAGGCAACATCGGTCACGATGGCACAGCCACCGAAAAGCCGCATCGAACGAAGGCCGAGCTTCGCGTCCTCCCACGCCGCGCCTGGAGTGAACCCGTCGAATTCCGGCCCCATCTCGTAAAGGAATCGAAGTCGACGACCCGCGCGGCGGGCATCGTCCAGCAGGGGCTCAAAGACTGATTCGTAGTCTTCCTTGGTGACCTTCCCAACCGCCTTCAGACCTTCGATTCCGGCGGGAAGATTTAGCAGTCTTTCAAGCATGGCAGTTCTCCGTGTCATACAGCGCGTAGGCCGGGCTAACAAGCCCAGCCAAACCTCGGTAAATACTCGCAAGAATGCCGGGCTTTGCAGCCCAGCTTACGCATGGACACGAGTGCCGCCGCGTTGGACTACAGCGCAACAACGTGCGCTATTTGCGGTCGATTTCGATGTTTTCCTTGCGTCCGCTTTGCCCGACGGCAAGCATGATGCCGATCCCGAGGATGATCATCATGCCGATCAGAATCCATATCGGCTGGATGCTGCCGAGTATGCCAAGTTTCCACAGGGCGGCCAGAATACCGCCGACGAGAATGACGAAACCTGTCAGATACACACCGATCCATTTCATGGAAAGTCCTGCTTCAAGGTGAATGGAAGCGCGTCAGCGCGTTTGCGTGCGCACCCAATTCACGTAATGGCGCGCAGAAACGCGCTCGGCGTGATGAGCGAGAAAATCGAAATCGTTGAATAGCGGCAGGTACGCTTCTGACTCGCTGCGGCTGATGTAGCCGTCATGATTGGCATCCAGCTTTTTGAAGGCGGGTGCGGGTCCGTACTGGTTCGGCGCCGGTTGTCCCGAGTTCACGGTGACGTGAGTGCCGTCGTCGGAGGTATACGCGGTGGAGTGATCTTGGGCACGGCCATTAGCCGCCAGCACCAGGAACATGCCGGCAACAATCCATGCAAATTGATGTTTCGAATTCATGACGCTTCCTTCAGTGCATGACGAGACGGGAACGGCTGCATTCCTGAGCAGGCCGTTCCCGGTATCGCGGATACGCTAGTGCGAAACTAGCGCTTGATCATGCTTGGTCTTTGCTGCCGCGACCGCCAGATCATAAGTGGCCTTGGCTTGCGACTCGCACGTCTTCTTTGCATCGCTGAGCTGCGACCCACATTGTGCTACGGCGACGTTGTAAGGCGCCTCGGCCTTGGCCTTGTCAACTTCGAGTTGGGCATCAGCAACCATGACGGCGGCGTGCTGTCGCGCTTTTGCAACGGCTTCGTCCGCAGCGGGTGGTGGTGCGCTGGGATCGGTTGCCGCTGCCCGCTGGGCGTCCGCCTGGCTGCCGACGATATCCTTGTTGTTCGCGGCGACCACTTGATCGAGCTTTGCCTGCGCGTCGACGATGAGTTTCTGGCCGTCGGCTTGCGCCTTGGTGACATCGGCCTGAATCTTTGCAGGATCAACTTGCTCTGTGCAACCTTGCAGGAGCATTAATGAAAGTACGCCCGCAACCACGTAACCGAGATGCTTGTACATGACTAGTCCTTTTTGGCTGAGTCGCATGAGTGAAGCGACAAATTATTTCTGTTTGCACGAAACAACGAGGGTCCGTTTCATTTCCGAATTGCCGTTGGGCCCTTTGCCATCGGCACTGCCGTTCTGTGAAACGATGTGGAAGCCGGAACTTCCGCATTGAGCGGAAGCCTGCTTGTTGCAATCGTCCCAGCCGTTACCGGTACCGGAGCAGTCGTAAGTAAAGGTCTTGGCGCCGTCTGGTGATTTTGTATTCATCATGCAACCCGAAGCGCCAGCGGCGAGTAGCAGCAATAGAAGTATCGGAATGGTACGCATTGAAGCCTCCTGTGTTGAGCGACGCGGGTTCGTCAGCGCCACTGCCTGTCGATGGAAAAAATTGCACGGCAGCCCTGGGATACCCAGACGCCGGCGCGATTCGAACCCCAGTTGCGGTTCTCGATGCAGCGCGTGTTGGAGAGCTGGCGTTGCAGTGACGCGTGGCCGCCGCGTCCCAGATCGACCTGACAGAAATGACTGGCATTACCTTGACTCTCGCAAGTGACCGAGAAGCGCCGATTCCAGCTCGGATCCGGGCGCCAGCCTTCGCCTGCGTTCTCGTTCTCGTTCCCGTATTCATCATCCCGACCGTGCCCGCGTCCGCCGCGGCTGTCGACAAAACGTCCGGCGCAGCCCTGATCCACCCACAAACCTCTGCGATCGACCCCCCAGTTCTGGTCGCGGACACACGGCGTGTCGGACAGCTGTTCCACCAGCCGCGCGTCGCGCCACGGCACATTGCAGCGCTGCCGCTCGTAGTCATGACTCGAACAATCCACAGTTCGTTGATCCCCGCGCCGGCTATCGGCATGGGCTGCAACAACTGGTGCAAGTGCTGCCGCCGCGAAAGCGATTCCAAATATAAATACTCGTGTGCTCATGGATGTTCTCCTTGTCCGGGATCCTAGATACGCTGATTGGGCTGTTGTATCTGTACGTCAGCGCACACAGTCTCGGATCGACATCGTTTTTGACCATTGCCGCAATGTGCGGCGGCGTACCGACCGCTGTGGGCCAGATGGCATATCTTGATCACCGATTCGCACGGATCGCTCACAGGTCCTTTGTCAGCGCCATGCGTCGTCGAGTCAGCGCACGTCTCCCAATCGACCCGATTGGATTGTGACACTTGGGCCTTTTGAATTCCGGACAACGATCCCTGTTGAGGAGCGCGGAACCGGCGTTGCCTCAGTCGCGACACGTGCACTTTTTCCCCCACCAATCCTGCAAAACGCTTGCAGGCGGTGGGACCCTCGCCTCAGGCGATTCAAGGAGAATTACATGAATGTCAAACGCAATTTGTTCACCGGCGCCATCATGGCGATTGCGATCGCCGCCGCTCTGCCTGCGCTGGCCGATGAGGCCACGGTCGTGGTCAAGAAGACCACGCACCACTACGTTTACTATAGCGGCCATGACATCTACTTCGCACCGGACAGCAAGACGTACTACTGGCTGGACAAGGGAGCCTGGCAATCGGGTACGGCGCTGCCGTCAGAAGACCAGCAGTTCGTAAATGCCGGCGGCGTCCATATCGAACTCGATACCGATCGGCCGTTCGAGCGCAATGACTACGTCGTGGCGCACTACGGGAAGAGCCCGGCGACGCGCGAGACGACAACCGTTGAGCGCTCAACCGCCGACAACGGCGCCGCGTCCACCACGACGACAACCACGACGACCGTAAAGCACAATTACGTGTACTACGGCGATCACGATATCTATTTCGCTCCTGACACCAAGGTCTACTACTGGAATGCCGACGGCACGTGGAAGTCGGGAAAGGAATTGCCGGCCGACTCGCAGAATTACGTCCGTAGCGGAGGCGTTTCCATCGAGTTGGATACGGCACGTCCCTACGAACGCAATGAATATGTCATCGCACACTATCGCAAAAACCACGACAGCGACCAGAAACACGAACACGACGACGACGACCAACAATAAGCACGATTGCGAATCGATAGATCATTCGGGAGCCCACACTAGGTGGGCTCTTTTTTTGTGTGGTCGCCCGGCGCGCGCTGCATCACTCCAGCACCAAAAAAGAGGTCGGATTCAGCTCTTGTCTTCGAAAAGAAACCTGACCCTTTTCTGGTTCGCACACCGCTGCGTCTGGCAGGCCTTTTTCGGAGTTGCTGTCAGTGTGCGTGGTTGTGAAAAACAGGTCGCAGCGACTGGAATCCGGGCAGTGTCGCCTACGACTTGCGCTTGGCCATTGCGATGGAGCCGGCAAACGCCAGCAGGAGAAGTGACAGAGCGATCATCGCCCACGTTGACAACGCGGGCGTGGCAGCAATCGCATTCGCGTTCACGCACAAGCTTGCCGTCGTTGGCGTGCCCGTATTGTTGCCGCCATCGGTCTGTAACCCACCGACGGGGATAGTGTTGGTGTAGCAGCCCGCGATCGACGCGGTCACATCAACCGACAACGTACAGAATCCTGGTACGGCAACGCTGCCGCCCGGTATCGTGGTGCCTATCGGCAAGCCAACCGTGGAGCCGCCAGGAGTGCCCGTCGGCACGCCGACACCGCACGTGGTCGCGAGATTCGACGGATTTGCGATCGTCAATCCGGCAGGAAAAGTGTCGTTGAATGGCGCAGTCAAGGTGGCTGGCGTGGTGTTCGCGTTGGTGAGTGTAATCGTGAGCGGTGATGTGCCGCCAGGACCAACATTGGAAGGTGTGAAGGACTTGAACAGGCCGACGCCGCCAGGCGGCGTCACGCCGGGGCAACCGCTGGCGTCGACACTGTCGTTGATCATTGTCGAGGCACCATTGCGCGCCAAGGTTCGACCTTTGACAGTGGCGCCGTTATTCAAGGTGATGGACTGTAGCGAAATAATCGTTCCTTCCAAAACTGACGTGGTGTCCAGAGTGGCGGAGCTGCCAATCTGCCAATAGATGTTGCACTTGCTGCCGGTACCCGAAACAGACGAGCCCGGGCCGGCTGTTAGTGTGCTCGCCACTTTGAAGACCCAAACGTCCGTCGGGGTGCCGTCAAGCGTGACGGTTCCGGAGTTCTGCAGAGATGACGAATAACAATAGACGCCGGGGACGAGGGTTTGTCCTGCCAGGTCGGTCGGTCCGAACGGACCGAAGTCGCAGGCCTGCCCGGCCATGTTGTTGTATGCGGTCGTGGCATCGTTCTGTGCTGTAAGCGCCACCGCGTCGTTTACATGCGTCGTTCCTGGCGGTACCACGACGCCGGGAGGAAATCCGGTGAGAGCAGTCCCCGGGCTCAAACCCATATCGCCCGTGATGATGGTGTTGCCAGTATTGGTCACAGCGGAACCAGCAAGAACAGCAAAGGACTGCGCGGTGCCAAGGGGCGGCGCGGTGGCCGTCGCCATCGCCAGGCCCGGCATCAGGAAGCAGCGGGCGACCAACATCGCCAATGCGATGAGATTGATACAACTGGGACGCAACATAACGCCTCCAAACGACCTGAAACGATAGTGAGAGAACGTGATGGTTAGCACGTCGCGGATGGATAGTCTGTGCGCTACCTTACCGAGCAAATAACGAACGGCAGCAGGTTTACTCGCACTCGTTTGAACCGCGCAACATCCAGCGGTCACATGTCCGCGGGACTCGGCTTGTGCTGCGCGCTGCGCGGTGCAGTCACCGGCGACCCGACAAGAAACGAGACGTCGACCGAGGTTTTCGACAAGCGTCACAAGTCTTGAATCGTGCACTTCAAAGGAGGCGTCGTTCATGAGTTACCTCGGCAAATTCAAATTTCCAGCTCGACGCGCACCCGTTGTTGTTTTGCTCGAAGGCAGCTAACGGGAGTCGGGAGAAGAGAAGATAGAATCAGAGACAAGTCCTGAAATGCCGCTATAGAAAACTGCCCCGGATACCCCTAAACGGCGCTTTTACTGCGTTGCACAATACATCCGCCGATTGCGCCGATTTTAACAAAGGGCGTGATGCCCGTAACCTGTCAACGTTGACAGGGCTGCATACAAGAATGGGTAGCGCGGAAGAGTCAGGATTGTCTTCGCGAAAGCTGGATGGTTGGCTCGTCTGACCGGGGCGCAGCGTCGAAACTTATCCTCAACTGCAGCGCGAAAGCGGTCGCTACCAGGGGCGCGTTGCTGCTGGATATAAGCGCGGATTTCGTTGATTTCCTGTTGCGAGAAACACCGTCAGGGGCAATTGCTGACGCGCCAGCGTAGAAAATTGTCTCTGACACGAATGGCACTGACTTGAGGCCAAGCCCCCAAATTTCGTCATTCCCGCGTAGGCGGGAATCCAGTGACTTCAAGGGCACGGGGAAGGGCAAAAGGCGCTGGATGACCAGCACTTCGGCTGTTGTAGAGCGCCTGTCGCCTACGCGGGAATGACGGCCTTAGTCAGTGCCATTCGTCTCTGCCACACTTATGGCTGATTCGACATCGACTGCACGTATTCCGCGACGTTGACCATATTCTCGCGGGTCAGATTGTGCGCAACTGTTTTCATGACGGCTCCGGATGGGCGCTCGTTGGTGCGCTGAAAGATTGTCAGCTGCTTTTCCAGATAGTCGGCGTGTTGTCCTGCGATGCGCGGGAACGCGGCATTGCCCAGGCCTTCGGGACCATGACAGCTTGCGCAGGGTGGTACAGCCTTGTCGGGGATGCCGCTGGTGAAGATGGCCTTGCCCGCTTCGATTCGCGCCGGCTTGCCTTCGACAGGTTCTCGCTGGGCTTTCTGCGCTGCGAAATGCGTGGCCAATTCCTGGATCTGCTTGTCGGTCAGGCTGCGACTCAGTCCCCACATGTACTCGAAACCTGCGGGATCGCCCCGGCTATGCGCTTTGAATCCACTGAGCTGCGCCACCAGATACGCTTGCTGCTGGCCCGCAAGATTTGGAAAGTTTGGCGACGTCGAATTTCCGGTTGCGCCGTGACAATTCGAACAGACCTGCATTGCCAATGTCTCGCCGGTCACATTTGGATTGGCGGTATCGCGCGAATGCTGTTGGTTTGCACAGCCGGTTGCCAGCGCCACCAATGCTGCCAAAAAAATAACTCGATACGTGAACATGCCGCTCTCCAAATGCTGTAGTGAATCGACCGCCGGCACCACCGAAGTCAACGATCAGTACGCACCCCACAGATAGAGGAAAACTGAATTGTTGTCGCCGGCATTGCGCCCGAAACCATCGTAGTTGCGCGACGCGCCGTTGTACTTGGCATAGGCGGTGAACTGCAATCCGATACGAAGGTATTGCACGGGATTCCAGAACACTTCCGAAGTCCAGCCACGTATCGCCGGATTGCCGGAAATGTTGCCGGAAACCTGGGTTGGATCGTACAGGGCAGTGTCGGTGGTGCCGGTCTGATTGAACAGTCCGAGGCTGGCGCCGTATTTGGACTCGTAGACATACGTTCCTTTCAGGCGCAGCACATTGGTGTTGTCTGTCGTATTGGTATTCGGTAGCGGATTGCCGTTGACGTCTACCATTGGCAGATTGGCAAAGACTGCGGGTATCCGCTGGCGATCCCGAATGTACGCAAGTTGCACCGTGACGGTGTGCGGGTCGAGCAGGTATTGATATTGCGCATCGAAGCCGATGTCGCGAAAGTGATGAACGGTATTCGGGTCCGATGTATCCAGCGGATCGTCGTAGACATCGGCGACCATGCCCGACGTGCCGACCATGATGTTGTTCGGTCCCCACTCGTGGGTAAGCGTCGCACGCCAGTACGGGTTGGTGCCTTGCAGAATGGTCTTGTCGGCGTCGGCGACGCCGGCGCTCATGAACGACGTCAGGCCTTTGGCACTTCGGTAGCCGCCCGCCTCGACATACAACAATTGGTTCACGTAGGCATAGGCGGTGATGCCGGAGATGTTGCCGCCCGCGGCAAACCCCGGATACGGTGCATTGCCGTCGATGAAGCGACTGCTGGTGGGACTCGGCACCGGCACGTACTGCATCCACGCAGCAGCACTGTTCCAGGGGTCCGATATGGACGGATTGTTGTTGGCGCTGACGCCCCAGATCACGTCATGATTGGCGTCGATCGAGCGATCGGCGTAGCGAATGTCCATGTTGTCAGCGTTGCTGTGGCCATGAAAATTGCCATCGTCAGACTGGCTCGCATAGTTGTCGTAGGTAACCTGGACGAACGCACCGAGATTGTCGGTAATCTTGCCCGCGACGAACACACTTCCCGTGGCAAAAATCAGCGACTTGTTGTTCTGGAAATCCGCGCGCGGGTCACTGCTCTTGGAGGTATTGTTGACGCTGGAGTCGCTTGCCACCGCCATCGCCGAGAACGGCAGCGTGCGCTCGCCCAACGTGTAGCCGGTGAGCTTGAACAAGCGGCCATATGGAGTGAGTTCCGGAAACTGACCGCCAGCATGACAGGCCTGGCAATTCTGTCCGGTTTGTCGGTTGAATGTCGGCAATGCGTGCGCCGGGCCGGAATTCAGCGTCAATGCGATCAGCAGGAAACCCATGCATGACCGCAACAAGACAATAGCGCGTGGAGCTGAGTTCATGGCCTTCTCCGCCGGAAAATTCCGGACCGCGCGGCATGGATACGCCGAACGTGAGGCGGCTTCCGTACGGTGGCGCACATACGGTGGGCACATATGGAATAGTGGAGTCAGAGTGGAATGGCATTTACTCAAGGCCAAGCCTTCAAGTTTCGTCATTCCCGCGGCTTTCAACAGCCGGAGGGCTGGTCAAACGCACTTCTGTCCGGAACGTTTCCGAAGCTACGGCGAGAAGGCGCATCATGAGTCCTTCGTCATTCCCGCGTAGGCGGGAATCCAGTCAAGAGCGGCGGTTGGCACTGCCTTCCTGGCATTACGAGGTGGAAGATTGACGCGAAAGTGCTTGCCAAGAGTCACGTTTCACTGGAAAAACGCCTACGCGGGAATGACGAAATGGGATGGCGCTGCCTTAAGTCAGTGCCATTCATCCCTGACACCTTCATTGCAAACCGCTGTGGTTCTCAATCCTCGCTGTCGACTGGTACTTCGGTTTCTTCGGCAGGCTCAGCCTTCTCGGCTTTCTCGATTTTGTGCTCGGCTTGCGCGTGCGTGTCGCTGACCGACGGCAGCGCGCTCGGCTTGACGAACAAAAGAGCCGGATCAATACGCTTGCCGAGCCAGCGAAAGCCAATGTGCAAGTGCGGACCAGTCGCCCTGCCGGTGCTCCCCACCTTGCCAAGCGTCTGCCCGCGCTTGACCACGTCTCCAGTTTTCACAGCGATCTTGCTGAGATGGAAGCTCATGCTGACCAAGCCGTCGCCATGATCGACAAAAACCGAGTTACCGGCGTAGAAATGATCGGCCGCGAGGACGACGGTACCGTCTGCGACCGCCTTCACGGCGCTGCCGACACTGACCGGATAATCGCGGCCACTGTGCAAACTCTTGACCTTCTTGTTGAACAGCCGCTCGCTGCCGAAATCATCAGCACTGGGCGGCATGGTGTGCGCCGGCTTGCCGAGCGGAAGTGAAAAGTGGGCCGCATCCTTGCTGCCGCCGAGGATGGCGACAACATCGGCGCGTTCCGCTGCGCTGCGCTTTATTTCCTCTGGCGAAGGGTTTATGAAGCGATCCAGTTGCGCAGGTAGTTCCATTTCGACCGACGGGAATTCAGCTTTTTCGACACGCAGCGAACCCAGATGCTGCTTGCCGCTCTGATCCCAAAGCGCGATTTCATGGATTCCAGGTTTGGCGCGCAAATCAACCGGGTAGTAGCAAACCGCATCGACTGCTGCGTAGCGCTTGCCATAGATGCCGCACTCGCTCGCCGCCATGCCCGCCCAGCGACCGACACCGCCTTGCGGCACCGTGACGATATTGGCTGCCATGGCACCACTGGCAAACAATGCACTGCCGAGAATCGCGCTTCCGATTCGACGTAGCGTGGCCACGCTCGATCCTGGGTGGCTCGCCGAAGCCGGGCATGAGCAAACCTTTACTGCGATACCTGTTCTATCAAGTACGGCAAAGTGATGATTGGACATCGGTAAATCTCCTTGGTAGTCGCCGCGACAAGCGTGGGGGCATGATTGCCCGTAACCTGTTCAGGTGGCTTAATCAACAACGCAGATCATTCGCCACTCCACGGTGTGCTGTCTGTACGGCAAGACACTTATGTAACGAAGTCAGAGTACCTTCGGAAATTGTCCCTGACACGAATCGAACTGATCTAAGGCCAATTTCCCAAATCTCGTCATTGCCGCTTGACGAGCCCTCCGGCTGTCGAAGGCTGCGGGAATGACGGCGTCAATTCAGTGGCGTTCGTCGCTGATACGTTTTCCCTCTGACACGAATGGCACTGACTTAAGGCTGTCATCCCCGCGGCTTTCGACAGCCGGAGGGCTGGTCAAACGCACTGCTGTCCGAAACGTTTCCGAAGCCACGGCGAAAACGCCCGTCATGAGTCCTTCGTCATTGCCGCGAACCTCCGCTGCTCGTCATTCCCGCGTAGGCGGGAATCCAGTC
>CAJDUT010000080.1_pt1 | contig 14784 bp, 12 predicted proteins | sample 7390981 | NCBI WGS metagenome assembly CAJDUT01 (sample SAMEA7055681, study PRJEB34461) | soil metagenome | biome: terrestrial ecosystem; feature: Peninsula; material: soil | place: Antarctica | collected 2016 | reverse complement strand
CCGCGACCGGTCGCATTGTAGGGGTATGGCAACAGCGGCACATTCTTCGTCTCGATAGAGAACCCGGCCTCGGTGAACGGCGCGCGCAGAATGACCAGCGGGCATCCATAGCCGTTGCAGCCGCCGGCCAGTGCAGCAATTCGACCGTCCGGACTGATATCGACATCCTCGAATCCGACTAGATTCTGGCCGCCGGCCGGCAAGTGCAACCACTCGACATGGGACGTTGCGTTGTAGGGTGCGGCAATTGCGAAAACCTGGGTCCGCCCGACCGCCGCGACGGCATCCACGGCCAGTGCCTGGCTGCCATCGGGCGTGAACGCGATCGCACTCAACACGGATGCATGCTCGACGCTGAGTTGTTGCGACGGGCTCGACGCTGAAAACGGCGCGTGAATGATCGTCACGACATCGGTGCCGGGCGTCGCACCGCCGCTGGTCAACAGCAGGGTCGAGGAGTCCGGCGACAACGCAATCGAACGTGCACCGCCGCCGGAAACGGCCGGCAGCGGGATCGTGAACGCGATACTGGCTGCGTCATACGGCGGATCGATCACGGTCACGCCGTTGGTATGTGCGACATAGGCGCGTCCGGTGACCGGATCGAACGCGATCGCGTGGGTCTGTGCGGTGCCGAAGTTGCCCGGCATGGTCAGGATGTCGGACGCGACCGACAGACTCGACAACGGTGTCGGCACGACCCAGAGCAGACTGTTTGATCCACCCAGTGTGTCGCCAGTGGCGAGCAGCAGATGCGTGCCTGTCGGATTGATAATCGCGGTACCGTAGCCGCTGTAGCGGGTATCGCCGGGGCCACCTGGAAAGAACGACGCGCTGAGGCTGGCCGTCGCGATGTCGATCACGTCGACGCGATGACCAGGCCCGCGGTTGTCGGGTATATGCGTCGCAACCGCTGTCATCGGAGCGATCAGCGTGAAGCCGTGCGCGTTGAGCGTGAACCCACCCAACGGATCGACGTAGATCGGCGAACTCGCGGCCAGACTGCCGGCGAGATTCGGAATCACGACCAGTCCCGAAGGTCCGTAATCGGAGCCCGTTGAGTACACCAGTTCCTGGGCACCGGCTTGGGTGCCACAGAGCAAGACGCAAAGTATTGCCAACCCACGCGTGCAGTTGCGTACGCACAACTCGACCATTGCCATTTCCGCTACTCCCCGATTGCGGCACCCGGCATGCATTGCGCGCTACCGGGGACGCCGTGGTGTGATGTGAATCTCAGCGAACGGTCTTGAACGTGTTGGTCAAGTCCAGGTCGAAATCCGCGTCGACCTTGGCGCCGCCCGCCGCGCTATCGTCGATATGAACTTTGCCCGCGAGATGATCGGGTTTGCTCGTCGACAGCTTGAATGCATCGCCATCGGTGCCGCCGGAATACTGCGCGCGCGCGCCGTTGAGCCTGACCGCGTAGGCAAGATGGCGGGCGTCGTTGAAATCGACCATCGCACCGTCCGTCAGCGCGCTGTCGGCGCAGGACAAGGTTTTGCATGCCTTGATCTTCGCGCCGATGTCGGCGCTGGAAAGATAGATGCGCAGGATCGTCTGGCTGTCGTCCATTTCGTTCGGGCTGCGCACCATCCATGCGTACTTGACCGGACTCGACCAGGTCTTGAATGCTACGGTCCCACTGGCGGGACCAGCCGCAATGGCCGTGCCGGCAAGCGCGCATCCGAGCAGTACCGTTGCAATGATCTTGTGCATCGCGATCATCAAAATTCTCCATTCGGGTTGTTGCGAACGGCTCTTGCGAGCCCCACGCAGATAGGCGGCGCACCGGAGCGTGTCACCCACGCGCGTTTGGCCCGCTCGTCGATACAGACGCAAATCGGTGCGTCAAAGGATCACGCGAATTTCACGCAGGCGCGCGGACGACGCACATGCGTCGAAGGATCGACCTGCAAACCGCTCAATTTGCCGAGCGCGCAGCCAACTCGTTGCGCACTTCGAGTGTGCGCGGGTCGTCGGCGCCGAAGAAGCGTTCGCGGATTGCGAGCGCGTCGGCAAGCAATCGACGCACTTCGTCGTGCGTGCCTGTGCGCTTCGCCAGCAGGCGACTCAGTTCCAGGCGGGTTGTGGCCGCCCACGGATGTGCAGCGTCCGGTATGTAGCGGAACGCAGCCAACGCCGCGCGCAGTTCGCTCTCTGCCCCAACTGCATCACCACTGTCGCGCAACGCCAGACCGAGATAGTAGTGCGCGAGCGCGCTGTAACGGCTGCGCTCGCCGGTGTTCTGCCGCGCGCGCTCCAACGCCTCGCGATCCAGCGTCACCGCGGCTAGCGGGTCGTGGCGTGCGCGATGCAGTTCGCCCAGGTCGTAGAGAATGGAAGCGTCGTCACGCACGCCGCGTTTCACTTCACTCGCCTGCACCTCACCGAGTTCAGCCTGTGCCTGATCGAGCCGGCCCTGCAGCAAGTGCACGCGGCCAAGACCCGCACGCGCGACCAGCGAACCGGGAAACTCCCTTCCGTATTTGCCTTGCCAGATCCGCAGCGATTCGGCAAACGCCTTTTCCGCTGCGTCGAGGTCCGGTATCTCGATCAGCACCAGGCCCAGATTGATCAGGAACCCGGCGCGCGCCGGGCTGTCGATGCCGACGCCCGAACGCTGCACATCGGACGCCTGCTCCAGCAGCTCACGCGCCTGCCGGTAGTGGCCGAGGTGGTAATGGGTCAGGCCGAGATTGGCGTGATCGATGGCAATGCTCGGATGTTTCGGACCCAGCGCCCGTTGGGCGATCGCAAGGCCCGTCTCACCCTCAACCAAGGCCTGCGCATAGTTGGATTGGCTGCGCATGATCAACGCAAGATTGCCATGCAACATGCCGACCAGCGGACTGTCGGCGCCATGAGCCAGCGTCATCAATCGCAGTGCTTCGCGATAGTCCGCCTCAGCGCTGTCCAGCGATTTCAGGCCCCACTCGGCACTGGCCTTGGTCCAGGTGCTTTCCGCCTGCAGCGCCGCGTCAACCGGCGATGCACTGCCAAGTGCGACGCTCGCATCGGCATAGCGTTTCGCCGCGGCGAAATCGCGCCGCGATATCTCGATCTTGGCCTTGGCGCTGAGTACTCGTATGCGCTCTTCGACCCCGCTATCGGGCGACGCCTGCAGGTGCTGCTGCGCATCCGCGACTGCGGCGTCGGCCCCTTTCAAGTCACCTTGTTCGCGCAGCGAATTGGCATACTCGATCTCGGTGCGCACGAGCAGAACCGGCATCGAGCTGGTGGACTTCAGCGCCGCGATCGCGTGCCGCTGCAGTTCGACAGCTTCGGTATACAAGCCGAGTTGACCGTAGATGCGCCCCAGCGTCGCTCGCAATTCAGCCTTGAGTGCCGGATCGCCGTGCGCATCGGCTTCGACGCGTTCGCGGCCACGGTCAAGCAATTCGCGCGCGCTGATCTCCCTGCCGCGTGCTTCATTGGGATCGACTGCGGTGAACAGTCCGAACAGGAAATTCTTGACCGCGAGCGTTGCCCTGGCTTCGCGCGCGGTTTGGCGCGCCTGTGCTGCGATCAGCGTCGCACTAATGATGACCACCAGCATCAGCAAGCCGGCGGCGCCAAGCGGCAACCAGTGCCTGCGCATGAACCTGCGCGCACGATAGGCGCGACTGTCGGCGCGTGCCGCAATCGGCCGGTATTCGAGATGCCGGTGCACATCGTCGGCCAGCGCCTGCACGCTCGCGTAACGTTGCCCCGGAATCTTCTTCAGCGCCTTTGCGACGATCACTTCGAGATCACCGCGCAGTGCCCGGCGCAGGCGCTCGGGCGTTGTGCCGCGCGCAGTGGCGATTGCGGCAATGTCGATATCCGCACCGAAATCGGTCAGGCGCCGTGGCTCGTCGTCGACCACGGCGCGCGCGAGCTGTGCCGGGGTCGATCGCTCCGAACCAAACGCGGCGTGCCCCGCGAGCAGCCGACACAAGATGGCGCCGAGCGCATGCACGTCGGTCGCCGTCGTGATCGGAGCACCGGTAATCTGCTCCGGCGCGGCGTAACCCGGCGTCAATGCGGCGCTTGCATCGACGGTGACTGGCTCGGTTGCGGCGTGCTCGATCAACTTGGCGACACCGAAGTCAAGCAGCTTGGCATTGCCATCGGCGAGAACGAGGATGTTCGATGGCTTCAAGTCACGGTGCACGATGAGGTGCGCGTGGGCATGCGCAACGGCGGCGCACACCTGCAGAAAAATTATCAGGCGCGCGTCGAGCTCGAGCCGGCGCGCGTCGCACCAGCGGTCAATCGGTTCGCCATCGACATATTCGAGTACGAGAAAGCGCTGGCCATCCGCGCTGAATCCGGCATCGAGCAGCATCGCGATATGCGGATGCGCAAGCTGCGCAAGGATGCGACCTTCTTGCGCAAAGCGCGCGTTTGCGTACGCATCGGCGACAGCCACGCGCAACATCTTGATGGCCGCAACACCGCCGTGTTGCCCATCACTGCGCCGTGCAAGCCAGACCTGGCCCATCCCGCCCGTGCCGATCGATCGCTCGAGAACCCATGCGCCGACGCGACGGTCGCTGGGGTCGCTGTCCGCAGGCGGCGCGTGTGTCGCGGCGATATCGAGCAGCACGCTGTCCGCAAGGAATGCCGTCTCGTCGGCACCGCGATCCGCGGCAATCAGCGCCAGCACGCGTTGGTGGAGACTGTCATCGCGCTGGGCGACATGTTCGAGCAGTTGCGTGCGCTCGGGCGCATCCAGTTCCAGCCACTGCGCAAACAGTTCGAATGCGTTGCGTGTGACATCAAAGTCCGCGCGCTGCCTGGACATCAGCAAGGCACTCCGAGCGCATCGAACAGGAATGCGCGTGCCTTGCGCCAGTCGCGCTTCACTGTTGGCACCGACACGTCAAGAATGTCGGCGATCTCTGCTTCGTCCAGACCACCGAAGTAGCGCAGCTCGACGACCCGATGCGAACGTGGATCGATGAGTGCCAAGGATTGCAGCGCTTCGTGCAAAGGCTCGATCGCGTCCTCGCCGATGCCGACTCCGGGAATTCCGGTGGTCAGGGTCAGCATCGGTTCGCCGCCGCCACGCTTTTGTGCGCGGCGCTCGCGCACATAGTCGATGACGACGCTGCGCATCACCTGGGCCGCATACGCGAAGAACGCCTTGCGCTGCACGGACTGGATCGCTCCCTGCCGCTGGAAACGCAGGTATGCCTCGTGGACCAGCGACGGCGCATCGAGCGACATGGTTCCGGCGCGTGCAAGCTGCGCGCGTGCGAGGCGCATCAATTCGGAGTAAAGCTTGCCGTCGAGATCGGCAGGCAACACCGAGTCATCCGCGCCCTTCGCAATTTCGGTGAGCTTGTCCATTACACGTATTCCGCCCCGAAATCAAAAATCAATGAATCAATGGGGGCAATCACTAGTGTCCGGTTAAATCGTCATTGATCGGGCTGAAAGCAACCATTGGTGCGGTCTAGAGTACGATTTATTTTGGTGTCGATTTGAACTTCGTCGAGCAAGAAATGCGTAACTTCCCGGGATTGACCTTCCCGAGGAGCGCGTTTGAACACCGGCAAGACCTTGTTTGCTCAGATTATGGAGTTCGTGCCCTGGACAAGCTTCACGCGCATCGTGCAGCGCCATTCCGGCAACGCGGGTGTGCGCACGTTGACTTGTGCGGAACAATTCCGAGCAATGGCCTTCGCGCAACTGACTTGGCGCGAGAGTTTGCGCGACATCGAGGTCAGTTTGTCGGCCAACGCGAACAAGCTGTATGCGATGGGTTTTCGTTCGCCAGTCAAGCGCTCCACGCTGGCCGATGCCAACGAGTCGCGCGACTGGCGAATCTGGTCGGATCTTGCAGCCGTGCTGATCCGTCGTGCACGCAAGCTCTATGCCAGCGAGGCGCTCGCGGTCGACCTGGACAATACCGTCTATGCGCTGGACTCCAGCACAATCGATCTGTGCTTGAGCCTGTTCGAGTGGGCGCCGTTTCGATCTACCAAGGCCGCCATCAAGTTGCACACGCTGCTGGACCTGCGCGGTGCGATTCCAGCCTTCATCCACATCAGCGACGGCAAGCTGCACGACGTCAATGTGCTCGATATGCTCAGCTTCGAGGCGGGGGCGTTCTACGTGATGGATCGTGGCTATCTGGACTTCGCACGACTGTACACGCTGCATCAGGCTGGAGCCTTTTTCGTCACCCGCGCCAAGTCTCCGATGGACGCCAGGCGCGTGTACTCGGCGGCCACCGATCGTGCCAATGGTGTGCTCTGCGATCAACGCGTGATGCTCAACGGCTTTTATTCTGCACAAAACTATCCCGAACATCTGCGGCGCATCCGCTTCAAGGATCCGGAGTCTGGCAAGACACTGGTCTTCCTGACCAACAACACCGCGTTGCCGGCGCTGACTATTTGCGCGCTCTACAAGAGCCGCTGGCAGGTCGAGTTGTTCTTCAAGTGGATCAAGCAGCACCTGCGCATCAAGCATTTCCTGGGCACCAGCGAGAATGCCGTAAAGACGCAGATCTGGTGCGCCGTCGCCACCTATGTGTTGATCGCCATCGTCAAGAAGGAACTTCAACTAGATGCCTCGCTCTACACCTGTCTACAGATTCTGTCGGTCTCGGTATTCGAGAAAACCCAGCTGCCATGCGCCTTGCAGTCCGATCACGACGTCGAAAATTTGGCCGCTGACAACAACCAGCTGACTTTATTCGAGTTTTAACCGGACACTAGTGGGGGGCAATCAAGAATCAAAATCAATAAGGTCAGACTCTGACCCCTTTTTTATATTTTTCAAGTGGCGTCCGCCTCCGCCGCCTCGCGTCCCTGCTGGCGTATCAGCGCTTCCTGGCGGGCCTCCTCGATTGCCTCGCGCACGCTGTTGACGTCGGCAATGTGTTCGTCGTGTTCAAAGATTCCGGTGAGCGGCGTGTCGGGCTGCAACGCGCCGGCCTCGAACAGCACCCACATTTCTTCGCCAAACCAGGTGTCGAGCAGTTCGGGAGCCCAACGTCCCAGGTATGCGGTGAGGTTGTTGACGTCGCGCAGCAGCATCTGTCGCGCGGCATTGTTACCGGCAGCGCTGACCACCTGCGGGAAATCAATCAATACCGGGCCGTTGGCATTCACTAGCACGTTATACGGCGACAAGTCGCCATGAATCAGCCCGCAGCACAGCATGCGCACCACCTGCCGCACCAACACGCCATGAAAGTCGCGCGCCTGCGCAGGCGTCGGCTCGTACTCGCCCAGGCGCGGCGCAGCGAATCCATCCGCGTCCGTCAGCATCTCCATCACCAGCACGCCATGGTAGAAGCCGTGCGGCTTGGGCACACGAACGCCTGCATCGCGCAGCGTGTACAGCGTTTCCACTTCCGTGTTCTTCCAGGCCTGCTCCTGTTGCCTGCGGCCATAGCGGGTTGCCTTGCCCACTGCGCGTGCGTCACGGCTGCCGCGCACCTTGCGGCCTTCCTGGTACTGCACGCGTTGCTGGAAACTGCGCTGCGCCATGTCCTTGTAGACCTTGGCACAAAGCACCTCGTCGCCGCTGCGAACCACGTAGACAGCCGCTTCCTTGCCGCTCTTGAGGGGGCGCATGACCTCGTCGATGACGCCATCGTCAATCAGGGTCTGGAGTTCGCTAGGGGGCTTCATGGATTCCTGGGAGGCTACGCGGGCAGACGCGGATTATCTCATCAACGATGCGCTGCCAACCACCGAACTCAAGCGAACTGGATCAGGTTCAGTGACCGAAAGCCGCAAAAGGTGTCCGGAAAAAGGCGTCAGGTATGATGAGGCGGAACCCCAGAATACGAAAGCGACACATGGCAAAGGCAAATCCGCTCCAGGAACAGTTGCTCAAGGCGGGCTTGGTCAAAAAATCCAAGCTTGCCGAAGTGGCGCGCGAACAGAACAAAGCCAGGCATGCCAAAGGACCGTCGAAACTCAGCGAAATTCAGCTGGAAGCAGAGCGGGTGCGTGCCGAAAAGGCCGAGCGAGACCGCGCACTTGCCGCCGAGCACAAAGCCAAGATTCGGATCACTGAACTTGCCGCCCAAACTCGGCAGATTATCGAAGACAAGAAAGTGCCGCGTTCCGGAGAGATCGAGTACCGCTTCACTGCCGACGGCGCTATCCGCACCCTGCTCGTCAACGAATACCTGCGCAAGATGCTGTCTTCCGGTGCGCTGGTCATCGCCCGTCTGGGGGACCGTTACGAGTTGTTGCCGCGTGCGGCTAGCGACAAGGTGCGTGAACGCGACGCCAGCATGATCGTGCTCGACCATGGCCACGAAGCAAGCGCCGAACCCTCCGTCGGGAACTCGGAAGATGATGCATATTACGCACAGTTCCAGGTGCCAGACGACTTGGATTGGTAACCGCTCAGGTCGGGCCGTGGACGTCCCGCATGCTGACCGCGCGGTTAATTACGTCCGTCCTCTTTTGGGCTCGTCCTTGCCGCTGCCGTTTCATGCCCCGCGAGAAGCCGGAGGCTAAATTAGCCGTCCGTCTACCGACGACCCTCAACCGCCCGGTTGGCGTGCGCTCACGCGGAACGCTGCGCCCCCGCGCGCACGAAAATTCAAACGAATAATTCCTCCCCCCTTTCCTCCGTCAATCCGGCTCGGATTTGTTTTTGATGGAATCGATCAGTTTGTCTTCAAACGCGAGCACCGATTTCACTGGCGGCCGAAGTTTATAAGCGGCAGCTTCATGACGTTTCTGTTCCTCTACAGGATTTCGCCACTGTAGGTAAATGACGCGCTGAATCCAGCTCGCGTCCAGCAGGCGCCGGCCGCTCCGAGCGAACTGAGCGGTATATACGTGGGCAATCAGCGCGGCCTTGCCCAGAAAATAGGCGGCGACATAGAGCAATCCGGCACAGCGCAGAAGGGAGACCACAGGAGTCGGGTCCCAAGCCATTATTCCGTGGCCCAAGCTCTCCATCCACGCCAATATCGCAAGCATGGGTGCAATGATGAACGGCAAGCGGGTGAGAAACAGCCCCAACCATTGCAGCGAATCTTCGTAAATGGCTTCCAGGCGTGCCGCTTGAACTTTCGGATCGCCGCGGAACGCCACTAATCCGATGACGGCGTCGATGACAATGACAATGACAGGCAAACCCAGGATCATGAGAACCGATGGATCCGTCAGAAAGCCAACAGTATCCCTGAAACCATTTTCAACGAACAGCCAGACAACTCCCCACCCCAACAGCATCGCGACAGAGGACACAAATAATTTTGCGGCCTGCAACGGTCCGGCGCTGGTCTTGTACGCGTCACCGAGTATCCCCAACAACAGCGCCCGCACGAATTCAAGCGGAATGAAGACCGCCATACCCCACAGCCATTCTTGCGTGGGTTGCCAAAAGGGCCGAATCGCCGCATCGACAAATCCTGCCGCAATCGCAACCGGGATCGCTGCCGACAAAATGACTGCCTGCCAGTTCGTACGCATTTGGTAGGCGGTGGTCATCACTGACGAACTACATTGATTTCAGCATGCAGATGTTTCCCGCCAGAATTCTTACTAATGCATCGCCAAGCTGGATGGGTTGTGTCCAGGTCTGCACGTCTGCGTGGTTAGTCACGAGGAATCCACATGGCACGAGCGGGCTGATGGGTAATGATTGCATGCACAATTGTCCAATTACGAAGTCAGCAATAACCGAGTCAGAGTGCCTTCGAAACGCGCAGGCGATGCGCGTAAGGCATTCTGACACCGTTACGGAGCGCTGCTACCGCACTGATGATGGATGCCACACACATCGCGAGGAATAAAAATGCATGCATGACAAGGGCACTCGATTTGGTGTGGCCGGCTACACGTGACGACAAAAGATCCGGATCAGGTCTACCGACGTAATTTGATGCATCAAAGGATCACGCGGAGGCGATGGTACTTGCAAGCGCGCGAAACGAAAACCTCAGGCTCAATCCTTGCTACAGTTCGACGAATGCGCGTGACAGACACTAGCCGTTGCCACGTCGAAATACAGATTGAACGCGGCCAGATCCTTGATGTCTGCATTCAGCCGTCCACGAATACGCTTGCCATCATTGGCTTCGATGGTCAGGCCGTCCTTGATATCGATTTGCTTGAGCGTGCCCTGATTGGTCAATCTTGCATGCGCGGACTTGCCGTCAGGGGCCACATTCAGATCCAGCAGCGAAGCCGTCAGTGTGAGGCGGACACTCGCCATGTCCTTGTTGTCTGAGTTTGTGATCATTTCGGGAATAATGCCCATGATTGATAGAAACACCGGGCATGCCTTTCCCGTCCACCCACGCCAGAGCCGCGTCCATATCGCCGGCTTTGAGCGCGTTTCCGAGCGCGGTCGCCAGACCCTGGGCGCTGTCTCCACCCCAAGCACTGTTGATCGAGGAAAGCACCAGGAAAATGCAACCCCAGATTGACTTTCGCATAAGCGGATTCTTACTGGACAATCATCGAAATTGTATTCAATGCGCCATCGAACGCGTGCGACATCAGTTATCACAAGTACTTTCGAATCGGCTGACAAAAAGCCGGTCGTCGGGTGTGCCATGCCATTCGTACGCGCCGATATCGACACCGTTACCGAACAGGCGCGTAAAACCGGGTCCGCGTTGATCGTTGACAGGATATAGCTCGCTGTTGCCGTGATTGATCGCCGGGCTATTGTGCAGCAGGGCGTGGGTCAATGTTGGTCCGCCGTTATCGGCCAGCGGGCCCAGTTTCGGGCACGCAGTGAGTGTGTCCGGCGGTAAAGCGACAGGCGACGACGTGACCAGGCTGTTGAAGCCGGAAACTACGAGAGTAGCCGGGCCATTCAGGTCGCCCTCCGTGCCAGGCCCGATGGGAAACTGGACGATGTTGGCGGCGACGATCGAGCTCTGCAGTACCAGTGTATTGCTGACGTACAAACCACCAAACTCGTACTCGGCCTGGTTGAACGCAACCGTGCTGTTGGAGAGCGTCAGTGGAACACGGCATTGCATTCCTGCGATGTTCCTTGCGCTGTTTCCGGATAACGTGCTATCGGCTATCGAAACTGTCGAAGGAGTGTTCGCAGTCGCGGACCATCCGCCGGACTGGTCTGCGTGATTGCTGGCGATCGTCGTATGCCCGACAGTTGCGTTGCCATTGGTGTACAAACCTCCGCCGAAGCCGCGGAGATCGGGTGTGGTTGCGCTATTGTTGGAGATGGTGCTGTACGTAACCTGCAGGTTGCCCGACACCTTGGCGCCACCACCCAAAGCTTTGACGAAGTGAGTCTGGTTTGCCGCACCAACAGCCGTGTTGTAGGCAATCCGGCTGTTCGCCAAAGTCAGATCGTGAACGGTGAAAACGCCGCCGCCATACGCGCTGGCGTCGCCTTTTGCGTTGGCCACGCATGACAGGACCTTCGAGTTGTTCAAGGCAATGCTGCCGTTGGAAACGAGACAACCGCCCGCGGCAATTGAGTTGCTTGCGTACTTGCCATGAGTGATCGTCAATCCGGAAAGGGTCAAGGTACCGCCCCCGCTGTGCCGCATCACGCGGCCATTGAAGTTGCCGTCAATGGACAGTACATCGGCGCCGGGACCAGTTACGATCAGGCTACTCTGCGTCACGACTATCTCGCCAGTGGTGAGCGTGATCGCGCTGCATCCAAGCGGCGTATTGAAGTTCACCGTATCGCCGCTGAGCGTTGTAGGCTCGCCAATCGTTGCGCGCAGGCTGCCCGCGCCGGAATCATTGCAATTGTTCACGGTATGCGCCGCTGGACTTGCATGGCCAGCAGTGCAAACACCCATCGCAACGAATGCCAGCGCCAAACCAAGCGCCAACTGGCGCTGTGCGATACCAGAAATGCCGTCAGCTAGTTGTGTGTTCATGATCCGTTCCTCCACGATTCATCACTACAGACGTAAAACCGACGCGAAACGGATCATCGTTGCTGGTGACTGAACCAAGCGGCGAGCGTGGGGAGCAGATCGATATCGATAAAACGGGACCGAGGCTGAGGTTTCTGCACGAATGCCATCACTCAATCAACAGCTTCAAAACAGGGGTCAAAACAGGGGTCAGGTTGGAATGGCACTGACTTAAGGCTGTCATCCCCGCGGCTTTCAACAGCCGGAGGGCTGGTCAAACGCACGACTGTCCGGAACGTTTCCGAAGCCGCGGCTTTCCTGGCATTACGACGTGGAAGAGTAACGCGAAGATGCTTGCCAAGAGCCATGTTTCACTGGATTCCCGCCTACGCGGGAATGACGAAATTTAAGGGATTGGCCTTAAGTCAGTACCATTCGGGTCAGGTTGCACTTTCCGAGGTGAGCGGCTGCTTCTGTGGTCGTCCGATCTTCGCGGGTCCTGCGCGCCGGCCTAGTTGGGCTTCAATCACGGCGCGGAAACGGTTTGAGCCGTGGGCGTGTTGACGTTGCAGATGCAGGCGGATCGCGTCGATTTCTCCGGTATCGACCTGTTGCATGACCCAGTTGCGGTAGACGCTGCGACGTGTATCCGGACTTACGCCCAGTGCAAGGTACGACGCATGCGGGCGCACCATCGGATGGCGCTTGCCGAGTGCATTGCTGGCAAAGCTCGACCACGCGTATTCGTCGGGCGCGGCGACCATGCGCGCACGTACCGGGTTGATCTCGATGTAGCGATAGCAGCTCAGCAGGTAATTTTCGCTACCCACGAGACAGGCTTTGTAGCGGCCTTACCAGAGTGTTCCCGTGCGATGGTGCCGGTCGTTGAAATAAGGGACGTAGCGCCGACCCAAGGCCTGCATCATGCGCGCAATCCGACCGGCTGCTGTCGGTGTTACGAGCAGGTGCACATGGTTGGTCATCAAGGCATAGGCATGGACGCGACAACCTTCGCGCAGGTCGATTTCGCGTAGTTGCGCCAGGTAGCACAGGTAGTCGGCTGCGGTGAAGAAGCACGGTTGCCAATCATTGCCGCGCTGGTTGATGTGCTGGGGAATATCGGCCAGGTCCAGTCGTGGTTTGCGGGGCATTGGATATCGCATCTAGTGGGATATCCCACCATTACGCAGCCCGCTGCCGACGTCTGTAAGCCTTTGCCGTCAGTTCGTGTCAAGAAGTGCACTCTGACCCCGGATTGCTCTGACCCCGGATTGATCCTTCAACGGACTGAATTACGTTTGTGAAGATGTCCAGCACACAAACCACGGTCTTGATCCGAAAAACGGCATGAGCTTTGGGCGATTGATTCCGGAAAACCGCCGACCGCAGTGTGCGAGAGGACGAACACCCACATTTGGAATATCGGAGAACATATGAAACTTCATCAGATGATCGGTTTCAGCGCGGCCGCATTGCTCGTCGCGTGCGCCACAGCATCGGCCAGCAATTTCGGAACCTATACTGCCGATGGCAAGACCATGACACTGAATAGCGGTTACGCATGGCCAGTTCAGGGAGAAAAGTATACGAGAGTAGTGCTCTGCGACGTAGACAAGATCGACGCGCAAGCGCTGAATGCTGTTCAGGATCAACGCTATAACGCACTGTATGACCAGATTCGGAAAGTGAACCCGAAAAGAAATTGCGTGGAGCTACAAATCACAGCCGACGGACAGTTGGACGATCTCACCGCAAACACGATGACCGGACTTCATCAAGCCATTACTGGGCACAACGATCCAACAGGCTACAAGCTTGATATCAAACACAACGACGCCAAGCGAATCGAAGGCAGCCTTCACAGCACGGACGAGTTGAAGAACAAGAAGCACGTGGAGTTCGATCTCAAATTCAGTCTTGACGTAGCGCCCACGGCGTCACAGAACTGACGGGGTCTATTGAATGGCTTCGATAAGTTCTGAAGTTGGTGGCACCATCGTGCCACCGGCGTAATGGAGTCCGCGTAACGTAGACGGGTGCGTTACGCGGATTGGCAAGAAAAAGGATGCTCTGTGCGAGGCAAAGCGATGAATGAAAAAGATGGCTTCGCGCTAGTGGTTTCCGATGTACGTTCGACAGTAGACGAAACGTATCTGATCGGAAAGGTCAGTCACGGCCAATTCAAGAGCGGCGAACTCGTGATGATCCAGTCGCCGCATGGAAGCGTACTGACGAACCAATTCACAATCGCGACTTTTCGCGTGGTGGATGATGAATTTGGCCGGGAAAGTAACCATGCTTCATCTGGCAAAACGTATGCCCTGACGTTCAAGACTGACGATCTTGATTTTGCGGCCCTGGGCTACGATGCAGATCAACACCGCCTGGCACAGTTCACTGGCGTCGCATACCCAGCGGCTACAAATTGGCGAATCACGTCTCCGCCTCAAGGCTCTCGACCTACTCCAAGTGCGGGAACTGAGAGCATACAAAAGAAGCGTGTTACAAGGCATGAGTATTTTCGACTGGCTTTCAGTTGGCGACTTTTTTGGATGTTGTGCGGTTATCTAGGCCTATCCTTGCTCGCTATCCTCATCGTCGTTTTTCATGACGCCCTGGGATACGAGCGAGTCAGATACTGGCAGCGTGAATTTTACGGATGTGAGTTTCTTGCATGCATGATGACGGGATGGCTCGGCGGCGAGATTGGAAGCGAAAAGTCTTCACGACCGCAAAAAGTCAGAGCCATCTGGCTGGCTAGCGCGTTCGGCTTCGCCATTGCAGTTGTTTCAGCTGTCGTTGCATTCAAGTTTCATTTGCAATCGATGATCTGGACTGCCCCTCTCGTGGTCGCCAACATTCTGGTTCCGCGAATTTGGCATGCCGCGCACATGTTAGACGCTGGCCGCGAAGAATCGACATCGATGTTTATTCAGGGCGCGATCGGCGGACTTGCGTTC
>CAJDUT010000065.1_pt1 | contig 15014 bp, 12 predicted proteins | sample 7390981 | NCBI WGS metagenome assembly CAJDUT01 (sample SAMEA7055681, study PRJEB34461) | soil metagenome | biome: terrestrial ecosystem; feature: Peninsula; material: soil | place: Antarctica | collected 2016 | reverse complement strand
GTACTGGCCTTGCGCCCGGCATGCGCAAGTTGAATGCCGGCCACCGCCCCGTGCGCACGGATGAACGTGACGATGCGTTGCCATGCAGCTTGCTGGGCATCGTTCCACAAACCGGTATCGCCCGGTGAGATGCGAGCTTGCGCCGATACGCCGGTCGCTTCGGTGAATACGAGTCCGGCACCTCCAACTGCGCGGCTGCCCAAATGCACGAGATGCCAATCGTCGGGCACCCCGTCGCTTGCAGAGTACTCGCACATGGGCGATACCACGATGCGGTTTCGTAGCTCGACGTTGCCGATTTCAAGCGGCGTGAGCAGCGACATTTTTTTCTCCGTTTGGCACGCGAGCGCAAGGTAAAAGCGCGGGGCATCAATGACGTTGATTGGTCAAAGCAGGCGCAACAGCTCCGGCATCAAGGGCAGCTTGCGCACGCGCACTGTTGTTGCCGCGTAAATTGCATTGGCCAATGCAGGTGCGGCGCTGGCCACGATGATAGCGTTGGCATTGATCGGATCGGCCTCGGATTCGATGGTGAACGTTTCGACCTCGCGCGGTGCCTGGGACATGTGCATCGGCGCGTAATCCAGAAAGTTCTGTTGTTGCACCTGTCCATTTTTGAGCGTAATGGCCAGGTACAGAGCACTGGAAATCGCCTGGATCGTGTTGCCCATGAGTTGCGCCTGCAACCCGAGTGGATTGAGCACGCGTCCAACGTCGGCAACACAGATCGCGCGATGGAACACCAGATTATTGCCCTGCACCGATATCTCGAACGCATGTGCCACATAGGCGCCATCGGCCGCATGACAGGCGATGCCAAGGCCGTGGTCGTTGTAGCGTTTGCGCTTCCAATCGATCTTGTCGGCTGCCAGCTGCAGCACGGCAGCCAGACGTCCAGTGTCCAATCCATCGTGCAGTACACGCGCAGGTTTGAGCAATTCCATGCGCAAGGCAACCGGGTCGAGTTTCGCGGCTTGCGCGACTTCGTCCAGAAAACTTTGCACCGCGAATGCGGAAAAGCCTTCAGCTCCGAACCAGTCGCCACGTGGCAGGCGCGAGGCAACCGGGAAAAACGTCTGTTCGAAATTGGCCACCACGCCCGCCGGGAATGCGCCAGGGTCCAGGCAATCGGCATAGGCGGGCAACGCGCGCATGCTGTTGTCGCGATAGTTGCGCGGGGTGGCCGCGCAATGCTGCGACCAGCTAGTCAGTTTGCGATGTCGGTCCAGGCCGGCTTGCATTTCATGTACACCGAATGCGCGGTAGAAATCGTGCTGCAGATCATCTTCGCGCAACCACAGCAATCTCACCGGCACATCGACGGATTGTGCGATCAAGGCCGCCTCGGCGACGAAGTCGTTGTGCAAACGACGTCCGAAATCGCCGCCCGAGCGCGGCATTCGAATCTCGATCTTGTCGCGGGCCACGCCGGTGATGTCATGCAACAGGCGCGATGCGCCATCGGGATCGTGCAGCCCGGCAATCAGCAGCACCTTGCCTTTTTGCACATGGATCAGCGCGTTGGGTGGTTCCATCGTCGCGTGCGCGAGGAACGGCAAGGTGTAGCGTGCGCTGACCTTCATGGGGGCTTTTTTCAGCGCCGCAGCGAAGTCACCATCGTTGCGAACGACGATGCCGTCACGATTGGCGTCGAGCAATGCATTTGCCGTCGTTGCCAGCCCGGCACTGGATTCGACCGGGCCCGGAGCTGGCTTCCATGTGATCTTGAGGTTCTTGCGACCCTGTAGTGCGGCCCAGGTATTGTCGGCCAGCACGGCTATGCCGGCGGCGAGCACGCCATCGAAAGGTGAATCCGGTTTTGGACCCACCACAGCGATGACCTTGCGCACGCCGGGCACGGCGCGCGTTTGTGCATCGTCGAGCTGATCCAGCGTGCCGTCCAGGTACGGGCAACGCACCATCACCGCGACCAGTGCGTCGGCCAGATACGCGTCGTTCGCGTAGTCGCTGCGACCCATGACGATGTCGCGCGCATCGACCGCGGCCGTTGGCTTGCCAATGATGCGCCACAGGGTTGCCGGCTTGAGCGGCAATTTATTGGTGGGTGGATCCAGCGTTGCGGCCAGTGCGGCAACGCTGCCGTAATCGATGCGGCGGCCATCATTTGCGACAACGTCGCCGGCCTGCGTATGCAATTGATCCGCGGCGACGTTCCATTGTTGCGCTGCGGCCTGGACCAGCAACCAGCGTGCCACGGCGCCGGCCTGGCGCAACTCGTCCCATGCCGCAGGCGAGGCGTCGCCGGCAACGCCCTGGTTGCCGAACGGATCGATCGCACCGGCGTCGCCATCGACGTAGCCATACGGCAATTGTTCAACGTGTACGCGGCTCCAATCCAGGTCGAGTTCGTCGGCAATCAACATCGGCAGCGATGTTTTCACGCCCTGGCCGACTTCGCAGCCACGCGCGCCGATAACGACCCGGCCGTCGCGCTCGATGCGCACGAACGCACCAAGTTGTTGCGGCTCGACGCGTGCGCCCAGATAAGGAAGTTTGCGCTGCGCGTTGGCGTCGCGCCAGCCCACGACCAGTGCTCCGGCCGCCGTTGCGCCGATGGTGAGGAAGCGTCGACGCGAAATTCCGGAATTCATTTCTTTTTCGCCGGTTTGCTTGCCGCCGCTGCACGCTTGATCGCGCGACGAATGCGAGGATAGCTGCCGCAGCGACACAGGTTGGCGATTTTGTCGATATCCGCGTCACTCGGATCGGCGTCGTGCTGTAGCAAGGCCGCGGCGGACATGATCTGACCGGTTTGGCAGTAACCGCAAAGCACAACGTCTTCGTCAATCCAGGCCTGTTGCAGCGGGTGCAAGTCCGCGTTACCAGCCAGTCCTTCGATTGTCGTGATGGAGTGCCCAGTCACTTGCTTGAGTGTCACCATGCACGCTGCCTGCGCCTTGCCGTCGACCAATACCGTGCACGCACCGCACGCGCCGATGCCGCATGCGTACTTCGTACCGGTCAGGCGCAACATATCGCGCAAGTACCACAGCAGCGGCATGGCCGGATCGTCGTCGGAAAAATAATTCTTGCCGTTGATGCGCAACGGCAGTGTCTTTTCCAACGCACTGGCCGCAACCGGCGGAACGGGCGTGGGTTTGCTGTGACGAGCGGGGTTGTCTTGCATACGGATCCCAATGGACTGCCTATTCTCGCATTGGCGTCGCGCCGCGAACACCCATCCGGCGAATTTGCCCGCATCAAGCTTGCATTGCACTGCTCAATTGCCGGCGGTAATCGGTCAACGCCTTGCGCCCGGCCGGCGTGATGCGCAATTCAGTCAGTGGGCGCTTGCCTCGAAAGCTCTTGGTTACCTCAATCAGTCCTGCGGCTTCGAGTTTGCTCATGTGGCTGGAAAGGTTGCCCTTGCTCAGGCCACTCAGGGTTTCAAGGTACGTGAATTCCACCTGCTTTGCCTGCGCCAGCACGGACAGCATCAGCAGACGTGCCGGTTCGTGAACGAGTCGATCCAGGTTCAGCAATCCGGTGAGTTTTTCATCGTTGTTCACGACGCGGCCAGCGTGCTGCCACGCAGCGCTTCCAGGCGCGCGCGCAGGCTTTGGAACTGGCGGTGCTGGGCGAATCCGGATGCGATGAGGGCGAGCGCAAGCAGCGGATAGGTCAATGCCAACCACGACATCGGCGCCCACTGGGTCAAGTGCATGATGTCGAGTCCCGGATAGGCTCGCCCGCCACAGGCGAAGGCTGCCTGGCAGAACAGAAAGACACCGACGATGAAATCCAGCGCGCTGTGCAGCCATAGCCATGTAGCCACGGGCAATGCTACGACAAACGCAAGGTAGCCGATGACGCCGGGCGCGGGCATCGCCTGGCGCGACAATGCCTGATTCACAACCACGATCGTAATGGCGACCGCGACGAATACACTGGTTGCCAGGCACGCACGGTAGGTCCAGCGTTCGGCAGCGGTCTCGCTTTCCTCGACGCGGCCAAAACGCTGGTAGTAATGCCTTGTCAAACCGATCTTGGCCAATATCCACACAATCGGAAAGGCGATCAACACGGCGCGCACCGGCACGGTCAACGGCAACAGTGCGCCACAAAGGTAAGAGGCGACGCAGAACATGCCGCCCAAAACCGAGGCCAAGCCTCCGGCGCTGCGCGAATAGCGCGCGTAGGCACTCGTGACGGATTCGAGTTCGCGCAGTCGATCGTTGGCCAAATCGCTATCGGAAGTTGAAACCATGGACATATCCTCGTTTAGGTATGCAAACTAGTTTGCTATACAAACTATAAATTGTCAACAACCATGTAAATGCAATTGTCACCAGGTTTGACCCTGCGGCGACAAATGATTGGAAGGTAGGCTGGCGAAAGTTCGGGGAAAGCCGGACTTTGGAAAAGCACACTCGCTTGTCGCGACGTAATCGAGCGCCGTCGCGAGCGCGTACTATTGCGCGATCAAATCCAATGCCATCCTGGCGGCGGCGATCATGCTGGCCGGGTCGGCGCTGGCGGAGGCGGCTATGTCGAGTGCGGTGCCGTGGTCGACAGAGGTGCGCACGAAAGGCAGGCCCAGGGTGACGTTGACCGCGGTGCCGAAGCCGAGGGTCTTGAGCACCGGCAGCCCTTGGTCGTGATACATAGCCAGGTACGCGTCGTAGCCGGCGCGCTTGTCGGCGACGAACGCGGTATCGGCCGCCATCGGGCCGTCCAGGCGCATGCCTTCGGCGCGCAGTGCGGCCAGTGCGGGCTCGATAATGTCGATCTCCTCGCGACCAAGATGACCGCCTTCGCCGGCATGCGGATTCAGGCCGAGTACTGCGATGCGCGGCGACTGGATACCGAAACGATGGCGCAAATCGTTGTATACAATGCGCAAAATACTCAAAATCCGCGGCGCGGTGATGGCGCCCGGAACCTGCGCCAATGGCAGATGCGTGGTTGCCAGTGCGACGCGCAGACCCGGTGCGCACAGCAGCATGGCTACTTCGCAGCGCGAGCGCGCCGCAAAAAATTCGGTATGTCCGGTAAAGGCGATGCCGGCGTCGTTGATGATGCCTTTGTGCACCGGGGCGGTGACGAGCGCGTCGAACTCGCCATCCAGGCACCCGCTTGCGGCGCGGGCGAGAGTGGCGATGACGTAGGTTGCATTGCGCGCATCGAGTCGGCCCGGCACGACCGGTGCAGCCAACGGAACCGGGATGACGCGCAGGCAGCCCGGAGTGCGTTCGCTGCGCCACTGGCCGTCGTCGGTTTCGATGGTCAGGGTTATTCCGCGTGCATTAGCGGCACGTTGCAGCAAGTCGGGATCGCCGATGGCGATCAGGTCGGCGGCAATGTCGGTGGCTGCCAACGCCGCTGCAACTTGCACGCCGATACCGGCAGGTTCACCCAGGGTCAGCGCCAGGCGGGGTAGCCATGGGATTTGTGCGTTCATCGAATCGATGCCCAGACCAAGGGCAGCGTTTGGTTGAAGTGGTATGCCTGCGTTGATTCTATTTGGAAGATGTCCATCACCAGCGCCCCCATCCGCCCAATATCTGATTGATGCCGGGCACCTTCCCCGCTACGCAAAGGAAGGGCAAACGTAAAGACGGACTTTATCGAAATTTGCTGTGAAGCAGCACACTATTCTGCAGCAGGCTTGCTGTCTGGATCGCTGTTCTTGGCCGCAGGCAGGCGGATTTCGACGAAGGATTCGTCGCGTAACTGGCGCAGAAAGTTTTCGTACGCTTCGTCGGCCTTGCGGTTGCGGATGATGCTGCGCGCCTGATCGCGTTTCATATCCTGGGTGCGATCTTTCTGGCGCGTGCCTTCGAGCTGGATGATGTGCCAGCCGCGATCGGTACGGAACGGCTGCGAGATTTCGCCATCCTTGAGCGAAAGCAGCGCGGTGGAAACGCTGGAGCCGAATTGATCCAGCGGGAACCAGCCCATCTCACCGCCGGCATTGGCGGTAGCCGTATCCTGCGAATATTTTTTTGCCAACGCTGCAAAATCCTCGTGTCCGTCGACGATGCGATGGCGAATGTCGCCCACGGTTTTTTCCGCAGTGGCGCTGTCGACCAGTTCATTGACTGAAATGAGGATGTGGCGGGCGTTGTATTCGGTGATGACCTGTTTGCCATCGCTGCGCTTGCCCACCAGTTTGACGATGTGGAATCCGCTGGGGCCATGCAATGGTTGCGAAACGTCGCCGTCTTTCATGCCCTCGACCAAATTGGCGTAGGCTTCGGGCACTTCATCGTAGCGCCGCCAGCCCAGGTCGCCGCCCTGCAAGGCATCTCGCGCGCTGGAATAGCGGATCGCGGCGGCGGTGAAATCCATGCCACCGGCGATCTCCTTTCTGACGGTCTCCGCCTTGTCGTGCGCGGCCTGGATCTGTTCGGCGCTGGCGCCATCGGGAATGCCGATGAGGATGTGCTGCAGGTGCACCTCGCCTGCCTTGAGGCTGTCGCTGGCAAGCAGGATGTCGACTTCCGAATCGCTGACGTTGGTCTGGTTCTGCACCACGCGATGTTGCAATTGCTGCACCATCAACTGATCGCGCAGGCTCTTGCGGAAATCGGCGTAGTTCAGGCCGTCGCGCTGCAGGGACTCGCGCAGTTGACTGACGTCGATCTTGTTGTGCGCGGCCACGTTTTGCATGGCTTGGTCGATTTCGGCATCGCCGATGCGAATGCCGGTGTCCTTTGCGCGTTGTACCTGCAGGCGCAACACGATCAGGCTTTCAAGTACCTGCTGTTCCAGCGCATCGTGCGGCGGCAACTGTTGCGGATTGCTGCGATATTGTTGTTCAACGTTTTTAACGGCGCGATCAAGCTCGCTTTGCAAGATCACGTCGTCGTCGGCAACTGCAACGATGCGATCCAGCGGCTGGGTCGGCAGGGCTTGCGCTCGAAGATGGGTACTGACGCCGAATCCGGCAAGCAGAAAACAAACAAGGGCGACGATTCTGTTCATCGGCAGATTACATTCCGAGCGAGCGCGCAGGGCGCAGGGTGAAAGGGGATTGGGGTGCATCGACAACCCGCCAATGATGCGGGCAGGGCAGTAATAAATTCGTTATGGCAGCGTCGCTAGCCGCACTATCAGGGCGTCACTGGTAGCCTAGGATAGCACGCCGCAGGAAGTTCTCGGTGCGGGTTCCGGTGCTGCCCAGTCCCTTGAACTCGACCTCGAAGTACACGCCGTTGCTGGCTTTTACCTGGCCCAGGGAGCTGATGTAGCGCCGCGCCAGGACCCGCAACGCCACGCAACAACTGTCGTACTCGACGCCGCCGAAAGCCTCCAGTAGGCGATTGTCCATCAGCGAGTAGTAATAGCGTCCGACCAGGCTCCAGCGCGCGTTCAGCGGCAGCAACGCGGTGGTGTCAATCTGTTCGAGCAGTCCGCGGCGGAAGCGATAGGAGAAATTGACCGTGCCTTCGCTGCCGAAACGGTGCTCGACGCTGATGGAGGAAAGATCGGTGTGGTGCATGTTGTCGATCAGCGTTTGCGTGCGTGGGTCGACCGCACGCGAGCTGGGGTTGTACTGCTGATCCCAGCGCAATTCCCATCGATCGTTCAGGTGCAGGTCGAGCTCAGCGACGTAGTCGGAACCAGAAAAGTCGACCTCCGGCTGCCCCGGCAATTGCACGCGCTGTGTATCGAAATAATGGATCTGGCCAACGCTGCCGCGCAGTATCTCATCGCCTGAATCGGTATCGATCAGTCGCGAGGTGAGCGCCAGGGTAAGGTTGTTCGCATTGCTTTGTCGATCCGCGCCGACAAAGTTGTTGCTGCGAAACAGGCTGGGAAAATCAAACGTGGGCAATTGGGTATCGAACAGTGGCAAATCGCTTTGGTCGCGATACGGCACGCGCAGGTAATACAACCGTGGCTCGATGGTTTGCGTGAACGCACGGCCGAAATACGTGGCCGGGCGTTCGAAGATCATGCCGGCGTCCAGATCGAAGATTGGCACCGTCCGCGTGGGCGAGCTATTGACGAATGGTGCGGCCCCTGGATTCGTCGCAGCGTAACCATCCAGATCACGCAAATCGTAAGACGTGTAACGCACGCCAAGCTCAGGCCGGATGAAATAACCCGCGGTCTCGATGGGGTATGCCAGGTACGGATAAAGATCCACGCGCTGACCGTTGATCGCCGAGACTGAGCGGAACGTGTCCGGAGCCGATGCCAACACGTCGTAAGGTCCTTTGCGGAAATTCACGTACTCTGCATTCACGCCCCAGTCGAGCCCGCCGAGCAGGCTGTGCTCGCCCTGAAACGTGCCACGCGGCAATCGCTGGTACGGTTCGACCGCTTGCGACAAGGTCAATTGCGTCAGTTGCGAGCTGTCTGCGCCGATGCTTGCGCTCCACCACGCACCGCGGCCGTTGAGGTAGGCACTCGAACCGAGCAGTGCGGTGGCCGAGTTGGTCAGATTTTCGCCGTAATCCTGAAAATACTGCTGATCGGATACGCGATTGATGTCGATCGCGGCGCTCCAGTTATCCGACAGTGTACTGGCGTCGCGCAGACGCACGGTATAGCGCTGGTGCGGAATGTCCACCGGCGAGAAGACGCTGGATTGACCGCTGGCCAAATCTGCCGAAATGCGCGCGATTTCGTCGTTGACCTGGTTGTCGTGCGGCACGTAGGTGAAATCCAGCTGCGCCTTGTCAGTCGCGTCGAGGTAGCGAAATTCGCTCTCCAGCATCGGGCCGCGCTTGCTCGAAACCATCGGGTCAAGCGTGGCATCGTAATTCGGTGCCAGGTTCAGGTAATACGGCGCGCCGAGTACCACGCCACGGCGGTCGCTGTAACCGATGTTCGGAAACAGGAAACCCGATTCGCGTTGCTTGCTCAGAGGGAATCGCAAGTACGGCAGCCAGAAAAATGGAACATCGCCGTAATACACGGTGACGTTGTGGGCGTAGCCGCGGTTGACGGTCTGATTGAGTTCCATCGCGCTTGCGCGCAGGTACCAGCGGCGATCGTCCGGATCGCAGGTGGAGTAGGTGCCCTGGGTCAGCGTGCCATGGTCCGGATCGGTCATGTTTGCCGTGGCGGCAGTACCGTTGCCGCGCTGCTGCAGCAACTGATAGCGGACATTTTGCAGATAGGTCGTGCTGGGCGTGCCCGTCCCATGCGCATGATCGGCCGACGCGAGAATGCTGCGATCCTGCATGCGCACGTTGCCGGTCGCGGTGTAGGCGGTGGTTTCGGTGTTGTAATCGAGGGTGTCGGTGCGCAGCAATTGATCCAGGCGCTGCACCTGGACACTTCCTTCGGCGCGGTAATGCGAGCTGTCCGTGCCGGTAATCTTGTCGGCCGACAATTCGCTGGCCACCTTGGAGCGATCGCCGGCGGTCGGCAAACCAGGCACGTAAAAATCCAGCAGTGCATTGCGCTTGCACATCGCGAATTCATCGTGCTGGGACTTCGGCGCGCATTTGAGCACCCCGACCGGGCACACCGGCGTTTCGGATTCGGCAGCGCACGCCAGTTGCGCCAGGCTCAGGCAAAGCGCGAGCATTAACAGGCGCGGTGGCAACGAGTGGAAACGGTTGTTGATCGACACAGGCAATCCGTGGGCGGTGCAAAACGCGGCCAGCTTGCCTGATTCGCAGGAAACCGGCAATGCGCGTGGTAATTCCGCAGCTCGGCTACAACAATGCTGCCACATGTGCGGCGGTGCTTTCGCGCAGTGCGGTTGGGCTGTAGCCGCCTTCGAGGCTCGAAACGATGCGCCCGGCTGCCGATTCGCTGGCCACGCCGACGAGTTGTTGTGTGGCCCATGCATAGTCGCCTGCTTCCAGATTCAGGTCAGCCAGTGGATCGAGCCGGTGCGCATCGAAGCCGGCCGAGATCATCAGCAGTTGCGGCTGGAATGCGCGCAATGCCGGCAGCACGATGGTATCGAATGCCTCGCGAAATTCTGCCGTGCCGCTGCGCGGGCGCAACGGCGCGTTGACGATATTGCCGACGCCGGTTTCGCCGCGCTGGCCGGTGCCGGGATACAGCGGCGACTGATGCGTGGAGGCATACAGTACGCGCGGTTCATTGTAGAAAATATCCTGCGTGCCATTGCCGTGATGCACATCGAAGTCGACGATGGCGACGCGCTCAATTCCGCGTTCAAGCGCGTGCGCGGCCCCGACTGCCACGTTGTTGAACAGGCAGAAGCCCATCGCGGTGTCGTGGGTCGCGTGGTGACCTGGTGGACGCACGGCGCAGAACGAACGCTGCGTTTTGCCATCGATCACTGCATCGACTGCTGCGCACACGGCGCCCGCTGCGCGCAACGCGGCTTCCAGCGAATCCGGGCACATCGTCGTATCCGCATCGAGTTGGAGGAAGCCATCGACTGGCGCGGTGCTGAAAATCCGATCGATCAGTGCGACATCGTGCACGCGTGCGAGTTGCTCGCGGGTTGCACGGGGTGCTTCGATGCGCTTGAGCACGGCGAAGCGCGGGTCGGCGAGCGCCTCGAGCACGGCATGCAACCGCGCCGGGGATTCCGGATGGCCGGGGCCGGCGCTGTGCAACAGGCAGGCTGGGTGGGTGTAGAGGTGCATGGTTGGTGAAGTCTGGCCGCGGATTGGTGGGTGGGAGAGTTGGGACATGGGAGGCGTGAGGGCCCAAAAGGCTTGTCATTCGCGCTTTCGCGGGAATGACAAACTTAGACTTTTTCCGAGTCCCGAGTCCCGAGTCAACTTTGCCGCTTGCGTCGCTCATGCTGCCACAGCACTTCGCCGTGGCCGGATGCGCGTGCCAACACCCGCGCCAACACGAACAACAGGTCGGACAATCGATTCAGGTAGCGCACCGCTTCGGGTCGCACGGCTTCGCTTTTCGCCAGCGTGACGGTTTCGCGCTCGGCGCGGCGGCAAACGGTGCGCGCCACATGGCAACTCGCCGCCGCCATTCCGCCGCCGGGCAAGATGAATTCCTTGAGCATGGGCAGCTCGGCATTGAAGCCGTCGAGGGTGGTTTCCAGTCGCTCGATGTCGGCGTCATGAATCATCGCCATCCCCGGAATGCATAACTCGCCGCCGAGATCGAACAGGTCGTGCTGTACCTGGGTCAAGGCTTCTCGAACTGCGTCGGGGATGACCTGCGCCAGCACGATGCCGATCGTGCTGTTGAGTTCGTCGACAGTGCCATAGGCGCTGACGCGCATCGAATCCTTCGGCGTGCGCGAGCCGTCGCCCAGGCCGGTCGTGCCGTCGTCGCCGGTGCGTGTATAGATTTTGCTGAGTCGGTTGCCCACGTTGCCTATCGCTCATCATTCCCGCGTAGGCGGGGATCCAGTTCTTTCTTGGGATGCGCTGCCTTCCACACCGGCGTGATGCCGTTGCGAGGACTCGGCAAGCTATGCCGTTTGCGCCGACGCGAGTGCAGACCAGCGCTGCCGCAGCAGTTCAAACCCGCCGAACAACAACGTGCTCCACACCAGCGTGCCGGCCAGCGAGCTTTTGAGGAACGGTACGGCAGCGGCGTAACACGAGACAATGCCAGCGCGGCAAAAAATCGTGTCGCCGATCAGCCATTCGACGAAGCTGACCACGGCAAAGAACAGGATCGATCCGGCGACACCGCAAGCCGCGACGCGCAATACGCTGACTTTGTCGCGCAACGCGAAGCCGAGCAGCACGCTCGCAGCGATGCAGGCGTAAATAACCGGAATCAGCGGATGCAGGCCGATAATCGCGTCGGCAACAAACATGGCACCAAGTGGCACGATGAAGGCGAGGCGCTTGTCGCTGAAATACGCGCCGCCAAACAGGGCGATGGCCTCGACCGGAGTAAAATTATAGGGCAGCAAACCGGGCACGAAGAAAATCAGCAGGCGCACGCCAAGCGCAAACGCGATCATCGCAATCAGTATCCAGGTGCGCGGCGAAATCAGGGAACTTTGTGGAAGATGTTGCATTGTATAACTCTCCATTGACGTTTTTGCGCGTTCAATCCGCTTCGAAGCGCGAGGCATTGACATAGCATACTTCAAACTGTCCGCTACGGGTGCGCACTCGCGCGGCATGGGCCAGGTCGATGCGCATGGTGAAGGCGCGCGACGGCGGCAATCCCAGCGCATGGCAGAGCAATGCGCGAATCGATCCGGCATGCGCGACGGCGAGCACGCAATCGTCGTCGCTGGTGGAACCGAGCAGGGAGGACAGCCACGCCCCGGTGCGTCGGATTACATCGGAGAAACTTTCGCCGTTTGGCGCTTCCTGGATCACCCAGTTGTTGGTCCAGTGTTCGTAACGTGCGGCATCGCTGCGCACGACTTCATCCCAGCGCTTGCCGTCCCAGTCTCCGAGGTTGACTTCACGCAGACGTGCGTCGGCCAGTGGCTCAACCGCAAAATGCGCGGCGAAGATTGCCGCAGATTGCTGCGCCCGCTTCAAATCGCTGGAAAAAACGAAGCGCGGTGCGGGACCAGACCACGTCGCCGCGAGCTGTTGCACGGCACCGAAGCCGGCCGCCGACAATGGCGCATCGGTCTGCCCGAGGCACAATCCGGCCGGTGCGTCGACTTCGCCATGGCGGACCAGGATGAGGTTCATGGAAGGATTCGCGGGTGGTTGGCAAGGGTAACATTTTAGCGACGCGGGACTGGAGAGCCGGGAATGGAGAATCGGGACTCTAGAGATGTGAGACGTGGAGCGTGAGGCGTGGAGCCAAAGCCTTCGTCATTTCTGCGTAGGCAGGAATGACGAAGGCTTTATGCTCTTCCCGAGTCCCCAGTTCCGAGTCCTGGCCCTCAGCCCTCAGCCCTAACACGCTATCATTCTCCCATGTCATCCGAACTCGACATTCTCATCATCGGCGGTGGCCTGGTTGGCGCCAGTCTGGCGATTGCGCTGGACGACGCGGGGCTACGCGTCGGCATGGTCGAGGCCGCGCCGTTGAAGGCCAGCAATCAGGCCAGTTACGATGAGCGCAATCTGGCGCTGGCGAAAGCGACGCTTAACGCACTGACGGCGCTTGGCGTGTGGGCACTTATTGGCACCCGCGCGACGCCAATTCGCAAGATCCATATCAGCCGCCAGGGCGAATTCGGGGCGGTGCGGCTGGATGCGGAAGCCCACGGCGTGGATGCGTTTGGTGCGGTTTTGCCGGCGCGGGAGTTGGGCAACGGATTGCTGGCGCGATTGGATACATGCCGCAAACTGGTGCGCTTCACGCCCGCAACGCTGGAAAGTTTCGAGGTCGACAGTGATGGCATCAGCACCACGCTTGAAGGTGCCGATGGCACGCAAGTTGTGCGTGCGCGCCTGCTGGTTGGCGCCGATGGAACGGGTTCGTTGGTGCGATCGGCTTCTGGTATAGAAACGCACAATGTGGATTATGCGCAAACCGCGTTTGTGTGCACGATCACACCACAGCGCGAAGCGGATTGCGCCTACGAGCGATTCACTGCAAATGGACCAGTGGCGCTGCTGCCGCTGGCACAGCGGCGTGCTGGTGTCGTACTGACCGTTCCGAGTGACGATGCTAAGTGCGTTGCCGAACTGGACGATGTCGGTTTCGTGAAATTACTGCAGCAACGCTTCGGCTACCGCCTGGGGCGACTCACGCGTCCGGGAAAGCGCGTTTCGTATCCACTTAAACGCGTGCAGGCAATTCGCGTCACCGCGCCGCGTACCGTCTTGATCGGTAACGCGGCACAAACCCTTCATCCAATCGGCGCGCAAGGGTTCAATCTCGGTTTGCGCGATGCGCTGACGCTTGCGGACTTGCTGACCGATTGCGCGCAGTCCGGTGGCGATCCGGGTGCTGCAAGTCTTCTTCAGGAATATGCCCAACGCCGACGCGAGGATCGCGAAGGCACGATCGCGATGAGCGACGGCCTGGCGCGATGGACTGCCAATGAAGCCCTGCCGCTGAAAGTGCTGCGCAGCGTTGGCCTGCTTGCGCTCGACCGCATCGCCCCGCTGCAATCGGCCCTGGTTCGCCGCGGCATGGGATTTCGCGGCAAAGCGCCGCGCTTGGCGCTGGATGCCAGTTTGTCTCCCCGCGATCTGGGAGGATCGCCGAAATGAGTGCTCGAAAAATGCACGACGTCGCCATCGTCGGCGCCGGGATGGTCGGCGCGGCGCTCGCGCTGAAACTCGCGCGAGCAGGCTTCGACGTCGTGGTGATTGAACCGCGAGTACCAGCACCGTGGAGCGATCAAGACGACATCGATCTGCGCGTCGTGGCGCTGGCGCCATCGTCAGCGCGCCTGTTTGCAGACCTGGATATCTGGTCGGACCTGGTTGCCGCGCGCGCCTGCGCGTATCGTCGCATGCATGTGTGGGACGCACTGGCGCCGGGCGAATTGAACTTCGACGCTGCCGAACAAGGCGAACGTGCGCTCGGATGGATCGTGGAGAATCGTGCGATCCAGCATCTGCTCTGGCAGCGATTGCACAACGAGGCGAATGTGACATTACGCTGCCCGGCGCGGGTGACGGCAACCGATGCCGACGAAAATCGCCGCACGCTCACGCTCGACGACGACACAACGCTTTCGGCGCGGCTTGTAGTGGCGGCAGACGGTGCGAACTCGGTATTGCGCGACATGCTTGGCATCGGCACGCACGAGCGCGACTACGCGCAGCGCGCGATCGTCGCGCATGTGTCAACGCAACGATTGCACGAATTCACTGCCTGGCAGCGCTTTCTTCCCGGTTCGGTGCTCGCTTTCCTGCCACTTGTTGATGGGCGCAGTTCGATTGTGTGGTCACTGCCAGTAATCGAGGCGGCACGGGTTCTGGGATTGGACGATGCGCAATTTTGCGCGGCCCTCGGTTTGGCGTTTGATTTTCGTCTCGGAACTGTTACGGGCACGACGTTGCGCGCGGCGTTCCCGCTGCGCCTGCGCACGGCCGATCGTTACATCGCGCTGCGCTTTGCATTGATCGGCGACGCCGCCCACGTGGTGCACCCATTGGCTGGGCAAGGCGTGAACCTCGGCCTGCGCGATGCGCAAGAACTTGCCGCAACGCTGGTCGAATCACGCGATGCCAAGCGCAACTTCGCGGCAGAAT